>Ga0255760_10000029_pt1 | contig 138259 bp, 97 predicted proteins | sample 071ome_25_FD_179960 | JGI IMG/M metagenome (GOLD analysis project Ga0255760, IMG submission 179960) | Coastal salt marsh microbial communities from the Groves Creek Marsh, Skidaway Island, Georgia - 071410BT metaG (version 2) | ecosystem: Environmental > Aquatic > Marine > Intertidal zone >...
CCGTGCAAACCTTTGACGTCGCGAAACCGCACACTGTAGACCACGTGCGTCTCTTCGTCAAGAACAACCAAGGCCACAAGCGATGGACGTGCATCTACAGATTCAGAGTGCACGGTGTTCCGACGCAAGTTCAACCTTAGCTCAATTACTACTATAATGTATCCGAAATCGTAGAAGCTTGTGTTTCGCAACAACAGAGTTGTGTTTCTTATTGAAAATTCTAAGAACTATATCGTGACGTCCCCGCCACTTTTGTGTTGAGTGATGAGCGAAACGATACGCTTCGCTCAGTCGCGCATTATAGGGCACGACACCTTTGGATGTAGGTGTACAACTTACTCCCGATTTGACTTAGAACAAGGAGGTCTTCTTCATGATGCGGAAGAACTCTTCCTCGTTGACTTCATTGTCACCGTCACGATCGGCTTCATCAATCATTTCTTGGAGTTCGTCATCCGTCATGTTCTCACCCAATTCTTTGGCGACGCGCTTCAAGTTCTTGAAAGAAATCTTGCCAGTCTCATCGTCATCGAAGAGGCGGAAAGCCTTCATGATTTCCTCGCGAGAGTCGCGCTCGCCCATCTTAGCGGTCATCATGGCGAGGAACTCTTCGAAATCGATGGTGCCGTTGCCATCCTTGTCGATGTCAGCAATCATTTTCTTGATTTCGTCCTTGTTCGGTTCAAATCCGAGAGCGCGCATGGCAACCTTGAGTTCCTTGGCATCAATGGTACCAGAACCGTCGGTGTCAAACAAGTCGAACGCTTCGCGAATCTCTTGCTTTTGCTCCTCAGAGAGACCAGAGGAGCGCCCTTTACCCTTAGCACGTGCGGGACCAGCCTATGAAAACGAAGCAAACCACGTCAGTCAACTCGCGCATCCGTCAAACTTTCCGAACCCGAACGACCATCCGTTTCAGACTCGTCAGTTCAACAGTCAAACGTCAACCCCTCCAGCCCCCCGCCGTCCGCCCCAAAAACGCGCCGACGACGCGCCGAAACGCCCACCAAAACGCCCATATTTCATCGATGCATTTTCTCTCAACGCGTTTATCCCATCTGTACCCCCAAACCGCCTCGCGCGACGCGTCCGACCCGTACGATCACCCGCTCGCCCAAAATTCAGCCAACGGCTCGCGGATTCCCGCCACAGAATTCCCAGCGATCGGTCCCGAGAACCACCGACGACGACGCCAATCCCGCGTCCGACCCATCGCGAGCCAGAACTGGACGCGGGATATTATCCACCGTCACCCCACCCGTGGCTCCGAACCCCGAGCCCGTCGCGACGGGCGTCAACCGTCCAAGTCAACATCAACATCAAGCGAGGTCGCCGATCCAACACCACGGCGCGCGGAACCGAAACGCGAAATCCAAAATCCTTTCGTTCGATCGTTCGCCTCGATCGACACCCACCCGTCCGTTCACGCGATGGAAACCGAAACGAAAAAATATTAATGTAAACGAAAGCACGCGCGGGGCCGTCGTCGTCGTCGTCGTCGTCGTCGTCGTCGCCACGCACCATCTTCACAAACAGCAAGTCTTCGAATGCCGTCACGCGCCAGAGTTGACGCCATGAAACGAGTCCGCGATCCCCTCAAGTCGTCGTCATTGAAACGTGATTCATTTTTCACATCTGATAGCTTTCAAAATACCATTATATGTTATACGCAATCGAAGATGACACCCGCATGTTGGTACCGCAGATTTTTGATTAATAAATGCACAAAATAGTTATTTTATATGAGCTCATTTCCCATAAAAAGATCAACTTTAATTCGATACAAGAACTAAATTATACGGTGGCCAAAAATTTCAAATTTTCCCCGCGCGACGTTCGAACCCGACAGCTGTCTGGTCGTGTGGTGCGCGATGTCGTCTGTCCGTCCGTCCGTCCGTCCGTCCGTCCGTCGTCATCGTCAGACGTTGTCGTGCGGTGTGAGGCGACGACGAGGCGACGACGAGTGGTACCCGCGTGTGTTAAAGTGTCCGTAAGGTGACCATCCGTCCGTCCCGTCATGCCGCCGAAAAAAGTAACCAACCCGAACGCCAAGGGTGATAAGAATCTCCAGCAAAAGTCACCGGCTGAGTTTTTCCAAGATAACAAAGGGATTGCCGGGTTTGAAAACGCTGGGAAATCGCTGTACACGACGCTTCGAGAGTTTATTGAAAACTCGCTCGATAGCGCAGAGTCGATCGGGACGCTTCCAGAGATCGATATAGCGGTCGAGGAGGTGTCGGTGTCGCAGTATGAAAGTCTCATCGGTTTGAAGGCGCACGTGCGGTTGGACGATGAGTTGTACGCAGATTTTGAGAGCGATAAGGCCAAGGCGAAGAGACTGGCGGCGGAAGCAAAACGGGCGGCGAAGGCGGATAAAGGGCCGAGTAAGCGAGGGAGTAAGCGGGAGCAAGCAAAATGCTTTTATAAAATCACCGTCAAGGACAACGGTAAAGGCATGCAACACGAAGACATTCCGAACATGCTCGGTCGCGTTTTGAGCGGTACAAAGTACGGCGTGCGTCAAACGAGAGGGAAGTTTGGTCTTGGATCGAAGATGGCGCTCATCTGGTCCAAGCAGACGACAGGTTTGCCGATTCGTATTCGAAGCGCGCAACCGAAACAATCGTTCGTCTCGGAGTATGCCTTGGATATCGACATTGAAAAGAACGAGCCGAACGTACACAAGGAGGAGAAGCATCCGAACACCGAACACTGGCACGGTGCGGAGCTATCGGTGACCATTGAGGGTAACTGGACGACGTACAGACAATACGTGTTGTCCTACCTGAGACAGCTCGCCATCGTAACGCCGTACGCACAGTTCCGATTTAGATTTCTCACGTCTCCAGCCACCACGTCCACGGCCAAGGACATTGACATTCTCTTCCGCCGGCGCACGGATATCATGCCAGCGTTACCGACGGTGACGAAGCACCACCCCACTGCGGCGAAAGAAAACATGCTGTTGATCAAGGATTTACTCAGTCAAACACGCGAAAAGACTTTGTTAAACTTTTTGCACAAAGAGTTTACGTGCATCAGCAAGGACCTGTCCGCACGCCTCATCCAAGAGCTCGGTTACGGTTTTGAGACTGACATGCACCCATCTGAGGTCACGGATAAGCAAGCAACTCGTATGCAGCAGCTTTTGGCGGATGCGCGCTTCGACGACCCAGACGGTTCGTGCTTGTCTCCTGCGGGCGAGTACAACTTGAGATTGGGCATCATGAAAGAGCTCGGACCGGAGTGGATCGCCTCTTTCTGTGCGCCTCCTTTGGCGTGCGGCGGCCATCCGTTGATTGTTGAGGCGTGCGTCTCTCTCGGCGGTCGCGACGTCAAGCCAGGCTTCAACGTTTTTAGATTTGCCAACAGAATTCCTCTGCTGTTTGAAGGCGGCAACGATGTCGTCACCAGATGCACTCAGAGACTCAACTGGAACACGTACAAGATCGACAAGAACAACGATAAGATTGGTATCTTTGTCTCCATCGTGTCTACGAAGATTCCGTTCAAGGGTACTTCCAAGGAATACATTGGAGATGAAAACAGCGAAATCGCCGAGGCCGTTGACAAGGCAATCAAGCAGTGCGCCGTGCAGTTGCGCGGCAAAATTGTGCGCGCCCAAGTGGCGCGCGAGCGTAAGGCACGCAAGAAGCAACTGGTTAGATACATTCCGGACGTCGCCCGCGCTGTGTTTGCTATGTTAGCCGCGGCGGCAGACGCCGATGCGCCGCCGTCCAAGAGAGCGAGACTCGGAGCGGCGCTCTGGAGCGTCGACGAAAAGTGGGAAGAGGACGTTTTGGGGCGCGCTAGAGAAGGCTTGGTCAGCGAAAGCGTGCTCCAGTCCAAGTTAGAGGAGCACGTCCAGCGTAGCGATCACGAGCAGGCACTCGAGTTTGCCATGCAGCAAAGTAAGGATGGTTTGAACGAGTACCTCTACTTGAATCCCAAAACGCCGACGCAGGAGTACTTGCCCGAGGTTCGTAGCGAGACGTGCGCGTTCAAATTTCTCAAATCGGCGCAACTCACGTGATGAATAGATTGAAGCGAACGCGAATTGATTGAAATGATGATGAACATTTGTATTTTTAAATCCAAAACAAAAAACAAGTCTACGGCGCGCTTTACCAGCCTCCTTGCGAGTGCTCCGTCGGGTTGTAGAATTTCTTGTATCCCCACTCTGTCGGCACAGCAAAGGGCTCGCCAATCTCGACGCCCCCTTCCTTGGTCACCTTTGCGATTTGAAACTTATTCATCATTTGTTTGTCCCGCATTACGCACGCGTAAAGCGCGCTCTTCAACACGTTCACCGCCTCTTCCTCTGTCAAATCCGGCCGATAGTACTCTCTGAAAATCGGTCTCGCGATGTGATTTCCAAACCCGGCGGCGACGTGATCATCCGTATAGTGAGTCCCAATCATTCCCACCGTGCCCAAAAACGGTTCACCCTTCCCATCCACGCCCGCAATCACGAGCGAGTTCCAAAGCGGATCAAACTTATTCCGTCTGTTATACATGACGCGCGTCATGTACTGATAGATCTCTTCGGCATTCTTCGTTGTCCCGTCATCCGCACAAAAATCCTCCGTCGTGAGCTCCTCCAGCAGGTTACACACGTACGAGAAATCACTCAACTCCCCAGTGAAGGATACCACGCACCGATCGTTCACTTTCCGCACTCTTTCGACGTTTTTATACCTCTTCGTGCTTCCGTAACACGCCAACGTATCACACGCCACGAGCGCCCCGCCCGCGAATTTAATACCCAGCGAGCTCGTCCCCGTCACGTACGGCGTCTGCGTCCGCGTCGTCGGCGCGTATTTCTCCCGCGTCGATCCATCAATCGTGAACGCCCGTCCGCGTCCTCCCTGCGGCGCGTGCGTCGCGGACGTTGCACCGAGTCGTCCGTCTTCATTCGCGTGATACTGCGCGTCGTACGCCGGGTCGAGTCCGCGCGGCACCACCCCGGGGCCGATGATCGGGTTGTGATCGACTCGTCGCGGGATCATCGTCGTCGGTCGTTTGTCGTCGGTTCGCTTCGCTCGGTCGGTCCGGTCGCGCGCGCGCGTGTGTCGCGCGCGCGTGCCGCACACGCGCGCGAGATCAGTCATTGACTTTGGTTTTTCTCTCAGTGTTTACACATAGAAATTGAACAAAAAGCCGTTCAGCGCGACGACAACGAACACTCGTCTTCAGACAACGACGACGACGCGTCGAGGCGACGCGTCGAGACGACGGCGGTAGTCTCGAAGGATCGCGTCTTCGCGGCGGGGTGGCGGTGAAGCGGGAGAGCGGTGAAACCTTCGGAGCGTTCGGAGCGTTCGGTTTCCCGAGTTGAACGATGTTTGGACGACTGGTTGCCGATGCAGATGGAAACGACCGAGAGTTGACGACGATGTTTACGACGACGACATCGAACGAAGACGTCGGGACGTCGGATAGGAGGGATGTCAACGAGGAGGAGGACGTTGATGTTGAATTTGCGGAGGCATCGACACCGGTTCGAGTACCGCTGGGAGGGATCAACGACGACGGATATTTCGGCGACGCGGACGGCGCGTGGGTACCAAGCGACAGGGTCTCGCTGGTTTTGATGCAGAGGGAGCGAGAGCGGGAGCGGACGACGGATGTGATTGAGGATTTTAAGGTGGTGTTCGAGCGGTTCGGGTGGCCGATCGCAGCGTCGGCGTTTTGTGTGTTTTTGATTGTGTTCGCCATAGAGGTGTTCAACGGACGCAAGCACGAACCGTCCGGTACGCCGTGACATGGCGCGTGACGCTTCGCTTGGAACGACGAAGACGAAGACGACGCGCGGCGTAGAACGTGGCCGTCTCGCATCGACGAGCGAACGGAATTGAACGTGTTGAGGGTATTTATAATAAACATTCATTCGCATAGGTAGCAGCATGCTCTTCAGTCGACGCCTCTTGTCGCGAAACTTAGATGCTTCTCGTCAGACATCTCGCCCTTCGATCGGGAACGCTGGCGAGAGAACTTTACGCGCCGACGACGACGCGAAGGATGACGGTTATGCGAGCGACGACAACGGCGACAATGATCCGATCGGCGCACTGTGCGAGCCGAAGAGGAGAATCGTGGAAAAGTGCACAAACACCGGCGGCTGGTAAAACATTAGCGTCGCGACGCGGACGCGGATCGATGATTCCCGTGCGTGGGTCCAAGGATAAGATGGCGGACGTGTCGAGCGGAATTTTCCTCGGGAGTGGGTCGCTGAACGACGGCAGACGCGTGCGGTTGGATGAGAAGACGATCGTATTGGGTATCGAGACGAGCTGCGACGACACCGCCGCGGCGGTGGTTCGAGGCGATGGTGTCGTCCTCGGGGAGGCGATCGCGAGTCAGGCGGCGATACACGGTCCGTGGGGTGGGGTAGTGCCAAATCTCGCGCGAGCGGCGCACGAGGAGGCGATAGATGATGTGGTGGAGCGGGCGTTGGCGAACGCCGGAGTGACACCGAAAGAGTTGAGCGCCGTGGCGGTGACGTGCGGACCGGGTTTATCGATGTGTCTGCGAGTGGGCGTGCGTAAAGCGCAGCGATTGTCAGCAGAATATGAGATTCCGATCGTGCCGGTGCATCACGTCGAGGCGCACGCGCTCGTGTCGAGATTGGTGGCGGGAACGGAGGCGGTGAAATTTCCATTCTTGGCGTTGTTGGTAAGCGGAGGTCACAATCTGCTCATCACCGCGCGCGGAGTTGGGGATTATACGATATTAGGGACCACTTTAGATGATGCTTTGGGTGAGGCGTACGACAAGACGGCACGATTGCTCGGGTTGCCCGTGGGTGGAGGCGGCGGTCCGGCGCTGGAGAAGCTCGCACTCGAGGGAGACGAAAAAAAGTTTAAATTTCCAGTACCCCTTCGACAGCGGAAGAATTGTGACTTTTCCTACGCCGGTCTCAAAACCGCGGCGCGCATGGCGATTGAAGCGGAGATTGGCGGCGAAGACCTCGAGTGGGACGGCGTCGATAAGCGCCAGATTAGGGCGGACATTGCAGCGAGCTTTCAATCCAAAGCAGTCAAGCACCTCGAGGAGAGAGTCCGTCGCGCTCTCACTTGGGCGAAGGAAGACGTGCCCGATTTATCTTGCGTCGTCGTCGCTGGCGGCGTCGCCGCGAACGCCACCGTGCGTTCAACGCTCGTCAACGTCGTCGAAGAGGCGGGACTGCCCGTCGTCTTCCCTCCGCCGAAATGGTGCACCGACAACGGCGTCATGGTTGCCTGGACAGGCTGCGAACGCCTCGCTCTAGGCCTCGCCGAATCCCCCGTCGACCCAAACCTCGAAGCCAAACACGCAACGATGGATCCCAGGGACGTCCACGTCAACCTCTTACCCCGTTGGCCTCTCGGCGAGAAGGACCCACGCGCCACCGGTTTGATTAAGAGCGCCAAAACCGCGCGAATCGCCAGTCCTCTTACCGGCACCGGAACAGCCGCGGTCGATGACATTCGTGCCCGAGGTATTCAATCCCCATCTTCATCATCCTCATAAATTCCTACTCGACGCCGCGTGTAACATTACATCATTCCGAATTGTATCACTACCAAGTCTCAACCTCACTTTGCGACTCGACGTTCCTTCGAGTGGACACACACACATCCACCCGCACGAACGCCGCACGCACGACGTACGAGAGAGCGCCGCGACGTTGACCGCGGCTCCACGTTTACGCGCGTTCATCGCGCGCGCCGCCGCCGCGCCGTTTCCGTCCCGTCGGCGTCGAACGGGAGTGACGACGCGAGGTTTCGTTGCGGCGGCGGCGGCAAAGGATTCAGCATCAAATTCTAAACACGAAACGAAGCCGAACAACGCGATGCGCGCCCCACCAAAGGATGTGGAGATTGATAAAGGCATCTTTAGCGTCCGACGGATCGTTCGCGCGGTGCGCGTGCGGAAATCAAAGACGGATGCGGTGCTCAAAGCGTTGAGAGGGTACGCGTTGGACTTGCCAAAGGTCAAGGCGGTGCGCGCGGATGTCGAGGATGACGGGATGAATTTGGTCTTGTTGGGGGACAAAATTAAAGAGTCGGAAACGTTGGAAGGGAACGTGCCAGAGGAGAAGCTCGAGAAGATTCGAGCGAGCGTCGGGGAGGGTGGGATTGAGATGACGACGTACGAGTTACCGTTGACGTACGAGTATTTCAATGCGTCGCAAGTGTTGAGGAGGTTGTTGCCGGATTGCGTCGAGGTGCCGAGTTCGTTTGAGACTGTCGGACACGTGGCGCATATGAATTTGAGGGAGGAACACGAAGAACACAAGTATTTGATTGGTAAAGTCATTCTCGAGAAGAATGAGAGATTGAAGACAGTGGTGAATAAAGTGGGGAGCATCGAGAGCGAGTTTCGAGTTCCCGAGTGGGAGCTCTTGGCGGGAGATCCGAGCCTGGTAACCGAGGTGAAGCAACACGGGATGACGTTCAAGCTCGATTTTGGGTCGGTGTATTGGAACTCGCGATTGGAGACGGAACATAAGCGGTTGGTTGATTCTTTCAATGCAAACGACATCATTTGCGACGCGACGAGCGGAGTGGGTCCGTTTTCAATTCCGGCTGCGGCACGAGGTATTCGTTGCTATGCGAGCGATTTGAACCCAGACTGCGCCAAGTATTTGAAGATGAACGCCAAGGAGAACCGTGTGAAGAACATGGTAAGGTGCTACAACATGGATGCGAGAGAGTTTATCAGAACGCTCTTAGCCCGGCCGAAGGATTACAGCGTCGATCGCGAAAAGGAATGGGCTCAGACAAAGGCAGATTTTGAAACGAAGAGCGCCGAATACGAGGCGAAGAAGAAGGATGCCAAAGCGAAGAAGGCCCCGTTTCGCGATCCAAAACCAAAACTCAAATGGGCCGAGGATGACGATGATGGAGTCCCGCCCGCTGGTTCGACGTTTGATCATCTCATCACCAACTTGCCGGCTTCGGGCATAGAATTCTTAGATTGCCTTAAAGGATCCTTCGACAGGAAAACTTGGGAAGGCAGAGACCTTCCTATGATTCACTGTTACACATTCAAGGGTGCGAGTGAAACGACGGAGGATGTCATCAAGCGAGGCGAGGGTCACCTCGGCGGCGTAATCGTTGACGGGACGGTGAGCGACGTTCGTGACGTCTCTCCAAACAAACTCATGGTCTTGCTGTCATTCCGCATCACCCCTGACGTTGCGTTTTCTGATAAACGTCAATGCATTGAATAAAATTTGCCGTCATAGCCTAATGTAACAACACTCCTAGTAGAAACTACCTAAAATAAATCATCTAAGTGACACAAAACGCCTTGCGCGCCGTGGCAGCGAGCGCGTTTGCGTTGTCGCCGATGTACTCCACGTGTCCGTCAGGACGAGCCATCACCAAGATACTATCACCAAAGCTCTTGATTTTGTTTTTCCACGTTCCGTCGACGTCGCAGGCGCACCCATGATCTCGTGTCGGCGCGTCGACGATGTGTATCAGCTGCGAAGGAAACGCTACTCCAGAGAGCGCGTCTTCAATCTCTGCATCTCCCTGGAAACCTTTAGCGAACACCGTCATGCGTGGTTCGCTCATGTCTCGATTCACTGCGTCGATCGTCGAGATCTTTTCTCCATTTTCCATCTCTAGCCACGCGTGAGGAACGCGAACGCCCACTTTGAGAGTGCCTGGCTCGTACAATTTTGCCACGCCATCTCTTCCAACTCGCTCGTAAGAAAAGCCGACATCCTCCTTTGGAAACTGAAGCCGCAAGGTTCCGTTCGGATCTTCGCACATGCTTCGCACAGTTGCGCGACGCGCAGCGCCGAGTGGGTTGTCTGTGGTCAGTAACGTCCCACACTGCGCTCGACCGACGGAGAGACCAGCTTCCAGAATGTTTTTGCGCAGCGATCCTGGAAAGATGGACGGCAACGCCGAGACTGCGTCGCGCAAGATATCGGCAGCCAATGGAGGCAAACCCAACGCATTTGGAATCTTTAAAACGCCCTCAAAGTTCTCCACGCTCAGCGCCGTGTTTCGCAGAGCGACAGGGCGCCTCTCTGCTTCATACGATTTCAAGAGGGAAGGCGACGAAATGTTCTTCGTCACCGCCGCGAGCTTCCACGCGAGGTTGTGCGCGTCTTGAATCCCGGTGTTCATGCCGAATCCACCAGATGGTGGAAAACGGTGTGCAGCGTCACCTGCGAGGAATATTCTATGGCCCGACGCGAAGGTTTCGCTCACTTCTGCCGACATTGTCCACGCTCTCACGCCGAGCACGTCCATCGATTTGGTGTCGCCACGGCGCCAACCAATCGCCGAACGCAGCATCCGCTCGCAGACTGCGGGCGTGAAATCGTCCACGTGTTGGACGGGTGGTAAATACGGAATCTGTGCCACGAACTCGCCTTGGCGCAAGTCGTGCGCGACGAGGACGGCGACGACGTATGGATTGAACACGAAGTACAACATTGCCGGATCTCCTTCTAAATCTTTCGCCAAATCCTTCGATTTGAAGTGCACGTTGATCAAGTGCTGAAGCGCACCATCCCCTCGCATGGCTATCCCGAGCTTATCTCGAGTCCGGCTGTTCGCCCCGTCCGCGACGACGCAGTAATCAGCGTGAATTTCACGCGTCTTCGGCACCTCGGAGGAATCCTCCGAGCACACTGAGGCGCGAATCACCACCCTATCATCTCGCTCCTCGACGCTCTCCACGTTCGCCCCTTCCAAAACTCCCGCATCCCCGCGTCCATGCGTCCCTCTCGCCCGCATCATCAGCTCCCTCGCTAGCCTGTGTTGAGAAAAATGCGTCGGCGTCGTCGGCGAAGCCTCCGACTCCGCAGTCGCCTGTCCGTCAAACTGATCCACAACTCCAAGCGTCGATCCACCCAAGAGCGTCGTGACGTACCGGAACTCTCTCCAGTGTGCCAACGGCGGTGAAGACGCTCGCACGACCCGCTCCAGGTCCCCGACGCTTCGAAAAACTTCCATGCTCCGAGTGTTGACAAAGTGCGCCTGCGGGTGCGTCGTCGGTCGCATCGCCCGCTCGAGCGTCACCGAATCCACACCCATGGCGCTGAGAAGCGCGCTGAGCGTCAAACCCGTCGGACCAGCACCGACGACACACACGCGCGTGCGCAAGGTTGTCCCATCGGCATCAGAATCGCCACGGATCGACGAAGAAGAAGACGAAGACAGCGGTAGCGCAGACAACCGAAAACCAAGGGCATCTTGCGCCGCAGACGCGCGCCACGACCGCGCGTCGCCTACCGTGAGCGCCCAGACATTCCCAACAACTCTTTTTCGTATCGGCGACGCCCACGCGAGGGCGTTTCGGGCGCGCCCAGCGTGCATGGACGCGTCGTCGTCGTGTGACGCGGTGGTGTTTCTCAATTCTCAACTTCATTCCGCGCCTCTGTCGTCGTCGTCTCGCATGGCGTCGATCGCCCGACGACGCCTCGCGGCGCTCGTACTCGGCGGTCCGAGACCCTACGTCGACGTCCTCGCTCTACAACGCGAAATCCACGCCGCTGTCAAGGCGGGCGAGCGTCCCGACACGCTCGTGCTGTGTCAGCACGCGCCCGTCGTGACGCTCGGGAAACGCGTCAACGTCGCCCGCGAGCACGTTCGCGTGGACGCGGAGACGCTCAGAAACGTGCATGGCATTGACGTGGTGGAGACGGATCGGGGCGGGGACGCGACGTACCACGGACCGGGGCAGTTGGTGGTGTATCCGATGGTTTCGTTGAGAGCGGCCAAGTTGGGCGCGCGGGCGTACGTGGAAGGACTGGAGGATTTCGTGACGAACACGCTGCGGGGAGCGGGTGTGAAGGAGGCGAGAGGCAAAATTCCTGGACGAGAGGGCGTGTGGGTGGGAGATGCGAAGATTGCGGCGGTGGGGGTGAAAATTTCGGGCGGGGTGAGCTCGCACGGGGTAGCGGTGAACGTCGATCCAAATTTGTCGCACTTTGAGCACATTGTGCCATGTGGTTTGGAGGGATTCGAGGTGACGAGCGTGGTGAAGGAGCTCGGGCGAAGAGTGGAAATGGTGGATATGGAAACGCGAGCGGTCGATGCGTTCGCGGAGCGGTTTGGGTATAGCGAGGTGATTTGGAAAAAGGCGTAGAGGCCTTATTAATTAGACGAGAGGGGTGGTGTTTTCGCGAGCGGCAGTGTAATACAAGTATTGATTCGTTGAGTACCGAGGCGCGTCACAGCCCACACGCGCGTTGCGCGTAATTGACGAGTCGACGCGCTAGAGCGGAGTCCTCGGCCAGTTTAGTGGTATTTCGCGGATTGCAAGAGGCGAAATATCGATGCCCTTCGAGCGCATACGTCTCGGCCTTGGGATGCGCCGCGCAAAACACAATCGTCGCCGCGGCGCTCTCGACGCTTTTGACGAAGGGTGCGCCCATACAATGAAGGATGGCGCCTCGCCATCCACTACTCGAACGTCTGGCGTTCTCGGCGCCCTCTGTGTGCGCGCTGCCTGGATGTACCGCAAACATTTGGACACCTCGCGACTGCATCAATGATGCCTGAGACGAGGTCCATAGCATCAAGGCGAGCTTGGATTGACCGTACGAGTACACAGCGTCGTAGCCTTTCGCGTCGTTAATGTGCCCGAATCTGATGCCTCCTGCATACGAAAATCGATACACCTCTGAAGTCACAGAAACCACTCGTGCGCCGGTCGCCATGTTTGGCAGTAGCAGTTCAGTGAGCAGAAAATGGCTTAGGAAATTGACTTGGAAAGGCAAATCGATGTGATTGATCTCGTCATAAGGACACGGCATGAGCCCGGCGTTGTTGATAAGAATGTCAAGAGTCAAACCGAGTTGCATGAAGGACGCGACGAAACGCCGCACCGAGTCAAAGCTCCCCAAGTCAAGTTTCTCAACTCGGACGATCGCTCGCGTGGTTCGCATCAAATCGCAGGCAACATGCCTCGCGCGAGCTTCATCTCGGGCGCCAATAACTATCGTTGCTCCCGTCGATGCGAACGCGCCGAGCACCTCGAGCCCGATGCCGGCAGTCGCTCCTGTGATTACAACGCATTTTTTGTGCATATCTGGGCATTCGAGCAGTACATCGCGCCAAGAAGACTTTGCTCCGAATCCACTGGCCCCCTTCCATCCTCTGAGGTGGCCGATGGGCCACCAGCAACACGGCTCACGGTATGGCATGCGTTACTATGGCGTTTTGAATAAGTACGTGTCACATCAGACGCCAGATGTTGTAAAGACGTCACATCATAGGACGTCAGCTTCCTTTCAGGCTGAGCCTTTTTTGTGCCACATTCCATCTGCGCTCAATACCATCCATATGCGCCATTCCCACCACTGCGACGACTCGTTCGTAGCGACACTTCAACAGCTCGTTTGTCATCATTTCGTCTCGCTCGTCCACAAAAACGCTCGCCAACCGAGGCATTTGGAAATGCATGAAATCTCGCATCTGTCGAATATGACGCCGAGTCTTTAGATTTTCGACCACGTGCTCAATGTTATCGAAGCCACCCTCCATACCCTCCGGGGGCGATGGGCCTCCCGGCTTGACTCTTCCAGACATCATCGTCATAATGTCGGCAAAAGTGACGCTCTCTCGTACACGACGCAACGTTTCCCGCACATCTCTATCCCCAGCGATGATCTTCGCTCCGAGTGCGTCCGCTTCTTTCACAGCCTCCTTGAACTCGGCCCCGGGATCTAAACCACTGAGCTTGAAGAATCCGTAGAAGGCCTTCATAGCCGCGCCGAGGAGACCGTCACGCACGTCCGTGGAACCGCTCAACGCGCCGACGAAATCCTTGACTATTTGCATGACGAGGTCAGACTTGCCCGATCCTCTAGAACCGCTCGAGTGACCGCTGCGTCGTCTCTCTTCTTCTATTTTATCGCGTATGCTGCGTAAACGTTCCTGACAGAGCTCAACCATGACGGCTTGCGGTCTGGCTACTCGCACGAGCTCTCGCACCTCTCGTGCGCTCTTCTCAGAGACGTGCGCCGTACCGACGAGATATATCTCTTGAGAACTAACCGCGGAGCGCAATATGCTTAGTGTTTCGACGCCACCCGGCGCGACGTACTCGTACTTCGAAAGATGCCGAACGAAAACCGTTGAAGTCTCGAGCGCACGGTGACGCCACACAGCGCCGTGCGCCAAACGAGCGAAGGAAGACATTCGTGAAGACGAATCGAACGCTTTTGCCCGATGCTGACCGTATTGATACTGGTGAACTGGCGGTGCTGGCGTGCTAGAGTGTGAGGCGAGTGCAGCCACGGCACATGTGAAGTTCACATTGTCAAACAAAAAAAATAGAATAGACTAGACTTTGAATCACTGCAAACACTTCTAGAAACTAAAATCTGATGGAAATATCTACTTGTAGTTGGTAATAGTTTACACCTCGTCAGGCGCGAATAAAAACGGGAAGTTTGTCGAGCGGAGCGTCCACGGTGACGCGTTGACCGCCAGAAATGACGGCATTCGATTCGTACTCACGCCACGAGCCAGAAGGTAAATACACCGTGCGCGAAAGCGCACCCTTTTGCACGACGGGGGCCACAATCATGTCGTCGCCAACCATAAACTGGTCGTCAATAGCGAACGTCTCCGAATCATCCGGCGACAGCCACCACATTGGCCGACAAATCGGCTCAAGAGAGTCCTTCGCTCTCTCCAACAGCGCCGGTAACCTCGGCAAAAGAAGCTTCTCACGCATGCGAATGACTTTTACGCACGCGGCATACGCGCTGTTACTCACATCCCAAGGTGGGATGCTCCATTGAACCGCGGGCATAAAGGCGCTCGCTTGAGCCCAACGCGTCATGAGCTCTGTATCTGGAGTTTGATTCCAATATGCGTTCCCGCCAATAATGTCGGGCAAGGTAAACGGGTATCCGAGGACGGCGGACGTGAGCAGTGTAGGAACGAGACTTTGAAGACCGTTATCCACGCCCCACACCGTGTCCTTGTCGCCCATTCTCACCAAACCGTTGTATGCGTTTGTGCCCATGCCGACACGAACTTCGCTGAGCGGGAACCGTGAGCACACTTTTGTCACGTACGCTTGGCTGTAATCCTGCGGACGCTTTAACGGAACGCGCGTTCGGGCACCAAAGGGTAAAAAGCATGGCTCACCGGCGTCGAATTTGAAGCCATCGAGCCCAACCTCCTCTTGGAGTTTCTTGAGTCTCTTCACGAACCACTCACACGCATCGTCGTTGGTAAAGTCTATGGCTCGCACGGGTTGCGTGCCCCACCAGCGGAATTGACCAGGCTCCAAGTTACCGCCGCCTCCGCCGCCTTCCCAATGTCCCGGCGGCCAGTCGAATCTATCGACGAAGACTTTCACCGTCGTGCCCAAGATTTGCCCAAATCCGCCAGTGAGCACTTCGGAGAATTCATTCGGTGGTTGACCGCCTTCAACTAAATATCCTAATCTCTTCGCCTCTTGACACGCCGCGGAGCTCTCTTGGAGGAAAGGCATGACCCACACCGTCACAAGAAACCCCATATCGTGAAGTTCCTTCACCATGGCTTTCGGATCGGGAAACTTGACTGGGTCAAAGTTGAGCTCGCCGTAACGCGATTGCCATCGATCGTCTATTTCAATAATCGAACCGTTCGGCAGCCCAGATTCCGACTTGGCGTTGAGAATCTGCTTCGCAACCGTCACTGTGGACTCTTGCGTGACGTCTGCGTGCGATGTCGCCCAGGTTGTCCAGATGGGATAGTACATCAGAGACTTGTTGGGTGCGGCGGCTGGTTTCGGCAATCGCTCGAGCGCCGCGCGCGTCGCGCTTCGAGCGTCATCCCGCATCGCGAGCGCTACCTTGAGCGACAACCGAGTCCTGTTATCGTCGAATGCAATATCTTGCCACGGGTGCAAGATGTTCGCATCCCTATAACTCGCTCGTGACTGCAACCGAAGCACCCCGTCGCCGAGCTCCGTCGTCTGCGCTTCCTCCAACGGCAGCGATGGCCGCGACGCATTTTGAATCCCAACTCCAAAGTACCGCGGCGCCTGTCCTCGCGGCACTTCCACGGGCGAATTCAGCCCCATGTGTAACGCATCGCTATCGGGATCGACGAAAACTAAGGCTCCACCGCTCGAGACCCAATGCGTGCCGAGGACGTTACCCACTCCGTTTGGCCCGTGATCAAATGGATAAAACGGACCAGTTTCAATCTTTGCCCTCTCCAGCGGCCACAGCTGCTTCAGGAGATGCGAGCCGCCGTACCAATGCTGAGCTTCTTCATCTACACTTCTATCACAGAGTTGCACCATTACCTCGGCCGCGTTCGACGTCGCCATGGGTACGCTCACCTCGATCAACACACCGTCCTCCAATCCCGCGCACCACGCGTCTGACGCCCCATCTGCCGACGCCGTCGGTGACGCTCGCAACACCGTCCCATCGCTCCACACCACGGATAACGACTCCAACGCATCGTCCCCATCATCGAACGCGCTCATTCCAGTCGTTTCGGCGCGAAAGACGACGACACGATCCGCTCCATCCTTACCCAGCGGTATCGACAACGTCTGCGTCGTCTGCTTTGTCGCTTTTTCACTTTTTCGCGTCAGCGTCAACTTTCCATCCTCCCTGACCTCGAGACCCGTCGTCGCCCCGACCCGCACACGCCACGACTGCAAAGCCCCAATGACATCCCTCTCATCCCCGCGTCCATCACGCGTCTTCGCATCGATGGTCGTTCCGAACGGCAACGACTCGTTTGCCGTGAACAAGTGCCCTCGCGCGAAACCACCCGCGACGACGACCACCCCACCCGCCGCCACCGCCCCGCGCACAATCTTCGACCGCGCGACCGGAGTCTCAGCGAACGCTGCATTCATCGCGTCATCCTTTTCGTCATCCAGAGACGCGTCGACGGCTTCGCGCGCGCGTGGGTCCTCGACCGCGCGTCGTTTCGTCGTGAACCGCAGGCGGCGTGGTGCACTTTTTCCAACGACGACGCGACGCGCGTCGCGTCGACGGCTGACGACGTCCATCGAGGACGACGCGAACGCGCGCGTCGACGACATTACGCGGGTAAGCGAATGAAATAAATGAACGAACCGACGACGCCGGCGGCTGAGAGACCGGGTCGACGACGTGTGAAGTGAAATGTCATTTGAAATGAGTTTTTTTCAGACTGACAAACGCCAGACGAACGCGCGCGCACGCTCGCGATGTCGACCGCCGCTGCCGACGGATCGGAAACGGCGTGGGGATGCCTGAAAACGCTTGAAGACGTCCGGTCCCCGTGGGTCCGAGCGCTCGGGACTTTTTCCGTCGTCGTCGCGACGTTGATCGGGGTACCGCAAGCGATGAAAATTATCAGGCGAAAGAGTTCGATCGGTGTGTCGTTTTGGACGCTCGCGCTCGGCAACGTCGGGGGTTTTCTGTACGTGTTGAACATGTACGTCTTTCATTACGATCAGATTCTCCTGAGCGGGTCGCCGTTCGTGGATTTTAAGCGGTGGACGTCGGCGCAAGCGAGCCTGACGTTTTTATGGGTGGAGCTGGCGAACACGCTCTCGATGCTCGTCGTGACGCCCGTGGCGTACGCGTACGTCGAGGATACGGAGCACGCGGTGGTATTCAAGGCGCCGAAACTCAGGATTGACATCGATTGGGGGATGAAAAAGTCGGTGCGAATGGGAATGTTAGCGCAACTCGTCTTGGTCGCGAGCGCGTGGACGCCGGCGGTTATCGCGCTCAGGCGAGCGGGGGAGTGCGCACCTTTGGCGTGGTATGGCAACGTTCTCGGTGGGATTGTCGCTCTGTTGATTTGCGTGAGATTTTTGCCGCAAGTTCGCGAGTCGTACGAGAATAAAGGGTCGGGATCGCTGTCGTATGTGACGTATGCCGTGGATATCACCTGCGGAATCGTGGCTCTGTTGCAAAAGTTACTGGTGACGAAGGAGCGCGCTTCGACTTGGATACCTCCGCTTGTGCTTCACTCGATGGAGGCGTACGTGCTCGTCATGAATTATAAAAATGACAAGGCAAAGATGCATGAGGGACGAGAACACCGGGAGAGAGACGGACAGGACGTGAGCGAGCGAGGCGCGGGATACGGAAGCGAAGACGAACGAGTGCAAAGCGAAAGGCTCTTGTCCCGCGGCAGCCGTAGCGAGGCGCCGACGTCACCGTCGGGCGAACATGAATCGCGATCTGACGAGCGCTCGCAAAAGCTATCCTGGTCGCGACTGCTCGACGTCTTTTTATAGGATTTTCACGCGGGTGAAGATACGTAATATTGCTTGAGTTGACAACGAAGATTTCTCTAGAACCTATGATTTCTACGATGCAGACCTATTGTATTATCCATAGTTACTGCTTTACGCTTGAGTGTGCATATACAAGCCCACGACGACGGTGACATTGTCGTTCGTGCCTCGCTCCATGCTCTTGTCCACGAGAGCTTGAGCGGCTTCGCGGCACGCATCCCTGACGATATCCTCCTCTGGGTAGTCGTACGTCCCGACGCCGCTTCTGAGGACGTCGTTTGCTTTGAGAACGGATCGTGCGATATCACCAGCTTCTTGGTCGCGAATGACGTCCCACATGCCATCCGAAGCCAGGACGACGAACTGAATGTTTTCGTCGAGCTCGAAACGACGAATGTCTGGCTCCGCAGTCACGCCGGCGTTGACGGGCCGCTTAAAATCAATATCTCCGAGCGAACGCGAGACAGCGAGTGCAGCGCGCAATGGTTTGGTCGGGTGATCCGCTACCACCCGCCAGCAGCCACAGAACTCGATTCTTCCTCCGATTTCGGTGATTCTGCGTCGCTCGGAAGCGACAGACGGCTTGTGATCCTCAGTCATGGCACGGCAGCGTCCGTCAGCGTAACCGACGACGGCCCGTGAGTCACCAGCGTGCGCGGTAAAGAGAGCCCTGCCAACTTGGACCACGCAGAGCGAAGTACTGCCGTCGCGACGACCTCGCGACTGCGTGGTGTCGAGAATCTCTTCATCGCACATCATGTACATGGCTTTCAGGGCTTGCTCCATTTCAGAGTTATACTTTGCCTCTTCCTCTTGGCAAGGTGGTGTGGAGCACCTCGTGAGCACGTCGTCCTTGAGAAAGGTGTGCATCTTTTCGCTCGCAAACTCAGCCGCCCATTCGCCGTTGTGCCCGTCGTACACGCCCATGAATGATCGACGCACGCCATCACATCCATCCATGCCTTTCGGCTTAAAATCGTGCACCATGGCGTGACGATCCTCCATGTAAGGACGAGCTCCCTGCGCCGCCGCAGCGCCAGCAACCAACTTGGCACCGACCATTTCCTTCTTGACCGGTGCCTCCTCTTCTTTGACATTCTTCACATCGTCATGGAGCGGAGGACTCGCGCGAGCGGAATCCATATCGTCCCCGTCATGCTTCAGCACGTCCACCGGGCTTCCAGTGGCATCCATTTCATTATCCTTATTACCCGCCTCAGCGCCGTCGCGACGATGTTTATCGTGCTTACTCTTTCTCCTTCTCTTCTCCTTGAGCTCCCAAGCCTCCTCTTCCACATCGATACTAGCCTCCTTTTGGCGCTTCTCCCGCTCGGCTCTCCGCTTCTCCTTCCTCTCTCTCTTCTCCCGCTTCCGAGCCACGCGCGCCGACTCCGCCTGCGTATTCATCTTAGAATCATCATTTTCATTCGTCGCATCGCTCGACGACGACAAGCTCTCGCTCGACGACTGCCCACCAGACCCGCTCGAAACGCCAGCTATAAGATTCGTCTTCGCCAGCTCTTCAGCCGCGACATGTCGCCCGAGCGCCGAATCCGCTCGCTCGAGCGTCGACTCCATCCTCGATAACGAGCCCTCACCGACGACACGCTCAAAGGAAACACTCTTTCCAAATACCGTCCTCGATCGTTTCACACGCCGTTACGGATGGACGCTCGCAACGCAACCTAAAAACTTTCAAACGCGCCTTCCTTTTTGGCGGCGCTGACGACGCGCTTTTTCAAATGAACGGACGGAATTCAAAGACGACTCGAATCCTCCGTCGCGGACGCGATGCGCGCGGAGTGGAGACGATCGGGGGACGCGAACTCGTCCTTTCGATTGCCTCGTGGGGCGTTTCGCGGTCGTCGACGCGGTGGGGCCGTCGACGTGCGACGGTGTGCGGCGCGAACGGCGCATCTTGCCGAGGCGGGCGCGCTGCCTTGTATGAGTCGGACATTTGGACTTTGCGTATTCTGGGTTACAACGCAGTATCAGTAATGGGCACCGTGGGTCCAATTGTGATAAGGTTTTTTGCACGTTGATACGTTTAAAATATATGTGATGCGACATTTCTGGTTTTCTGAGAAATTTATGTGATTAGACGCGATACACAAACACACAAACACGTGGAGCGCTATACTTGGAAACGCACGAAGTAACGCACACGCGAAAAAAATCGCCAGAGACGCACGACCCGAGCGGCGGCGGCGGTTGAGAGAAGGGGCGGTTGAGGGACGCGACGCGATGGGGGCGATCGAAATGACCCCCGAGGAAGCCTCGGCGGCGGCGGCGGTGGCGTACGGACGAGGAAATTACGCGTTGGCGCTCGAATTATACGACGAAGCATTATTGGACTCGCGCTCAAGACACGACGCTAGGGAGGAAGCGAAGACGCACGCGAATAAGAGCGCATGTCTGTGCGAACTGGAGAGGTATGACGAAGCTTTGACGGCTGCGGAGCGGGCGGTCGCAAGGGATTCAACCTTTGTCAAAGGGCACTCAAGACGTGCGGCGGCGTTACGAGGAATGCGAGAGTACGCTCGAGCGAGGGAGTGTTTAAAGACGTGCATGGGATTGACTGAGGGAGAAGGAGCGGAAAGTTTGAGAGAGGAGATTGAAAAGATGATGTGTGATATGGATGCGCAAGAGGCGAAAGGCGAACAGGCTGCGCGCGTTGGGATGCAGATGAACATGGGGACGGCTCCGCAGACAAAGCCACATTTCGCCACCAGTCATTCGGAAGAGGTGAAGAAACGCGTGAGCTTTGACCCAAAGCTAGACGTGGACTGCGACGACGAATCACAAGATGAGATCATGCCCGCCACGCCGGGTGGGGAACTGACGTCGTCGAAGCCGTTGCTGATGGAACTGGGCGCGAATGCTCTGGATGAGTCGCTACGCATGCACAACGACAAGACTTTCGAGCGGGAGAGCCAGGAATTCGATTACAAGCGATGCAAGATGTGCGGTAACGTCTGCCACGTCATGATGACGTCGTGTTCGTCGTGTTGTCTGCCTCTGGTATCCGCGAGTTCGTACGAACCGGCAAATTTGCCAAAGGTTGGAGAGGATGCTTACGCCTATGAGGAATCTGATGACTCTGAGAGCGAAACCAACCCTATGGAGCTCGTCATCAAAGACGAATTGGAGGAAGAAATTGACGACGCTTTCGACGACGACGACGATCCGTGGTGGGTTAGACATTTTGGTAAACCCGCCCTGAAGGCTCCCGATCACAGAGTGGGACTCGATCCTTCGCTGAAACCGCACTACGAAAAGTTGGGATTGCCGTTTGGCAGCGACGAGACAAAAGTTCGAGCCGCATATCGCTCAGCGGTCGTGACTCTGCATCCAGATTCTGGTGGATCTTCAAAAGGTTTTAAAAAATTGCACGACGCGTACGACGCGCTCTTGGAGAATTTTTGGCGACACGATGAGGGTGCAGAAAAACTCAGACTGAAGACTCCGTCGGATGACAATGAAGACATTTTCGTCGTCTTGGACGTGTACAGGAATCGGGAGGCTGAGCACACGCTGAAAAGGTTATTCAGCCGAGCGTCGAACCCTGAGCGCGTTTTCGTCGGTGTTACGTGGCAATACAAGACGACCACTCCCCCGCCTGACTCTCTCGGGGCGCAGGTGGATCGCTTGCATGACAGCGTGAGAAGGTTGACAGAACGCGTTGCCGAGTACGCGAGCGAAATCAAAAATCCAGAAGAGCAGGAAAAATACCTCAGGCAAATGCGAAGAAAGCAACTCAAACTTCAACGCGCGGAAGATGCGGAGGAAAAGCGTTGTCACTCGCGAAACGTGCTCGAGGCGCGGTTCAGAGATCACGTACGCGAGAGTCACGTGGCGTGGGATGAAACGGATGGACCATCCTACGCCAAGCACGTCGCCCTCAGGAAATGGGGCGGCGAAAAGTACGTGTTGCACATCGATGCGATGACCATCTTGGACCAAAACTGGGATCAAACGCTCGTGGAAGAGCTCAGACGTTGCGAAAGCAGCACATCGAGTGAAAAGTGTGTTTTGACGGCGGCGCCGTTGGCGTACAAGCTCAAGACGGAGTCAGTCATCGAAGAAGAGACTCTTCAAGAGATTTACAAGCAAGAGGTGTACGGTACAGTGCGTGAAGAGCTTCCATCTGTCGACACCAAGGCGGAAGTGCATCCGTCTCGTGCGCCCGCGCTCGTCTGCGCGTATAGATTTGCCCGCACGCTCTGCCACATGAACGCGCGCCAAATTGAGGCACCAAAGGAAGCCGTACCGACACTCTTCGCCAGTAGTGCGTTCGCATTCGCGCGCGCGGAAGCATTCGTGCGCGATGCACCGCCCGATCCTCACGCGCCGTTCCTGTATCTCGGCGAGGAACTGAGCCTCACTGCTCGCTTGTGGACGCGCGGATGGGATTTGTATGCGCCACCAAAAGTGCCCGTATTGCACTGCTACGAAGCCGGTCCGCGTTTCATGTGGGCCGAGGATCGTCGACGAGGAAAACTTCTCTACGGTGTCGCCAAACTTCGTTGGGGGTCTGAGTTTGAATTGGAGCAGAGAGATTTTCTCAATCTCGCGTCTCGTCGCCGCGTTCTCCAATTAATCGGAGCACCGCACGAGGATTCAGCCACATCGAAAGACGACCCAGTCGTCTTTACGAAAACGTACGGGCTCGGATCGGAGCGCTCCTGTGATGAGTTCATCAAAGCGATTAGTGTCGACTTTGAGAAGCATTCAATCTCGTCGAAGGCGCAAAGAGGTGGCTACGACGGGAAATTCATCGCGAATTCCGAGTCTCTGCCAAAGGCTTGGCGAGGTTCGAGAGCGTTTGAAAACCCATGGACGGGACCGCCCGAGACGTGTGGGCTATATTAACGCAATTGAAACAACGCAATGTGTAATTTACAACAACTTTTTGACTACTTACACGAACAATCTGTGCAACATTGCCTCGAATGATTCCCAACTCTCTGTCGCGGCTTGCTCATCGTAACCGAAACCAGCTTCATGGTCGGACGTCGTAACCTTTTCCGGACGCGTAAACGCGTGTTGGACGCCTTTGAATCGCAAAGTTTTCGTTGTCTTACTGACGATGCCCCTACCTTGCAAATCCCGCAGACACGCGTCCATGGCGTCCGACGTCGTAAACGGATCCGCGTCGCCGTGATAAATTTCCACCTCGCACGTCCGAGCGGCTTCCCCATCCAAATCCGGCGCGTCCAAGACCCCATGGAACGATGCCACGCCCGCAATCTCCCCGATGTCGTCGAACGGCGCCAACCCCCTTGCCAAATCGAGCGCAACTTGTCCACCGAGACAAAATCCAACTGCCGCATACCGCTCTGGAACGATTCCCGCCGATGCTCGATAATCTCGCAACGCCTCCAATACCGCGAGCGCACCGAATGCCGTCCGGTTTTCCAACCCCCCTCGAATTTTCCTCTGTGTCTCCTTATCGAAGACGCACTCCCCGAGCCCGTACAAATCCGGCGCCACGGCGTCGTACCCGCGCGCCGCAAGCGCTTCGCAACAACTCGTTACAAACTTTTCCCACGGCCCGATCGCCGTGTGTAACACGAGCACGACCCCTCGCGCGAGCTCCCGGTTCGCCGGTCTTGCGACGAACGCTTTTCGTTTCCCATTCCCATCGCGTTGAACCATCGTCTCGATCCTCGTCGTCGCTATTCGTTTGGCTCCCCACGGGAGCGAAGCGATCGACACCCCGGCGTCGAAATCCTTCTCACCGCCTTTACACGACGTCGCCGCCATCGTCGTCGCCGTCGTTCGACGATAACGACGGTGGAGTTTACCCCCGTCGAACGCGTGACCGTATCGACGGTTCGAGAGCGACGGGCGGGCGACGAGGCGTGGCATCGAGTGCCGTCTCGACGTCAAAAAAGTGCAGACATCAATCGTGATGTCATCAACGTCAACGCACCCGCGAGCGACGATTGGAAACCAACCGAGACGCGCTTTGCGACGTCATCATCGAGATTGTCGACATCGCAATCGCACCGTCGCCACCGCGTCGTCGTCGTCGTTTAAAAATAACGCTGCCGGTGTTGTTTCTTCGTTGGCGCAGCTCTTCTGGATGCGAGACGCAGCGGTCGCGGCGGTCGAGGACCTCGCGACGACGCCGCAAGCGTACACGCCGTCGCCGCTGAGCGCGGAAGATGGTGCGGCGCAGTTGTTCGTGTGCGCGTTCATCTTGATTGTCGGTGCGGTGGGGATGAAGGCGAGCTTGGAGAGCGAGGCGGCGACGAGAGAGGCGGCGCTGGAGGATAAAGTGCGCGCACAAAAGCTCGCGATGGATGCGTCGACGTCGACGACGATCGAGGCGAAGGGGAACGCGAGCGAGAGGGTGCGGGAGCGAGGGGTGGCGCGGGTGGACGGGGTGATGAGCGAGAGGGCGAGCGAGGAGATGAGAAGGTACGTGGACGAGACGCTCACGGCGAGCGAGGCAACAAAAGGCGGAGCGCTGTCGACAGAGGTGTTCGGAAACGTGTACTGTAAGAAGAATAGGTGGGATTTAAAGCTCGCGTACGACGCTCCGGTGCGTGAGGGGTTGAGAGAGTGCGTGCGTTCGATGAAGGATGTGTTGCTCGACGCGTGCGGAGGCGACGCTAAATTGGTCGAACTCGCGGCGTTGGTAAGTGATCCCGGGTCGACGAGACAGCCCGTGCACCCGGACACGGCGTATAGACGCGATTCCTCCGTGTTCACGTGTTTCGTCGCGCTTCAGGATGTCGAGCGCGACATGGGTCCGACGCTCTTCATTCCGGGAACGAACAACGCACAAGCGCACGTCGAATTTAGAGAAGCCGGCGAGCGCGGCGGTCCGGCTCTCAAGCGTCCGTATGAGCTCGGGCTCATCAAACGCGGTGACGCGACGATTTTTGATAGTCGAACGTTGCACTGCGGTACGGAGAACTCGAGCTCGCGACGACGGGTTTTGTTTTATTTTTCATTCGAGCGCGCGGGATCCGACAACCCAAACGCGAGTGTGAGTACAATCAGGACCGAGCTCAGGGATAGATTCACCTTGGCTGATTTGTTATAGTAACTACATGTTGGTATCGTGTTGTCTCGCTTCGCGTGAAGCGCCCTTAGCTGCTAAAATTACACTCGCGTCGTCGTCGTTATGTCCATCGCGGCCAATTGGCTGACGGTGAGCCGCGCATCAAAGACATCTTTTCGAATGCTCCATTCTGCGTTCGCGTTCCGTCTCGTCGGTGCCTGCGGAATCGGAGGTTTGAGAAAGGTGAGCGTCATCAACGCGCGGCGACCGTACGCGTTCTCGCCCCCCTGGTGAAAGGTTCTCGCGTCGTAGAGCACGGCATCGCCTTTGCGCAGCGTCGCGTCGCAGCATCGCTTCTCCGCTAGCAAAGCGAATTGTTCGTCGCCCCACTTTGTCGCCGGAAACGCATCGTGCGACGCCTCATCTTGCGTCCCGAGAACGAAACACGTCGGTCCCATCTCCGGCACGACGTCTTGCAACGCGATGAAGAGCGAATACAACGGCGCGTGCGGCGCATCGTACGCCACATCCGGATGCAATACCTGCCTATCCGCTCCCTTTTCCGTCGCCAACACGCTCATCTCCACCATCACCGCCTCCTCCGTCGCGTTACCAATCCTAGACAACACTGCACCCACGCCCCCGGACCCGCACGCGCCGACAATCATATCCTTCGTCGCGCCTTCAAACCCGAGTTTAACATCAGTCCGTCGCAAAGCCTCCCCCACCGTCTCCCACGTCGCATCACACACTGTATTCAACTCCTCCAACACCGCATCACACACTTCTGGACGCACGACGCCGCTCAAAAACACCGCCCCGTCCCTCTCGAGCGCCGCGACCGCGTTTTCCGCGTCTTCAATCGTCGCGCACCGCGTGAACGCCGGCGGTTTGGATAACGTCATCGCGCGTCTCTGCGCTTCGCTCTCTAATCGCAAATACGCCGCCAACGCCACATCAGGCGAGCTCGGTCCCAATCCACTATCATCATCGTCGTCGGCATCATCGCCATCCATCGCGTCCATCATCGCCGGATCGACCACCGCCGTGACGTATTCATCGATGCGTCTCCACACCCCTCGGAGCCTCTGTCGCTCTCCACGCGCTCCCGTTCGCATCCGCGCACAAACTCTCCCGCATCGTCGCATCGACGACGTCGACGACGACAAAGCCGACGCTCTCGTCGGAGTCGGAGTCGGAGTCGGAGTCGCGAACCGCATCGGAGTCACGCAATGACGTGATTGTCAAATCAGTCAACCGACCGAGCGCTTCGAAAAAGTGCACTTTTTGAGGCGAGTGGCGGCGCGGAGTCGCTTTGTTCATTCACTGTTCGACGCCGCCCGATCGCGACGACGGATCGAAAGGAAGGAAACGCGGGATAGAAGGACGACGCGTACGCGGACACACCACCATGGCAAAGGGCGATGGAAAGAAGAAGAAGACGACGACGACGATGAGGGACGCCGGCGATGACGACAACGACTGTGAAGCTGGATTGGCTGCGTTTAAAGAGTGGATGCAAAGTAAAAATATTGCGTTGAACGGCGTCGACGTCGGACGATTTCGTAAAACGGGCCGCGGGGCGATGGCGACGAGGGATTTGGATGTCGGGGAAATCGTGGTTTCGGTGCCGGATGGGATGGTGTTGACGAGTGAGACGAGCGCGGCGCGGGCGAGGTTGGAAGCGTTTGTGGGAGAAGAGGACGTCGGGTCGCCGAGATTGGAGAAGGAATTGCTCGTGATGGCGGTGATGGCGGAGATGTGTGCGGGTGAGAAATCGAAGTGGGGGTCGTACTTGAGGGTGGTGTACGATGGGGCGATGTCGGGGCACTCGGTGTTGGCGTGGACCGATGAGGAGTGCGCTCGGTTGGCGGGTACGGATACTTGGAGAGACGCGTACGAACGCGACGATGATGAGACGTTGGATTTGCCCACGATGACGGATGAACACTGGGAAAACGTTGTTGAGGTGTTCTTTGAGCAAAACCCTGAACTCATGGGTGAGCTCGATGTGAAGGATTTGCGTGAGTTGCACTTTGCCGCGACGGCTATGGTGGCGGGGTATTCGTTCACGCTCGGCGACGACGAGATTCAAGGCATGGTGCCGTTCTGGGATATGCTCAACCATGCCCCGCCGCATGCGGCATCGGTGCGTTTGAATCACGACGTTGAGTCTGGCACTTTGCAGATGATCACGGTGAAGAAGGTGTCCAAGGGTGAGGAAGTTTTCAACACGTACGGACCGCTTCGGAACGCCGAATTGTTGCGCAGATATGGATTTGTGCTCTCGCGCAATCCGCACGGTGGAACCACCGTCGGGTTGGCGGATGTGATCGAGGCGGCGATGACAGCGAATCCAGAAATGGTGAGCGACTTGCCCCTTCGCTTGGCTTGGCTCGAGTCTCGCGGATTGGCGGATGATTCTCTGGAGAATCGTTTTTTCGTTCATCAAACCGGACGTCCGAGCGGAAATCTTCTCATCGCCATGCGCGTGCTCACACTCAAGACGGAGGAGATGACGGCACTCATCGAGACCGATTTTGAGGACGAAGAGCAGCTCATGATGCTGGAGGGCAACGACGAGCAACGGGCCGAACAATCCTACATGGTGGGCGCGGCATTGCAATTCCTCGGCATGCATTGCAAAATGCGTTACGATGAACCCATGAAGGCGTCTCGATTGACTGTCAAGATGTACGACGGTATTTCGTGCACCAACAAAAACGAAAGCGTGTATCGCGCGTATTGCGCGGCTGTGGTGCGCTTAGATGAGCAGGTTGCTCTCACCAAGCTTGGGCGATGGACGTACCATCCGTCGCGTTCCGAGGACGCGCTTCTCCACGCGTGGCCGTATCCCATTGAAGAGGAAGACGAGGACGAGGACGCGATGATGGTGTGCGAACCCGTAGATGAGTGAATTAACTTGTGATATTGACAATAGAGTGATAAATTCTACTCGCGTGCTATTCCCGATGAAGTTTGGCTGTCTATCTGCGCCGGCGACGTGCAATCTAAAAACTTTCCAGTGTAACTCCCTTCACCCTCCCGTAAAGCGATCCAAATCTTATCTATCGCCTCCACGTTAATCAGCCCGTGCACTCGTAATCGACTCCCGCTCCCTTGATGTTGATTATTCGACGTCGTCGTCGTCCCCAACCTATCCTCATCCACTACCGCCTGCGCGCTCGCCGGCTCCTCGTCCTCCGTCTCTTCATCCACGGTGATGTCCTCAACATTCGTTAGCTTCAACCCATCCACCTGCAAAACGTAATAAAACCCTTTTTTATCTCTCAAACACCTATTCGCGTGCGTCTGCAACGCTCTGAGATTCGAAAACGCATCCGTGTACCCGAGCAAATGATACTCAGATCCGGCGAACATTCGCACTCGAACGCCCTCCACCCGCCGTCCATCCTTCGTCTCCACCGGCGTCAAAGGCAACTGCGCGTTGAAGCTCTGTGCCTCGACGATGACGTAAAACGAACACTCCCCATCTGCGATCGGGTCCGAGGTCGCGTACACGCCTCTAAACACTCTCACGCGTCTGTACAACTCATCGTTCGGGAGTCCAACCTGTGTGCGAGTTGCAAAAAAAACGCACGCAGACACGCACCCGCGAACGAAACGAATCGATCGGCGCGGGCGCAGTGCGCGCATCAGAGGTTACGTTTCGTCAGTCAAAGTGATGATTTTACGCGCGAGTCGGTTTTGGACGCACCGCCGTGTCGCGAACGAGGCTTTGCATCGCGTCGGTTTGTGCGGGAATAAGAAGCAAAAAAACGCACGTCATTGGATGGATGCGGTTGACCGATGGTGAGTTGCTAATTCGTTTTGTTGTGACTATACAATTCTAATGGTTGTCGGATACAGGGCTAATACGAGGCGATGCAAATGGATGAAGACTATTGTCAGCCAACCATCTTTAAACATCTCGTCTCGGCGTGCACGGCGGCGCACTTTTTTGAGCAAAACCTCATGCCGCACCTCGCGCAACCGTACGGCGCGACGAAACCGCACACGCTACAAAACTTCCTCGCCGCCGTTGATTTCGACGGTCCAGCCGCGGCTGTGAGATAGGTGGGTACCCCTTTCGGCGCTCGATCTATGAAACTCTGTTCGAGCAACGCGTTAAAGGTTCTCGCCGCCGCCGCGCGTCTATTCTCAGCCACGCCGCGCGTTGTCCGCTTGCCCTTCTTCTTCCCTTTCACAATCTGTGCCTCCCCATCGAGGGCGTTTTCGTTAAACACAAACTCCTCGTCGTCGCTCTCCCCACCCCCGCCTTCAGCGCCCGCACCGGGGACGACGGCGACGTCGGATTCAAACGAATCCAACCTCGCCGCCGCCACTTCCGCGCGCGTCGCCGCGTCCACTCTTCGCAACGCCTTGGAGATCTTCCTTGACCGTCCGCTCTTCCTCGACCCATCGGGCGCGACACCCGACGTCCCGACGACATCAGACCCACCGGTCGCGCCGGAAACCGCACCACCGTACCTCGTCGACGCTAATTCGGGCGTCACGTCTTGCACAAAGTCCATCCTTCTCTGTGGACTCCCTCCTCTTGAATGAAACAAAAAAAAAGTCGAGCGTCTATCGCCGGTGCGTAAACGCGCGGGTTCACGGCGTCTCGCGCCGGGAAATTATTGGTTTCTTCCCCGACGTGTGCGACGGGTTCGCGCGGCGCGCGTGCGTTCGACCGACGCGGTGTGTGGGCGTAACCAACAGGGTTTACGTCTCTTTGGAGCGCCTTGGGTGACAGTGCAGGTTGGTTCACTCGCGTGTTATATTTATAAAAAAAACAAAGCCGAGAGGCGGACGCGCCGCCGTGTTGTTATATTCCGTGTCTCAACACTCTTCATGTGTTTCATCGTTTCGTTCGGTCGCCGTGACACGGCCATCGAGACGAAGCATTCGTACTCGTATTCGTATTCGTATTCGTTTGTTCGGTTTGAACAGACGCACAGACGGACGAGCGGCGCGGCGTCGTCGTTTACTTGTCGCGCTTCTTATCCTTCTTGTGGCTCTTTTCCTTTTTAGACTTCTCCTTGTGTCCACCCATCGGCGTCGACATCCCCGCCGCCGCGAGGGTCCCGCCCGGCGCCGCGCTCCCGTGTTTCGCCTTGTGCGCCTTCCACCTCGCCGCGCACTCGGAAAACACCGCCTTGGGCTCCATGTTTGGATTCTCCGCGCGCACCTTGGCCACCTCGCTCTTGATGAACAAATTGAACGCCGTCGGCTGTCTCGGCGGTCGCAATTCACGCTTCTGTTTCTTCGTCAGCTTGACGCTCTCCGGGAGGTTCTCGATCGCCGCCGCCGCCGCACCGGCCGTGCGCTTGAGCGACCCACCCGCCGGGACTTCGCCCATTTTCGCGAGAATGATTTGCAAGTCGTACGCCGCTTCCGCCAACCGCGCCACCGCGGGGACGAGGGCGCCCGCCAGTTCGGTCGCGCTCACGCCCGTCATCGATACCGCTCAGCCGTTCTTCGTCCGTCCGTCCGTCCGTCCGTCGGTGCGCGCGAGAGTCACCGATTGCGGGCGACTCGCGCCGTTCGAATTCGAATTCGAAACCGAATCGAATCAATTCCCAACGGACGGCGCGACGTTCAGTTACCATAGCATCGATCGATATCGATATCGACCGATCGATCCGCGCATCGATCGACATCGACCGATCGATCGACATCGATTCATCCCTCGAAATCGACCGATCGATCGAAATCGATCGATGCGCGGGTGGGTGAGTGGTTCCACGAGTCATGAATCATCAAATCGTTCGTCATAACGATTTTTTCACCCCCGCGACGACCGATGTCCGACGACGTCCGACGACGTCCGACGACGTCCGATGATGTCCGATCCGATTGATTGATTGATTGATTGATTGATTGATTGATTGACGACGCCGGCGACGACACACGCCGCCGCCGCGCACCGAAGGGTTGAAAAGAGTTGGACGACGACGCGCTCGCGCGCATCGAGACGGTACTTCTTCGCGAGTCGTGGACGAACGAAAACAAAACGACGCTCGAACGATCCGAGCAGAATCCGAAACGAAACCGTAACCAATTGAAAGAATCATCATGACGAGTTTGACGACGCAAGGACGCGTCATGGCGGGAAATAACCGAAAGATTTGTCGGCAAAACAAGGGGAAGAGAACTGGTGCGATGACGACATCGCGTGGAAGACGCGGCGTGGCGATGCCGACGGCGAGGATTTACGATAATATTTTGGAAACCGTGGGGGATACGCCGGTGATTAAGATTAACAAGCTCGCGCCGGAAGGCGTCGAAATGTACGTCAAGGCGGAGTATTTTAACCCGTTATCGAGCGTGAAGGATCGATTGGCGGTCGCGGTGATCACGGATGCCGAACGTAAGGGTTTGTTGAAGCCTGGCGATACGGTAGTGGAGGCGACGAGCGGGAACACGGGTATCGCAATCGCCATGGCGTGCGCGCAGCGCGGGTACCGCTGCGTCATTTGCATGGCGGAACCGTTCTCGGTTGAGCGAAGAAAGATTATGAGAATGCTCGGCGCCAAGGTTATCGTCACGCCCAAGGAGGGTAAGGGCACCGGTATGGTGGCCAAGGCTGAGGAGTTGGCGGAGAAGAATGGCTGGTTCTTGGCCCGACAGTTTGAGAACGAAGCCAACCCGGCGTACCACGCGTCGACGACTGGCCCCGAAATTTTGAGAGATTTCGCTGGTAAGAGGCTCGACTACTTTGTCACTGGTTACGGTACCGGTGGTACCTTCCAAGGCGTTGCTCGCACGCTCAAGGAGTCTCGTCCGGACACGAAGGTTATCCTTCTCGAACCCGAGGCGGCGGCGCTCATCACGAGCGGCATCGCCACGGAGCGCAAGTCTACCGGCGCCCCACAAGGCTCTCACCCAGCCTTCTCCCCGCACCCCGTGCAAGGCTGGACTCCAGATTTCATCCCGCTCGTGCTCGAGAACGGCTTGAACATGAACTTGTACGATGAACTCGTCAAGATTCAAGGCCCGGCGGCGGTCCAAACCGCCCAAGCGTTGGCTCGCAACGAAGGCATCTTCACCGGTATCTCCGGCGGTGCTACCTTTGCCGGCGCCCTCGAGGTGGCGAAGAAGGCGCCGAAGGGTTCTGTCATCTTGGCCATGCTTCCGGACACGAGCGAGCGATACATGTCGACTCCGCTCTACGAATCCATCGCCGCCGACATGGATGAAGAAGAACTCGCCATCGCAAAGTCGACGCCGAGCTTCCAGCTCCTTCCGGGTGAGCCGCCGGTGCTCCAAATGTGATTGCAACGCGATGCGATCCACCAATTTTGCCCTCTAGTAGTTGAAAAAAATAAATGAATGAAACAATTACACATTCGCGAAAAGCGTTGTTCTACTTACCGGTACTCGCCATAAAAGTACCAAAAAAAATCAAGCGTCCTCCTCGTCGTTGTCTTCGCCCTCATCACTCATCGCCCGTTCTTCTGGGCGCGAAGACTTCTTCTTCATATTCTTCCTCTTCATCGCGGTCCAAAGTGTATCCCCCATACCAGCCTCGGCTCTCGTCAAACTCTCCTCTCTGTCCTTTGCCTTGGCCCAAATCAGCTTGAGCGTCTCGGCGCGTTGCTGCAACTCGACCCGCCACAACAAACTCCCCAAAACGATGACACAAAAATCACTCAACGCGCTCGCCACGGGAGATTCAAAGCTCTCAGGTGCTAATCCAATGCTCACAACTTGCGCCGCAGCCGCACTCGCGCTCAGCGCGTATACAACCAACCGAGGTCTTCGCAAAGGCGACGCCTTGCGTTCCGCCTCTATGATCGCCTGCGGCACAAACTCGGCGCCTATAACCCGTTCCAATCTCGTCCCGCTCTCCTCCGCGTCCCTCAGCGCTTCGACGGAGAAGAGTTCTCGGAGCGGGGAGGATGAGGTATCGACGAGAACTTCATTCAGCGCGCGCTCAACCGCGTCGTCGTCCACCCTTGTCGTAGAGGGAGCTTTTTCAACTTCAGCTTCATCAGCAGCGGCATCGTTTTCGTCGTCATCGTTGCTCGTAGATGCCCGCGCAGTGACCCGTCCTCCACGTCCACGCGTCATCATCGCCGTCATCATCGCGTTCCCCGTCGCCGTCGCCGTCGTCGTCTTTGTCGTCGACGCGCGTCGATCGAACCCAGACGGACTCGCGAAAGCGGCCGCCACGGTGCGTCGTCGTCGGGACGCGGCCGCTGTCGTCGCCGCCGTCCCGCGGTGACGACGAAGACGCGACGACGAAGACAACGACGATGCCGACGCGCGCATCGTCGTCGAGGACATGGCTGGCGACGCCTCGACCGTCCGAGGCGTGGTGTGTGGTTGGGTGGGAAGAGGGTTCTGTTTGTCAGGCAAAGCGAAGCGTCGGTAATTTGAATAGCTAGACATTTGGGTATTACCCGCACCATCTAATGGTGTGAATTACTAGTGAAATTGAACGAAATTGGGTGACTTAGCCCGCGCGACGCGGGGTGTTGGTGTTGGATCGGTCTCGATCGGCGTCGGCGTTGGATCGGTCCCGGCGGAGCTCGTACTCGGCTCGGCGGAGTTGGAAAAGGTTGGATTTGAGTTCGGCAATCTTTGCGCGAATCTCAGACGCGGAGAATAGGGCATTTTGCGTCGATGGTGATGGCGAATGGATAGTGCCGGACTCATTCGTCGTCGTCGGTGGTGACCGTGAGGTTTTCTCGCTTTGCGATGGGGCAAACGATGCTTCGGCGGGCGAATCGTCGAGGAATTTGAGAAAAGTTTCCAATGATTCCTCTGTGTTTGGGCCAACAAAGGCTCGCGCCCGCGCGTCCACGTTCTTATCGCAGAGTCCAACGCATGCATCCGTGCTGTTGACGATGTCACGCGTAGCGGAGAGTGAACACTCGCTCGGCGTGCAACACGATTCCGGCACGTCGTACTGATAACTTCCAAAAGTTCCGCTTCCGGATGGCATCTGTGAGTACGCCTTCTTCACCGCGCCCTCAAATCCGAGTTCGTAGAGGTCCTTCACGCGTTCTTTGAACACCTCGGCGTGATCCGAGTTGGCAAACATAAAGTGATCGTACACCTCCTCCGTCGTCATTGCGTTTACTCGCTCTAGAAATGGCTTCAACGCCTCGGGCAAATCTTTACCCATGTATCGTCCCTTAACGAAACATCTATAATCTAGCAGCAACCCGAGCGTCGATGGCGTTGACTTGACCGTATTGCAATCGTTTCGCAAGGCGCACACCGTCACCTGGTATCCAACGCGGTAGGTTTCGTGTTTTTGTCCACCCGGGATGAGCATGCTGTTGAGCTCGCGACGAAACGCGCTCTCATTGTCAATCCCAGTGATGTACCCATCCTCGGTGATGAAGACGTTCTGAGCGTGTCTATCACCCTGACCTGTGATGAAATCAAACAGCGCGAGCAGTTTAATCCTCTCTGGGTCAATTTTATTCACCATTGCCAAGGTTTCGCCGTTGATTTGCGACTGTAAGCTCTCAAACGAAACGCCCGGAGCGACGTCGAAGACGAGCATCGAAGCGTCCTGCTTTACACCCGCCGACGATGATCCATCCATCGGCGTGAACGTCTTCGAGTTTATCTTCTTCACGCGTGGAATGAGCGTCGCGAGACCAGACTCGTCGGCAATCTTATCGATCGCCAGGAGTAGAGCGGCGTTACAAAACGAATTCGTTTGCATACCCGTCCGTTGACACTGCACCTTTGAGTCAAACACTGGATGTTGCGTCACCTCATCCATACACTGTTCCGGAGACGGCGCCGGGTTATCCGCGACATTGAGCAAGTGTTTGTACCCTCCCTTGAGCCCGCACCACAGTTTAGCGATAACGGGTTTGATTTTCGTCGAATTATCATCCTCGAGCACTCTGCCCTTGAGCACCACTGCTCCGCTCGCGCCAAACTGCACTTTGACCTCCTTCTTCCTGAAAGTCACCTGCGCCTTCATCCGCTCCAATACAACGTTGCACCCATAGCACTGTTTACATTTAACCCCACCACTACCATTGACCCGCGCCGGTGATGTCCCTCTCTCTGGTGCGTTGAGCACGACGCCGTCCGGGGCGTCGCCCAGCGCGCAACTCTCGCACGAATCGCACGTTTCGTACGTACCAGTGATGATATCCCCCGCGTCGTCGTCGCTGTCGTCGTCCGAACGAAACACTGGTTCATCGTCGTCATCATCATCTGAATCGTCGTCGTCGTCGTCGTCGTCGTCGTCGTCGTTTCCGTCAACAACGACGACGTCGTCATCAGCCGAAACGTAATCTGAATTCGCTCCAACATCCAGTCTCTTCTTCTCGTTTAACGTCGTCGTCGTCGGAAAACCCCCACTCATCGACGATGACGGCGACGACGACGAGGGTTGTTCATCAACCGTCCTACCGTGCGATTCCAACCACGCCCGAAGCTCCCGCGCGTCCGCGCTCGACGCATACGCGAACGACGGTCCACCGACACGAAGCGCACGCAGCAGCAGCAACGACGAACCACCAGCGTCATCTACGACGGTGCCGGCGATGAAGGACGCGACCGCGGTGGCTAAAACGGTCGCGCATCGTCGCACGCGATGATGCGCTCGATGTCGATGCCTCGACACCGATCGACGCCGCGTCAACATCACCCGTCGCGCGTTACAATGACGACAGCGACACTTTGGGGCGCTCTTCTGAATGAAAACGAACCGCGACGCCATCGTCGGCGCGTTCGCCGTCGCGCTGGCCTACGCCGCCTGGGGCGTCGGTGGACCAATGTTTAAACGCGTGGACACGTCTTCATCCGTGCTTCGGCTCTCTTGGCGCGGGCAAACGTCCGTCATCTTTACCGCGGTGCCTTCGTTGTACGTTGCTTTACGCGCGCGTAAAACCACGCCGGGGTACACGTCGTGGAGCGCCGAGACGCGAAAAGGGATCGCTAGCGTTGGGGTAAGCATGTTTGTAATGTTTGTGTGCTGGAACATTGGCGTGGATGAGACTGCGTTTTCGCACTTGGCGGTGTTTTCGCAGACGCACCCGCTGTTTCTCATCTTGTATCAAGCGTTCGCAGCGGCTCGGGCAGCGAGACGACGGAAAGCGAGCAAGACGACAGAAGACGACGAGGAGGAGCAGGAGCAGGACGATGAAAACTTGACGGAGGTTCTGTTCCCGACGCGCGGAGAATGGATAGGGGTCGCGGTGAGTTTCGCGGGTGTGGTGACGACGGCGACGAGTAAAGGTTCGGCTTCGGCCAAGACGCCACCTACCGTCAAAGGGGACGTCATCAGTCTCGGATGCGGCGTCGCGGGGGCGTTTTACGCGTTGGCGATTCGTCGGTGGTTTGGTTCGAATGGGATTGGGATTCCCAACGCGTCTGGGGTGTTTGTCCAAGCGTGCGCAGCGGTGGTTATGACACTTTTGTCATTCCTCACGTTGGCTTGCACACCTGGACAAGTGTGGTACAGCTCGGCGCCGCCTTTTAATAAAGGCGTGTTCGACTGGCCTCGAAGCGACGATTTGTGGCCCGGTGTCGTGTCCATCGGTACGCTCGCAATCATGGGACACGCCTTTATCACGGTGGCGATGCAAAAGCTTCCGCTCATCGTCGTCTCGTTGTGTTTGACGCTAACGCCCGTTGTACAGACAATGTTTGCGTACGTGTTCTTGGGAGACGACGCGCCGTCGTCGCAAGGCATCGCGGGAGGATGCGTCATCATTTTGGGAATCGCCATCGCGATGCTTTCGGATCAACGCGGGCGCGGTGGTTAAGAATTCGTTTTACATCTTGTAGCTAGTAGTCGTCGCGCATAGGAGCATTCATCAATTCTTTCAATTCTTTGTTGTAAAATACTGCGTAGGTCGTCGAGGGCATCATCTTCATTCTTCGTTTCGCTGTAATCGACGCTCGAGTAATCGCCGCAACGCGAAGACGACGTCGGTGAAATTCGGCCTCGATCCGGGATCGGTTTGCCAACACGGCACCATGATTTCATCGATGAGCGCGGATATTTCATCGTCATCCGCTCGGGTGAAAATTTCGTGCTTGTCGAGCGGCAGTCGCTGAGACTGGATCGCCACGGCGAAGATTATCTGCATGTGATTGTTGAGCCAATCCCATGGCGTCTCGCGCGCGAGTAATTCCCAGATTAACACGCTGAATGAATATACGTCGCACGATGTTGTGACGACGGCTTCGTCGTGAAACAGTTCGGGTGCCATCCACGCCGGAGTTCCCGCGGTGGCGCGAGAAGCGCTCGTCCTCGTCGCGGCGTCGCTCAGAAGAGTCCTCTCCAAAGCTCTGGCGATGCCGAAATCGCAAACCTTGGCGCCGTCTTGATGCAGCAACACGTTGTGCGATTTCAAGTCTCTATGCACAATCGCGTTGAAGTGGAGATACTCCATCGCTTGTGCGACATCCATGGCGATGCGAAGCGTTTCTTCGACGTTCAGCTCGCGACGGCGCGTCGGCGTCGGTTCGTGTAAAAAGTCGTGTAGGCTTCCCCGCTCCATCAACTCTTCTACAATGCACAACTGCGGGAGTTTAAGACAGGCGCCGAACATCCGGATTATCTTTGGATGTCTAATCGAGCTCAGAACCGCCACCTCTCTGACGAATGATTTCATATCTCTCTTGCTCGAAGTCGCCACGGCGTGGAGCTTTTTCACGGCGACAACTCGTTTGTTCCAATGAGCGGCGTACACGGCGCCAAACGCGCCTTGGCCAATCAAGCGTTCGAGCTTTAAACTATTGAGATTGATCTCAAGCACTTTCGGGGTGGGATCGTCCGCGTGAATCGTCACCTTTCCCGACGCGTCTTCACCGTCGATTTGCTCCAAGTACGAGGCGAGAGGGGTGATGAAGAGCGGTGTTTCTTCATCCATCCATGAATCGGCGCTTCTTTTGAGCGAACACGAGCTCGTCCTCGCCGTGTCGTCGCGAACGACGACGCCATCCAAATCGACATCTCGGCTCATATTGAAGCACTGTCCAGGAAGCGGTAATGATCGTTTTCTCTTTGTTTTACGCGAGAAATCCATTTCACCAAGTTGCGTCAGGCAGACTTCTGAGGACGTCTGGCTGAAACACGAGACGATCCGTCGGGAGATTTCCGCTAAAAAGACCGCTGCGACTACGCAGGCAATCACAAAGGCGCTCAGCGTTGATCCGTTACGTAACCAGCTCGTTCCATTGCTAGCAGCCTGCGCGATGACGCCAACTTGTGCGCTCACGGGCGGTGAGGTTTGTTCTACGTTGGCAAGCGGTGGCGGCGAAGATAAAGACGCGTGCATGACGCTTCCACAACAGAAACTGTACTCGCGCCTCGCGCACGCGTCATCTACTTGACCCTCAGCGCCGTTCACGAGCACAGCTGAGGTGCACAGCACCCCGTTGACAGCGACCTGGATGAGGTTTTGCGCAAGCGAGCCTCTCGGGACGTACCCGGTAAATGTAAACTTGGAAGTGTTTTCCTCGTCAACGCCTCCTTCCAACGCGTCTTCTTCCAGAAGGTTAACCACTCGAGCAGGATGCCCTCCTGGTGCTCCAGGATTGATTAAAAGGGCGTCCGTGACTTGACCGGCGTGAATCCCCTCACCTTCTGAGAATATCCAAGAGACTTGCCAACTCGCGAGCGATTCGGGATGTGCGCTTTTCATGGAGATTTCACCTTCGAACAGGTCCATTGACGCGTCAATCGGAGGGTCCGACATGGATGGTTCGATGGAGTACATGACGTCGACTGAGCACCGCATGCAATCCAACTGCAATTGACATTGCGTGCACGATTGCGCCGCGACGCGACTGAAGAACACCGCGAGGAGCGACGCGATGAATACCGTCCGTGACATCGCGCTCGCGTCTGTGGACGACGACAGAGTTCGCCCTCCTCGAAATTGTCATTCTCGATGCGACACCCTCGTCTGCTCAAAAAAAATCAACAACGACAACGACAATGGCAAAGTCGCTCTCAATGCACTTCAGAATCGTTTTCCTCCTCATCAGTGGCAAAGACCACGCGTTTACGCACTTTACGAACGCTCATACCGGATCCCCCGACGCCCGCGCCCGTCGCCCGTCCTTCTTCATCGCCGCCGCCCACGGCCCATGGCGCGACTCCATCGCCTCCCCGCATCGACTGCGCCACCATCGATTTCATCCCGCTAGATCTCGCCCCAGGTCCAAACTCTCGCTTTACACCATCGGCGAAGTTTTTCCCCATCATTCCTCGCGCGGCGAAAACCTCTCCCGAACGCGGCATCCCACCGCCGTATCCCGCCGAAACGCTCGGCGGCGGCGCCTTTTTCGCGTACCTATCGCTCTCCCACTCCCCATCCACGCTCAACCGCACCCGTATCACCCCAACACTCGACGAATCATCGCCATTCGTCACCTCTTCTATCTCGTGCACACGCTGTTTCCCCGCGATGCACCGCGTTTCCCCGCTCAAATCTCTATACACGCGTTCGCCCGTGTCCAAAGCGATGTGATACCTGTGCCACGGACACGACACGCACTCCCCTTTCCCCGGCACCTCCTCGATATCCGCCCTCAACAGCGGTCCACCCATGTGATAGCACGTTGCGTCAACGCATCGGAGCGCCCCGCGCGGGGTTCGAAGGGCGATGACGTGCCGGCCGTCGACGCAGAGGGGGAGACGCGCGTCGGGTCGTTGCAAAGCGGTGGCTGGCGCGACGACGTGCCAACGACTATCATCGTCTCCGTCTCTGTCTCTGTCGTCGGTGGACATGACGACGAGGACGAGACGGATGGGGTCTTTCGGTTGCGTCCGTTCCCGTCGGGTCGGGTCGCACTCGACGCGCGCGCGTGTGAGGATATGTTTGTTTGTTACAACCAACCAACCAACCAACCAACCGTCCCTCCGTCGGGAGACGACGCGTCGCGCGGCGAATGGATTATCCACGTATGATAAAATTACACCATGTCTTCGTGTAAGAGCACGTAATACCTCGAGCTGTGACCAAACTTGATGACGTCTCGCGGTTTAAGCTCGACGTACGTCTCCGGCTCAATCCTAACCTTGTTGACGTACGTTCCGTTGGTGCTCGCCAAATCGAACGCGTACGGTTTGGACCCTTCGCCGTCGTCTAAATCCCGAAATTGCAACACGCAGTGTTGTTTTGAACAGCTCGGGTGATCGCTCGGAATGTCCACGACGGTTCTATCGCGCCCGATGAGGTATTTCGTCGCGGAACCGGAGAGTTTATACGGTTCCTCGACTTCTTTATCCACTTTGAAGACGTACAGCCGCCACTTGAGCGTCGGCGGTTTCGCCTCGCCAAAAGGTTCGACGTACTTGAGCGCGACGCCGCGAACCGAGTTTGATTCAGTCGCTAGAAGTCCGCTTAAACCAAAATTTGCCTCCTCTTTCGGTTTCGCCGGTAAACTTACCGCCGCGGTGGACGGCTCGTCGTCGTCGCCCGCGTCGTTCGCTCGGCGTCCGAACCGTTCGCGTTCATCCGAGCCCCGCCGGTTCGCTTCCTCCTCGTCTTCACCGAGTCGTCGTCTTCGTCGTCGATCCCGATCCCATCCACCATCCCTCGATCGCGATCTCTCCCGTCTCACCCGTCCTCGACCGTCCGTTTCGTCGTCGTCATCCTCAACCTCATCCTCAGCTCGTCCTCGTCTTCGTCTTCGTCTTCGTCGATCCCCGTCCCGCTCTCTCGAGATGGACGACGACGAAGACGACGACGAAGACGAAGACCCGTCGACGTTACCGTTCGCCGATCGATCGCGCGCTCGCGCCGTGTCTAAATCCCAATCGCCGTTTCCAGAGTCATCCAACATCCCGGTTCGGTTCGGTTGAGTTCGGTTCAGTGGGACACACGACACGACACGCTTTTTGCGTCAAACACTGACGATTTAGTCGCTGAACCGAACCGAAGGATCACTCGCACTCACGACGGCGTCCTCATCGTTGTTCACAGCGACGATCCGTCGGGGATTGAGATCGGCGGCGATGGCGACATCGCGCGCGGCGTCCTCGTTCACCGCGACGACGACGTGTGCGACGTGCGCGACGACGACGACGCGTCATCATCATCAGCATCATCACCATCGTCGTGGCGGCTGGGGCACACCGACCCGAACGTTGTTGACGTGGAACTCGAGACGACGCGCGAGCGGTGCGACGACGACGACGACGCGACGCGACGCGACGACGTTTGAAGACGCCGGGTTGGTAAACGCGGGTTTGCTCGACGCGTTGGCGCGGATGGAGATCACGGAACCGACGGAGATTCAATCGAGGGCGATTCGCGTCGTGAGTGGAAGAGGAGGAGGAGGGCCCGAGGAGGTTTCGACCGGGTCGGCGACGGCGGCGACGGCGACGAACGTGTTCATCGCCTCGCACACGGGAAGCGGGAAAACGTTGGCGTATTTGCTCCCCGTGATTCAGAGCTTGAAACTGGCGGAGGAACGCGCCGGGGAACGGTTGGCGAAACCGCGTCGGCCGAAAGTCGTCGTGGCGTGCCCGACGCGCGAGCTCGCGGAACAAGTGGAAGAGGTGACGAAATCGTTGAGCCATTCCGCAAAGTTTAGCTCGTATCTCGTCGTCGGGGGGAGGAGTTACGGGACGCAACGACAGAGGTTGGATGCGCCGATCGACGTCGTCATCGGAACCCCGGGGAGGTTGGTGAAACACGTGGAACAAGGGAATTTGTACTTGGGCAACGTCGACGCGATGATTTTGGACGAAGCGGATACGCTCTTCGAGGCTGGGTTCGGGGATGAGGTGAAGCGTTTGCTTCGACCGCTCAAGGCGAGACCGGAGGGGAAAACGTGCGTGTTGGTGTCGGCGACGATGCCGGATCGTCTGCGGAAACTCGTGGATGACGAACTCCCGGGATTGGAGTACGTGCGAACCGAGACGTTGCATCGATCGGCGCCCGGATTGAAGCACCGGTTCGTGGATTGCCCCGGGGACGTGGATAAGATGTCCGTCCTCGAACAAATCGTCGCCCCCGAACACAAATCTGGGAAGAAGATTATGATTTTTTGCAACACCTTGCCGTCGTGCGTCGCCGTCGAGCGCACCATGGCTGAGGCGGACATCGCCACGACGCAGTACCACGGCGACATGACGAGCGACGCGCGCGCGGAATCCATGCGAGACTTCATCTCTGCCACTTCCCGCGACAACCTCACCATGGTGTGCACCGACCTCGCCGCCCGCGGGCTCGATTTCGGCCGCATCAAAGTCGACCACGTCATCAACTTTGACTTCCCCATGAATGCCCTCGATTACATTCACCGCTCGGGCCGCACCGCTCGCGCCGGCGCCGGCGGCAAGGTGACCAACCTCGTCGCCAAGAAGGACCGCATCCTCGCCGGGGAGATCGATTCCGCCGTCAAGCTCGGTTTACCCATCGACAACGCCACGAGTTCTCGCGCCGTGAGCGAGGCTCGCAAGAAGAAGGCGCTCGCCGACGCGCGCGACCGGCGCTCTGGCGGCGCCTCGCGCGTCAAGCGCGCCTCGGTTCGCGACGCGCCTCGCGGGAGTAACCGCGGTCGTCGCGGCGCCGCCCGTTTTGAAACCAACGACGGGAGCGCGAAGAAGCAGGGATCGCGTCCTCGTCGTCCCGGCGGTCGCAGGTGATCCGTCACTCAATTCATTCTTTTTCTCATCCTTGTAAACAATCATCCAAAAGACTTCCTTTCCTTCATTCTCTTTCCTTCCCTCTTCGAGATTTTCACCTTCATGTACACGTGTACACACTCATTCATTCATTCATTCATTCATTGTAACCGTTCGTTCGTCACTTCGCGTCGCGCGTCGACACGAAAACGAAAACGAACGCGTCGCGTCTGAGGCGTCTGAGGCGTCTGAGGCGTCGCGATCCGATACGCGCGTCGTCTACGACGCGGACTCGGACGAACGCGCATTCGTTCGTTCGTTCGTTCGTTCGTTCGTTCGTTCGTTCGTTCGTTCGTCCAACCATCCACCCATCCATCCATCCACTCGGGAGGCGCTGAAAACGAGACGACGGAGACCGACCGGTCGTCATGAAACTGCTCGTCGATCACGATTTAGCGGCGTTGAATGCGTTTCTGTCCTGCGTCAACGTCGGGGATTACGTCGTGACTGGACAAGCGGAGAGTTATTCGTGTACGTGGAGACGCGATTCGATTTGATTTGAATCCATCGCGACGCGTCGGCGTTGGAATAATATTCTTGATTGAATCGAATCGAACGGACGCGCGTCGACGATGCGCGTCGACGACGCCGTTGACGCTCGAATAGCGCGCGAACGCGACCGACTGACGAGACGTGAAACACCGGGTTTCGATTATTCCCCGCGCGCGTAGGTAAATTAGCGGGAACGGATAAGAAACTGTCGAGATCTCTCGACGCCGAGGTGGCGCAAAGCCTGGCGGCGCACTCGCCCACGGGGGCGTCGCCGGTGGGACAGCTGACGGATTCATCCAGCCGTAAAACGCTCATTTACTTGATACTCACGCTCAATCACATTTATCCCGATTACGATTTCAGTGACTTGCGGGCGGAACACTTCACAAAGGAGGGACAGTTGGCGGCGGTGAAGACGGATATCGAGACGTTGCTCATGGAGAGCGGTAAGGTTTGGACGGCGACGCACGGCGACGACGAAGACTTTTTGGATGTTTTGTGGAAGACGCTCGACGAGGCGATCGGGGTGTACGAGTGCGACGTGTATTCGTACAAAGCCGTGTCCGAGGGTGATCCATTCACCGACGAGGGCAGTCTCTGGGCGTTTAATTATTTCTTTTACAACAAAAAGTTGAAGCGCATTTTATACTTTACCACGCAGGCGACGAGCAAAACCGCCGACGAAGGTTTGGATGACGACGACATGGACATGGATGAGCGTTCGCCGAATGGGACCACCGGGTACAACTCGTACGACGGGTCGTACAACGATGATTCATTCGTTTTCGACGACATGGAAGACTTGTAAACTACGAACCGCCGCGTGTAAGATGATATGATGATTTCGTTTTGTGTTGTAATTCCAAACCAAAAGCGTCAAAACTTTGACGCGTCAGACTGCGACGACGCGCGAAAACAAGAGGACAAAAAGCTCGCGTCGCATGTCCCACGCGCGACCCTTCATCGCGCGCGCGTCCAACGGTGGTGATGGCGGTTCGTCGTCGTCGTCGTCGTCGTCGTCGTCGTCGTCGTCATCGATTCAACAGTGGTTGTTGAAACGCATCCATTCGCACCCGAAAACACTTCGTCGAATCGTGGGTGGCGCGGCGCTCGCCGCCGGTGCGCTGGCGACGGCGTCGAAACGACTCGAGTACCACGAAGATCGCGCGGCGGAGCGAGAAGAGTTGGATTGGTTGGATGTGCACGAAAAGTGTGCGAACGGATTAAAGTTAAGTGGACTGGATTGTTGCGCCACCACGACGCTGGAGCGGTACAACGAAGCGGCGCCGGAAGCGGCGAGGATTGGATCGAATGCGCAAGATTCTGAATCGCACCACGGTCACGACGAGAAATGCATGATGATGGTTGTGGGGAATTCCAAGGCGTTGTGGAGGGCGTTCGAGGAGGAATTGAGACGGGACTCAGAGGCGTCGGTGGACGAGTATGTCCGGGAAAGCGTGCGGCAAGCGATTCGAAACGCGTTGGTCGAGTGCGTCGCGGAGAAAAAAGGGTGCACCATTGACGTGGATGATGCCATAAAGAACCGAGTGCGGGTGTTTTGGGCGACGGATATGACGGCGGGGAAACTCGTGGCGATTCAGCGGCTCGCACACGTCGCCGGGTTGGCGTATTTAGAGGAGACGACGCACCAGAGCGTCCATCCAAAGTTCGGTCCGTGGTGTGCGTTTCGAGCGGCCATCGTATTCGATAACGTCGCCGGTCCCGAGGGTGACGAACTCCCGAACGCGTTGAGCTGTCCGGTGAGCGAAGAAAACATTGCCAACGCTAAAGGCGCGTTCGAAGCGGCGTTGGAGAACTGGCAGGCTACGTCTGGGTCGGATCCTGAGCAATGGAGAATGTGGCTCGCCGCGCGAGACGCCATGTGCGGCGGAAAGTTTGAAGCTGAAAAGTACAGCGAAGATCAAATTTTATGGCACTACGACGTCGATCGAGACGCCGTTCGCGACAGAATCCTTCGCGGGAACGTAAAGTAGGGGTGATGTAATAATCGTACGGTGTGAATTGATTTCTAAAACTACTGAATGAACCGCGGCTACGCTACTCACTAACGGCGAATTTGGACGCGAGAATGGAACGTTTGAAATCCTCTTCGCGCAAGGTGTGACGCGCAGACCGGATCGTTGACTCCCCGAGAGGTGGTGGATGGAACCAGTAGTTGAAAGCGACGTGTCCTTGTCCAGAATCATCGCTCGATACGTCGTGAAACCATCCCGCGGGTAAATAGAGCGCTTCGCCTGCCTTGACAACGACATCCATCGAAATCGCGCCTTTGAAGAGCGGGTACTCGCTCAGATCATCGTAATCGACTCTACTAAAACTATCTGGATCCTTTTCATCTTTCGATATTTTTTCCTCGTCGTCGTCGGATTCGTCGTCGGATTCGTTCAACGCGTCGTAATCATCGACGCCGTCGAAATCCGCGAAATCGTCGTCGTCAACCAAACCGTCCTCCTCCTCTTCGCTTTCGTCATCATTCGCGACCGTGCCTTTACGCAGCCGATGCTCGAGCGCGGACTCACCGTTCGCCAGGCTAATGTCTCCGTCTTGCAGAGTGCTCACCGAGTAATTGATCAAACCATTTTCGTGTACCCAACTGATTGATCCTGTCGTGTACATGCGACCTGCGTCGCGCGGCGAGTACAATTTGAAGCGCTTTTCCCCGCGCACAAGAAGGTACAAGTTGTCGTGGTAATCGTGATGCAACCCGCTCGACGTCGGACCGTCGTTTCGCCCCATCCAAAGATTTACATCCGCCGGCACAAGTCTCCGAGGAAGCACCCGCGGTCGCAATGGAAGCAAACCGTCGTCTGCAGCATCCGTCGCCGGCGAAACCAACTGAGACGCCGGAGCGCTAAACGGATCCGGTTTGCCCCCCGCCGAGAGGTACCACCGTCCATCACCCGCCTCAAACTTATCCATGAATGCGTTGAACGACATGTCGACGTACTTACCGCGTCCGAACCGCTCTTTGTTCGTCACAGACCGGGTCTCCACGCGCAGCGGCGCGGCGTCCTCGTTGCTCGCACACTTTTTCCTCAGAAATGCATTCGTCCACTTCGCCGCCCCGCGGAGGTCTGAACCGCCCTCGAGCGCTCCCTTGAGGACGACAGGACGTCGCGACGCGACGTACTTTTCATCGAACGCCCCCGCGGTGACGTCGGGGTAGGAGACGCGATCGACGGCGGTTCCTTTGGAGACGGGTGCGTAGCCGACGTATACATTTGTGTGCGACCTCAACAGCGGGTCGGCTTCATCGGCGGCGTCCTTTGTGGACGTTTTCCGGCGTTTCGCCGCGCCTTGAGACATGCCGTCGCGTTGCGGGGTGTTGCCGAGCGATGGGCGTTCGGAGCCGCGGCGGCGTGTGGCGGTCGGGGGCGTCTGTGCTACTATTGGCTACTAGTACCGCTACACAAGTGCTAATGCGTCGTAGAACGCGTTGGAATTTGAATGAATATGGCCGCGGTTCGACCGCCCGAACTTAGTGACCCGTCGGTGCGTTTCTCAGTCGTCGTCTTTCACGGTCACAGGCATGAATTTGGAGAGTAAGCGATTGAGGTAGGTTCGCTTTTCTCTCGTCGTGATTAAATCCGTCCATTCGTGGTACGGCAGCGTGCACACGTGCCATCCCCATGATTCGAGGAGCTTGTCGCGCATGACGGTGGGGCCGAGCACGTGACGCTGCCCGAGAGCGTCGTAGCTGTAGTGGTGCGGACCGTCCACCTCTAGCGCGACGCGATGCTCCGCGATGACAATGTCTGGACGAATGAGACCGCCCTCGACGGGCGCTTCGAGTTCAAAGGGGATTTGGAGCTCTTCCAACACGAGTGCCACATCCGATTGAAGCTTGCTGATGGTTGGATCTTGCGTCTTCATGAGTAACCAGGCGCGTTTGCAGTCTTCTTCAATGTTTGCGGTCGCGTTAAGCACCAGTGCTTCGTATGGAGTGCCGATGGTGACGAGTCTTGCCATGTACAAGGCGCACAAACTGTCGCTCGACAATCCGTCAGCGCTCGATAAGACATCCGCGTTGAGCGCCACGAGCGCACGGGTGAGCGAATATACATGTTTCGAAGCGCCGTCGAGCGTGCCTAGCAACACTAACGACCACAGCGCGAGACCGTAATCTTGACCTTTAAATGGACGCATGGATCCTTGCAATTCATCGGTGAAACGCTGAATCATCGAGTTGCACGGCTGTTTACACAGCGTCGCGTACGACCACAACGTCATCCCCATCGTGTACGAATCAAAATTCTCACTCATGATGTCGCATCGCTCACAGATTGCCATGAAACTGTCTTCCGAGCACATGTAACGGAGTCGCGCAAAGACTCTCAAGAACTCCGTCACGCCCGCCGGATTGAACGTATCCATCAAACGCACCGATGCGCTCTCGAGTTTCAACATCATCTCCGGACCTGGATCGTGTCCACTATTCGCCAAGGCGGAGCAAACCATGAATATTTCAACGGCTGAAAAGCTATCGAGCTTTTCCAACACACAGAATGAAGTGTGCGTCATCAAGGTTATTGTGTTCAGCTTGAGCGTCGACACGCCGTACATCATGTTGGCCAAATTTTGTGGACTCGCGTAATCAATCATGGACAGGGCTTTGTCTTCGAACCGCCGAACGAATTCCTCGCTCGGTCGATGCGACAAGTGCGCGAATGCCCAAATGACGTAGCTCAAATCATCGCAGTTTGCCTTCGGTAACAGTTTGCTAAAGGACTCTTCCAGCGCGTGGCAAGCGGAAGACAAGGCTTCCTTGGTCGATTTCTCAAAGCGAGTGAAGGACCTAATCTCGTTCTCACGCACGCCGACAGTGTTCGCGTCGCTGAAGGTTGCGAATGACCCAGCGACGAGGGCAACCTCGGCAGCGTTGAGCGTGTGCGCGCGACGCTTCGCTTCGTGAAAAATCATCTGTGCCTCATCCTCTTCTAAAAAATATTCGGCGTTTGACAATCCCCACAAGAGCATTCCGAATTCCGCATTCTTGAACGCTCTCAAGGTTAAGAAACTCTCCTGAGCCACGGAATGCAAGAATTCTGGCGTCCCGCATCCCTTGATGCGCGCATACGCGGCAATCATGTTTGCCAACTCTTGCGTCCTGCAAAAGTTGAACCAGTTTAACATTTTCTTCTCAAACGTGTTCATAAACTCCATCGATGGCCTATCGCCGAATTTCGTCATCGCCCAAAACATGATGCTCAATTCGCCCGCTTTGAATTTGCCAGAGTGTTTCAAAAAGTACGCCTCGAACGCGTCTCGCATCTCGTTGGGCATTTTTTGTTCCAAACGCGTGTACGCCCAACACACGTTGGACACCCCTTGCGGCGCCAACTTGGACGTCTGCTCCAACACCCTCGCCTCTAAACGCTCCCAAAAAGCATCCCCCCCACTCTTTCTTTTCCCTCGCTGCAAATGTCCGCACGCCCACACCACCTGCGCTACCGACCGCGCGCTCATCTCCCCCATACAAAGCGTCGCCGCCCTCTCCAACGCTTCGTACGACGCCACCCTCAGCGTCCTGGGATCCTTAAACTTCCCCAACCTCCCGTACGCCGTCGACACATTCACCGCACTCATCCGCCCAGCCTCTCTCTCAATCAATCGCGACAAACTCTCCCAGTTGACACACGCCGTAATTTCCTTATTCAACTCGACGCTCTCTTCAAACGACGGCGGCGCCGCCGCCGACGCCGACGTCGGCGCTCTTTCTCCCGCGTCTGCATCCGCGCCCGCTCTCCTCGGCGTCCCGCGCGCGTCGTCGTCGCCGTCACCGCCCACCATCGACACCAGCGACGACACCGGCGTCTTTCTCACCGTCGGCGTCACCCGTCTCGTTCGCGGTCCACCGCCTCGACCTCGTCTCGGCATCGCTCGCGAGGTTCTTCTTCCGCTTCCTTCGCTCTTCGACGACGACGACCCTTTCGACGTTTCCTCACCCTCGGCGCCGTTCCACGACGACGCCTTGGACGACGACGACCGAACGACGAGGCGGGCGCGGGCGCGTCCCGGCGTCCGTCGACGCGGGAACGACGACGACGACGACGACGGCGACGACGACGACGCGACGGGCGCGAGCGTCGTCGAAAGCGTCGGCGTCCAAGGCATCGTCGTCGGTGCGCGCGCGCGCTCTTTTGACGTCGATCAGTCGATGAATGAGTGCATGCGTGCACGCACGAGTGATGAGTGACTGCCGCAGTCGTCAGTCAGTCGGTCGACCCGCACACCGACGCGCGCGTCCGAACCCTGAATGACGACGGAAACGAACCGACCCGAGTCGCGAAACGGCGCCGACGGGAGCGACGGGGGGTCGGCGGGGACGACGGGGGATGGATTGACGCGCGCGCGCTCGTCGACGATGACGGTGAATAGCGTTGGTTCATCGGCGGGTGGACGCACGACGGATGGTGAGGACGGAACGACGTCGAACGGAACGCTCGGAACGACGACGACGACGACGACGGGCGGGTCGGTGACGGGAGAATCCACGGCGGCGCACGCGAGGCGTAAGAGCGATAAGGAATCGTTGAGACGGGCGATCGGGGAGAAGTTTCCGTACGACGTGCGAGACCACGGAAACGCGAACAAGGCGTTGGCGATCGGACCGGCGGGAAGGGTGAGACACGGACGGTTGGGTAATGGGATGGCGTATTACGTTGCGGAGAGTCAGAAACCGAAAGATCACGCGGCGTTGGCGTTGTGTGTGGATGTTGGGTCGATCGCGGAGGAGGAGGAGGAACGAGGGGTGGCGCACGTGGTGGAACACTTGGCGTTTCGGTGCACAGAGCGGTACGAACACTTTGCCATTGTAGACTTTTTGGAATCGATCGGGGCGGAGTTCGGGGCGTGTCAGAATGCGTACACATCGATGGATGAGACGGTCTACGAATTGACGGTGCCGATCGATAAACCAGAGGTGTTGGCGACTTCTATGCATATTTTGAGCGAATTCGCGAGCGGAGTGCGGATATCCGACGAGGACGTGGACTGCGAGAGAGGTTCGGTGCTAGAAGAGTGGCGACTAGGGCGAGACGCGCGTGGACGAGCGGCGGAGGCGTATTGGAAGACGCTTATGGAGGGTTCGCTCTACGCGGAGCGGTCTCCGATTGGTCTCGAGAACGTGATTCGGGAAGCGGATCCACAAGTGTTGAGAAATTTTTACGCAAAGTGGTATCGCCCAGAGCGCATGGCTGTCGTGGCGGTGGGTGATTTCTCTGATTTAGACGGCGTCGTGGACTTGATTAAGAACACGTTTTCGCATCTGACTCCCAAGCCAGGGCAGCCGAAAATTAACCCCGAAGTGGTGCGGCCACCGCTGTCAACGCACACAGAGCCTCGCGTTGTGGCGCACGTTGATAGAGAGTTGAAACAGACGGCGGTGACGGTGACGTTCAAGTACGCTTCGATTCCGGTGGATACTCCGAGAGGGTACTACTTAAAAACCGTCGAGGATGTTTACAAGACGGCGTTGGACAACAGGCTTTACAGAATTATGCGTCAACCGAAACCGCCATTTTTCAACGCCGGCGGATTCATCGAGGACGCCACCAGAACGACAACTCTGCTCAGCGTGCAGGCGGCGTGTGCAGAAAGCAGGGCAGTCGAAGCCTTGACTGCAGTGTTGCGCGAGCTCGCTCGCATTAGATTGCACGGCATCTCCGAGCAAGAGCTCAAGATTGCAAAGGCGAACATGTTGGCAGATACGGAACAGCTGTACGCGGAGCGCGAGCAAACGTACTGCGAATCCGTACGTGACGAGCTCGTCTGTCACTTTTTGCGCGGTGATTTAGTCATCGGCGCCGAAGATGAGGCGGTTCTCGCGAAAGCGTGCATTGAGCGAGTGTCTCAGGAAGATGTACTCGCGTTCGCGACGCAGTTGAGCGTTCGGAATTCGTGTGTCATTCGCGTACAAGAAGGACGCAAGTACACTTCTGAAGCCGACTTATGCAGCGCCATTGAACAGGTTAGAATTGAAGAATTCGAGGGATCTATCGATGAAAGCGAAGTGTTTAATATTCCCGAGGTTCTCATGGACGCGAGCTCCCTCAAACCTGGAACTGTGATTGCTTCTAGACATTTGCCAGCTCTGGAGATGCATGAAATTACGCTCAGCAACGGCATGCGCATCGGCATCAAAGTGACAGACTTTCTAGACGATCAGGTTCTCTTGAGAGGATGCGCGCGAGGGGGGCTTTCGGAAGTGAGTGAAGGAGAGTACATCCATGCAATGTGTGCTAATATGGTGGCTGGAGAGTTGGGTATTTATGGTCATCGTCCAGATATTTACGACGGAATCTTAGCCGGATTGAGAACTGACGTCGCCGCAAACGTGAGCATGTACCGTAGAAACATCGAAGGGGAAACATCTCCTGTCGATATCGAGACGGCTCTGCAGTGCATCCATTTATTGTTTACTCACAATGTCGGGACTACGAACGATCCGGAGGTGTTGGAGACGCTGATGTTGATGCAAGAAGAGAAAATCAAGAATCAGTCTCGAGATCCAGAGAGCAATTATAGCGAAGTCGTCCGCTCGCTCGTGTACGGTAAATCGTATCACAGCCAGCGCATCACTGTGAAATCGTTGAGAAAGATGGACAGTGCCAAGGCTTGTGAGTTCTTTCACACTTGCTTCCTCGACCCGTCAGAGTTTACTCTTGTGTTTGTGGGAGCCATAGAGACGCAGACGTTCATGTCGCTCGTGGAGAAGTATCTCGGATCCATTCCACGCGCCAATCCATCCGTCATCAACGAGGTCTTCGCCGGTATAGCCACGCGTGAACGAGGTCTGACGCCGTTTCCGCTCAAGTTTCCAACGCGTGAAATCAAGAGAACGGTTCGTGCGCACATGTCCGATCCGATGTCAAAGGCTTCGATCACGTTTCCGGTGCGCATTCCAAACCCAGACCACGGTGGACAGATTTCTCTCGAAGGAGGCAGGCTACTCACGATAGCGAAGTTCAAGACAATCATGACGGCGTCGATCATCGAGAAGCGGTTGCTGGCGCTCCTGCGTTTCGAGTATGGTGAAATTTACACGTGTCATGCGAGTGCCAGTTTTGGCTTTCAAGAACCAGATGTCTGCGGGCCGACGTACTGCGGCGACATTATGGTGGGATTCTCGTGCGCTCCCGATCGCGGAGCTCATCTCGCACGACACGCGCGCGACGTGGTCAAAGTTCTGCGTGAGCACGGCCCGACGGAAGAGGAAGTGAACGCGGTCAGAGAGTGCGAAATTCGTGACTTTGAGGTGAGCAGACAGGAAAACTCATTTTGGCGAGAATACATCACGGAACTCTACAAGTCTCGTCTCGTTAGAAAGTCTCTTCTGGACGAGGACATTGATTCGCTGTATCAGATGACTGAAGAGATTAGAAACGAAGTCATCGATGCGCTTTCGCCGACGCTCGTGCGAGATCATTTGAAGGACGTGATGTCATTCAACACATCTGTGACCGTCGTCTTGAAGCCGCAGCGATCCATTCTCAAACGGATCTTCGTGCCTTCGTTTGAAACTCGCGGAGAAGCGCTGTACTCTGTGGCTTATTTATCCGGTATCGCTCTCGCGACGAGCGCAATTTTCGCGCGTCTCAAGAAGGACCGATAACTTCTCATTTATAGTTACCAACGCATCCAATGTGTCCAATGTGTAATACAGGACCAAACACCACACAACACGGCTGGCGCACTTATTTTCAAACTCTCACATCCAATCGATGCTCATCCAGCCGCGCACGGTCATCGCACGCAATGTTCCCTCGACGGCCGCCGCGTTCCGTCAAAGATCTCGATCGACGCAGTTCGGACGACGCCATGTGACTGTGACCGCTCAGCAAAGACATCGCAAAACTGGGGGCTCGGAGGACATGGATCGCCTGACGCTCGCCGTCGAAGATCCTTTCACAGCGGTGGTGAGTGATTACATGAGTGAAGACGTCACTTTCCTGCGGCCAGACATGGAATTGAAGACGGACCCCGTCTTGCACCAACAATTTGTACGCTTCTCTGGTTTACCCGTTGTTGACCCGGACATGCGCGTCATCGGCATTGTATCTCATAAAGACTTGAATAAAGCCACCACGGGATCGAAAGTGAAGGATTACATGACGACACCGGTGTACACAGTCAGGAGTCATTGCAACGTCGCCAGTGCTTTGACTCAAATGCTGGCGAACAAATGCTGGCGACTCCCGGTGTGCGACGACCGCAACCGACTCGTCGGGATCCTGTCTCGTAGCGATCTTCTGCAGCCAGTGTACAGTACGGAAGAGGAACTGCGAACTTTCGGCGAAATTCTCGAGAGAAGAGAACATTTGAACGCTCTGCGCCGAGAACATCGATATGATGACGACGATGACGATGAAAACATGCCGGATGAATTTTTCTCCAATTTTGCCGACGACGCCGACATCGACGACAGTGACGAGATTGATGACGACGCTCTCTCGCTCTAGTCACTCTTTTAGACTCTTCGTTTGTTTTACACCGAAATGCGTACGTACACAAATTTTAAACATGCATCCAGAAAAGGTGGTACCCATAACGAAAGATACGTGTACAGCCAGTGTACAGCCAGTGTACACTGGCGGATTTTCATTTTCCCTGGATTGAACAATTTGTTTAACAATCCAACAAAATCAAATGAGTTCTCCTCAGTCGAAAGCGCGCGCCCGTTCGTCGCGACCTAGATGTCAAACAAACTCTGTCGCGCGATAGCAGTACTCGACGCGCTCGCGTCGAAGAATGAGCGACAGTGCATCGACAGAATCCTCACGCCCGCAGCCGCCGCGCTTCCAAACAGATTTGAACACGAACACGATGCGCTCGCACACATTCGCGCGACGTTCGGCGTCACGGTGAGCGAATGCGAGCGCGCGAGCGGGTCGGCGAGGGATGTATTCATGTTTGCTGTCGCAAAGAGTTTGACGGGGGAAGAGCTGGTGAAGACGCTCGTGGAGAATGGATCAAGCGCTTTGCTGGCGAGCGCTGCGGGCGGCGTTTGGAAGGCGGAGGGCGAGCGAGCGGCGAAAGCGGTGCGATCGATGCCGTTTGGCGCGCCGGAAGTGTTGACGGACTTGCAGTGGGAGCTGAGATTGCCTTTGACTGGATCGAAACAAGAGCTCGTCGCTGGGTTGGACTTAGAACTTAGTAAACAGAATCCGTGTGGTAAACCGACTGTCGAAACCGTCAACGTCGAGTTCGACCGTGCGAGCTTGATTGACTTTTTCGGCAAGATTGAAAAGATTCAAAGTCAGTTGGATTCACTTGTGTAGCGTAGTGTGTATTAAAATTTCATGCCTAAGTATTGTACAGTTGCTGTGTGTGTTATCTAGGCGACATCAAAGGAGAGTCGCGAATGACGCTGGGAGATTTGGCGTCTCGCGCGAGGCCAAATTCCATGAGAGAACCGCCGTCATCGCCTTCGTCGTCAAAGTATCCCTCCGCCCCGGCACCGTCGTCGCCATCCTTGGTATCCTTATCGCGTTTGGCTCTTTTGTTGACGTAGTCAAAAAGGATTGGCGCTGTGGTTTCATTCAACTTTTTCGCTTCGCGCGTGGTGAAGAGCAGGTACGTCGATCGAATGGCGTCAAGACTCACCGGACCCGATCCATCGATACTATCGACGTTCGCAGCGTCACCAAAGTTGTTCGTGCTGCCATTCCTCGCGTGTTTATCGTCCGACAACGGTTCGTACTCGTAGACAATCCGCTTTGCTCGTTTCTTTTGCTGCTTGCGGCTCTTCTTCGTGTTCACGAGCGTAGCTTCAACGGCGCTCGCCAAAGATTCTGCGCTGAGACTACTCGCGGCATCCAGTAACAGACGCAGAACAGCCGCGTGCGCTTCAAGGCTCGCCACAGTCGCTCGCACCAGGATGTCCTCGACAGCATGCTTCCAGAGCGCGCTGTCCGTCGAAATCTTCTTCTCAGAGAGAAGCACAGAAATACGTCTTGCCAGAGTCACGGCGAACGCGCCCTCATGAATGATTGCGGTGTCTATGAGTACTTCAGCCGCCACCTCGAGCACCTCGGTCGCAGTCTTGATATTTTCTCTCTGCAAACAAATGAGACTGTACGTGAGGGTGATTTTTCGCGCCGCAGGCGACCAAGAAAGTAATCCCTTGAGCTTGTCTCTCACGTCCTGAGTCAAATCCGTCACGGCGTCTGCGTCATCTCCTGTCTCCATGTCATCGTCGCTCTCGCGAAGCATGGCGTTCAACATGAGATCGCCGAGGATAGGGTAAAAATCATCGATGATTTCTTTCGGTGTCGCCGGAATGTAATTGACGTTCTCGCGCAGACAAGCCTGAGATGTCAGCCCGAGACAGATGAAGCGCGTCAAATCGTGCAGACGCTGCTCCTTCTTTGGAACTCGTTCCGCCTCAATCACTGCCTCCAAGGTGCGAATCGTTTCGTGAAGAAGCAAGTGCAACACCGGGGGGTCTTGCAAAATCATCCCCATGTCACCCGTCACTTGCTCTTGCGTATCATCCTTCTCTTGCACGCCGTGCACGCGACTGATACTACCCCCGTCGTCGCTTTCGTTGCCATCCTTCTTCGACGCCACCCCGAGACCGACGAGACGAAACCTGGTCGGCTTTGGAACCTTCGCCGCCTTACCCTTGGGCTTGGCGTTCATCTTACCCACCGCATTCTCCAGAATGCTGCCCATCTCGTGCAAACGTCTCCCATCCAAGTACCGATCTCGAATGCACGCATCCATCAACCACGCCAAGCGATGACACTTGTCTGCCGCACACAAATCCGTCTCTCCTTCATCATGCAGCGCCATCAACAATTGAGATCGAAGCGAGCACACCGAATCGTCCCCAGTGTTTTCAAACTGCGCGCGACACAGACGAATCACCTCTACGTACAAATTCCTATTCTTCCCGACAATCTTCTTCAATCGATTCACACTCGCGCTCGCCTTGCGCATTTCTATTCGGCTTGACGGTTCGCCGCTCTGCGTCGTCTTCTTCGTCTTTTTCGCAGCTCCTCCTCCTTCAAACGGCGACCAATCGTCATCCATGTTCAACGGCGTCAACGTCATGTCTTGATCCATATTCGCGCGCATCGTCTCCAACTCTTCCCCGTACGCCACAATTGACGGCGACGCGTGTCTTCTCAACAATTGCACATCCAAGGCCCAACACTGCCGCTGCACCCCGGTCGGCAACTGTCGAAAAATACTCATTTCTCTGCTCACCTGCTTCAAGTATGAACTCGGCACCGGCGACATGTGTTTGAACACCGTCAACGGGACAATCTTCAACTCTTCAATCCCAATGTACGGAAACGACGCGTCTAACAACGACCACAACGACCCTTGCGCCAATGTCGGCGTTCGTTTCACCAACTCATCCACCGCTCTTCTCAACGTCTCTGCGTACGCCTCCCCGCGCCTCACCCCGAGCGCGGACAGCAACCCCAACACGCACTCTGCCGTGTCGTCGTTACATCGAAACGCTCCGAGCTTTTGCACGCGACCGATGGCAGCATTCACATCGTTCGCGTTCGATAGCGTGTGCGCGATAAAGTCACCGCCATCACCACCGACGAGTATCTTTGACGCATCGATCGTGACCAATTGATCGTCGTCATCATGATTAGTTTCTTGGTGGTTTCCCGTCGGGTTTTCCGCCGTCGCCGCGGACGGTTGGCCTCCTTCTTCTCCCCCCACACCGGTGAGCACCGGTGGCGGCGTCGAGCCGTCGCCTCGGTCGCCATCAGCCATCATGGTGGGATCGACCTCGCGTCCAAATCTGACGTGAAGTTGCATTTTTCATTTTCAACTCAAGTAAAAATCTTCAGAGGTTGACGCCGTCACGACGACGGACCGACGGACGTCCGAACGACCTCTCGACGGGTAAAGCCGGGACGACGGAGAATTTTCTTCGCTGTCGATGACGAGCGCGGCGGCGAAACGAGGCAAGGCGAGGTTGGAAGCGTTCAGAGCGTCAAGGAAAACGTCAACTGCACCGAAGAATGGTGCTGGTGACGCACTGACACCGGTTACGACGACGAGCACGACGACGACGATGCCGGTCACGACGACCACGATCACGGCGATATCTTCTTCCTCTTCTTTGCCTGTTGTTTCTACTAAAGATACAAAGATGGATGACGCGCGCACGACGCGTTTGGATGTTGGCGTTGAAGTTCGAGAAGTAGCTGAAGCTCAGATGACGACACGACTTCTTATTGACGAATACAAAGACGACGGAGCAATGCGTATGTCGAAGATTGATTCGGATTCGGCAATCATGGAAATGGGTTCAGATGGTATCGGTGGAGGAGAGGTGAGTAACGCGTACTCGATGCTCGCGGATGATTACGCGAGCGTCGTAGAGACGCCGCGCTCGACGGCCGAAACGGAAGAGGAAGTGGAGAAGGATGGGAACTTGACGACATCGTCGGATCGAGCGAGAGAACAGTACGAACGCGTGATGCGCGCGATTGGTGTGGAGTCTGATTCTTTGTATGGACGTGGAGTGGTGGATGGTCGAGACGAAGAAGAAGAAGAAGACTCGGCGCACGGTGAAGACTATAATCAAAAGGATGCCGCTGAACCGCTCGCGCCGAACTCCGAGTTGGATGCGATCATTGATTGCGTTCGAACGGATGGAGCGATTGGAAACGTCGTCGCGCGAATGGTGAAGGATGATCAGAGCGAGATTGCGATGTTGCAAGACGTCATTGATGAGATGACGACGGAGAAGCTCGGTTTAATGCGCGGGTTGCAGAAATCGCAAGCCATGGTGGACGAACTCGCCGCAGAGAATGATTCTCTCACGCAGCGGTTTAACGAGACGCGAGCGCAGTTGTCCCAGACGCAGAGGGAGCTCGATGAGCTATGGATGAAGTATCAAGAGCGCGGGCCCCAATCGGACACGCTCGCTGACGATGGAGACTCGAGCGCTCGAGTGCGTTCGCTCGCGGCGGAAGTAGTTGGTCTCGAAGAACGTCTGCAAGAATTTGAAGAGACGAAAGAGGCTAACACGCGGCTCGATCAAGAGGCAAAGCGGGCGAATCAGCGGGCGGTGGATGCTGAAATCATGCTAGAAGCAACCAGAGCAGAACAAGCCATGTTCAAAGAAAAAATTGTCGGATCAGAATTGATGAAGACGCTAGAAAGTCTTGCTGGGGACGACGGCGCGTTTCTCTGCGCCTGGCTCAAAAAATCAAGCTTTGCCGCGGAAAAGGAAGCGCAGGCAAAGGCAAAGATGGTCAAGGAGTCGCACGATTCAACTGCAGTGGACGAAGAACAATTGAAGATTTTATCATCCATTAATGATTTATTAGGCGAGCTAGAAATTGAGAAGAAATCCTTGGCGCGACAGCTCAACAGCGCCAACGAAGTCAAGCAACAGCTTCTCGAGCGCAACGGACTTTTAGAATCACAACTCGCGAAGACGCTCAGTAGACTCGCTGAAGAAGGACTCGACGGCGAAGAAGACTGGAGCGATGAAGAAGTCGTCAAGCCTAGAAGGGGATTGTTTTCGCTCTTCAGGCGGCGTCAAGAGTGACGATGTTGACTATGGAGCTGCTGGACGTGAACGATGTTGACTTTCTCGTCTTGTTAATGTATTAAAATGAACATTAGATAGCTAATCAATCCTTACGCGCCGTTGCGCTACAGTTTTCGAAAACCTCGATGTGGCCAGAGTACCCAGCCGACACGATGATGAGTCCTAGCGATGAAGTTAACTCTTCTAATGGGAAAGCTCGCGAGGCGCGAAGTTTCTCTGGCGCAAACACCGCCGACGTGACGTGCCTCTCTTTTATCGAAAACTTCTCATGACTATGTTGCTTCGGAGTCGAACCACTTGCGCAAGCACACGATTGAGATTCTTTAGGTTCCGTCTTCCACAAGAAGACGTCGGGCTGCTCGCTTCCGCTCACTATGAAGTCACCGTCAGGCGAAAACGTCGCCTTGATTTGCGCATTCTGGTTCAGATGCCCCTTGTACTTGCAGGACACCGCTGAGCGGTCATCATACAGGCGTATTCTGCTATCGTTCGCCGTCACCAGTATTTTTTTCGAGTCTCCAGGCATGAAATCTATGCCGGTTATCTTCCTACCGACACCCTTGCGACCTCGAGCATTCTTCACCTGAAGTTGACGCTGATATTCAAACTTGAAGTTCTCCGTGCCGTAATAATGGCAGTTTCCCTTGTGCGTTCCCACGACGACGCTCTCACCTTCGGGTGAGTACGCACACGACGTCACCATTTCTCCGATATCAACCCAGTCTACCACCTTCAAATCGGGAATGTTCCACATTCGGAGCTTGCCGTCGAGCGAGCCCGAGATGAAAAACTTGTCGTTCCTCGGGTTGAACTGAATAGAAGTCACAAAGTCTTGATGCGTAAAAATCCTCAAGCACTCCGCCATGGTGGTGTACCAAAGTCGAACCGTTTTATCCATCGAACTCGACAGGAGCCAATTCGTGTGGGACCAGCAGAGATCGAGAATGTCGCCCCGGTGTCCGACGTATGCTCGCATTGGCGTCGGTTCGAAGAGCTGTTCTCCTCTGTGCTTTGACGGCGCCAGCGTCTTCCAAACTCGAATGACGCGATCTTGCCCCGCTGTGGCGAGGTACTCTCCACCGTGGTTAAATTTTAGTGTCCAAACCGCCCCTTCTTGCGCACGCAGAGTTTGAATATGCCTCAACCCATGCAACCACTTTTCTCCTCGCGCATACACGGGCACCTCTGGCGCGCTCGACTCCAACCCAGCCTCGTTCCCAAATTCGTTCACCGTCAACGCCGATCCAGTGCTAGCATCCTCAACTATTTTCCTATTCGCGTGATGCGCGCTGAGCAAAGCGCTCGCCTCTGATTTACGCATAATAAACTCCTTACCAGTGTCCAAATCTTTTATCCTCAACGTTCCCGACTGCGACAAACCCGCAGTCTCATCCGGTCCCGACGCCGACGCCGTCCCCTCGCCCCCATCGTTCGATACTCGCCCCATAGATCCACTATCACTCCACTGTCGCCTCAACGGCGTCCCGGTAAGCTCCCTCGGCGAAGTCAGCGGCGAATGAAATCCCGAATCAGTCGACCCCTTGGAACCGCTCGGGCTCGTCGGCGCCGCGCGCGCGTTTCTCGTCGTCGTCGTCGTCGTCGTCGTCATCGTTTCCTCTTCCCCAGACCTCGATCCATCCGTCCCGGCAAAGTCCCGAAACACCTCTGCTTCCGCGCTCAAGTACCTGCTCTCCGCCCGTTCTCGTCGTTCGCGCGACCGTCGAGCCGCTTCAGCGGCCTCATCAGCGGCACTCATGATCCCTCCTCCGTCGGTCAGTCGGTCGGTCGAACGGTCGTGAAACGATCGAACGAGCGACCGACGCGAACGCGCGCCTCGCCCTCTCGATCTCGCGCACCGCGCCGTCGATCCAGCGCGGAGCGGAGCGACCGACCGAACGCGCGAAGGACGCGCGCGCGTTGAATTGTGCCGTCTGGGGTGTTTTTTTGCCAACCGTTACGCTTTTCGTGCGCGTTGAACTCTCGGGCGGTTGACTCGACGTCCGAACACCCGTAGACGACACAGACGCGCGCGCGTCGGCTCGACCGCGGTCGTCGGTCGTCTAGTTTGTCTCACTCTCTTCAAATCCTCGCGCGGTGCGCCCGCGTCGCGTCGGACGCGCGAAAGGGGGAGCGTGTGTCCCAGGAGACACTGTTGTTTTTTTGAACGTTGTTGCGCATTCGTTTGAAGACGCGATTTGGTAAACCCCGAACGCGATGCCGGAAGCTTATGAAACGTGCGCGGGGATGTGGCGGGAGCGAGCGAGCGACCCGAGCGGGGGGAGACAGTATAAGAGCGTGTATGGCATCGTGAGTGACCCGACGGCGGTGAGTAAGACGCGAGGAAGCGACTCAAAGATGACGTTGAAGATTTACGACGAGACGACGTCGACCAAGAGCGTCGAGTACGGCAACGCGAACGATCCGGATACGATCCCGAGTGGGGTGCAGATTACGTTTTTTGATCAGAACCCGTACGAGTTGCCGAGACCGGCGGAAGGGGATGTGATTCGGATTCATAGGTTGCAAGCGCAAATGTACAACGGACGACCGCAGTTTATTGCGAAGACGGGGGCGCTGTTGAACATGGGACACTCGAAGACGTCGTGGTGTTTGTTTAGGGGTGACGACGATAGCACGGAGCCGTATGCGCAGAGCTCGGTGAACATGTCCGACGTGGACGAGAAGCGGTTGGGACAGTTGAGAAAGTACGCCAAGAAGGCCAAGTCGATGCCGTTTATGAACGAATACGGCTTTAGCGGCGAACACAACAAGCAGAGACGAATTTGCGAAATCAAGCAGGAGGAGTTTTTCGATTTGTACTGTTTGATTTTGGACGCACACTTTGTCGAAAACTCTGACGGGGCCTACGTCATGATGGTTTGGGACGGTACGGATGCGCCTCCTCTGCCACCGTCTATGACGACGTCGCTGTCGGACCAGCGAGACGAGCTCGGAATGGACGCAAAGGATTTCCAATTACACAGTGAATTAGACAAGCGGCAATTTTACCCGCGCGGATTTGATAGCAAAGGGCAGGAAGCCATCCCGGATGATGAAATCAATCAGTCGATTCCTCTCATAGGATCGGCGTTTCCGATTTTCATGCACAGCTCAAAGGTGGACTATGACGAAGTTCCGCAACCGGGAGAGTGGGTGAAGATTCGGAATCTGAACACGCAAGTGGTGCGAGGACAGCTCCAAGGCTTCGTGCGCCGGGAAACAGCTTTCGTCCGTAACAAGGTGCCGTTGCCGGCGCTTTTGCAAGCCTATGATTTGCGTAAGCAACAGAATGTAGTGGCGATGTGGGGCGCTTCCGGACATGTGAAATCGTGCACCGTGACGCAGCATCCAAACATCCGATACAGCACCATTCGCGAAATGTTGCTTTCCAAACCACCGAATCGGCACAAGTTGCGCGCCATCGTTAGAGGATTTAGCCCAGACATCGTGGATATGTGCCAACCGGTCAAGGGAGCAAAGGGGAAGTACGAGTTCACCGTTTGCTTGCGGCTTGTGGACGCAACCGATTGCGTCGACGTGTACCTGGATGGCGAAGAAGCGGCAAAGTTTTTCCACAATGTGACCCCGAGTAACATGGCGAAGCCGTCGAGCGATAGGGAGCGCTTGATCAAGATGATGAAAAAGCTCATGACGCACGAATCTGTGGAAGATTCTGCGCCTTGGATTGATGTGTGCGTCATGCAGTACATTGTTCGAAACGCCAAAGCGCAGACGTCGAAACGCGTGTTCCAAATTTTTGGTACGACGATAGCGCAGGTATCTTAGGCTGAGTGATGTTTAGACTGTTGCAATACTACAGATGCACGCTTGTATAACTCGTCGTTAACGCCGCGCTCACTTGACAAACTTTGAGACTTTTTCCAGCCATGAGGTGTACTCACGCTGTTCCTTGTCGAGATGGTACTCAACGATGAAGCTTGCTAAGTCAGAGTTGATACCTCTCTCTTCGAGGTAGTCGTGGAACTTGTCTTGTATGGTCTCCTCCAAGTCTTCAAAGTTGGGGCCGGAGTAGTTAGTTCCTAAAATTGGATTCTCTTCGTCGTACGACTCAAAGCTGATGTGTCGGATTTCAATGATCTCTCCATCCGTCACGCAGTCGAAATCCAAGTGCGCGGAGCCGTCCACCTTGCTCACAATTACGTTGAAATCGATGGCGATGCCCTCGTCGTCGTCGTCCAGGTCGAGATCATCGTCCTCCAACTCGTCTTCCTCGTCGTCAAAATCGTCGTCGAAATCCGCATCGTCGTACGGCTCCTCTTGAGCGAAAAACGTGACGCTCACCTCCTCGTTATCACCAAACTTACGCGTCAGCGTCACCTCCGCGTCTCCATCTTGCTCGTGAATTTTGAACGGCTCCGGCGCACCGCCCGTGGCGATCGCCGACGGCTCGTACGCCGCCGCCTCGTGCGCCCGCTCCTCCAGCAGTGCCTCGGACAGCGTTCGCTCAGAGCCACCGCCGCTCGTCGCGTCCGCCGCGAACCCACGAACATTCGTCGCGGCGAACCATCTATCATTAATCGTCTTTCGCGACGCATCAGACACCGATCGCGTCGTCGCGCGCGTCGACAGCGCCGCAACGCGCGACGGTCCGAGGTTCAGAATCGGTGCACGCGTCAAGGTCGAAGACGACGCCGTCGCGCGAGACAGCGACAGCGAGCGCGCAGTGGACGCGCGGGAGATGACGCGGGTCATGTTTCGCGTGCGGTCGTGTGATCAATCGTCGACGTTTGTCCGCGCAATCGGTCGCGAACGCGCGCCCGGTTGTGAAGAAATCTCTAACGGACAAACGCTTTTACGCAACAGCCGACGACGACAGCTGCGGCACTTCGAGACGCACAGGACGCGGACGACGGTGAATCGCGCGGTGAAGGGTGCGCGTGGACGATTCCGATCGACAGGGGATGCAGGGAATCGCGATGACGCGACCGGCGGCTCTGTTGTTGACGCGAGCGCGGTTGGGAGCGGTGTCAGGACGAAGAGCTACAAGTGCTAAACGCTCGGTCGGGTTCGGGACGTGTGGTAAGGCTTCTGGACGGCGTGCGAGGTGCATCACGAAAGCATCGTCGTCGGTGGACGCCGTCGTGGTCGTTGCGGGCGGGATGACGCCTGAGGGTGGGCTTCCGGAGTGGGTGACGCCGAGGTTGGATTACGCATACGAAGCGTATGCGCGCGCCGCGGAGGGTAATAAACCGAGGATTTTGCTCTCTGGATCGATGACGCCGCATAAGCCGCCGCCGATGGCGAAAGGCGGTTTCAATTTGCACGAATCGACGGCGATGGCAGAGTATTTGCTCGAGAAAGGGGTGCCGGCGAACTCTCTGTTGAAGGACACCGCTTCGATGGATACTATTGGCAATGCATATTATTCGCTATGTTTGCACGCCATTCCGCGTGGTTGGAGCAAGGTGGAGGTGGTGACGAGCGCGTTTCATATGGCTAGGACGCAGGCTGCGTTCGAATGGGTGTGGAAACTCTCACCAATGGGCCCGATTGATATGCAGTTTGTGAGCACGGAGGACGCCGGCATTTCAGAGTCGGCGCTCAAGGCGCGCGCAACTCGCGAGGCAGAGTCAGCAGCCGCACTCAGAGCGAACGCGGCTCGCGTGACAACTTTTGCGGCGTTTAACGAGTGGTTGTTTACCACACATAAGTGCTACGCAGTCTCTCGGCAGCACGAGATTGGCGATTTCAGTCATATGGATCAAAACGACGAGGCGTTGAAGTCGTATTGAACAACAAATTCTTTCTTGTAGTATTATCAAAACATCACGTCGAAGCATGCATCAATCTATCCAACACGGTATTCACATCAATGTTCTCTCCTCGCTGAGACATGCCACCCACGACATTTAGAACTTGACCGCGAGTGAAACCCATGTTTGCAAAATCCGCAATCATGTGCTCGAGTGGTACGGTGTTCGTCGTCGCCGTCGGTGACATCGCCGGCGGAGGCGTGGACATTTTAGGGGACTCCGTTTGACCATAGTCGTACGTGGACAGGCTGTACGGGGGCGGCGGACCGCTCGGAGGCGGGCCAGGAGGCGGAGGCATGTCGCGCTCGCGATACGGCGGCGGAGGCGGATGTCCGTGCCCATGCGGAGGCGGACCGTGCCCATGCGGAGGCGGTGGTCCGTGCCCATGCGGAGGCGGTGGTCCGTGCCCATGCGGAGGCGGTGGTCCGTGCCCATGCGGAGGCGGCGGTCTGTGCTCATGCGGAGGAGGACTGTGTCGATGGTGCGGCGGAGGCCCGCGTCCGTGGTGCGGTGGCGGTGGAGGCCGATGTTCGTGACGCCGATAATCATCGCGATGATGCGGCGGCGGTGGTGATCGCCTCCCTCGCGTAGGCGGTTCCGGCACCGGCTCGTATCCTTCCTGGTAAAACTCATCCGTCGTCTCCTCGCTCTCGTCTCTCTCATCTTCGCCCTCTTCCTCTTCGTAGTTATCTACGCGGTACTCGCTGCTCGTCGACCCTCCTCCGTACTCCCCACCGTACGCCCTGCGCCGTCGTCCATCTCGTCTTTCTTCAACGTTTCTCTCCTTTGACGCCGCAGCCGAGGCCAATGTTTCAATCGCTCGCGTCAATTTCTCAATCCTTTCCTCGCACGCCGCGAATCCTTCCCTCGCGATCGATTCCAACGCTCGCACTCGCGCGCACAACTCATCCATCGTCGTCGTTGTCGCTCGTTCGCGTCGCGTATCGTCGTCTTCTCGCGTGAAACGCGCGCCTTTTTTCATCGGTATCTCATCATCATCTGTCTGTCTCAGTGGTGCCGAGTCAACCGTCGGCGTCGTTTGCGTCGGCGTCGTCTTCGTCGTTCGTCGCGGGGCGATCGGGGCGAGGAGATCGAACGGGTCCAAGGCTTGCTCCGTCGAGTCTTCGCGCATCGCGACCGCTGGGTCGGGGAGTCTGTCTCACCGGCGGGCGTCGGTAAATGACGCTTCCACCAATCAATCAACCAGTGATGACAGCTGGACAGTTAGTTTGTGAAAGCGTTGAAGCGCGTCGTTACAAAAAAGAAGACTGTGGCATTGCAAAGAAGAAAGATATCACCCCTGGTGGTTTCGAACGTCGTTCCCAACGTTGGCGTCGGCGTCGGCGTCGGCGATGATGGTACAATCTATGTATCGCTCGTCGCGCGTGGCGGCAAGCTGGGCCTCGCGCGCTTCGACTTCGCGAGCGGCGGCTCGAGGACTCTCTAAAAGCGTGGATAGGAATGCGGAAACGCAGCTGAGGGCGGCTGCGACGTACAGGGCAAAGGTGTAGTCGCCGTATGAGTCGTAGATGAGACCGGCGAGGTAGGGAGCAGCGAGACCGGCGAGCCCCCAGGCGGTGAAAACGCGGCCGTAGGCGCGGGCGAAATCGCCGGCGCCAGAGACTCGGCGCACCTCTACAGGAATGGTGGAGGCAAACATGCCGTACACCAGAGCCGCCGCGGCGAGGGCGAGCTCGCCCGCGAGCCCAGAGGTTTTATCGATGGCGGCCCAGACGAGCGGACCGACTGCGAGGAGAGGGGTGAAAACAAGGACGCGTTTCGGCGCCGTTCTGTCGCACAACCATCCGCCTAAAATTCGACCCACCGTCGTCATGGCAGAGACGATGGAAATGCCGCCAATGACGAGCATCTGCGGGAAAAGTCCCCGAGAAGAGAGCAGAGTGGCGCCGTGTGACATCACCATGAGACCAGAGAAGAGCCCGGTGGCCATGCACAGCCAGAGAAGCCGCGTCAGAGGCGTCAATTTGTAATCCCGCTCCATCTCTGACAGCGTCACGGTGTCAGTCGAACGCAGCTTGGCTAACGGATCCTTCAAACCGCTTCCGTTGAAGAGGAGAAAGATTGGAACCGTCGCCATGGCAATGTAATTACCCAAAGCGTTGAGCGCAAACTGGGCCCCGCCCTCTAGTAGAGCCTGCCGAACCAACGGCGCGAACACAAAGGCGCCAAATGCGCGCGCCGAAGTGACCAAACCCGTCGCCAATCCCGACTCGACGGGCGCGTACGGCGACATTTGCACCGACAAACCGTACCCCAAACCCGACGCGAACCCAAACATGAGCCCGAACCCTAGATAAAGCGGCAACACCGATCGCAGCGGTACCGCCAGAGCGGCTGTCCACAACCCAGCCGTGGCTAAAATGCCGGCAAAGACGGCAATTTTCGTCGGCGAGTGCGACGCGTACACGCGCGGGCCCGCAAAGGACATGGCTGTCACCGTTCCAATCGTGCTCAGCGAAAACACGGTCGACAACGCCGCGCGTCCGACACCTAACACCTCTTCCAGAGGGACGAGATATATGGACCAGCAAAACATCGTACCCAGGGCGACGTTGAGCGCGAGCGCCCCGGCGTAGCCCAGCGTCGACTGTCTCGTTTCGCGCCCCGCCGCGTCCTCCTCGAAACGGTCTTCGTCGTCTTCGTCATCCTTACTCACGCCGTCCCAGGACGCGTTATACACCGCATCACATCGTCGTCCACGTCGTCCGCGTCGTCCGTGTCCGCCTCCTCGTCCAAGTCGGCGGCGACGGAACGCGTCGTCGTCGTCAACGACCCCGCTCTCAACAAAGTGCCCGGCGGCTCGTCGGCGCTCTCCCGTCATCCTCGTCGTCGTTTTCCCCCGTCCCCCGGCGCATCGACCGACCGTCGTCTTCGTCGACCCGCGCCCCGTCCAAACCTTCTTTCCTCGTTCCCCCGTCGTCGAACTCGTCGACGCCCGCGTCCACGACGTCGTTCGACACCTCGTCGACGACGCCGTCAACGACATCGTGCGTTCCCGTCCGCGCGTTCGCGAGTGGCGCACACAGCACGGACAGTACGCACAGTACGGACAGTACGCACACCTGACGGTTCATGAACGACCAAAACAACGACGACCCACCCGAGCGGCGGGTGGGTGGGTGCGGGCAAAAAAAAAGAAACGATCGATCGATCGATCGACTCGATCGGGTGGTTTTAAGGTTTACGACGCGCGTGTCGATCGATCGATTGAGTCGATCGAGTCGAAGGTAGACATCTCAAGGTGGGTTGGGTTTTCCGGTATTCCCAGTCCCGTCCCCGTCCGTGGGTCTGGTCCGGTCTGGTCGGTCGGGACGGCCCGGTTTTGGTGGGTGCGCGCTCGGGGACTCGACGCGCGTGACTTTCCATCGGTCCGGTCCAGTCGCGCGGGCGGGCGGAACAGGGAGGGAAGGAAGGAGAGAGAGAGGAGAGGAAGGAGGCGGGCGTCCGCGTCGGCGGCGGCGGCGGCGGCGTCCGCGTCGGCGGCGGCGGCGGCGTCCGCGCGTCGGCGGCGGCGGGTGTCCGTCCGCCGGGACGTGGACGCGATGCCGAGGACGACGACGACGACGACGACGACGACGACGACGACGAGGAGGAGGACGAGGACGAGGGGGAAGGGCGGCGACGAGGGCGGGACGCGACGAAGGACGCGATCGGCGTCGGCGACCGGGACCTCGGGGACCTCTGGGCGTCGGCGTTCTCGTCGAGTCGCTCGGGAGGACGAGGAGGACGAGGAGGACGAGGAAGACGAGGACGAAGACGAGGAGGACGAGGAGGGCCGGGAATCCGCATCGAGCGAATCGTTGAGTCCTGATTCATCGAGTGAAGCGACCACGTCGTCATCGTCGAGCGCGGTGACGAGCGCGGCGACGACGACGACGACGACGACCAATGTGAGCGAGGAGGACGACGTCTCGGACGACGTCTCGGACGAGGGTGGTGGGACCCGACGGAGCGGAAGACGACGCGCCGGGTTCGTCACGCGCGTCGTTGGGGCGTTGACACCAAAGAACTGGGGATTCCGGATATCCGCGGCGACAGAGGAGGAGGAGGAGGACACCGAGGAGGACACCGAGGAGGAGGCTGACGAGACGGAGGAGGCTGACGAGACGGAGGAGGACGAAACGGAAGAGCAATCGACGTCTGTAGGGTATGAGACGACGTCGACGACGGAGAATGGAGCGGAGAGCGAACGAAACGGGACTGCGTCGGAATCGGAGAGCGATTCGACGAGGAGAGGAAGCGGGGGAGAGGCTTCGACGCCGAGAGAAGACGGGGCGAGTTGGATTCGAGAACGGGCGCCGAAAGAGCCGATACCGTGGATAAGCCGAGATTCTGTGTATACTGGACCTTTTCGTGACAATGTCAAGTCGTTTTTGAACAGATACGCAGTGTGTGATGGGAAATACACCGAGGTGGGTATCATGGGATACACCATCGTGCTATCCAAGGGGACACGATACGAAACGAAACTTCGGATTTACGAAGAGACTGTCGCCGAGTCTGAGCGGGCGCATTGCGATAACTGTCGATGCATTGGATGGATACATCACCCCGTGAATAAGAGGCAGTATCACTTTATCGTGCACACGGATTTCAAGGCGAAGAAGAAGCCAGAGTTGGCCGGAAAACGGATATGCCAACTGTGCTGTTGCGCGGTGAGCTCGTCCGAGCGCAAGTGCTCCGTGTGCGATGAAGTCGATAGAGATTGCTCCATTTTGGACCATCAAACGCATTTGTTGCACGGTGAGATTCACGCCAACGGGTTCGGGCACTTGAAACGCATCAATGGCCGAGAAGCTGGCAGCATGAATTTGAGCGGGACGCAGCTTATGGGACTCTGGGAGACAGTCTGCTATCAGCTTCGGGCGAGAGAGGTGAGCGTAGAGGATGTGAGCCAAAAGTATGGCGTGGAACTTCGTTTGTTGAATCCTGTTTCGCACGGATCGACTTGGTACGGTACGTATGGATATATTTTCGGCAAGGGAAGTTTTGGTAACACATTGCTTTCCCACAAGCGTGCGGCGGAAACGCTAAGAAAATTCTCAGTAAAACATCTTCGCAACGATTTTCTCTACGTCAAGGATCTTTTAGACAAGGAGAACGATAGCAAGGCTGTGGATATCGTCGCTTTACTCGACAAGTACACCAAACTCTTAGAAAAGGAAGGCGTCTCCATCTCAACGCTTGGGGATTTGGTGAGTAACGTGTTGAAGCTTCAGGGCAACATTAGGAGAGCAGTCAAGGAGGGACGCAGACCACCAGAGCAACTTGTTTTGCACGGTGTCGCTGCCGTTCTCGCAGGAACAAAAGTTGTGGACAGGAGGAGCGAGTATGCGCGCTCTCACGCCGACTCTCCCAAGTTGGCAAAACGACCTCCAGCGAATGAGTTGCAGAAGCACGTGGCAAAGAAGATGAAGTTGATGAATCGACCGACTCGTGAGCTTCAAATCGAGACGAACGGTAAGAAACAACCCGTCAAGAATGGTGACATCCCGCTCGAGCCAATGGTTGAATGGAGTTCGCACGGACGAGACGCGAAGAATGCGCCCAACATGTCGAGATGGAGCGAAGCTCGGCTCAATGCCGGTGCGAATGCATGCATCCTCGCCATGTGTGATCAGCGCGGCAAGTGGCTATCGAGACAGGACGTTCGCAATGCCGCTAGACTCAAGGGTATTGGTGACACTGGACTTTTAGATCACGTCTTGAAGACGATCAATGATCGAAAGGTGACTCTTCCGAATGGCACGCGCTGTGTCGTCCTCAGAAGGCAAAATGTCAACATTATGGAATTCATGCTCGAGTTCAACGTGAAGGCGGATCCCGCGCCGATCGCCATCAAGAAGGAAAAGGTGGAGCAACCAATACCTCCTCCGAAATTGATGCCCATCAAGCGAGAACCCGGCGCGATGGCTCGTCGTGTCGATGAGCTCACGGCGGCTGAAGTTGATCAAGACTTGTTGGCGCTGTATCACGACGTGCTTGAGAACTACAAGCCAGCGAGGCTTCAAGCCAGTGTGGGTCAACGTGTGACCGTCAAGGGTGCGCCTCTTGTCGATGCTGCGCGTACGCTGTTAGATACAAAGCAGTTCCTCAAGGTTTACACTCCATTGGATGAGTTGCTTGATCACACTCCAGCGAGCAAATTGGAGAAGCCCGCACCGAATGCTCAAAAGGCTGTTCGCATCATCGTCACAGCCGTCATGGACGCTAGGCACCAGGGCCCTGCACTGAGCGGTCTCGTATCGAACGCGGGCAAGGCACGTCCACGTTCAGGCACCATCACCCGCCCGCCTCCCGAGCTTGCTTTCTTACCGAGCGACCCGACGCTGGGTGACTTGAAGAGAGTGGCTTCAAAGGCTTTCCGAGACTTGTACATCGTCTTGAATGAGTTTAGGGTGACTAGAGTGAAAGGCTATGAAGGCATGAGCGACAAAACTCGGTTAGGTTGGCGTAAAATGCATGGTGCGTCCGTCGAAGTGCACGGAGAGGGAGCTGATCTCGAAAGTGAGTTCCGCTATCAGGGTGGCTTTGAGCAATGGACTGTGAGTTGTATGTGCGGTACGGGCGACGATGACGGAGAACGCATGATTGCGTGCGATAAATGCGGGGTTTGGATGCATACGCGATGCGTCGGTATCAGAGACTCTGCGAACGCACCAAAACGCTGGATTTGTTCGAATTGCTCTCCGAACTCGGCCGTTCCCGCTCAGGAACCGCGAGCCCGACCACCTCCGCGAAGACGAAACGAATGACGATTTTCTAATTTGATTTTAGGCCATGTAATGAACGTTAAGAATGAATATTGTTGTTGAGAATACAAAGATTATGCGAAATTCTGAAAAGAATTGCTGCGAAGCGGCTGCGTAAAACTTTTTTAACTCATGAGAGCGTCGCCTTTTGCGCCTTCATGTAGGCGCTCGGGAGCATCATGAACTTGTCAACTTTTGGTACGTATGCGCGTTGGTTAAAGTTGTTGTAACCATTCGCCTCGATCGCATCCAAAATGTTTCTGTACACGTCCAAAGCACTCCAAACGGGCCATCTAGCATCTTTATGTAAGCAGTTCACGCCGTCTTCCGCCTCCTTGAAGACCTCGCGCGCACGCTCTATCTGGAACTTCATAAAGGCGACCCATCTGTCGTCCACCTTGCCTGTGGACGGGCTGAACATGCCACGCAACACTTCTTGCTCGCTGATTCCAAAGCGTTCAAGGTCCTCGAGCGGGACGTAGATGCGGTTGCGCGTTTGCGCATCTTCACCGACGTCGCGAAGAATGTTTGTCAACTGATTTGCCAACCCGAGCGCCAGCGCAGCCTTGTACACCTTCTTCACGTCACCCTGGAAGTTTTCATCGCAGCCCATGATGGGCATGGACATCAGACCAACGGTGCCGGCAACGCGATAGCAGTACTCGTAGAGCTCATCAAAGGTTTCGTACCTCGGCTTGACGAGGTCCATTCTCATACCGTCAATCATATCTCTGAACGGCTGAATGTCCACCGGGAACCGCGCGAGGGTATCGCACAGCGTCGCATCGATCACATCCACCGGTTTACCCTCGAAAATACCCTCCAAGCGCTCTTCCCACCGATCCAACGCCTCGGGGGTGATGTGAGACGCGTTCGGTCCATCGACGAGTTCGTCGGTGCGTCTGCACCACACATAGATTGCCCAAATCGCTCGCTGCTTCTCCGGCGTCATGAGCTTCGTCCCGAGGTAAAACGTCTTGGCGTACTCTGCCGTCACCTCTCTGCATCGTTCATACGCCGAATCCAGCGTATCCCCCGGCACGATAATCTTCGGCGCGAGTTCATTCGCCAGCTGTCTCTTCACGCACGCCTCGAGCGCCCTCTGCTCCACCTCGTACCCGCTCGGTCCGTTCACCACGTCCTGCGGTCTCCGTCTCGCGCTCACGGGCGCGCTCAGCAGGGAACCATCCACCACCGCCGCCGTCACTCGCCGTTCCCGCAGCAACCCGCCCCTCGCGAGTCCGCCGTCCTTCGACAGGGAACCACCCTTCGCGCGCGTTGTTCGAGCCTTACCCGCTCCCGCGCCAGCCGCCGTCGACCCGCGGTGTCTGGACGTCATCATCCTCGTCGTCGCTCTCGCGTCCGCCATCTCCGTCTGTCCCTCCGCGTCGGTCGAACCGGTGCCCGCGTCGTCTACGCGCGTTCGTCGAAGAGACTTTCACGTCGCCGTCGCCGTCGCCGTCTGGGGGGAACGCGCGCGCGCGCGGGTGGACGGATGAGACGCGCTGATTGGATTTTCACTCGGACGCGCGCGACGCGACCGCGTCGATCGGATCGAGGTGTTCGTTCCCTTTCGAGGGATGCGTACACATCCGTACTGTATACACACACGATATCGTCGACCTCGAACAGAACGATCGATCGTTTTCATCGACGTCTCGAAAGCATCCATCGGTGATTTCACCGATCGAGCGCGTCGGGGGTATTGGATAAGGCTTGGATGGCTTAACCGGTCGTCACTCGTGAAATGAGATAGGGGTCCGATCTCCTGCGGATGAAAGATTGATTTCGGGGGGGGTGGATGACGATTTGACTGTTCGTGATTCGTCAAATTTCATAGATTTGGATTAGAAATGGGCCGAATGGATCTCATCTCTCTCGGTCGTTCCCGCTGGTGGGCTGGTGGGCTGGTGGGCTGTTTTGTCTGTTTTATCTGTTTTGCTAACGGAGAGAGGTGGCCTGAACGACGAGACGCGTTCGGTTGGGCGTGCTCAAGTGCTTGTTGTAGATTATATATGTAGGGATGCATGCGGGAATGCGCGCCGTCGGACGGACGATTTGGACGTCGCGTCGCGCGCGGACTTCAGCCTCGGCGAGTATTCGGGTTTCGTTTACTTTTCATCTCTCGACGTGATGAGGATGAGATGGGAGCCGAATTGGGTGTTCACCGGACCCAAAACTTGACCAATCGGTCCGGTGAAGACGACGGTGTCGAATTCCTTGACCATTTGACCGGGTTTGAAGGTGCCGAGCTCGCCACCCTTTTTCGCCGACGGACACGTGCTGTGCTTCTCGGCGACCGAGGCAAACTTCGCCCCGAGCGGGGCCCCAGCCTTGACCTCGCCCTCGATCTCTTCCTTGAGCTTCAAAGCCTCGGATTCAGACTTGACGAGCACGTGCGACGCCGTGGCGGAGGGACCGACGAGCATGGACCCGAACGCCTTCCAAATAAAATATCCAATCGAGACGACGACGAGCCCGATCGACCCGTACGTCAGCGCCACCGTCTCCGCATCCGCCGTCGTCGCCACCAATCGTTCAACGTGTTCGATCCCATCCGTGGACATCGCTCGCGTCGCGACATTCGTCGTCTTGGTCGTCGCCGTCGTCGTAACTTCCATCGGCATCGATCGTCGAGTCATCATCGTCATCGGTCTCGTCGTCGTCGTCGTCGTCGTTGCCGCATTCGCCGCCCTCGTCGCGTTCGTCTTCGTCGTCGCGGACGCGCGGTGCGTCACCGGCGTCGTCATCATTGCGCGCGTCATCATCCTGGTGTCTTCGGTCGTCGCACACTGAGGTCGTTCTGTGTTGTGCCGCGCGCGCTACCTACTTTTTCCCACTCTCCTCCAAGCGATGCGTCACAACGCGTGCGGTCGGCGTCGGCGTCGGCGTCCGGCGTCGGACGGACGCGAACGACGGACGGACACACGGACAATCATGTCTTCGGTGAGTCGAAGCGAGTACGCGGCGTGCGCGAGGATCATCGCGGATGTGTCGGCGCCGGACGACGCTCGACGTCGAGCCGAAGCGACGCTGGCGGCTGCGACTGATACGACTCGAGACGTGGGATTGAATGGGGCGAGGAACGAGCTCGGGGAACGGGCGTGCGTGGAGTGCTCGTTTGGGTTGCTCGAACTCGCGAACGGGGCGGGCGCGACGACGGCGGAGGCGCACGTGGCGTGCGTGGTGCTCGCCAACGCGTTGGGGCGGTGTCTGCCGGCTATGCGAGGAGAGGAACGCGCGGCGTGCACGAGGGAGATTTTGACGGTTTTAGCTACGGCGAAGGATAGGGCGGTGATTAGAGCGGCGGTGAATTGCATAGATGTCTTGGCGCAGAGCGCGTGCGCGATGGGAGGGGCGGATGAAGTGGAGTCGTTGTGCGCGCAACTCGAGCAAACGCTCGTAGGCAACGAGAGGGGTGAAGTGAGAGAGGCGTCAGTGCTCGTTTTCGGGGCTCTGTGTGAATCTCTCGGGCAGAGGATAGCGTCTAGACACGAAGGAATGCTCGAAATGTTCATGCGAGCGCTGGATGACGAAGACACGCGCGTCAAAATGGCGGCGCTCGATTCTATTGGCAAGTTGGCTTCGGCGTGGTGCGTTTCGCCGGCAATCGGACCGGCGCTGGCGCGATGCGCAGCCATGCTCGTGCGAGGGGCGAACGTCACTCTCGAGATTGGAGATCAGAGGATGCTGTCTGCGCTCTTAGATGCAATGTCAGCCCTGGCTGGGGTGAGAGAGGAGGTGTACGGAGAACTCGCGCAAGAGGCGTTGATCCACCTCTTAGAGGTGGCTTTGCGATGCGCAACTAATTCGAGCTTGGATGCTGGATCTGTTCGAGCGCCCGCACTGCATACGCTCATCAAAATGACGAAAAAGCATTCAGACATGCTCAAGGAGACGATGGCGGGACAGATTGACTTGCACTACGATCCGCACGTACTGGGAGTGGGCGGCGGACCAATCGCCGCAGCTTTGGTGCCTCCGATGCTGTCGATTGCGTTGGAAGAAGAGTTTGAAGACGACATTTCGAATTTAGACGAGGATATTGAAGGGGAAGGTTTGGATGAACAAAGTTCGAGCCCAGCAGCCTTGGCGAGAGGTGCGCTACGCGCACTTGCTGGTGCTCTTCCCGACACATTTGTCGTCATGCCGATGCTTAATCTCCTGGAGAGGTCGCAGGCTAGTTCTAGTCGTCATTTAGCTTGGAAAGCTTTCGCTGCGATCACGGAGGGCGCTGACGGGAACGGTATCACTTCCCATCTCCCCGGTTTGCTATCAGAGCTCACAGAGTCGATCAAGACGGAAGATGGAACTCTTCGAGCTGCGGTGACAGAGGCTGCTTGCGCCGTTGCAACATACTGTCAGCCAGAGGTGGCTGATGAGTACTCAGAGCGCACGTTTGAACTCCTAGCGCACATGCTAATGTATTCTCCGCGAAGTTCGCAGTGGGCTGTACATGGAGCGCTGAATAAATTATGCGAAAACTGTGTCGGTGAGTCCATCATGCCGAGTATGGAGAGAGTCATGGCTGCGCTGAGAGCTCAAGCTGAGGATCATTCGTGGCGTACGGCGTCGCGCGCTATAGCTTCATTTGGCGCCGTAGCACAGTGTGCTCTAGATTATTTCACCCCATACGCTGAGGATGTTTTGAACTTGCTCCTCGCCAGGGCAAAATCTGCAGATCAGACTTCAAACGGCGGCATTGTTTTGCAGTCGAGATCTATCGCCACAATGGCAATCATCGTTGGAGTGATCGGCCCGGAGATGGCACCGACGGGTTTATTAGAACTTCTGCTCCAGACGGCCGCGGCGGCGTTGAGTTCGTCGGAAACGATCGCCAGAGAATGCGCGCACGAATGTCTTGGAAAGTTGGCAGTCGCTCTCGAGACAAAGTTTGAGCCATTCGCAATAGAAGCTGCATCCGCCGCCGTCGCCACCGTGAGTCAACAGGATGATGGAATCAATACAAAGAATCCTGTAACCACGGGTGTCAGCGAGGAGCAGATCGCTGCCGTGGACGCTCTCGGACAGTATTTCAACAGTGGATCTATGTCACTTCGACCAGTTCTGCCGAAAACGCTTGAAGCTCTTGCGTTGGCGTCTGATGCAAAGCAGTCCAACGCGTTGCGCGTTTCGGCTTTGAGGGCGTCAGAATTCATATTTACTCCATGGATGAGTGGACCTACCGATGATCCAAATTTCCTCTCGCTCATCAGAGGGACGCTCAAGCTTCTGTGCGAGCGCGTTGTGAATGATTCAGATTCCAATGTGGCGTTGGCTGGAATTCAAAGTATCAGTGAGTTGCTCGACAAGATAAAGTCAGTGATGGCGGTGCCTCCTGACGTGCTAGAGGCGACGAAGGACGCAGCAGAAACAATAATACAATGGCGAAGCGTTTGTCAAATCGAGTATGAAGCTGCGGAGGAAGCTGCCGCGCACGATGACGATGGCGAGAGTGACGATGACGACATTTTCGACACCATGGTATTCTGGGCAGAGCGAATCGCTCCGCAGGATAGCGACGACGACGATAGCGAGTCTTCTTAGTTGTGTAAATCAAAAAGCGTGTAGGTAAGAATCACATCTCGACAATCACGAACGTTGCGACACTCCTTTCATCGCACATGAACTCCAGTTTCGTGCAATCAAAGCGCCCAGGATGGTGGTGCACATCAAAAATCCAGACAACCCTATGAAATTTCTCCCGACGTAATTAAATTGGACACCAATGACGTTTAGATACGTCGTACCAGACACGTTGACGACAACCGTTTCACCGTCAAAATCCGCATTAAACAAGTAATCTGGGTCGCGCATTTCGCTGGCGAGTATACCACCCCAAGCGTAATAAAACGGCGAAAGACGAGTCAACCATTGTGATCCCGTCGGGAGAAGCTTTGTATTAATGAGATATCCAGCAAAGATTGCAGACACCAACAGTATGCACGTATTTGTAAGCGTAGCTGTTGATGCCTTGCGGAAAGTAAATGCGCAGCATGCACATATCGCGCTCTGCGTGATAGAGAACAGGATCAGAAACCCCATGTATGTCGTAAAGGCTGTGAACGACGATCTCAACCCAAAAAGGAAGTAGTACACGGCTCCAGCGCTAAGGCATGCTGGTATTCTGAGAACGATCCAGTCGATGGTGAGCTTGATGATGTAAAATGATCCACCACCGTAAAGATTCGCTCGAATTTGACGTTGCACAAGCGTGCGAGAATCCATAACTTGTTCAATCATGGTCGTAGCGGCGAGGGCGTAATACACCAACATGAAAAAGATACTTCCCATGCGATTCTGAAAGCCCTCCAAATCATGCGATGCGTCGCTGAGCAAACCAAGTAGGATTGCGATGATGAGTGGCGTCACGTAGTGCGATAGTAAGACGCGTTTGTCGCGAAACACGACGATGAACTCTCTCCAGAGCAACACGGAAGAAGACGAAATCACCGACCGTACCTTGAAATCGCTCGTTCTCGAGCGCGGTAGAACACGCACACTTGGCGTCGCCTCACTCTTCATCCTTCTCTCTTCGCTATTGTATTTTTCCATTTTATCTATGAATGAAATTCGGAGTGCGTCATCGCTAGCAATGTCCAGCAACCACTCTGGTGTGCTGGAACCGTTTTGCGGTTCCATACCAATGTTTCTCAAAGTTACGTCAATTTGATGGGGATTACCAGCGCACATGATGGATCCGTTGCGCGCTAAGATGACAATTTCATCGAATGCATAAAAGAGCCGTGACGATGGTTGATGGACTGTACTGATGACGAGTTTGGAATCGTCATGTGCTAGAGTCTTCAGCAATGAAAAGAGATGCCACGAAGTGTGCGCATCCAATCCACTCGCTGGCTCGTCCAAGACGAGAATAGGCGGATCAACAACCATTTCCTGAGCGATTGCTACCCTGCGAGCTTCACCACCTGAAAGTTTCTTGGTTATGGAACCGACCACGCGTTGACTCAACTCTGAGAGACCGAGCTGTTCTGTGGTTGTCATTGCTTTTTCCGCAATCTCTTTCGTAGACAAGAACCACGGCAATCGAAGCATGGCATTGAACTGAATCGTTTCAAAAACAGTCATTGCCGGGCACAGAGGGACGTCTTGCTCAACGAAAGCGATATCGTCACGTCTTGACGGCACATCCGTTCCGTTGATTTCGATGAATGACCCAGATGTTAATAATTCACCGTGAACTATTGCGTTAAGTAGAGTTGTCTTTCCGCAGCCTGAAGGCCCCATCACGGCACACATCTGCCCAGAGGCGAATTTGACGGAGACATCCTGGAGTAGAATTCGATCTTCAACCGCACAGGTGCATTTAACAGCCAATTCGATCGGAGAGTTGCACGATGATAACAAATACTGCGCGTAACTGTCTCTTAATTCTCTCCGACGCCAGCAACGAAACCGATGAAAGACGACTGCAAAGATTGCAAAGACGAAGACTAGAACAGATAGCGTCACTCCTGTCGTCTGTGCAACATTTCGACGCGAGTCTGCAGAAATCTTTTCTTCGGACGCGCTCGTTGAAACATTACCAAACGCCTCTGTGACATTTCTCAGCCATGAGGACGGCATCGGAGGAGCTGGTGGCGGCGCCGCAGGCCATGCACACGAAATGCCATCTCGAGGACAAGCAGAAACGCGCAAAAACGCTGTCAACGACGCTCCGTTTTGCAGTAAAACATTCAAATTGTCGAGCGCGCAGTTATCCAAATTCAACGTCGCAGGATCATACCCAGCGTCGACCAAGATTCCTTGCAAGTAGCATATGCAGGACTCACACAAATCTGGGCGCGTGGCTTCGCACGCTTCAGCCAATCCTTGAAAGTCGAGACGCGAAGCGTCCACCGGGCATCTGGGACTTTGCGCGGATGTAATCGTCCCAAGGTGGGCCACGACGACGAAAATCGTCGTCATGAGTACGGAAGACATTTTTTCAGAGCGACACATTTTGGAGTTCACACGAGGGACTGCGCCTCGAACACATCAAGCTGAGCGGGTAACAAGGAAGACGAGGAAGAGCGTTCTTTCGAGCTAAGGCTATCGCTAAATTACATTTTGAATATAGAACTATGGTCGAATGCAAAGTCGATCGCGTTTCCGCGAGAAATGGCAACCGGAATGTCTCCTTCGCCCTTGGCGGGAGATTTGCATCGCACGCTTCCATCTCCATGGAACAGTGCGTGAATTGGACCAGTGGTCCCAAATTTACACCAAACTGGCGTATCCGGAGAGAAGTAGCCTCCCGCTATAGTAACTGACGTGCCACCAGCGCGAGTACCCGCGATTGGTGACAAAGCTCTGATGTTCATTTCCTCTACTAACTCGAATGCGATTTGCGATCCTGTCCACTCTTGTGCATTTGTCGAGACGTCGACAATCAGCGCTTGGTCTACGAGAGCGTTTGAGAATGCCGGAGCTTCACAACGCATTATCGTTGACGAGACGTGAATAGCACCAACGGTATATCCTCCACCGAATCGGCAAGAAAGTCCGCGCACTGTGGATCCGGGCATTAGAGTGCTCCCGTGCGCCGCCACAGAGAGGGATTGAATCAAGTTGTCGCCGTGTACGTTGAGCAAAGTACCACCACCAACGAGACCAATCTCTGGGAAAATAACGTCCAGTTCTGGTGCTGATTGGAACTCAAACTGCACGCCGGTGTTGCCGAATACTGCCCCTGGTGCGTTACCAGCTGAGAGCTGTATCGGTGCGAATCCAGCCGTGTTTGATGGCGTGACGCACACAGCGTTGCCCGAGTCTAGGACAACCGCGTTGCCGACTCTAGTGAAGAATTTACATCCCAAAACAGCTGGGGGCGCTTGTGCAAACATAAACTTTACCAAGGAACCACCCGAAGAAGAACCGAAAGCCCCACTGACGGATTCGAGTTGAGATATGAAATCCTCAACAGTTGTAACCTCGTTATGAGTGTCATCAGAAGAGCTTTCAATGTTGAGGTACGAGCTGTAATCCAGCATATTGTTCGACACTCGCAATGGAGAGGCCCCAATGCCGAGAGCCGGCGCGACGCAGGTCAAACTGTTTGCACTGATTAATGTTGCGCGCGCGTGGACCTCACCAAACTTGCAGAATAAATCTCGCGTTGTTTTGAATTGTGAACCAGTCACAGTTATGATACGACCGCCTTCCGCTCCCACATCAATGGCACCAGAGGAGTTTGTCAATCTCGGCAAGGAGTAGTACGTGACAATGCCGCCCGGCATACCCCAACTATCCGAATCTGTGTACGCAGTCGACGTGTAGATGCTCTCTTTGGCATCATGATCACCCTCTGGCGCCTCGAAACGAATGAGACTTGAGGACAACCAAGACAGCGACGATTGTGGAACCGTCAACACGACGTCTCCAATTCTCACTGACGTCATTCCTTGAATAAAGTTTGACCCGGCCACGAGGATCACTGAGCCACCTCCTGCGACGGCGATTGGCGGCTGTGCGGTCGTTGATGTTGATGTCTCCACGTAAGAAATTTGTGGCACATTCGCCGTCACGTTGGAAGCGCCAGGAACATCGAGAATGGTGAAACCGGGAGCGTGCGTACGACTCAACACGCCACCAATGTTCACAGCTTCGCGACAGAGTGTGAAAGTAGGATTCGTCGGATCACAAGCCGCAATGGAAGCAGGGATTGAACCAAATGCGGCGTGTAAACGAACGAAGGCATTGTCAGTTGATGGCACGACGCTTGGAATGAGTGCACTTGGTTCAAACGGCGTGAAGAAGGTTGCGTCTGTGCTGTATGCATCACTCGTAGCTGACAAGGAGTGAGCCAGGTATATCGACTTGCTCCCTTGAGTTGTAGCGGGGCTAATCGCTTCCACTTGTTGTGTTGTCACCCATCGTAGCCCAAGCGGGGAAATAGGACCGAAAGATGCGTACAAATCATAAATTTGCAAACCCAGATCATCGCCAGTAATGAGTATGGACGTGCCTCCACTCAAAAGTAGCGAATCCGGCATCACGGTACTTATGCTTGGACGATCGATGGATAGCACTTCCGCTTGACCCGTCTCAGAAACAGTCCCATGTAAACCAATCGAAATACCGATGTTTTCGCCCTGCTCTGCGGGCGGAGATTCACAAACCACTAACGCTGAACTCACAAATCTTGCATCAGCAACGACTGTTGAAGAAAATGAGTTCTGATACCAAGGCGAGAACGCGCAGGCAAGTCCATTCATGGCAGCATCTGCAACTTCGAATGATACTAACGTGCCGCCTCCGCTATAAATGACTGGAGAACTCCATGCATCTATGACAGGTGCGCGTGAGTATTGGAAGATGGCGCTGTAGGACGAGTTTGCAGCGTCGGGACCAGTGGCAATTATTGGATACATGCCTTGGATAAACGAATCGCGCCTCAAAGTGCAAAGCATAGAGTGCAACGCTGAAGTATCAACTGTCTCACTGAGTAAGAACGTGCCACCAGGCAGACAACCTCTCGATGCTGCGTTCTGCACTGGGTACGGAGCGCTGTAGAAAGCTTCAACAATTGCAGTATCATCTGTGACGTGACCGGCACTTGGTAAGACGTGTTCAACGCTGGCAGCGTTCGAATACGTCAGTGTAATAAGTTCGTCAAATACCCAATCACGCTTGTTCATCGAAATCTGCAAGAGCACATCTTCCTTGACGTGTGCGGGAGAAACACATCGGAGAAGTTGTGAACCGTATGGTCTTGCCTGGAAAGGTCCAATTGTTCCTGCGCGGCACCAGATGGACCAAGGGGCAGAGAGTTTGTCGCCAGTGATTTCGAGACTTTGGCCGCCATGCGCTGGCGACGATGACGGCGACAAATCACTCAGCTCCAATTGATCAAGAGCCGTGAAGGACGTCGACGCCGCGTTCGCATACGTCGATGCGTAAACAGTTTTCACTCCTGCAGACGAGGAAAGCGGTACTTCAAACATGCTCAGAGCAGAAGACACCACGCGAGTCGAAACTTGCACGCCAGCGAAGTTGACGAAATCTTCTTGACGGAAGTTTGTACCGTATATCGATAAGATGGTGCCACCTTCTTTTGGACCAGTATATGGATCCAAGTGGGTCACCGTCTGTGGCTCGTAGTATTCAAACTGTGTTTCTTCACTTGAATAGCTTGTGTACGTCGAAATGATTGCGTATACACCAACTTGAACAAAGCCTGCGACAGATGTTGCCCCCCAAGAACACTGCACGTACTCATCGGTAGATGATATCGTCCTTGAAGTGATGTTCAAAGAGCTACATGTGTCAATGGCGGTGCCGTCAAGACCAGATCCATAGATGGTGTACACGGTCGGCAAGTATATCGGACTTCTCGCCGGAACAACGTAATCAACGCTCGCTGGAGCCTCTGTAAAAGTGTACGTTATGTCTCTGTACGTGGTGGGAGTGCCATTCGGGACGGCACTCCAGTAATAGTAAGTGGACGTACCCCAGACAGCACCATTTGAAGGTATTGTCGAATTGAACGTGAAATCACGCCCGTTCGCCGTAACTTCAACTGGTACTTGACCAGGCATGTGAGCCGGTATCGCACATCGTATCTCTTTGCCTGTCACATAATTCGCGGTGATAGGCGCAAGCGTACCGAATCGACAAGCTAACTGAGATGTGTCAGAGAATCCTTCACCAAATACAGAAACCGTCTGACTACCACTCGTCGGACCAATGGACGAGCTGATTCGTGTCAAGTCAATGCCGTCGATGTAGTCCAGTCCAGAGGATGAGGACGGTCCAACAGCGGCACCATCTCCATCCACTTGCTCCCCGAGCGAAGTTTGCAATGTCGAAGCCCCTGCTGCATGAGAGGGAGTTTCAATGACAAGCAACGTTGATGAAACGCGCACGTAGCCAACTTCCGCATTGTCGACGCTGACTCTCAGCCCTGAACCCATCAAGTTGGAGCCGGTCACCCACACTTGACCTCCCCCTGAAGACGGGGTCATCTGTGGTAGTGTCGACAAAATTGATGCGAGAGGTTGCACCAGAACTTGATCGAAGGCTAACCCACCGGCTGCGGCAATCGCTGATACAGGTACGAAGCCTGCTGAGACCTGTGGTACAGAATAGACTCCCGTGATTGTCGGTGACAAGGTTGCGTTCACTGCTCCGACACTCAAGCTTGAAAGGGTTGGTAATAAGGCGTAAGAATCCAAGCTTCTCCATAGGTACAAATAGCCACCAAGCATATCACTGACTCCGCTGTGTACAATAAGGCCAGCATCTGCCGATGCAGCATATGACATAGCCGTCGAAGCGCACGTGCGAGACGGCGAAAGGACGCCGTACACGCTTACGCATATATCAACGGAAGAACCGGAGACCGCAGCTGGTGAAGTACAGCGCACTTCCGTTGTAGATACAAACTGTGAGCTCACAGGGCCGATGGTTCCAAATGAGCACACTGCAGCGTTGTCGAGCAACGGCATACTCGTGCCCTTCAAGGAGATCAGAGTACCCCCACCGTCACCACTCGACGTTGGCGAAATACTTGATGCAGTCGGTGCGCTTTGCCGAGTCAGTGCGTAGGCGCCCTCACCACCAATAATGCTCAGGCGTTCCGTTGTCTTTGTCGTCGCGATAGACTCACATCGAATCAAAGCTGAAGAAACCACGTACGGTACGACTCCGTTCGATGCATCAAACAAGCACTGGAACTCATCTGCATCCCCAGAAATCATATGCCGTGTCGAGACGGTTACGATTTCGCCAGGTAAATTGGATATGCCGGGAGGCGCAACACCAAGCAACAACGGAGACTCCTTGATCATGTAGGAAACGCTGAACGTGTGGCCACGTGAAATGACACTCACAGACGTATAACCTACGGAAGTAGGCTCTATAGTGCAGGCAAACGATGCAGACCAAGTCGTGTTGTGAGCCAGCACAGTGCCGTCACAAGATGCGCTATACAACCAGTCACCGAAAATGGTCGTACTTGACGGTAATTGCGCGGCACTGAGACTTCTTGGTAGAATGTAATCGACTGTAGATTCTGCAACGTACGATACAGTGATTGAAGTAGCAGAAGCCATGCCATCCGCAAAGATGCGGAATTCAGTTGAGTTATCAAGGGTGTGGACAGGACTGACGCAGTTCATTTCAGTACTGGAAGACCATTGCGCAGAAACTTCAACAGTTCCAAACAAGCACAATAGACTTCTGTCATTTGGAATGCTGCTGCCCGTGACGTCGATAACGCTCCCACCAGATCCCGCGAACGCCGTCGGCGTGATTGCACTCAGAGTAGTAGGTGCGCGCGACGTGAACGTCAACTTGTTGCTCGCCAAATTACCATTCATTTTCACATCAGCGGCAAAAACAGCGGCATCGCTTGCTGGCAACTCTGACACAATGAGCGCAGAGCTGACAAAGTGACTCGATGATCCTGAACCCTTCAGAGAAAGATATGCTGACGACCGGAAGTGTGCTCCAGAAATATAAATCAGCGTACCACCAGATGTCGGACCGTTGAGAGGATAAACGGATGTCATCACAGGTGCGCGTACGTATTCCATGGTCACTTGGTCGGTGTAATCGTCAATCACACTACCGATTCCCACGGCATTGAAACCTTCTTCACCAGATGGGTTCGTACACTCGACTTCTGCGAAACGGTTGATGATTCCACTCACAGCAGTTCCATCCATCACGCAATCATAGCTCGCGCTAACATCGCCGGCTAAACCAAAGATGCTGATTGCGCTTCCACCAGACAACGGGCTCGCAGAAGGAATCACAGCCACCACTTCAATACCGGTGCTGTATGTGAATGTCTGAGCCGTTTCCGCGTACACATTCCCGAGAATGGCGACTCGTATATCGACCACCTCATCGAAGTACGTTGGTGACACGCATTCAAGTAATTTGTCTTGAATGGTTCTGCCTTCAATGTAAGAAATGGTTCCAATCCCGCAGTACACAATCCCAACGCCTCCAAAACCTGAGCCTGTCACAGAGACAACGGTACCACCGGCCAGTACACCTCGTGTTGGAGTGACCGAGCTCACCGTCAACGGAGTGACAGCACTCACAGAGACCACGGTGCGGCTCCAGACACCATCATCGCCCGCGCTACCAAAACCCACCTGCGCATCCGCCGTACCAGCATTGCCAACTAAATGTGAAGTGCACTTCACCAGTGCTGAGGACACAAACGTGGCGTCGACGGCATCGCTCCCAAACCGACAAAGAGCGTTTGCATTAATAAATCCAGATCCTATCATGTATACGACAGTCGAAATCTTATTTTGAATGACTGCTGGAATAGCACTGGACAGAATGGGAGATGTATAATATGCAAACACAGCTGGTTCACTGACCAAAGGAGCGGTTTCAAATCTGTAAGAATACACCTCCACGAAGCCCGGCGACGTGCTACCTGACACAACGCACGGATCCAATAAACTACTGCCAGTTTTGCAAGCAGTTCCTGAGGAGTATAGTTCAGACCATATGAGAGAAAGCGTTGTATTTCCAACATTCGACACAACCGGCGGAAGCACCACAGCAAGGACATCTGCTGCAGTAAAGTTGTGAGTTAGTACACAACTGATCGATGGCGAAAGGACGCCGTACACGCTTACGCATATATCAACGGAAGAACCGGAGACCGCAGCTGGTGAAGTACAGCGCACTTCCGTTGTAGATACAAACTGTGAGCTCACAGGGCCGATGGTTCCAAATGAGCACACTGCAGCGTTGTCGAGCAACGGCATACTCGTGCCCTTCAAGGAGATCAGAGTACCCCCACCGTCACCACTCGACGTTGGCGAAATACTTGATGCAGTCGGTGCGCTTTGCCGAGTCAGTGCGTAGGCGCCCTCACCACCAATAATGCTCAGGCGTTCCGTTGTCTTTGTCGTCGCGATAGACTCACATCGAATCAAAGCTGAAGAAACCACGTACGGTACGACTCCGTTCGATGCATCAAACAAGCACTGGAACTCATCTGCATCCCCAGAAATCATATGCCGTGTCGAGACGGTTACGATTTCGCCAGGTAAATTGGATATGCCGGGAGGCGCAACACCAAGCAACAACGGAGACTCCTTGATCATGTAGGAAACGCTGAACGTGTGGCCACGTGAAATGACACTCACAGACGTATAACCTACGGAAGTAGGCTCTATAGTGCAGGCAAACGATGCAGACCAAGTCGTGTTGTGAGCCAGCACAGTGCCGTCACAAGATGCGCTATACAACCAGTCACCGAAAATGGTCGTACTTGACGGTAATTGCGCGGCACTGAGACTTCTTGGTAGAATGTAATCGACTGTAGATTCTGCAACGTACGATACAGTGATTGAAGTAGCAGAAGCCATGCCATCCGCAAAGATGCGGAATTCAGTTGAGTTATCAAGGGTGTGGACAGGACTGACGCAGTTCATTTCAGTACTGGAAGACCATTGCGCAGAAACTTCAACAGTTCCAAACAAGCACAATAGACTTCTGTCATTTGGAATGCTGCTGCCCGTGACGTCGATAACGCTCCCACCAGATCCCGCGAACGCCGTCGGCGTGATTGCACTCAGAGTAGTAGGTGCGCGCGACGTGAACGTCAACTTGTTGCTCGCCAAATTACCATTCATTTTCACATCAGCGGCAAAAACAGCGGCATCGCTTGCTGGCAACTCTGACACAATGAGCGCAGAGCTGACAAAGTGACTCGATGATCCTGAACCCTTCAGAGAAAGATATGCTGACGACCGGAAGTGTGCTCCAGAAATATAAATCAGCGTACCACCAGATGTCGGACCGTTGAGAGGATAAACGGATGTCATCACAGGTGCGCGTACGTATTCCATGGTCACTTGGTCGGTGTAATCGTCAATCACACTACCGATTCCCACGGCATTGAAACCTTCTTCACCAGATGGGTTCGTACACTCGACTTCTGCGAAACGGTTGATGATTCCACTCACAGCAGTTCCATCCATCACGCAATCATAGCTCGCGCTAACATCGCCGGCTAAACCAAAGATGCTGATTGCGCTTCCACCAGACAACGGGCTCGCAGAAGGAATCACAGCCACCACTTCAATACCGGTGCTGTATGTGAATGTCTGAGCCGTTTCCGCGTACACATTCCCGAGAATGGCGACTCGTATATCGACCACCTCATCGAAGTACGTTGGTGACACGCATTCAAGTAATTTGTCTTGAATGGTTCTGCCTTCAATGTAAGAAATGGTTCCAATCCCGCAGTACACAATCCCAACGCCTCCAAAACCTGAGCCTGTCACAGAGACAACGGTACCACCGGCCAGTACACCTCGTGTTGGAGTGACCGAGCTCACCGTCAACGGAGTGACAGCACTCACAGAGACCACGGTGCGGCTCCAGACACCATCATCGCCCGCGCTACCAAAACCCACCTGCGCATCCGCCGTACCAGCATTGCCAACTAAATGTGAAGTGCACTTCACCAGTGCTGAGGACACAAACGTGGCGTCGACGGCATCGCTCCCAAACCGACAAAGAGCGTTTGCATTAATAAATCCAGATCCTATCATGTATACGACAGTCGAAATCTTATTTTGAATGACTGCTGGAATAGCACTGGACAGAATGGGAGATGTATAATATGCAAACACAGCTGGTTCACTGACCAAAGGAGCGGTTTCAAATCTATAAGAATACACCTCCACGAAGCCCGGCGACGTGCTACCTGACACAACGCACGGATTCAACATTCCAGCCCCCAAGCTACATCCCGTGCTTGCGATTGCATACACCTCAGACCATATGAGAGAAAGCGTTGTATCTCCAACATTCGACACAACTGGCGGAAGCACCCCAGCCAGTAACTCTGTCACGTTGTACTCGAACGTGACGCTATCAGAAAACACGGTTGAATCGATATTGACGCGACCAACACCAAGTGGTACGACAACCTGTGAATGGGCCGGAGATACACAATCGATTTTCGTCGTGGAGAAATAACTCGCTACGACACGTACTGTGCCAAATCGACAGCTCAAGTCGGTAGTGTCCTTAAAATTCGAACCTGTGACGCGCATCATACTCCCGCCCTCTAATGCCCCAGCATCTGGAGCCAGCGAACTAATACTAAATAGTGGAGCGAAATAAACGCTTGTGGCTTCTAAGCCAGCTCCGCTAGATGAAGTGTAAAACAGGGCATCGCCCTCTGCATAATCAGGCAACTCGCAAGAGATCAAGGCTGATGAAACGAAACGCACCGGAGCGCTGGTAACAGATTCAATCCTGCACACCGAAGACTTGGACAGGCTAGTGCCTGTTACCGTCACGAGCGAACCTCCAGAAGACGCCACGTGCACCGGCATGACGGAAATGTCCGTGCCGGTGTAGTTGACGAGCGTTTCATCTCCAGGAACTTCCGCGCTTGCATCTTCGCTGTCCGCCGGATACGAGAAACTAGGGTACGTCGTGCATGGTCTGAAAGAGTCCACATTAGGGCCAGCCCATAAGTCAACTGATGATCCTGGGTGCTGCGCCGCTGGCGATATGCAAGTAACTGTCCTGTTAACCAGAAGGGTGTCCATGACTGCTCTAACTGTTATCGTGCCAAAATGACACGAGTATCCAAACATATTCATCGGCTCGACTAAATCTTCGTTGCCCACACCTTGAAGTAAGACGGAAACTCCGCCGTATTCAGCCTTCGATGAGTTCCAGGTCTTCTGAATCTCGATTGAGCATGGTTCTTCCCAGACTTCAAATGCGCGACTGCCGCTGAGCGAACCGGAATCGCCCCACGTGCGAAGCGACACATCTGTCATGCCGGTCGCCGTGAATGCGGGCGTCTCACACTTCATGAAAGCAGACGATACCACCACGGATGGCCACGATCCACTAACAGCCGGCACATTGCCCGTCCCACCAGCCCCGAACGCACATTTACTTGAAGTTGGCGAGAAGTTTGAACCGCTAACGCGAAGCACCGCGCCTCCGCTCTTGTCCCAGCCGTACGGGAAAATTTGCTCCAACGTGACTGGGTCGTGGAGTGCGAATGAGATGCCGTCACTCGTAAAGTCAAAACCATTCATCGAAACCTCGACGTACGCAAATCCTTTATTGAACCGCAAACTCGGATAAATTGTACAACGGACGAGCTCCGAGCTAACATGCGTCAGCGGCGTGACAAAGTCTCCCACCCTGCAAGCCGAAACATTCGTCGCGAAAAACGCCGAACCGTGCACATCTAGCGTGAGATTATTCTGATTGAGCTGCGAGGACGGCCACACGCTCCAGTCCGCCGGATCCAACATCTCCACTCCCGCGTCGGCTACGAGCACTCCATTCCACAACAACAGCTGCGCGACCGCAAGCGCCAACACCAACCAAACGGATCTCACCCTCTCCCCCATCGGCCTAGCACCCGTGCGCGTTCGCACCGCTCGCGTTCCATCCACCATCGCGCTTTCCCCGCCTCGCATTAGATCTGATTCCTGGAGTCCTTTTTCAAAGCACCGATGCTGCTCTCACACCAACACTTCAACGGATGCACACCCCATCGCGTCCTCCACTTCCGCGCGCACCGCGTCCGTGTTCATCACGACGCATTCGTCCGTACGAGATGATTTTTTATAGTCGTCTCGTCGTCTTTCGTCGCTCGTTCGACGCGACGCAATCTGTCGTCGCGTCTGTCGTGCAGTCAGTCGTAGTGCACAAAATCTTTCAAACGGCCGCGGCCAAACCGACTGTAAAGTGAGACTTTTCAAACATGGGTAAAGTGGGTTGCTTTGTGGAAAAGTACCTGGTCGGGCGGGTTACTTTGGAGCGCGCGACGGACGCACGAGATGTCGGACGACGACGATCGTCGTCGACGTGACGTCGACGACGGTGGTGATGACGAAAACGTCAAAGTCGACGGCGATGGACGAACGGAACGGAAAACAGTCAACAGACCGGATATCAGTCACATGGTGAGCGTCAAACTTGATAATTTGTCATTTGACCTGAACGAGGAAGATTTGCGAGCGGCGTTCGAGAAGTTTGGTGAGATTGGGGACGTTTACATACCGAAGGAACGAGGGACGTATAGACCGAGAGGTTTTGGGTTCGTGCGGTTCTTAAAGGCGGAAGACGCGGATGCGGCTGTGCAAGGGATGCACGAGACCGAACTCGGTGGGCGGGAGGTGCGTTGCGCCGTGGCTGAACGTGGAAGACCGGAACGCTTCGTCGGAGGTCGCGGTGGAGGGTATCATAGAAACGATTATAACGATCGCAGAGGAGGTGGGTCGTACGAACCGTACCGGCGATACGAAGATCGACGGGATAGAGATGATTACAGAAGAAGAGAGTACAGAGACGACTATCGAAGAGACGACTTTTATAGAGATAGAAACAGAGACTACGACCGAGGGTACAACGGTCACGATGATCGTCGAGGATACAACTCTAGATACGGTGATCGTGGGAACGATCGAGGGTACGATGACAGGCAGGACGATTATCGAAGAGACGATTATCGAAGAGACGATTATCGAAGAGACGATTATCGAAGAGACGATTACCGCCGCGATGGATACGGAGATCGTGGATACAGAGATCGTGGATACGAGCGCCGTGGATACGACGAGCGACGCCGCGACGACCGAGATCGTCCCAGTTCTCACGAGCGTGATTCCCTCGCGCCACCTCCTCGAGATTAGTCAACGTTGACATAAATAATAACTATTCCTGAAATGATTCATTCCTATATTCTACGTTTTAAATTTCGCTCGCAGAGCTTCGAGCGATGACGCGGTCGCATCAGCCTTGCCAGCATCCTCGGCTGCTTTTTGCGGCGAGTTTTTCGAAGCGTTCGGGAGACCAAAGCTCTTCTTTTTGCTTTTTTTCTTCGACACGGTCTTTGGCGCAGACTTTGCTCCAGTGATTTCCACCGTCTGGACCGGCGCCAACACACGTTGCGGTCCCGCTTGAATCGTGAGGAGCCCATCGTCGTCGTCGATGACTTTACCTTTGAAGCCAGTCTTTTTAACGACAACGATATCACCGACAGTGGCATTCATGTCCGATTCAGAAAGCTCGTACGAGCTACGAGTATTCGCATTGCTCGGTTTGCTATTTGTCGACGTCACTCTTGCCGAGGCAGCCAATAGATCATCCGCCCTTCGTGCGGCTTGCGAGGCGCCACGAGGCTTCTTCAGCTGCATCTTGGGTGGAGCCTTACTCGCAACATATGGCTGCGAGACGTCGTCGAGGTTGGCTTTCACCTGCATGATGCCCGCCTGAAGAGTCACAACGTTGCCGTCTACAGAGATGATTTTACCACTCATCCCAGTGGAGACAACTTTTACCTCTTCGCCGAAAGAGGGCACCCAGTTTGATTGTAAGGCTTCCTGCTCTGCCTTTAACTGTTCCTTTTTTTCTCGTGCAATTCTGACTTCACGTTCGCGATCAGTCTCGCCGGACGCGGCAGCTGAGATTTGCGAGGGCGCCGGCGCATTTTGCTTCTTTTCCAATCGCGCCGCCTCTGAAATTCTCTTCTTGTTTTCACGCAGCATGGACATGACAGCGTTCGCTTGAGTGTAAGCCGCAGTATCCCGTGCCGTTCGAATGCTTTCCATCGCTTCTTCAACTTGAGGGATGATACGGTCGAGCTCATCGAGCATCTCAATCGCAGTCGCGATATCGGCGTCTGCATCGCGACGCGCCGTTTCAAGTTTTGAAATGGTATCGTCCAAGCTCACCAAGCCTTCGCCAAGAATACTTCGAGCATTTTCAACAACGTCAGCGTCGAGGTTAAACCTCGATGCAATCTGCAAGGCGCTGGAGCGCCCGGGGACACCCCATAGTAGCTTATAAGTTGGGCGTAAATCAGCTTCATCAAACTCCACAGCGGCGTTTTCAAACTCTTCGTGCTCATACTTTAACGCTTTTAATTGACCGTGATGGGTCGTCGCAAACGTCATCGCAGCTCCTGCGTGACCGGGTACGAGACCAGCCAAAGATTTCAGTAGAGCATAGCCAATCGCAGCGCCCTCTGCGGGAGACGTACCGGTACCAACCTCGTCCATCAGTACAAGAGACTGTGTCGTGCACTGCTCAAGAATAGCTTGAGCGCGCGTGAGACGGCCACTGAAAGTACTGAGACTCGTCAGCAAGCTCTGGTCATCGCCAATGTCCACCAAAATTTTGTCGAAGAACGGAAGCACAGCCTTTTCCGCTGGGATGAAAATACCAGATTTCGCCATGAGCGCCGATAGACCGACAGCTTTCATCGCCGCAGTTTTACCACCGGTATTCGGACCAGTGATGACAACGACGCGTGTACGCCTTGACGCGAATATATCGACCGGAACGGGGCCCTTGAGCTTTGGTTGATCGGAATCGTCATCATCGTCGTCATCAAAGCCGTCGTCAAAGTCGTATTCATCGTAATGATTGTTCGTTTTCGACGCCGCAGCTTTGATTGATCCCATCGTCGCGACTTTGTACCCAGACGAGTTGACTCCATCGGTCAGCCCCTTCGCTGCCTCTTCAGCGGCAGCCTGTCGTCTCTCAGCGGCAGCCTGCACAGCTTGCGAAGCTAACACGGGTTGTCTTAACCCAATCAACTCCAGAAATAACGTCTTCGAGTCCGACGGTTGCCGTTCGATACCTTCATCCTCTTTGCCGTCATCGAGGTTGGTAAACTGCGGACGAACGCCGTTGAGCGCTTGGCTGTACCGACACTTGGCCGCTATGACGTCGAGACGAATGACAATCTCCAAACATTCCATCAATTCTTCGACAACTTCAGAAATCGCGTTGGACAGTTCCCTCTTGATGGCATCCACCGCGCTCTTTTCTTGCTCCATTGCTCGCGCGAGTTCTCTATTCAACGCGACGACACTCGGCGGTTCAACAAGAACCATCGATCCTCCCGCCATCGTACCGACGACGAGCACGTCCGGCGGTGCCGGCGCTGGTACTGCGAGTACCATCCTTCCTTGATGCGTCATCGGCGTTCCTTTCCCTTGCATGGCCTTTTTCAATTTACCCTCAGCCGCGCCCTTTTGCGATCGAGCGCGTCTCAAGTCTTGACTGGCGTTGTCGCGAAACTCCCCAGTGTCTTCAACAGCCGCCCGAATCCTCTCCGCCAAATCAGAGTGCGTCATCATCTCGTATGCAATCCTTCTCAACGGTTCTAAATCTCTCGGTAACTCCCCGCTCTCGGTGATCCCCTCGATTGAAGACTTGAGTCTCTTGGCGCTCTCTAGAAAAGCCGCCGTAGCCGCGAGCTCGTCTCCGCCCAACGGAGACCCCTGCCTCGTCTTATAGAAACCCCGTCTCACCTCCGCCGTGAGCATCCCACCGAAATCTAACGATACCCCGTGTTTACTCTCCATCGCCATCGCCGCTTCCGTCTCATTCAGCAGCCTCTGCGCATCGCTCGCCGTCTCGCTTGGTTCGAGCGTCTCACACGCCGCTCGACCCAGCGCTGTCGACGCGCGCGCCGCCAGAAATGCTTTGGCCTCATCCCACCCAGCCTGCTCCAACGACCGCCTCACCAACGCATCGCGAACGCTCTTCGCATTCTCCGAAGACGGTCCAAACTTCCTTCGCGATCCCGACGTCATGGCCGACGCATCTTCCGCATCTTCTTCGGGCGTTCGAGCGAACGACGTCACAGCAGAGCCTCGTCTTCTCGCGCGCGCAGCATCACGTCCACCATGCGTCGCCCTCCGACCGGTCGGGGTACGAGACGCGCGTCGATGCGATGCTCCGTTGACTCGCGTCGACGTCGACGCCGTCGATCCGCGGGTTCGCATATCGCTACGCGATCGTTGTCGTCGTCGAGTGGTGAGGAGAGAGGTTCAGTTTTGCACTTATGCAAAGTGAAGAGGAAACGAACACGCATTTTTTTCGTCACTGATTGACGCCGACGGCGCGTCATGTCGTACACGAGAAGAGAGACTGGACGCGGTATCGGTGGTGCGGCGGCTTCCGCGCCGGGTCCGTCGATCGCGCCGAGCGCGGGTACGCATCTCATGCCCGGGGCGTCGACGAGTAGAATCACTCTCAAGCCGGGGTACTCGCAGATGGATTGGATGCGACGTTCAAAGAGAGAAAACCTGCGAGGAGATGACGGCGATAGAGATGGGGAGTCGTGGAAGACGCGCGTGATTGATGACGAAGAACTGGGGAGACACGCGACGAGGGATGACTGTTGGATCGCGTTGAGAGGTCGGGTGTACAACCTGACGGGGTACGTGGACTATCACCCGGGTGGGGAGAAAATATTAGAGCAGACGTACGGGAAGGACGCCACGGCGCTGTTCGATAAGTATCACAAGTATGTCAACGGAGAGTACATTATGGCGGCGACGCAAGTTGGGATACGGCCGGGGTACGTCCCGGATAGCGATAGTGAATAGGTTGTTCGTTGTAAATTTGGCTTGAAACTTTTAGTGCTACGGAACGTCAACGCTTCTGCTTACAATACATACTACCTACACGACACGAGCGATCGTTAACGCTCGTTTTTCGGCACGTAAAACTCATCGTGAATTTCCTTCGTGTAACTGTCGATTCGTTCGAGTGAATTGAGGTCGTCGCGCGCGCCTGCGAGGTAAAAGTATGCGTCTTCCTCTCGGCTCGGCTCTCCCGATAACTCGACAGTCAAAACTTCTCTGCTGTACATGCCCGTGGCGATCTCTTCCAGCACGTCGAGGTGCTCGAGAGTGGCGTCGTCCACGGCGTAGAGCTCCCCGTCTATCACGCGCGCGTCTTCGGTGGTGCGCACGAGGTACGGGTACCCAGCCTTGGCTAAAAGCATGGCGAAGCCTTTCTCCTTCGTGCGAGCTTCGCCGATGAAACGCGCGTTTCCGCGATCCATGAGGCGGTGGTTGTACAAACCTCGCTTTAGGGTGCCGTACACGAACACTTTGTGCGCTCCCGCGGACGTTGTCGGGGAAGTCATGCGTGCGACAAAGTGAGTGCGCTACAACTGTACAAGCTTGTAGTATTACATAGAGTCGCCATGTGCGCTACGGTTTACTTCTTCTTGAGTAGCTCGATGGCTGTCTTGTACGCCGGCATAGTAGGCGGTTGTACCGGGTTCAGGGGTACTTTTGTGTCGTCTAAGGCGTAACTCTGATCGGCGTCGTAACCAGACAAATCACCGCAAGCCAAAAATGGAACGAGGACGTCATTCGGCCAACTCATGGTACCCACCGCGCCAGTACCATCACTTTCCGTGTGCGCCACCGCGCGTTCTTCCAAGATGCGCGATAAGTGGCTCGGTTCAAACCCTTCAGGAGGTGCGTATCCTTGGCACACGATGAAGGCTTCTGTGTGGATGAAGAAGAAAATTGTATAGTCAGTTTTGCGTACAAAGAGCGTTGGAAAATCGTTGTTGCGCACCTATGCTGGAGTTTCTGCTACTCTTCGGCTTGGCACACGTCACTTGGGGAAAGAATATTTTCAATTGCGAGTAGAGAAGCGATATGTCTTTGCCTCTGAAGATTTTCGCGATGAAAGTCCCACCCGGCTTTAATATGTGCGTCGCAACGGTGAGACCGGCAAGAATCAACTGCGCCTGCATAAACTCATCCAAATCGTGCAACCCGGTGACGTCCGGCGCCCCATCGCCTACAATCAAATCCGCTTGCTTCCCATCGAAATGCGAGAGCACCTCTCGCACTTTATCCATCGAAGTAATATCCCCTTGTATCGTCACCACGCCCTCAATCGGCGCCATCGGCTGCAAATCAATCGCTACAATCTTCGGCAAGTCCTCCGCCGCCGCGCCCGCCGCGACAGCCGGAAGGTACAACTTCCGACTCAACACCTGACTCCACGATCCGGGCGCCGCGCACAAATCCACGACGTGTTTCACGCCGGCAAAGATGTCAAAAGACTCATCGATTTGCAACAGCTTAAACGCCGACCTCGCGCGCCACCCTTCCTCCTTTGCCTTGCGGTAGTAAATGTCCCGCTTATCCTTGCTCGCCTTGCCCATCTTCCCGTCGTCGTTGCCGCCGCCTCCTTGAACGCGTCGTCTCCACTCTGCGCGTCCGTCTCTGAAGACGGAAGGAATCTCGACAGCGCACCTGGACTTGCAAAAAGCGCACAGCCGGCGGCGGCGGCAGGAACGAACGAGCGGACGACACTTTCCGTCCTTCCGTGTGTCGACGACTTTGAAAGACGCGTCCATCGAAAGACGCGAATCGGAACATAGGCGACTAAAAGGATCGGAACGCGCGCACACCGTCGGTCGATCGAACGAAACCGCGCGAGTCTGCGTGCGTCTTTCGTTCGTTTGTGGCTTTTGGCTCTCATTCGATTCGGGATCGGACGTGAGAAGAGACGAGCGGTCTTGCACGAAAGATGCGGAAAAAAGTGGACGCGCGGATCCGAACGCTCGTGGAGAATGGTGTGAAGAATAACGAGCGGACGATGTTCGTCCTCGTGGGTGATCGAGGACGGGACCAGGTGGTGAACTTACACTACATGCTGAGCAAGGCTGTGGTCAAGTCGAGACCAAACGTGCTGTGGTGCTATAAGAAGGATCTCTATCTGTCTTCGCACCGGAAGAAGCGGGCTAAACAGATTAAAAAGATGCAGAACAGCGGTATGATGGACACGGAGAATGAGGACCCGTTTTCTCTGTTCGTCGCCTCGACGAGCATTCGTTACTGTTACTACGCCGACACGCAGAAGATTTTGGGTAACACGTACGGGATGGCTGTGTTGCAGGATTTTGAGGCGTTGACTCCAAACTTGCTCGCGAGAACGATCGAAACCGTCGAAGGTGGCGGATTGATTGTTCTTTTGCTGTCAAACATGGAGAGTTTGACCCAATTATACAACATGACGATGGATGTTCACTCACGCTTTCGCACAGAGGGTCATCAAGACGTTGTCGGCCGGTTCAACGAGAGATTCACGTTGAGTCTCGGTGCTTGTCCGACGTGCATCATGATGGACGATGAGCTGAACATTTTACCAACGAGTTCACACATTCGAGGCATCGAACCAATCGATGAGCGACGGGCCGCGGAATCTCCGGAATTGACAGACCTGAAGGAAAGTTTGGACGATGTCGAGCCGGCTGGTCCTTTGGTCAAGTGTTGCAAGACTTTAGATCAAGCCAAGGCTGTCGTCACCTTCCTCGATGCTGCAAGTGAAAAAACACTTCGTTCGACGGTGGCGTTGACTGCAGCGAGAGGTCGCGGTAAGTCTGCCGCCATGGGCATCGCCGTTGCGGGAGCTGTTGATATGGGTTACGCTAACATTTTTGTGACATCTCCGAGCCCCGAAAACTTGAAGACGTTCTTCGAGTTTATTCTGAAGGGCTTTGATGCACTAGGGTACAAGGAACACTTAGATTATGACTTGGTCGAGTCCACGAACCCTGCGTTTGGCAAGTGCATCGTGCGCATAAACGTGACCAGACGTCACAGACAAACGATCCAATACATTTTGCCGCAGCACGCTGAACGTGCCACGCAAGCCGAATTGCTGGTGATTGATGAAGCTGCGGCCATTCCGCTACCGACTGTGAAGGCTCTCCTAGGACCTTATCTCGTTTTCCTCTGTTCCACCATCAACGGTTACGAAGGTACCGGAAGAGCGCTGTCCATCAAGTTGATTGGTAACCTTCGCAAGGAAGCGGCGACATCTCAGCAAGCTAACAAGGACGGCAAGCTCGCCACTGGTGGGTCTAGGTTGTTGCGAGAAGTTGCGCTCGGTGAGCCGGTGCGTTATGCTCCAGGAGACCGCATCGAGAAGTGGTTGAACGACTTGCTCTGTTTGGATGCGGCAGACGCGTTGACCCCTCTCATCAACACGTTACCTCCGCCGAGCGCATGCGAGCTTTACGAAGTATCGAGGGACACTTTGTTCAGCGCTCACGCTGCGAGTGAAAAGTTTCTGAAGGGCATGATGGCTTTGTATGTTTCGAGTCATTACCGGAATACTCCGAACGATTTGCAACTGATGTCTGACGCCCCTGCGCATAGGCTTTTTGTGCTCTTGGCTCCCGTCGATGAGACACAGAACTCGCTACCGGAGATCTTGTGCGTCATTCAGGTGGCTTTGGAGGGTGACATCTCAAAACGCAGTGCCCACGCGACACTTGCTGCCGGAAACTCACCACAAGGAGATCTCATTCCTTGGACGATGGCATCTCAATATCAAGATGAAGGCTTCCCGTCTCTTAGCGGTGTGCGTGTGGTTCGCATTGCAGTTCACCCTGATTTGCCTCGTCAAGGCTATGGATCGCGTGCGCTGCAGCTTCTTCACGATTATTACGAAGGGAAGTTGGCTGATTTGCGCGAAGAAGCAGAGGAGATTGATATGAAATCAAATACGGAGCCGTGGCAGCAGGGAATGAAGCTGGCAGAGGAGACATTGAAACCTCGCGACGATCTTCCGCCGCTGCTGACAAACCTGTCTGAAAGACAGCCTGAAAAGGTCAATTGGATTGGTACTGCGTTTGGTCTCACGCCTGAATTGTATAGTTATTGGAGCAAGGCGGGCTATAAACCAGTATACGTCAGACAGACGACGAGCGAAACGACTGGCGAACATTCGTGCATCATGTTGCGACCATGCTTCCCCGTGGGAGAAGAGGAGAGTCCTGATGGAAACTGGGTGGACTCTTTCTATCAGGATTTTCGCGTGCGTTTCACTTCGCTGTTGGGTTCCTCTTTCAGAGAGGTTGCTCCGGGACTCTGTTTGTCGATACTAGCGCCAAAGCTGAACTGGGACGACAAGGGTGGCTCGAGTCGAGACTCAGTGTTGAAGGCTGATAACGAGATTTTGACGCCGCACGATATGCGTCGTATTCAGAAGTACTCCGACGCCTTGGTGGACCATCATCTGATTGGTGATTTGGTTCCACCACTTGCGCGTGCATACTTTGCGAAACGCATTCCTGTGACGCTCTCGTACACTCAGGCTGCTATCATGCTCATCTTGGGCTTGCAGCTGCGATCAATCGATGATGGTGTCAAGGCGCTTGATTTACCGCCGCAGCAGATCATGGCGCTGTTCAACAAGGGGATCCGACGTATGTATGGATCTCTCCGTTTGGCTCGGGAGGCAGAAATCGAAGCGTCTCTCCCTTCTGCGAGCTTGCCAGAATTGAGACCGCACGCTGTCGGATTGGACGAAGACTTGAATGAAGGGTACGTGACTCAATGTGACTTTCGCGCTTTTTTTTTCAAACTGAACGGCATGGAAGTGATAGACAACAATCTAGTTCCAGAAATTTATCTCCTCTGGCGCCACCGTTTAGGCGGGGTTATAAGTCAGAGGATTCCGTGTTGGTAACTAAGCTCAACAGGCCTGATCCATGCCGTTCAAGATACAGTTGACTCGAGTGCATTTCATCATCGAATTTTGAAACTGACTTTTTCATGTGCTCTTCGTTCGTAGGGCTGCGGCTGTCACCGCTGAAATGGAAGCAAAGCGTAGAGAATTACTCGAGGTGCGTAAACGAACGAGCAAACACTGCAGCTCTCGAATAATTGGCAATGATGAATCGAATATCAACCAGGTAGCAGAACATCCCTATGTTGAGAAAAATATCGCTGCGTTCTTACTGAGCCAATCAATCCGAGATCCAGGCAGCTCAACCGCGCGATGGCAGATGACTAACCATGCGCACTCCCTTCACGATGCAGGATGCCTCGCTTGAGCGCTTTGCGATTGCCGGTACTGAAGATGAGTGGAACGCCGCGCTCCAGGGCAAAATGCCGGGTAAGGGATCCAAATTCTTGTCTGTCAAACGCAAGCATGGGTCCAAGGATAAGCACGCGTTTGAGGCCAAGGGGAAGGCTGAGACCCCGAAGAGTGAAAAGAAGGATAAGAAGGAGAAAAAGTCGAAAAAGTCTTCCGCTTCCAAGCGACTGAAGGGAACTTGATTTGGCATAATAGTGAAACAGTTTTTAATACGTAGAGGATTAGTGGACACAAACAGTCAAACGCCCCAGTAACGCACGCGCGATGCTTCGAGCTGTCACCGTCGTCTTATCGGTTGCAAGCACGGCAGCGCGGGTGTCCGCCGCGTCGAGCGCACGCCGAGCGCCCGGCGCTCTCCTAACTCGCCGTTGTAGTGCAACGACAAAAAGTGCGACTAGTCATTGCAAAGCACATCCGATCCTGCACGCACCGAGAAGCACAGCGTCGGACGGAGAAGTGACACAGTCGGCTCGGTACGAAGTGCATTCTATCACTGGCGATGGCAGATGCCTTTTCCGAAGTCTCGCCGTGTCGCGCTCGCTGAGTGAACTCGGTGAGCGATTACCCGAGGAGGAAGAGTTGGTTGAAGCGGACATTCTCCGTTCTGCAGCTGTGGACGAGCTTTTGGAGCGACGAGAGGAAACAGAGTGGTTTATAGAAGGCGATTTCGATGATTATTGCTTGCGTATGCGGGGTCCGGCGCAGTGGGGTGGGGAACCGGAGATTCTCATGCTGACGCACGTGTTGGCGTCGCCAATCAGCGTGTTCATGCTATCAAACGACGGCGCATTGAACAACATTGGGGTATACGGGGAAGAATACTTGCCAGAGGCGCAATACGACGACTTGGCGGTACTTTTCCACGGTGCAGGTCATTACGAGGCTTTGAGAGTGCTAAACTAGTGTATGTCAACTAAAATTTGTCTCTAAACGCTTTCATTTGTCGCAAGGTTCGCAAAAGCGCCGTTGCGTATCGCTCAGTTTCGATCGATCCATCACACTACAGCAACTCTTTGAGCACGCCCCAACGGTTTCTACTCCCATCATATAGACGGGATTTTTCTCACACTCTCCAGATGCAGCCCATCCAGCGCAGCGTGATTGCTCATCCTTGCAAGTGGGCGTCTTGAAAGTTCCGGTTTCGAATGTATTCTCGTGTATCCACTTGGTCGCCGTGTACTTTGTCCCTCGAAGGGTCGGGCACGACGCATGGTCTGCAGCTGGGTCTATGGTGCCATTGATGTTGTAACTAAAGAATAAAACTGCGTCACCGCGCTTAGGAATCACCGAGAAGCCTTTGCCACTGTTCCATCCGCATTCGCTATACTTGCTCTTGTCGGCGATGAAAGCCTCCTTCACCTCTGGAAGCGGTTGTGCCTGCGGAAAGTTGGTCTCTCCGCCAAACTCGGGTTCTCGCAGAAACATCAAGACAGTCGCGATGCGTCTTCCACCGTTGTCGCCCCTGATGCCGTCGTGATGGTGCACATACTCTTGTCCATTCTTATATCTGAGTAGCTGCAGCTGCTCCTGGTTCTGCCAAGGGATCCCGCTGTACTCCGCCACCCGATCCTCGATCGCCGAGAGCGTCGGCGTGAGCCTCCGCGTGATGAACGTCCCGTACGACGTCCTCGCACTCGCGACGGTGCCAGAATCCCCAGCCCCACCGACCACGGTGGAGCGCTCCAAGTTTTTCTCGCCCAACTCGATGAGATGCTCGCACTCCTCTTCGCTGAGAAAGTTCGAGTACAGAAACACCCTGGGAGACCAAGAGAGCGTGTGAATCGATGCTTGCCCACGCCTCTCCTCGCTCGTCGTCGAGTCAGACCGTTCGCGCGAGTGTGAATCGTCGTCCTTCTTGGGAGCTAAGCCACCATCAACAGCATCTTCTTTCGTCACATCCACGGGAGCCGGAGGGCGCTCCACCTCTCCGAGCCAGCCTATGAGGCGCTCCTCTTCAGCCTCCTTGGCGTATCCGACGTCCAGAGCGCCCAGGACGAGCGTCAGAACGAGCGTGAGAGTCCACGCACGCATTTTTTAGCGCGCGCTGTGGAGTGACGCAAATGAAAATGCGTCCAAACTGGCTTCATTCTGAGAGTGCACTGCATACACCGACGTCCTCGCCATCGCCGTCGTCCTCGCCATCGCGCGATGGGATGCACGTCGTCCAAGTCGCGCGTCGCGGATGCGCCGAAGGGAGCGCGGGATGTATGGACGCCCAGTGGGCGAGGGAAAGGAAGAGAGAGCGTCGGGTCCAGTGGAGCGGATGCGCCCTCTGGACGCACTCGTATGAGTGAGGACGCCGGGGAGCTGCGTGACTTTCAATCTCGGTATGAGCTCTTGGATGTCGTGTCGAGTGGTGGTTTTAGCCTGGTACATCGCGCTCGAAGCGTGAAGAATGGAGCGATTCGGGCGGTGAAGGTGATTAAAATCAGAGAGTCGAATCAGTCCAGCGTGAGCGAAGAGGACGACGAGACGGAGAGTGAGTCCGAGAAGGATGTGAGCGACGACAGCGACGGTGAAACATGTTCGGTGAGCTCGAGGAATGTCGTGAGGATGCCAAAGAGAAGCATGCTGCTGGAAGAAGCAAAGGTTGAGTACCAGCTCGCACACGACGTGCAGCACCAGAACGTCGTAACAGTTTACGATTTTTATTACGTCAAGCCGAGTGCTTACGTCGTCATGGAACTATTGGATGGAGATGAGTTGCTTGAGACGCTGAATGCGAGAGGAGGTTATAGCGAAGAGGAGGCAAGGGTGTTAATGTCGCAGATATTGAGTGCGCTGAGCGCGTGCCACGCAAAGCACATCATCCACAGGGACGTAAAATTAGAGAACCTCATCTTTGCAGACAATGAGAACGCGAACTCGCTGCGTCTCGTTGATTTTGGATTAGCTCAGCGCGTCAGGTGTGCGTACAATAAATGCAGAAGTCACTGTGGTTCGTCCTCTTATGTGGCGCCTGAAATCTTATTTGGGCGCAAGTACAATGCGGCGGTGGATGTTTGGTCCTCCGGAGTCATTCTCTACCTGCTTTTGAGTGGAGAATTGCCTTTTTACGTCGAAGACGAAGATGATGAGCAAGCCCTCTTTAGAAAGATTAGTCTTCGAGACATTGCGCCGATAACGTGCGACTGCTCGGATGAGGCTTTGGATTTGATAGATAGGTTGCTCATCATCGATCCTACGAAACGGTTGACGGCGGAGGAAGCGCTTCTGCATCCTTGGTTCAAGTCACCTAACGCCGTGCATCGGGACGATTTGGGCAGATTTCGACTCGCGAGATACGTCTCCAAGCAACGCAAAGGAACATTCAAGCAGCGAACCTACGCAAAGGGAGAAATTTTGTGTCGTCAAGGCGACCGCGTGAAGGAGATGTTTGTCATCCAATCTGGCGTCTGCGAAGAATTCAGCACCGACGACGCGGGTAACAGATTAGAAGCCAAGAAGTATTACACGAGCGAACACGTTGGCGATCGAGGTATTGAGCTGCCAGTGGGCACCATTATTTATGACGACGCAGACGAGTCTGATGAAGACGACAGCGATGCACTCATCAAGTTTGTCAAAGTTACCAAGCTCATGTCCACACTTGTGCGCGTTAAAAACACCTGGATGCGAGGTCGTCACGAAACTAGTGTCGTTGCTCTCACAAAGACAGTCGTGACAGTCATACCCAGCGCAAATCTGCGTTCGATTGTTGCAGAAGACTACGGTGTGCACGACGAAATTGCGTCCTCTCGACTCTATCGTATTAACTCAAATCTATTGCTCTAGGGAAAGTAGGCTAGGACTAGATAGCTAGAATAAGTTAGTTGAAAACCCATTAAGGTTTTACGCCCAGTCTTCGACGTTCGAAATCTCCTCGAAGCTGTCCACACGCGGCTGACGTCTCAAGGCCTCGCGTCCTGCGAATGGACTGATTCACCCCTTCCTCGCTCAAGATGGAACAGAATCGATGCAACGCGTTTCCGGACGGACGACTGTGCTTAGAGCTCAACTCTTCGATTGGATTCCACGGAATCACGTTGACGTGCGCCCCTGGCCCAAATTTCCGCTTCAAAGTCTTCCCGAGCAGCTTTGCCTGATGTGGGCTGTCATTGACGCCGGCGAGGAGTGTATACTCAAAGGTGACTCTCCGACCCGTGACGCGGAAGTAATCCCGTGCGTCGTTCAATAAATCATCAATGGAATAGTTGCGCGCAGACGGAACGATTTTCTCTCGCGTCTCTTGATCTGGGGCGTGTAAACTCACAGCCAGCGTGATGGGGAGCTTTTCCGCCGCAAATTTAGCGAGAGAATTCGGTATTCCCACGGTGGATACCGTAATGTGTCTTCCACCGATACCGATGTCTTCGTTCATGCATCTTATGGCACGCACGACATTCTTCATGTTGAGCAGAGGCTCACCCATGCCCATGAAGACGACGTGCGAGCACCTCTTGCCGTATGCCGCCTCGAGTTCCAGCACCTGCGAAACGATTTCCGACGCCGTGAGATTCCTCTTAAATCCCTGCAATCCCGTGGCGCAAAACGAACACTTTTGCGCGCACCCAACCTGACTAGAGACGCACGCCGTCAATCTCTGCCGATCCCACCCGCGAACACCGCTAAAATCCCCGACGCCGGTTCCTCCACCGGAGACGGAAAAGCAGCTAGCGTCTGGTATCCCAATCGTCTCAATCACCTCCCGCTCGCCCACCGATAGCAACAGCTTTCCCGTCCCATCCGCGGCGAGGACGGAATCCACGCACGCGAGCCTTCCCGTGTTCATCCCTCGCTCCACCAGCCCCGCTCGCAGACTCGCCGGAACGTTATGAAACGCATCAATGTCTCTACACCGTCGCACACCGTACAAGCCGTCGGCGATCTGTTTCGCGCGGTATTTCGGAGCGCCGAGTTCAACGACGAGTCGTTCGAGCTCTGGTTTCGCCATGCCAATCAACGACGTCACCACCGCGCGTCTTCCGGCGGCTGAGGACATCGTCGCCACGGCCGTCACGCAATGAAAGACTGGAGGTAAAAAAGTGCATTAAAACAAGTCTGTCCTCTCGTTCGAAGTATCGCGAATACGTCGCTGACGTGGTCACAGTCATTTTTGCATCACACTGGAAAGAGCGCGAGTCGGCCGCCGCCGACAAACTTTAGAGTTTGACGACGAAGACGCCGGCGACGACGAAGACGCCGGAAGGCGACGACGAAGACGACGACGACGACGGACGAAGCGACGACGACGAAGACGACGACGGCGATGAAGGAGACGCCAAAGCGAAAGAACAAGAGCGGCGGCGGTCGGCTGGCGAAGAAGAAGGCTCGTATGTCGGGCTCGTCTGTCGTGACGAAGACAAAGGGAGACGACGGTGAGAAGAAGACGCGAGACAGTGATGAGAAGAAGAAGGAGAAGAAGGCTAAGGGTGAAAAGTTTGGAGCTGGGGATTGGCACTGTAAGTGTGGGTTTCACAATTACCGGAAGAACGTCAAGTGTCGGAAATGTTCCGGGGCGAGGCCGCAGCGGTTAGGACGCTCCGCTGCGGAGGCTTACTTGATGAAATGGGCAACGCTAGAGACGGATAATATCGATGAGGTCAATCACGCGTGGCTCTTGCAGTCTTGCGGAATGCAGAGTCAGCTTAGTGATGAGTTTTTTGAGTCGTTCGTGCAGTACTGCGTAGCCATCGGCGATAAGCGTAAAGGGAAAATCATCTCCGCCGCAAAAAAGGCTAGGCAAAGACTGAGTGAGCTTTTGGAAGCACTCGGTCACAAAGAAGGCGATAGCAGCGCGAGTGAGAGCGAGAGCGAGAGCGAAGATGGAGACGCGTTGAATGGGGACGACGGGAAGCCTGAGGAAGTCCAGGAGGCGCCGGCGCCCGATGCCGCTCCGGCAGTCACGACGACTCCCAAGAGACGAGGCAAGAGAGGAGGTTCTCGCGGCAAAGCCAAGGCGACAGCGACTGGCGCTGCTGTCGCCGCCGTAAATTAATGCTAGTAGGTCTAGGCTCTAATTACATATCACTAATAGTCGTTCGTGCGTCGAAACTGCTCCTCGGCGTTGACATTGGAGATTTCGTCGAAAGCAAAATCTCCGCCCTTTGCCGCGCCCGTTTGCATGATAGGAGCAACTCGCTCAGTGGTGTGTTTGTCAAGCCCGGAGTCGCCGCCGGTGTACGAGGTGAGGTGCGCGTTTCAACTCCCGGCGTGATTGTGAGACTAGAAAGAGCGATTCCCGACTCCTTCAGCGCGACGTTTTCCTCGTGTAAAACGTTGACGAGCAACTCGAGCTGAGAGATGCGCTCTTGCGCGGCGTCCAATTGTCTCTTTAGCTTTATTTCCATGTCCGTCGACTTTTCAAAGTTGATCGAAACGCGGTTGCGAATACCACGAGCGCGATTCGCATACTTGAGAGTGTTCAACGTCTCGTCAGAGTTGGAATCTGCAGGAGACACGCACGCCAGCATCACCGTTCTGCTGTTGCCACCCAAAGAGTCTTGAAGAAGTCGTGTGAGTTTTGAGTCTCTGTATGGAACGTGACCCCAATCTCTGCGATGAACATCTGTGAGCGCTGCGATGCAATTTGACAGAGCGAGCAAACCCATGTTGATCTGGACACCCTCCTTGAACCGCTGGCCTCTAATTTCATTCAATGCGACGCGCTCGGAACCGGCGAGATCGACTAAATGCAACTTTGCCATTCTCGCCTTTTCACCTTCGACTTTACGCTCGACGTAGATGGTAAAGATAGCGTGCGAACGACTCGAGCGGACGTTCATCGAGCTCTCAGCCGTCGCGCGGCGTCCAATGCCTCGATTCAGAATGTCCAAACACTCGTTGCAATCCATCACGTCCACCAGTCGAGCGCCGCTCAAAAACACGCCAGCCCCTTTTGCGTGTTCGCGAATGACCACCGAAGACGCACCAACGTGTCCATCTTCCTCTAATAAATCCCGGATATCATCCTTGTAAATCTCTATGAAGCTCGTCTTGACTGACATCTCAGAACTCGCGCTCGCCTCTTCCACCTTTTCAAAGAGCGTGCAAAACGTCTTATGAGCAATCCCTGGATGGGTCCCACCCATGCCCATCGTGTACGTCTTCCCCGATCCTGTCTGTCCATACGCCAACACGCTCGCGTTATACCCATCGAACAACCCTCCAATCATGTCTACAATCTGTTCCGTGTAGACGTCTTCCAACGCTTCCTCTGTTCCCGGAATCACCGCATCAAAGGTAAATTGATGCCCGCTCTTCGTCGCCACCGAGTCTCCCTCTATCGCCAGAGAAGTCGAACACCCGCTTTGTATTTCCCTCTCAATCAGCGGTCGCACGATGGTGGCCACGTGCACGGAGTCTCCGTCGGACCGAAGGCTTTGTTTGCTCGGACTCGAATGCAAAGAATCCGTAGTCGCACCTCCAATTGAAGAACGCGAGGGACTTGGCGCTGATCTCCGCCTCGACGGTGGCGTCCGAAGTCCGCGATCGTCTTCACCGCGATCGAACGACATCTTTTGTTTCTATCGCCCGCTCCCCCAGGGCGTCCGTCTCTGACGATGCGAGTGTTTCTCTCGTGGTTCATTTTTTGGAACTGGCTTTTCTACTGGTCTTCTTTAATGTAGTGTTACAAATGTGCTGCTACCCGCATCCGTCATGATTGATTCTCCGTCTCCGTCTCTGTCGCCGCCGCGTCCCGTTCCCGTTCCCTCGCCGCTTGCTCGCGCTCGGCCGCCAACACTGCCGCCGGGTCGTGTAAATCAAAATTCCTCCTCGCCTCTTTAAGCTTGGCGTTCATCTCCAACAGCTCATCCACCCGCGCAAATTTTTTCCTATCGTTTCGTATCACGTACAACAAATCCTCCGTCTGCATTCGTCCTCGTCTCTCCGCCACTTCCATCGACCGGTGCGCCACGTTTGTGAGATACTCCACAAGCATGTCCTCCATGAGTTCGATCGTTCTCGGATCGGGTTCTTTCGCATCCCCGAACCCGTACATCATGTACGCCAGATCTTTCGCGAACGCCCCTCGTTTACGTTTAAACGGTTCTTCCTCACCGTCCCCCGTCGTCATCGGTTCCGTCGTCGTCGGTTCCGTCGTCTCTTTCCCTCGCGTCGTCATCGTCGATGCCGGTACGGGTGGCGCTCTCGCGGCGACGTCTTCCGCTCTCGCCGACGCGACTCTCACGGACGGCGGCGCGCCTTCGGGGACGACGATCGGGAACCCACTCATCGAATCGATCGTCCGTTGTAGCGCGTCCTTCGTGACGCGACGTGACGCGACGATCGGTCCGCCGATCAGTGAAGTCGGTTCGTCAGTCTGCGTGAAAGAGTGAATCAAGTCAAAAAAGTAGCGTCTCTGTGCAGCCAGCCGTCAGACCTGGCTGACTTCACGGATCCGCTCGCTCGACGTCGATCGAGTGATTGACGGAAACTCGGAGAAGAGGTTTTAAGAGAGAGGTTTCGGTCGTCGTCGTCGTCGTCGTCGTTCGAGCGCGCGCACGCGCTTGGGGTATCCGACGAAGCTTTCTCGCGGGTGACTGATGACGGCTGCTGTTGCTGCTGCTGCTGACGCTCCGAGCTCGGAGCCAACGATGGAGAGACGGGAACCGCGATTGATGCGAGCCGGGGACGTGGTTTTGATTGAAGTGAACGGAGGTGAACGGGCAAACTTTGTGACGCTCGAACCTGGTAAATCGGTGGACCTCGGGAAACGGGTGAAAATTCCGGTGGAGTCCTTGCTCGGGGCGCCGTTTGGGAGCGCGTACGAGGTCGGACGCGACACGGGCGAGGCGACCCGGTTGGGACCTGAAAGAGGAAACGATGGAGAAGAGGCAAACGTGGCACCGAAAGAGGATGAGAGAAGTAATAAACACGTCTCTAATCGATCCGGAGGCGAACAGGCGCAAACGCTGACGGACGGCGAGATTACGGCGTTGCGCAAGAATTTTAGCGCCGAAGAAGTGGTCACCATCATTTCAGCGTACAGCAAGACGTTTGAGGAAAAGACGGCGTTCGCACAGGAAAAGTACCGGGCTCGAAAGCTGAAAAAGCACATGACCAAGTTTTTAGCGAGGTATCCGTCGCCGAGACAAGTGTGCGAGCAGTACTTTTACGCCAATCCACAGAAAATTTCACACATGCGTTTCGACTCCCTCTCCATGCTCATGCACGCGGGCAACATTGGAGCGCACGCGCAGCCGTTGGTCGTGGATACCTGCGGCGGGTTAGTTGTCGGTTCTATAGTGACGCGAATGGGTGGATTAGGTAGAGTTTGCAACGCCTTTATCGGTCAGAGCCCAATGTCGATGGATATTTTGCTCAAAATGAACTTGGACGAGTCTCACTTTGAAGCGATTCGACACGCTTCGATTTCCAGCCTCATCGCCGAGCGCGCGCGCATCATCGCTGGCGAGCCAAAGGAGAAGAAGGAAACGCCAGCAAAGACAACTGACCTTGAGGAGAAAGAAAAGAAGGAACGCAAGTTTATGAAGATCAAGTTTGCGTCGGAAGAGCGAGTCGAAGAGTTTGCAAGACAAGGCTTCACCTCACTCGTCGTCGCCTCGCTCTCCATCGAGCCGAAGGCGGCTTTGGAGCAACTGTTACCGCTCTGCGCCTCGTCCGCATCCTTTGCGGTTTGGTTCCACTCGGCCCAGCCCTTGGCTGAGGCTTTATATCACCTCAGAAACGCCAACATGGCGATAAACCTCTCTCTCGTCGAGCCTTTTCTCCGCGAGCAGCAGGTACTTCCTGGCCGAACCCACCCAGTGATGACCACGGACGCTGGCGCTGGAGGGTGGATTTTGAGCGGCACTTACGTCGCTCCTGTCGAGGATGACACGAACAAACCGGTCATCGACGACGATGACGACGACGATGATGTCAAGAGACGCAAAACGACGACTACGGAACCCATCGGCGATACATAGAGAATGAACTACGTTGTAAGAAGAGCCACTTGTACAAAAGAGTCACCTCGAAACGATGTGACGAGTCGTAAACCTAGCAAGCAGAGCACAGAAGTTCTCGCGCGTACCTCACACCGTGCGTCGCGCAAACACCATCTCGACGCGCGCGTGGATCGCCGATGCCTCCGCGACGATCTCGCCGGTCGCATGCGGTCGAAGAAGGCGCGACGACGACGCGAGGAAGGGCTGGTGCTCGGAATGCAATGCCGGCAGCGGAAGAGGAGGCTGACACGAATTCGAGCAATAGAGTGAGCTCGCGAGGACGGTCGCGATCGCGATCGCGACAAACGTCGGCGATCCGAAAACTGCCTTCGATTATCGTTTCTGATCGGTCACTTTCGAGATCGGAAAAGCGAACTAAGCGCGAGATTCGCTCGGCTGAGCTCGTGGCCCAGCTGTTGGGAGCGTTGTTGGGGTTGGGGGTGCAAAATTATTTAGCTTCGATCGAGTACGGTTGGCATACGCGCGTGATATCGATAATTTGTTGCACGCTCTGCGCTGACTTTTGGGGTAACAGACGTGGCGTCACCACGATTGCCTGGTGGTACTCTATGTACCTAGTTCTCGCAATTGTTGCCAGTCCGGCGCTTGGCTTTGTCCAGTCGCAACAGTATTTTGGCAAGTTTGCAGGCGGGTCTTACGCCATGGTACTGTCGCGATTCAACACTAACATTATATTTTGGTGCCTCGTCAACCACGTGACGCTCATCTTGGAAAAGTCACCGTCACTTGAATCGATTCAACTCGCTGGCTGCGTCTTTCAGCTTGCAGTCGCCAGGTTGCAAAGTATGCACCACGTGCTGAGTCGAGGGGAAGCACTGAATTGTCACATGATGCTCATTACGATAGTTATGGGTCACGCGAGCATTTACTACCGGAAGCATTCCATCAAGACGCCGCCGACGTCTGTCAAGATACACATCTTCATCTTGCTTTCTTACGTGTTCATGTTGATGCTCACCCAGGACCCGCTCGCCGAACTTTTCGGTATTCACAATCAAGACGCCAGAAAAGTAACTCCAAAAGTCGCAGCGCTTCAGTGGTTGATTGCTTTCATGATACTCGAGCTGATTTACGCGCTCGTAATCGTGTGCAAACCGAATGGCGTGACGCTGGGAGACATGTATCGTCTGACTCTGAGCGACTTTGCCAAGTTGTCCCTCATACTGTACAACGCCGTAGAGATCACTGCTTTCGCCGACTCGGACAAACAAAAAGAAAAGCTACTCGAAACCGCGGGTCACTTCTTGTTAAAATCGTTCACGATAGCTGCGTACGTGAGCGATATCAAGCGCATGCGTTTGTAGCGTCACATTATAGTTGAGTTGCACTACACAGTACTAGCACTGTGCACGTTGGCTTTTAATTTTACTACACGCTGGGCTACAAGTATGTTGAGTCTATAGTTATAGTATCTATGAGAATGTCCACCAAACGATGAAGACGATGACAACGGTGAAAAACATTCCTCCGTAGACTAATATCGCGTCTAATCTCTGCCGCCGGTCGATGACGCGAAGCAAGCTCTCTGAAACACCCATGTTGTCTAGCAGAGTCATCATTTTGCGCTTTGCTCTACGAAGTGTCGCGCTCTGCTCACCAAGATTACCGAGCACATTCGCCCCAGTCTCGAGCAGTTCATCCACCATACTCGTGGAGCGTCGTACAGACTTCATGGATCCAGCCTCTGCGTCGTATTCTCCGACGAGAGACCTAAAACTTTCGTCGTCAGTGACTCTTCGCATGAGCTCCTCGCGTTCGCGCTCCTCCGTCATGCGTCTCGCTTCACGCGACCCAAACTGCTGCATCGACTGTTCTAAGTGATCAGTCTCTTCAATTATATGCTCCACTTTTCTCTATTCACCGCGAAAACAATCGTGCACAGCTGCGTCAGTCACGCGAGTTTCGGTGTTTTCGCTCTTTGAGACGAGCTCTCGCGCGCAGTCGTGCGTTCAACGCGCAACTTCGGGGGCACCAAGAGCGCGCAGTCTCTCTCCTTCTCACCTTCCACGTATCGCTCTTCGATATCGAAGCCGTCATCGCCATGTCCCTCCATCTTCTCTCCATCTCATTCGTAATCTTCTTGAGCTCTCCCAGCCGCGTTCGGGTGTCCCTCGCCAGGCGTTCGTTGCGTTGTCCCCCCCCGCTCGCCTGGTTTCGTTCCAACCGTCCGAGTCCCTCTTGGACGTCAAAGCACAGTCTTCGCGACACGGCGTAGAGGTCCTCGAGCGTCGCCATTCTTCCCGTCCAATCGCTCTCGCCCTCGCCCTCGCCCTCACCCTCGGTCGGTCGGTCAATCAATCAATCGTCCCGGCGAAATCTGGCCACTCTGCAGCTCGCTCACCTCGCTGCGCGTGAATGAAGAAGAGTGAAGTCTCACTTCATTTTTAAGGTTTCGACCCGACCCGACAGATTGCGACGCGCGCACGCACGCCACTTCGTACTCTCGGGTAACGACGACGCGCGTACGCATTTGAATTTCCACACCGGAACCGATCGAGTCGACAGTTTTCGACGACGACGACGACGACGACGACGACGACGTAATAATCCAACCGCAGACGCCGCCGACATGGTTTTCGCGATCACTCGAGAGCAGCGCGAGGACTTGATCTCGCGGATGGAATCGTCGCTTTTTGCGATTGGATTTCACTGTCACGGCGCGAGCACGAGCGCGAGCACGCGGTCCAAGGCTGAAGAGATCGAGCAGCGCGCGTTCGGTGCGGCTGAGGTGTCGAGCTCGACGACGAGCGGGGATAGACCTCTGATCGAAGTCATGCGGCTGTATGTGAAAAAAGCGGCAGAACTCATGCAAGAGGCGGTGGAGAGCGCCGCTTCGGCGACTGATGCCGGAGTTGAGGACGCTGAGATGGATGGTGATGAGTTTGACGTGTCGAAAACGAGCAAGGATCGCGAGTTTTACACGCAGCAACGCGCGGAGCAAGTCTTGGCTCCATTGTTGAAAAAGGGTGCGACGTATTCCAAGGTGAGACTTAGCACGAAGAGTTTCGGTATCGACGCGGCCAAGGTGGCGAGCCGTGCGTTCAGCAACCTTGCGGCGACGCTGAAAGAAGTCGATCTCAGCGATACCATTGCCGGTCGACCGGAAGTCGAAGCGCTCAAGGCGATGGAGATTTTCAGCGAGGGCTTGACGGCGGCTCAACTCACATCGGTGGATTTGAGCGATAACGCCTTTGGAGAGAAGGGTGTGCGGGCGTGCACCAAACTGCTCCAAGAACAAAAAGAGTTGACGTCTATCGCTTTCTTGAACAACGGTATCTCCGAGCAGGCCGCTCGGGCGATCCATGAATTGCTTGCATGCCCAGAAAAGTTGACGCGATTCCACTTAGACAAGAACATGACTGGCGATGATGGTACCAAGCACATCGCCGCTATAGTAACCAAGGCCAAGGGCATGAAGGATTTCAAAATGGCTGGGTCGCGATTCTTCAGTGACGGTGCCATCATGCTCGCAAAGGCTCTCTCCGAGGGCAACTCTTTGGAAAGACTTGACCTCAATGACAATAACGTCAATGAAGAAGGCGCTGAGGCGCTCGCACAGGTGTTGCCGAAGCATCCGAACTTGCACTTCTTGAACCTCGAAGCTACTGCTTTGGGACCGGACATGGGCGGTGCTCTTCTGCACGCTGTTGCAAAGGGTTGCCCTAAGCTTGAAGTTCTCCATGTCAGTAGCAATGATTTTGAAAGAGAAGGTGCAGAGGGGGTTGCGCAAGCTATTGCGGAGATGAAGAACCTCAAGGTTCTGACCATCGGTGATAACATTCTTGGTGACTATGGTTTTACCAGAATTTGCATGGCTTTGAGTTATTCGGAGGCTCCGTTGGTGCGACTCGATGCTAGCTGCAACGAGCTGACAAAGGCGGGCGCTCTTGCCGCGGCCCGGCTCGCTGCAAGCAAGCCTGGATTCGAATCTCTCAACCTCGATGGAAACATGATTCCGGAGGATGCTATCGAAGAAGTTCAAGCCATAATGAAGGCTGCGGGTATTGAGAACGCACTCATGCCTATGGAAGACAACGACCCAGAAGGGGAGCCAGATGATGATGAAGGCGAAACGGGTGACATGTTGGCGGCGCTAGCATCTCGATTGTCGCTGTAAAGACGTAGATCACGTATCGATTGTTATCAAAGTAATTTCTAATCATTCAGGATACAATTCCCATTCCTCGTCATTAGAGTACTCCCGTAAGAGTGAATCAGGAATCATCATGACGGGAACGTTTGCATGCTGGAGGAGGTACTGCGCCGTTGATCCAAGAATTGTTTTTGAAAGATTGGATCTCGCCCGATTTCCGATGACGAGTATGTCGATCGACTTCGCCATTTCAACATTCACATGCTCAAGTATTTTGTCTCGTGGGTCCCCGCAAAAATCCACGAGTATGGCATCGAATTGCTCTTTCTCATTCAAGAAAGATGACAGCTCTGTTGTCATCTGTATGATGCTTTTATTCACAGCTGTCAACGTTGAAGCAGTCTCATCAGACGCGCAGTGAAGTATCTGAACGGCGTCTTCTTTTCTGAGTAAGTTTTTCAGGCAGTAACGAACGAGAGAGAGCACATGATGTGCATCAACAGCGATACAAATCGATCTTTGCGTGTCCTCAACCAGACCCAGATATGCGGCGCCGACGGTATCAGATCGCAGGTCACTTATGTCTTTGAACAAACGAGTACGTACAAGAAGAACAGGGTTTGTATCTATTTTTGATACGACATCATTCGAAACGCTACCCATGAGGATTTGTGGCAAAATCATGGGATGTGAACTCCCTCCTCCTAGAACCAATAACGAGTGTCTTGGCACATCGTACTTCATGAAGTGTAGAATCGATCCTGATATGCTCATCGTACTCTCCATGAGAACAACTTCGTGATACGGATACTTTTTCTTTCGCAATTCGTTCCATATGTCGTACGCAAGGTATCTCGATGCGTCCTCAATGTCGAGGTATCGGTATGAGCACATTTCCAAACTTGGACTATGAATCTGCTCGCAGTGCAAGAGGATCAGGTTTATGGAGCTCGGGTCGAGTAAAAAGTGCTTTTCGAGCCATCTCCAGCACGCTTTATCCTTGATAGGATAGCCCGTTTCGAATGCGAAAACGACGGATAGCTTCGTGTCGTCCATAGTATTCCGGTATGCACGTTGCATTGTGTCGTCAGTCTCGACACATCGAAGCAAGAACACGATGGTGCCCTGAAAGCGTTGATGTCCTAAAACTTTTGTCGAATTGATCTATCTATTCTAACGGCTAAGAAATGCTATGAATGCGTGCTACTACTCTCAAAGAGCTTCATCTTTATCTGCGCAATGCGCAAGCGCAGCGAAAGCTCTTCATCAATATTGACTAGGACAGGCGCATCTTCCAGCTTTTTGGATTGATTGAATTCCTTCAGGCGTGCATGCAACTTTACGAACGATGAGTTTTCTTCTTCGTCTGTTTTGTTGGAGCCAAGTAGCTCGTCCAAAGTGAAGCTATTAAACACGTGACTGCTGATCCATTCCTTGCGTAATTTTTCATTCGCCTCGCTTTGGAAATTAGCGACTGCAACATCTCCGTCACGGGTTACTTCACGAGGAAGTACGAGCCAGTCGTTTGCAAATAATCGTTCTTGAGCGCGAGATGCTTCTTCCAAGGCTTCCTCGACAGTTTGAGGCGCGGACTCAGTCAGTTTTGAATCCAGAGCGCCAATGCGCTCAATACTTTGTGCACTTGAACACGCAGTGTGAAACAGCTCACTCAGGTTATCCCAAAGTTGAGATCGCGTGAGTCCTTCCAGGTTCACGGGTATGTTTATGTTTCGATTTTTAAACCCGGTCTCGAATGCGCGCCTCTTCGTCGCCAACTCTAGAGCCTTGGCATGAGCGCTGACGTATGTCGCACGTCCTGGCAACTCTCCGCGGATGTCTGGCACCACCCACAGCTGGTTAGACTCGTCCTTGGCCAGGACGTACCGCACCATGAGATCCTTTGGAAAGTGTCCGTGTGTGAGTACACATCGTCTTCGCGGTTGAAGAGCCAGTTTACCCCCGTGAGTCGATCCTACAGACGTGCCTGGCGCTTGAGTTGTCAACTTTTCTTCCCAGAAATGCACCAGTCGTTCCACTTGTTCCTCGCCGCTCTCTACCACGCTTCCCACAGAGCGCCGTGAAAAGTGCGATCGAGCAGCGCGCGAAATTTCTCGCGAGATTGACTCCGCCACCGCGAGTATCGACCGCCGCATCTCGCCCTTGCGCGCTGCACAGTGTCGCGTTACTTTGTCAACTGTCGAGCGTATTTTTCGTGTTCTCAATGTTTGTCCATATATAAGGGTTTAGCTGAACCCGCGAGTCCCCTCCAAAATGCCATTTTGCTCGTTCCACTTGTTGGACTTGCCTGTGCACGCAGAAACTTGGTTGAAAAGAATGGTAAAATGTTTTTACAATCGGCATATCGATCTGTGGGCGCTAGCGTTTGTGGAAGCCAAACATGTCATAATACTGTCTGTACTCGTTTTCATTGCTATCACCAAACGGAGAGCGTCTCTCATGCGCGTTGGTACGCTTGCCTCGCGACTGCGTGACTTGGTAATTTGCTTTGACGCGAGCGTTCTCCCATTTGATAACCTTGCTATCGTCACTTAGCGTGTTGTACGCTTCGTTAATCAGCTTGAATAGTTTACTAGATACAGTCGAACGAGCTGAAGTTAAAGCCTTGGAAGCTCCACCACGTCCCGCTTTATCGGGGTGATGATTTAGAGCGAGCTGCCTGAACTTCTTTTTCAACACTTCATTCGATGGTTTTGCACCCACTCCGAGCAACTTGCGCCAGTTAATGGGAGTATCCGCAAGTCGTCGAGCTCTCACGGTAGACAAGTAAGAGTTAACTTTTGTCGTTTCTTCCTCCGACAGGCCCATTTCGAGTAGATACTCGTACGTATCTTCAGCATCAGAGACCATGTCCAGTTCGGTGTAGACTGCCGCTAGGCGTGAATACGGCTTTGGGTATTTTGGCGCAAGAATACACGCCGCTCCAGCTGATGCGATGGCGTCTACGTATCGTTCCATCGCTTGTTCGCATGCGCAAATATTTGATAAGAACAACGCTTGAAGCATTTCAGAATCTTTGCACTTTTTAAGAGCGTTCGTGTACACTTCAATAGCCTTTGAATACTCACAACTTCCAAAAGCTGATTTTCCACTCTCCTTGAGCTCATGTATCTCACCAATTTGCTCGTAAATCTGCAAGAGTGAAGACGGATTCGGTATTTCATTGAGGATTTTGTCAGAATCATTGCCCAATGCACCGTTTTTGTGACCATCGCTACGCTCCTTGTGCCGCGCAAGAGCTTGTGCGAGAGGTGCAATACTTTCCAAACACATGGTCACATCCGCTAGATCAAATGAAACTCGCGCTCGCACGCACAGCCTTCGCACATACCAAGATAGTTGTTCATTCGAATCATCGTCTTGCAGAAGCTCGGCCGCAGCAGAGGGATCTCCAGAAAGTTGTAGAGCCTCTGCACAAAGCGTCATGACATGTCCACACTTTGGTGCGACGCACTCGGCCTGCTTGAGCGCATACATGATTTCTTCAACTGTATTCTTCGCGACTTGATCTTCACATTGAAGCTTTAGAAGTCGATTCGAACTTTCTTCAATGATGCTCGATGTGATGGTAGAATCTTTTATGATTTCACTCGCACGTTTTCCTCGCTCTGACGTTTTCGGTTCAATTTTGAGCACACTGTTCGCGGCTGCGCAAGCTTCTTCAAATTTACCTAGTTGGAGCAAGCACTGAGCTAAGCACACCTGCATGTCCGTATTAGTCTCATCGTAATTCAGTGCCAAACGACAATCTTCAATCGCTAACGAGGGCTCTGAGACCATATGGAAGGCCTTGCCTCGCTTAGAAAGACAGTCAACACGCATGATAACAGAATCGGGTAACTCGAATGAATCAACATGCTTCAATGCACATGTGTAGCACCTTATGGCTTCGAGAAAGTCGTTTGCGAGTAGTGCAGCATCGCCTGACTCGTCGTCTCTTTTTACCAGTGCTCTGACTAATTCACACTTCTGCGCAAGTGCAGTTTTTAAATCGCAAGGACTCGCTGATGAAGACATAGAAACAAATTCAATGTACCGTCGAGCCTTTTCAAGCTCCTTCAACTGTAAGCAACATTGAGCCGCCTTTGACAGAGCTTTGATGTTGTTCTGGTCAATTTTGAGCACAACTTCACACTCAGACAGCGCTTCTCGCGTGTGACCGAGATCTATCAAGGATATGGCGCGATTGACTCGCAAATCAAGTTGTGAAGGTTCGACAAGAGTGACGCCATTGACTTCAAGGTCAGCAATAGCGTGAGAGTACAGCCGCTCAGCAGTAGCCACGTCGCCGCACCTGTAGGACGCATCAGCCTCACGGCGCCGTTCTTCTGCTCTTTTTATCGCAGCTGACTGCATTGCGACCATTTCTTTGGCTTTAATTTCCTCTTCCTGACGCCTCAATTCTTCAAAGACCACCTCGCGCTGTCGCTCAAATTCCCTTCGCGCTTCTCTGAATTCAATCTCGTACATTTGGTGTATCTCCTGCGCCTCTTCTAAAGCTCGCCGCGCCAATTCAACTTTTTCAAAGCTATTAGCCAACTTGAGCTCTAAATCTACCTTTCGAAGCTCTGCCCGCTTAAGTTTCACCTCTAAATCGGCACCCATGTGTACTCTCGACACGTGTACGTCGCGGTCAACGTCCAAGAGTCGATTTGATGTAGACGGCGATTCACCCTGTAAACGACACGACATACCGGATTGGGTCGATACACTGTTCTCTTCGATGATTTCTTGATCGCTCTCATCGCTGAAATCAGCAATCTCATCCAGGTGGAGGTCGAACAAGTGACTTCTTATCTCGGGAAGGATTTCTCGCAGCGCATTTCCCCGTTCGCTTGTTGTCGACATCTTCCGGCGGATATCGACGCGAGCGCTTCCTATTCAATATTGAATCTCGAGTTATCCGTCGGCTGCGCTCCCTCGTCGAGGCTGTCTCTCACCGCTCGATTTTTAAACACCCCGCGCGAGCGGTCCGGTCCGGTCGCCTTCGCGCCTCGGTCACCCGCGACAGCGGTATTCAAAACGAATTCCAACAGTTACCTTTGACCACGACGCCCGAGCGCGCCGAGCGCGTCTCTCGTCCTTTCGGTAACTCGAACGGATCGATTCAAGTCTTCGTCACCTCTCAACGCGGGATTTCGGTCGCAAACCGCGGAATCGCCGCGTCGCGCGCGAGTGTGTGTGCAAGCTCGCTCTGGGGACGCCGTTCGGTCGTTGAAACGGACCGCGATTTGGTGGTGTTTTCACTGTTTATTCATATCTAAGCCCCGCCCACCGTGCCAGCCGGCGGCGTTGGGTCGTCCTCAGTGTAGAGCTCGAGCGCTCGTGTGAGCGCGACGTGAAGCGAGGAAGAGGGTGAGGAACCCGGGAGAACGAGCGTGAGAAACGACGTGATGCCACCGCGCGCGGCGAAGAAGACGAAAACCTCCGGGGGGGCGAAGAAGGCCTCTGCGCCACCGAAAAGTAAAAGTGACAAAGGAAAAGAACCGGTTGAGGATTCTGAGGACGAGGGTGACGATGAGGAGGATGAAGACGAAGAAGATCTGGACGGATCGGACGGAGACGATGATCTCATCATGGTGCGTTTCCCTAGAAAGTCTCAAGGCGCACGCGTTCGAACGAGAATGCTGGTCGAACGAACGCGCTTCGAGTTGTACGCTTGCTAGCTCGCTCGCACGCACTGACAAGAACGCTTTTCCGCTCTGTACATAGGTTGACTTTGATTTCTGCGATGTGCAAGAAAACGATTTCCACAGTCTCAAGGCGCTTTTAAGGAGCTATTGTGAAGGCGATGAGTACGCATGCTCCGACCTGTGCGATTTGCTCATCAAACAAAAAGCCGTCGGTACCGTCGTGAAGGTGGAAGGCCAAGACGACAGCGTCCTCGGTGTCACTTCGGTAGTCAGTCTGCGTCGTCACAAGGAAGAGCAGTGCGTCAAGGACATCAAAAAGTTTATTCTTGGAAAGGCTCAGGGTAAGGACAAAAAGGAACTAGAACGGATTCTGAATGACGAATCGACGGGTTTGATTGTGAACGAACGCATCATAAATGTGCCACAGCAGACGGGTGGTCCGCTGATTGAGGGTGTATTCGACGAGATTCAATGGGCGACAAAGGATGAGGAAACTCCCGAAGTTCGAAAGTCGTATGATTTCAAGTATTATGTAGTGCTCAGTACCATGTTTGAGGAAGATGTCGAAGATGAGTCTGGTGGCTCGGGAAAGAAGCGCAAAAAGGGACAGCCGAAAAAGGAGAGGATTTTCCCAAGATTGGAAGAAGAACTCATGCTCGAGCACGCAAAGATGAGCTTTACGTGGAGAAGTAAGCAGAATGAATCAAATGATATTGCTGACTTTATTCCGCAGAGATGCTGCATCGTCCTTGAGGCCGCGTCAATTCCTAAATTCCGTAGCGCTGCCAAGGAAATTTTCAGCGAACTTGAAGACAATTAGACTTCTCTAGAATAACAATTTTCTATTCCTGTAATGAAAGACGGAAAATTCGTACAGTCCATCTTATCCTAAACCGAATTGCTTTTTCGTCCTAGCTTCAACCCGGGCGCGAGCGGCCTCGCGACGCTTTAGTGCCTCTGCTTCTTCCTTATCAACCTTCTTACTCATGGATGATGCGGGCCTCTTTTTAGACGAATCTGCTCCTGATTGACTCGTTGTAACATAGCCACCGAGAAGTTTAGCTTCAAACTGCGTGCCACCGGTGGCTGAAACCGCTCTCGCCGCACTCGCTTGAGTTCGCGCACGTGCTGCCTCAAATTTAGGATGATTTGTACCGAAGCCCAAATTGTGCATGCTTGTCGTCGTCGTCTTCGGCGCTAAAGTGGGTTGACTTGCTACGCTAGGTTTTGCCGAGGTCATGGTCGTCGACTGAACGTTTCGAGCGGCGGCAAAAGCCTGCTTGGCTGTCGCCATAGGTTGTGCTGGCGCTGGGGTTGATACCGACACTGAAGCGGCCTTCCCACGCGCATACGGTCCAAGGGCGTACTGTCCACTCTGATTCGACGTAGCGGCGCCCCCAGAGTCCGTTGAGGGAGGAGGAGGTGCGCCTTTGGGCGCAGTCTTCGACCATGCCTTTGTGACATTGTTGAAATACATTTTTGTCTTTGGATCGAAGTAACAAGATGACTTGCCGTGCCAATAGTACTTTGACCGGTCATCGAACTTCCAGGCACCAAGTGTTTGCGTAGCGCGGTATTCTGCTTCTTCTCGAGCATGAAGCTCTCTCTCTATGGCGCTCTCGAGCTCTTTCTTAGCGTGCTCTTCTTGCTCTCGCAGCCGCGCTCCAGCGGAGAGTGGCTTTGGTTTCAACGCCGCGGCTTCTGCTAGCCTTCCGGCAGCCGCTAAATCTGCTGCATAAGCCTCAGCCGCTTTCAACTCAATCTCTGCCATCTGTTTCTTCATTTTATCGGCTTCTTTTGCCTCGTTCGACTCCTTGGTCCGTATATCTCTGAGCTTCCTTTCGACGTTCTTCTTGTGTTTCTCACTCCTCTCATGCGCCCGCTTCGCGTTACCGTGCGGTTGCACGAAACACTTGCACAGCGCACACCAGTCGGCGCGAGACGAAGAAAAGTATTCACTCGCCATTGCACGTCTTTTCAGATCGCGAGCCGGTCGACACCGGGCAGCTTCGCCGCAGAGTGAATAGTGAAGCAAAAGTGCCGATTGGCACAACCACAGAAGTCGAACCTCAGACACCGTCCAGGCTCTGTCTGACTCGGACTGAGACGTGAGAAAACGCGTGCAGAAAACGTGATTCGACGACGAACGCAGCGAATTGGCTCGAAACGCGCTGGAGACGTCTAAAAGTAAAAGATTCGACGCAATTCACGCGTTTATCATGACCCGAGTAACCTGCGCCGTCGAGACCTCGGCCACGAGTGCAACTATCAAGACCCAGTCAGCTTTGCGAAATGGACCAGTGAGCAGGACCCGAAACTGGTTGTGCTCTCCGAAACACGCGCGCCCGCGAGTGCGAGCCAACATCTTCAAGCGAAATAAGGTTCGTTTACACCAATCATTCGCCCGTCGCGCATACGGGACTAACACACAACTGGCAGGAACCCGACTGGGACGCAATGGAGAACAGGCCGAGAACCGTTTCTGAAGAGATAGGTAGACGAAAGTATGCGAACCGCAGAGCGAACAATGGTAGGGATCGAAAGGATTTGTACAGTGAAAATTGGGATGGGTAAGTTGCGTGCAGTGCCTCGACGCGCGTCGCTCGTCGTTTGAGCGAAAGATGTTTGAACAGTGGTGCACGTTCTGACAAAAAATTTTTATGCATTTCCACAGGAGCGAATACAAGGGTGATTCGCGTAATATTTTGACGTTCGTCGGAGCGCTATTCATTCTAACTCCCCTTGGATTATTAGTGTTCGCATATACATCGTATGGTACCCTTTGGGGCTAACATGAGGACGTTTTAGAAATATTTGTGCAATTAAAATCAATTTAATTAAATTCTGCTTGCTGACAGACGCGTCCATGTGTGCTAGATGCGCCATGGGATGCCATGGATGCGGAAAGAAATGATGTTTCCTCTGTGGTAACGAGCCTACGTGTCCAGCTGACGAGACTCGATGCGCGGCAAGCACACACTAAGCCGTTTGTGCTTACCGTTCCATGTGTCATGTGATTATTCGTAATTATTTGATTGCGTTCCACCAACTGGGAATCAGCAGTCAAGGTGTAGCCTCATTGTCTCTCACACGCGATAATTCTGTTACCTCCGTTGTCGTGCTGAATGCGGTCATCGAAGCTGAGGACCGTTAGTTTTTTATTTATTCGCGAAATAATTAATTATTTCGGCAATTACTGCGGAGCAAAGTTGCTGCTCAAAAAACGGTACAGGGATTGCGATAGATCGTCAATGTAGTTTTCGAGTTCGAGTAGTATTGAAAGGCGGCCCGCTTCCTCTTCGGATCCTTTGGTGAAGCTGTCGTCAATCTGTATCACATTTCATCTGTGCTCTCGCAGAATTTTAATTAATTAATATTTCTTTTCTCCACGTCGTTACGCAATCGTGCAACATTGCTTTGACCGGTCAGAATCCGTCGGAACGACATTTCTCGTTTTCACACATCCTTCCTGAAACCAATTCCGCTATATTCGCACCGTTTGAGTCGTTTTCGCACTTGATGCAACTGATTTATTAATTATTATTTTTCGTCCCGACAACGCCGAGCTTCGACGCAGTGAACGGCGTTACGAGGAGTGCAATCAGCCGTAGGGATTCTCCAAAGCCTCTTATCGCTCCATACGATGCTTTGCGCCCCTTGATTCAAGGAGCAGGATTTTGTCGGCCAAACAGTGCAACCACCATGTATTTGCCAACAGCCTGCCACAAGCACTGAGACCCATCTAGCTGCTTGGCCAGGGTCGACCCACACACGTCGACGCAGTCGATCTAGCTCGAGAGTAGACGAGTGCACACACATACACAACTTAATCATGATTGTCCATACCACGGTGTTCAAACCGAGATAAGAACTACGAAGCGAGCGTTGCTTCTCTGACTCTGGAACGCGATTTTGGCGGGAAAAGATTACGACTACGACGACTATGATTACCCAAGTATTCAAGATGTTGACCCTCGCACGGGGCTGTGTAACACGTGATCATAGATCGAAGAGTACAAGACGCGATGGTCGCCATCGTGTGGTCTGCAGCTCGGCACAAGGTGACAACCGGTTATCAGCAGACATGTGGGTGAGAGGCCATCAACACGCTACGCAGTCACGCCGCGTGCAACGTCAGCAGGCCATATGCGACGTTGTGGAAGTTCAGTCGGACCTAAAAAGCGAAGAAAACGCAGAATATACTACTGAAAACGAACTTCCGAGAGTATCAGACAGACTTTCAGAACTTCAAGCTTTCTACAAGGAGCACGGCCACTCCACGCCTCCTGCGGGAACTTCGTTATCAAACTGGGTGAAAAGATTACGAACGCAACGTCGACGTGGAAAACTCTCTGAAGACATGATACTCTCCTTGAATGCATTAGAGCTTGATTGGGAGCCGGCTGAAACCCGCATGCGTAAGAGGGTGGAAGAGTTACGAGCATTCAAGAAGAGGGAGGGCCACAGCCAAGTCCCGGTGGGATGTGCGCTAGAGCGTTGGATAAGACGTGTACGTACCTTGAAACGCAAGAATAAGTTGCCAGAGTATATCGTGCAAGAGTTGGACGAGTTGTCCATGGTTTGGGAGCCGAGGAAAACTCGAGATCAGCGCAGCGAAGAGATTTTTGACACTCGCTTGGAGGAACTTAAGGCACTGATTGCCAAGGATGGCAAGGTGAGAAAGACAAACCAGTATGATCCTGGAATGCGAGCTTGGTTGTATCATCAGCAGAGGAACTTTAGGGAAGGTAAACTTGAGAAGGATAAAATTTCTGCACTTCGAGATGTTGGAATCGTTCTCAAGATGACTCAGCGTGTATCATGGGACATGCGCTTGGTTGAACTCATCGAGTTTAAGCGAACACACGGCCACTGCAACGTACCCGCAACTTGGCGACATAACAAAGAGCTGGGCTCGTGGGTCGGGACACAGCGGAAGTATATGCGCATGGGCCGTTTATGTGAGGAGCGAGTCGCCGCATTGACCTCAATTGGATTCGAATGGGAACCTAAAAAGGCTGTGCGCGGCATGAGATCAAAGGCTTCCCCGTGGACAGTCTCTGGTGTCATGTCTGAAAAAGACCAGCCCGTCGTGCAAATAAGCTGGATTGGTGGAGAAGACCAGAAACCTCCTATTTCAGAATCGTTTTCATGGGGTCGGGCTTCTGAGAACTACGAAGAAAAGCAGCAGGTAGTATATGAAGAGCTCAAAACGTGGTGGAAGGAAGGTTTGCAAGAGCCGCAGAGCGTGCTTAGAAGCGTTCGCGGTATGCGATTAAATCATAGAGTCAAGGTGGCTCCCAATATTAATGTCAAGCCGGATATATTGCTTGAAATATCTTCTGATGTTGGAAGTGAATCACTCACATGGGGACTCATCGTTGAGGTGGACGAGTTCGGGCACAGAAGAGGCAGCAAAAGTTATGTAAACGAAGAATCTAGGATGAGCGATGTGCAGAGTGCACTTGATGTTCCGGTCAAGTTTGTTCGCTTCAATCCAGATCCGACCGAGGGAGATCCGCGCGAGTTAGACGAGCGCATCGGCGAGCTTCTGGATCACCTCAAACAAGCAGTCAGTCAGCCTCCCGTGAGAGACTTGGAGGTAGCATACCTCGCGTACGACTGATAAGAAAGCACTAGACATGTTGTAATTGACTACATATATGTATTATCGATGACTGAAGATCCTTGCGTTTGACTCGGACGTCGTCGCGCGCTTAAGATTGATGACTGGCGTGAGTGAAGTTGAGCTTTATTACATGCAGCAGCGAGTCAGTGATTAATAATACAGTTCCCCCTAGTCAAGGAACGCGGCAGCGACGAAGAGTGAGAGGATTCCGAACTCAGACACAATCGTTGAAGGTGATGAGATGCCCGCGAGCGGCACCAGATCGACGCGAAGCCAGCCCTGGACGGCGCCACCAACCACGGAACCGAGAACAAGGGCGCCAAACGCAATAGCCACCGCGCGACCCATCCTAACTCGCTTCTGGTTCATAAACCACACCGTCGCTCCGAGAGCGAGGGCGATTTCCAATCCAGGAGCAGAGTCAACCCCTTCCGGCAAACTGACACCCTGAACCAAAGTCACGAGCGCGAGTGCGCCGAAGAGCGCGCCGGCGCGCGTCAGCGTCTCGCTCGGAGGAGCAGAAAATTGCGGCCCAGCCGGTAAAGAAGCGCCCGCTTGTCGCGCCCACGACGGCAAGGCGGCTCTGATCTTATCCGCCGTCGGTACAACATCGGCATACTTCACCTTGTTATCCGCCGTTTCGCCCGTGGTTCGTCTCTTGAAGCTCTTCATGAGCAGAACGTCGTACGCGGCTTCCACCTCGGCTCTCTTCACGTCGTCGTCCTCATACTTTTCGAGCATCTCCTTGTGCGCCTTCACCAAAAGATCGCTCGAAACCTCCCCAGAGAGTCCCAACACCTTATTCGCCCGCTCTTGATCCATAACGAACGGGTTTTCCGCCCCGCTCGACGACGAGACGACGATCATCCTTTTCCCACCCGTCTTGCGCAATCGTCCGATGTTGCTGCGCCCCACCGTTCCTCTCAACGACGCGCGCGTCGTCGTCGTCGTCGTCGTCGTCGTCGTCCCCGCGATTATCATGCTTTGAGCGATCCCCTCGTTCGTGCGTGCGGTCCGTGCGTTCGTCCGCGTCGGTTTGTCCCGTTTTCGCACGCGCACCGACGGACGATCGGCGAGCGATTAAAATAATTAATCAAAACAATCAGTCGTCAAAATCTCATCCTCGTCCTCGTCCTCGTCGAGTCGAGTCGGGTCGGGTCGAGTCGAGTCGGGTCGGTAGTGCGCGACGAGGACGAGGACGCGCGGGATGGGAAATAAATGAACGAGTGACGGCGGCCGCGGACATGTTTGCACGCGGGGGCGCGCGAGGGAGGGGGAAGGCGCGAGCGGGAACGACGACGAGCGGGAGAGCCGAGACGGCGAGCGCGGTGGAGCGGTTGGTGCGAAGAGCCTGCGATGGGACGGCGCCGAGCGTGGATGAAGAAGCCGTGAAGACGCTGAAACGCACGGCTCGGGGGAGCGATGCGGCGCTGCGGTGCGCGCACGAAGCCATATTTAAGGCGATGCGAGGAAGGAGCGCCGCGCAGAGGATACACGCGGTGACGGTGGCGAATGAGTTTTTCAATCGGTCGGCGTCGTTTCGAGAGCTGACGCTCGACCGGTTGGAAGACTTTATGAAGTTTGCTGTCGGGACGGATGACGAGGTTTTGCTTCCGGATGAACCAAAGGGGGAGGCGCGGAGACTACGAAGGCACGCCGTAGAGACGCTCGCCGGGTGGGAAGGCAAATTTAAGACGTACCATCGGCAGCTTACGCTCGCGAAAAAGTTTGTACGAGAACGCCTCGGCGATGAAGCTCCCGAAGCGTTGGAAGACCAGGCTCGCCGAGAGAGAGAGCGACGAGAGGTGGAAAATCAACGCAAAATGAGAGAAAAATGGCTCGTGTCGCGGTCTAACATGAAACAAGACATGCTTGAGGAGATGATTGGAGCGGCAAAGGCGTGTGCAGGTTTGCTACGAGCCTTTATTTCGGCGAATGAAGAGCACATCGACAAAGATGAAGAGGAGTGGGAAGACGTGGCACGCGGGGCGGCTACTGAATCTGGAGAACCAGAAGTGAGAGCCGATGAGCTCAAGGTGGCGGATGTCACGTTACAGAGAACTCTCGATACCATTCCAGTCATAGAAGAGATGCAAGGTTACTACTCTGCTCTCAAACACAGCTACATTCCAAGCTTGTCAGAGGGGTTGAGCGTGCTCAGCACAATCCAACCGGCAGTCTTGGAGTATTCCGTCATGACGGATCAGGAGAGAATCGATTTCATAGGTGCATTTACAAAGTTGAAGGCTGATACAGAGTCTGTGGTTGGTGATATCGAGGGCTTGGCTGCTGAACTCCTCGGCGAGGACTGGAACATTCGCGTCCAGATTCCTCCTACAGACTCGACGTGCTCGAAGCGTACCCCGACTTCAGAGGGCGCCCATGACGCTCGTAAGCGATCCGAATGGAAGAAACAGGTGATGAAGTTTGTCCGCGCTGCCGAACAGAAGCGGCGTCACGGGGCATCTTTGGACTGGGAGGGTTCAAAGAAGAGGAAATCATACAACGATGAAGTACTCGCCGAGCTCGGTGAGGACATTTTCGTGCGTGAGCGCCGAATCCAGGACCAGGCATCTGAAGCTTTGGCTGTCAAATTGATGACAGAAGAGATAACACGCCACAATGAGACGCTGGCACGAGGAGCGACGCCTCAAGAGAGAATTGAAAACTCGATGAGAAGTACAAGAAAATGACAAAATGGCGCAAATGTTTTGTCCACTCACTTTTAGCACTAGAGGAACAGGTGCTCGGATGAATGATGATATTAATAACAACAGTGTACTAAGTAGTAGTCTAAACACTTGCGCTCGAGCTCATTTTAGTTTCGCTTGACCTTTTCACCGCCAAGTTTTTTCTTGCGTTGCACAAACATGTACGAGTACAGAGAATAAAAGAGAAATGGGTAGACGATGAGCAAGCCATTGAGGAAGAAGACGTAATCAAACGCAAAGTTGAGCGAGTTTGGCATTTTGATGGTGTACATCTTCTTCTTCGCTGCGATGGCGCGGACGTCGTACATGAGCTTCATCTCGGCGCCGGCGCCGAGAGGATAGAGCGGTATGAAGATGGTGTACCTCAGCCAGTTCAACCACTGGGGACACTTACCCAGAATTGACGTTGCGTACGATGGGTATCTCACGACTTCGGTGAGAGCCCAAGCGAGCACGAGCGCCGTTGCCGCCGTCGTTGACCACAGGCTCTTCGTCGCGTCGAGCACGCACAGTAACACGTGCGTTCGTCCGCACCACTGCATGAGCGCCGCCCCCAGAGGCGACGGCGTCAACCCGATCGCCGCGTGCACGACTTCAGCGAACGAACCAACCTGAAACATCACCACCGCATCTCTGGCAGCGCCGTACGCGCTCACCTTGCCTCCGCGTACCGCAGCGCTCGCGGCTCGCACGAGCGCTAACGCCCAACCGCAAAACTGTAAAGAGTTATAACCAACCAAGTATCCCCGTCGAATCCCCATGTTTGCGTGGCCCTTTCGTCCACGACGCGTCCTTTGGTTTTGTCGTCGCCTTTTCACCTTTCGCCTTTGCTTCGGTCTCTCGGTCGTCGACGCGCTTTACAGTCGCTCTGACGCGCCCCGCGCGGGGTGGATTACTCGAAATCCAAACCGAAATTCGACCGACGTTTGTTACTATTTGCCCATATGTAAGGGTTTGGGCGTCCAACCTCGTGCCACCCCCGAAAGTTCCCGCGCGCCCGTTCGTTTCGTTCGCGAGCCGAGTCCCTTGCCATTTGGTGAATCATGACTCATTGTTGGGTGGATTGTCCATTTCTTGAGTAATCAATCGTTAATTCTTAGTGACACTCCTCGAAGACGACACTCGGCACCGGGTCGGCACAACGCGAAGCCCCAACTCGCGCCCGTTCCGATCGGCGGCGTCGATCGGGGGCGTCCGCGCGCGCGGTGACGCCGCGTGGATCGTCTTGGTCGATCGACGCGAGATGGAGACGGAGGACGTCGCTCGGTTGTTGGCTACTAATGCCGTTTCGTCGACGGAAGCGATTAGCGGTGCTGCCAGAACTGGAGACGGAGACGAGTCCTCCTCTTCGGCGTCGAGTGGGAAAAGAGGGGCTATCGAATCAGAATTAGGTGGGTGTTTGAGGTTTTGTCTCTCTGGGTTGAGATGCTCGTCGTGCGTGCGGGGGGTGGAGAGAGGAGTGAGCGCTTTGGCTGGTGTTCGGTGGACCGCGGCGTCACTCGATGGAGCGGCGCGAGTAGCGTTTGAGCCCGGAGTGAACCCGGAAGCGCTCGCCCGCGCGATCGAAGAGGAGGTTCAAGGGCGTGGTTTTGAGTGCCGTCTCGTAAGTGTGGAAAAGGATGGCGTAAAGGAAGAAGAGTCGACTCGGAAGACGGTGAAGATCTCGGTTGATGGGATGCGTTGCGGCGGTTGCGTGTCGGGCTTGGAGCGAGCTCTCGGTTCAACTAAAGGAATATATTCAGCCTCGGTGAGTCTGATTCCGAGAGGGCTCGGGGTTGTTGAGTACGAATCAACGCTCACTGGTGTACGAGATATCATAGATGTAGTCACAGGCTTGGGTTACACGGCGTCTGTGTGTCGTGAAACTGAAAGCGACTCGCATGCGTGCCTGACAGAAGAGTCAAAGTATCGAGAAGACTTGGAGACGAGCGCCAAGTTTACGCTACCCGTCTTGCTGATCAATCTTATCATGGTGAGGATTTGGAATCCATCGCTGTTCCGCGGGATCAGTCTTTGGATCCTGGTAAAGTGGGCGCTGGCTTCAAAGGTTCACTTTGGGGTGGGCATGCGATTTCACGATGGAGCGCTCAAGTCAGTTCGGCGAGGAACGAGTAACATGGACGTATTGATTAGCCTGGGAACGAACGTGGCGTATGGAGTGAGTGTATTGAGTATTTTGTATTCATTATTGTTCGGCTCGATGTTTGCGAGGGACTACTTTGACACGAGCACGCTCCTGACGACGTTCATACTGATTGGCAAGTATCTTGAAACTTCGGCTCGGGGCAAGACGAGTGAGTCGATCAAAAAGTTACTTGAGCTCACTCCGCGCAAGGCGATTTTGATGACCCCAATACCCACTGCTGTAGATGTCGATTACACCGAAAGAGAGATCGAGACAGAGCTTATTCACGTCGGCGACGCATTGAAAGTACTACCAGGGGCACGCGTCCCAGCTGACGGCACAGTGATACGAGGAGAGGCTTATGTCGACGAGTCGATGGTGACTGGAGAAACCATGCCGGTCTCAAGGAGTCTTGGTCAAAATGTGGTGGGTGGGACCATTAATGAGGGCAACTCCTTCGTTATGAGAGCTGAAAAACTTGGCGCTGACTCGGCGCTCCACCGGATTGTACAACTTGTGGAAGATGCGCAATTGTCTAAGGCGCCCATCCAAGCCTTTGCGGATCGTGTATCGAACGTTTTCGTTCCGTTCGTCGTTGCTGTTGCTGGGCTGACATTTTTTGCATGGCTCATAGCGGGATGGGCTGGTTCAATTCCATCGCAGTGGATTCCAGAGGGTGAGAACAAAGCTCTCTTTGCGATGATGTTTGGCATCGCGGTGCTCGTCACAGCATGTCCATGTGCACTCGGTCTGGCGACTCCGACTGCCATCATGGTGGGAACAAGCGTTGCCGCAAAGAACGGCATTCTTATCAAAGGCGCTGACGCTCTCGAGCGTGCCGGGAACATCGACGTCGTTGTCTTCGACAAAACAGGGACTTTGACGACAGGGATGCCGACTGTCGTGGCTTTTGTATCCAGAGAACAGGCAAGCTTCGAGCGACTGATTAGTTTAGTCGTTCGAGTGGAGAAGGAAAGCGAGCATCCAATCGCAAAAGCTGTGCGGGACTATGCTCGAAGGAAAAGCCCAGCAGAGATGCCATCGGACGCGGTGTCCGAAGTCACAGTATTGGCAGGACAGGGAGTGGAATGCATCTATGAGGGAACACCCGTTGTCCTGGGAAACCAGAGTCTGATGGAGAGCAATGGGCTTCGTAACGCGCATGAATCGATAAAAAAGTTTGCTGATGATCATAGTAATCAGGGACACACCGTCGTGTACGTCGGAATAGGGGCCTCGATCGAAGGAGCCTTTGCCGTCTCCGATGAACTGAAGTCTGATGCTCGCGAAGCGATAAGCGAGTTGAAAGCAAGAGGTATTGAAAGCGTCATGATCACTGGGGATAATTGGAAGACTGCTCGGGCTATCGCAAACACATGCGGAATCGAAACAGTCTACGCTGAGGCCTCTCCTCAAGAAAAGGCGGATAGAGTCAAAGAAATACAGGCTCGGTGCTCGCCGCGATCAAAAAATACTTTCATACCGATGGTGGTGGCTATGGTTGGTGATGGAATAAACGACGCACCATCTTTGGCCTCATCGGACGTAGCGATGGCTATCGGCGCTGGGACAGATATTGCTATAGAAGCAGCTGATTTCGTGTTGATGCACGCGAACTTACACGCAGTCGTAAATGCGATAGACATCTCAAGAAAGACCTTTCGGCAGATTCGACACAACTACGTCTGGGCCCTCGGTTACAATGTGATCGCTTTACCCCTAGCTGCTGGGGTGTTTTACCCGCACATTCGCGTCCCCCCATGGCTCGCTAGTATGCTAATGGCTTTCAGTAGCATATCAGTTGTCCTCGCAAGCCTTTCATTGAAGAAGACGTGCGCCGTCCAGCACCAGAGATTGCACGCCATCAAAATCGTAACGCACCACGCATACACGAGTAGCGCATAGATACAAGTGGAGCACATAGTTTTAGAATGCATTACCATAGGTACACATAAAATATGAAATCATGGAATAATACAAGTTCTACGCTTCGCTAAACACGATGCACATTAGGTTCATTTGGGCTGTTTTCTGGCTTTGGTCCGCATGCGTTGCTTTTTTGTCCTCTTCGGTGTTTTTATATCAAACAGACCTCCTGGAGGGGTGATCTCCATCAATCCATTCAAGGCGTCCACGAGAGGCACGATATCTTTCACAAAAGGCACGTACACGTAATATTCGACCTCGTCACCGTCTTCATCTAGTTCGGTGAATCCCACTTTGAGCAAGTCCTGCGTACCAGCTCCTCTGACGACATCCTCGACAACGCCCACTTCATTTCCAGTCGTCTGATCGATCACCCGCAAACCTTCCAGTTCCTGGGCGTAGAACTCATCGCCTCCATCGGGTCGGGAGTCCTCGTCTTCCTCTCTGAGCGGTTTTCTATCGCTCGGAAGTATGTACAAACGCTTCCCGATCAGTTCCTCGGCGGCATTTCTGTTGTCGCAACCCGCGAGCTTGACGATGACGTCGTTGCGTCCTTTGCTCGTCACCCAGCGTCCATTTCGCACTTTCACCTCCCGAACGTCACCCGCAGGTGCGTCATACCCCGTCTTCGTCTTTGGTTGAACCTCCAGCTCTACTCGAAGCGTCGCTCCCGTCGTCATGAACCTCTCCTGGATAAAGTCTGTCAGTGGCAGCACTCTGACCTCTCCCCGGAGGCTGTGCGCGCCGACGATGGCGCCCACCTGTACGAGCTCTTCCTCTCCAGCCCCCGCCGACGAGACATCCTCACCCGCGCTCCTCTGCGCGCGCTCGCCCCTCGATCGCATCTGCGCCGGCGCGACGCGCGTCTTTCGAGCGCTCCGCGCCGCCGCGTTCGAGCACCCGACGACGCCCGCTGTTGTGGTTCTCATCGTCGACGCGAGCATGATTGACGCAGACGAGGCGAGAACGAGAGATGGATGAGATTTAACTCTTCGAAAATTCAACCGGTTCGGCGCGTCACGCAGCGGAGCGTCGAAAAGTGGCGTGCGATAGCGAAAAAGCGCACGCACGCACGAATCACGCCGCCGCATTGTGAGCCTCGAGGGAGGTTGGTTGCTCCGGCAAAGATGGGGAAACGAGACGACGAGGAGGAGTTCGTCGTCCTCGGTGCGAGGAAAGGAACGTCCGGGACTAAAGGTGAGGTGGAGAAGCGGCGGAGAGACGCTAAACGTAAGGAGGAGGCCCAGGCGAGGACGAAGACAAAGCTGAGCTCATCGCAACGCAGAAAACTGAAAAAGTTGGCCGAGGAGGAACAAAAGCGAAGCGAGCGAGCGCGGGTCATCGCTCAGTTGGAGGCGAATAAAGCGAACGATGAAACGCTATCGCTTATGCGGTCGACTTCGGAGATGGGGAAGAAGGAAACGGCCAAGGAAAGGATGAGGCGCGCACTCAAGGCGGAACGCGCGGGAGTCGAGTTGGACGAGTTGGCGGATTCAAGACTCGTGAAGCGGACCAAACACGAAGTTGAGGAGGAGTACGCGAGCGAAGAAAGTGAAGAAGAGATTGCTGAGCCACGCTTTAGCGCTGCAACGACTAGCACTCGTTCAGAGGAACCAATAGACGAGAGCGAAGACGAGGATGCCGAAGGAGACGCGCTCACGCAGGCAGCTATTGAGGCTGCTGAAGCCGCTGGGATGGCCTCGTTAGATGCAAAAACGCGTGAGATGGTTAAAATTCTTCGTGCTCGCTCGGGTACTGGAGCTGTTGACGACGTGATGCCAACGTCCATGGCTTACAAGGGACTGCACCATCAAGTCTTCAAAGGTTGTTCGTTTGTGGTGCCAGTGAACAGAACGGATAAAATCAACGAGACCCGCGAGGGTCTTCCAATCATCCAGGAAGAGCACGAGATCGTCGACGCCATCAACACGAACCCAGTCACGGTGATTTGTGGTGCAACAGGTTGCGGTAAGACGACTCAAGTTCCGCAATTCTTATACGAAGCAGGCTATGGCGATCCAGAATGTGCTAGTCATCCTGGTGCGGTTGCGGTCACACAGCCTCGGCGTGTTGCGGTCACATCCACAGCGCAACGGGTCGCTGAAGAGCTCAATATTCCTCTTGGAGATGAAGTTGGCTACCAGGTTCGTTATGACAAGAATGTTGGCGATAATCCGAGAATCAAGTTCATGACGGATGGTATCCTCCTTCGAGAAGTTCAACTCGACTTCCTTCTGAGGAAGTACTCTGTCGTCATAATCGACGAAGCGCACGAGCGAAGTGTGAATACGGACATCTTGCTTGGCTTACTGTCCCGGATCGTGCCACTCAGAGCAGCTCTCGCGGCTGAAGGCCAAGATGTGACACCTCTACGATTGGTGGTGATGTCTGCGACTCTGCGAGTCGAAGAGTTTGTCGCGAACAAAAAGTTGTGTCCGACTCCTCCAGCTCTGCTCCAGGTTGCAACACGACAGTTCCCGGTCACTGTTCACTTTTCGAGAAGAACGGAGCACTTGGATTACGTAGGAGCAGCTGTGAAGAAAGTGCTCGCAATTCATAGAAAGCTACCTCCAGGAGGCATTCTTGTCTTCTTGACTGGCCAACGTGAAGTGGAGACCGTGTGTCGAAAGCTACGACAAGCATACCCGCTCAAAGGAGAGCCAGAAGACGAAGGAAATGGAGATAATGATCAAAGTAACGTTGAAAGTACACATGTGAGCGATACCTTCGATGTCGATGCGATCGATGCCGGAGGTGAAGATATTGAAGGAGAGGATGAGCCAGATTTCGACGGCGAAGATGACATGTCAGACGCTGCCAGCGATATTAGTGAAGAGGACGAGGTCCACGTCATGGGAGGTGAAGGCATCGGAGAGGAAGAAGCAGCGGAGGCTGAAGCAGCGTGGACACGTGCGAACGCTCCGTCTGCATCTCTGGAAGGCAACAGTGTCGGCGCATCAGACGGGCCAGGTGGTTTAAACGTCTTACCACTCTACGCCTTGTTGCCACAAAATCTCCAGCAGCGAGTCTTCCAAGCTGGACCGGATGGTTCGCGCATGGTCATCGTGGCTACGAATGTTGCTGAAACGTCGCTTACGATTCCTGGAATACGATACGTCGTCGATGCAGGGCGAGCAAAGGAGAGGGTATACGAGCGAGACAACAGCTTGTCTCGATTCCGTGTTGGGTGGATCAGCAAGGCGAGCGCTGACCAGCGAGCCGGTCGAGCCGGTCGTACGAGCCCCGGTCATTGCTACAGACTATTTAGTAGCGCGCATTTCGTGGATGAAATGAAGCAGCACGCTGCTCCGCAGATACTCAGTGTCCCAGTCGAGGGAGTGGTATTACAAATGCGTGCGATGGGCATCGACAAGGTTATCAACTTTCCCTTCATATCGCCGCCTGATAAAGCTGCATTAGCGGCAGCCGAAAAGACCCTGCACATTCTTGGAGCGATAGAAAATCGTGGTCACGGGCACGAAATAGGACCTCTGACAGAATTAGGTCGAGCAATGGCTATACTGCCAATCAGTCCGAGACATTCCAGAATGTTGTTTGCCGCCGCATCGAGTGGCGTGAAAGGTTGTTTATCTCCCGCGATTGCCATCGCAGCGGCGCTCAGTCTGGACAGTCCATTTCTCAGAGGCGATAGCATAGATAGTGATGACGCGCAGAAAGAAGGTGCTAACAAAGGTCCGCCTCCTCATGTACGCTTTCACCATCCTTCCAGCGACGCTCTCAGTGCAGCGCAGGCTCTGCTAGCTTACGACGAGTGCAAAGGTCCCAAGGCGGCAGAAGGCTTCTGTTCACACAATCGTCTCCACGCAAAGACCATGCGAGAAATGTCCGATCTACGAAGACAGCTTCAAAGACTTGTGATCTCTCTTGTCGGCTCCTCGTCGACAAAACTCTTCACCGAGGGTGTGCTCGACGAGCTCGAATCTGACACAGTGAAGACTTTGCCACCCGGAGGTGACGTCGAAAGAGCTCTCCGGCAGTCTCTCTGCGCAGGCTGGGCTGATAGAATCGCTCGTCGATCAAAGCACAAGGAGATTGAGCAGGCGAATCGATCCGATGCGGATGGCACTGGGAAGACGAAAGCTACGAGATACATACCAGCAATGTTGGACATTCCGGTGTTTTTGCATCCGACTTCGTCGCTGCACAGAAGCTCACCGGACTATGTCGTCTACACAGATCTTCTACAAACTGAAAAACGTGCATATATCGCCGGAGCTACTGGAATCGAGCCCGAGTGGTTGATAAAGTACTGTCCAGCACTCGTGGACCAAGGCGCGCTTTTGAGCGACCCGGCGCCGCGTTACGTCGCCAAAAGGGATCGAGTCATAGGCTGGACAGCGCCGAGATTTGGACCACATCGTTGGGATTTACCTCTACATCCCGTTGAAATCGACTCAATGGACACCCAGTGTGCCGTTTTCGCGACCGCGCTTCTGAATGGTACGGTATCGCCGCCAATGGCAGAGTTGCGAGAAAAGCTCGCAGCAAAGCCACTGTTGGCGTCTCGGCCAGAAGGTAAGACGCAAATGCGCGTTATCGATCTCGTTGGAACGCTAAAGAGACATGGAATTTGCACGAGACAAGCGCTTAAAAGCGTGTGGATGTCAAAAAATCCTCGCTTCTTGTATCCTGAGCTCAAAGCGTGGTTGCGACAAGGGAAGGGATATCTGCTCGAACAGAACTGGGAGAAAATAGTCAAAGCGGTCGTCACAGACACCGCAGTCAAAGGGACAAAGAAAAAGAAGAATAAGGACAAGTGAATGTGCTTCTCACGCTACTGTTAGTTCATTACATTCAACGGTGCCTTAGCAGTGTTGTAAAATTACGATGTATATTCGAGTAAAGTTGGCTTCAGGAAAACTTTCAAATTTCCAACGAACAGCCCGCGCGCGCATCCTAGGGTTCAGACCAGGCGACGGTCAAGCGTCGCACGACGCGACAAGGAGTCGACGCGGTCGCCGACCACGTCGCGTGTCCGTTCCTCTGTGGATGGAAAGTGATTGGAGATTGACTCATGCATGTACCCCATGTTTACGAGACCATACAAGACAGGCGTTTTGCGTTTACGAGGCTTAGTTGTGTGTAAATCTTTTTGAGTGTGTGGTGGTGTTTAAGATTTTGAACACCATTGTTTTTTGATACGTGTGGAATCACACGTATGTTTGTCGCGTTTGCTGATTTGGCAGCAAATTTACGCGCGCTCACCGCGGATGCGGCGGGCGAGTTGCACGTCCTTCGGCATGATCGTGACACGCTTGGCGTGGATGGCGCACAAGTTGGTGTCTTCGAAGAGGCCAACGAGGTAGGCTTCGGAGGCTTCTTGGAGGGCGAGGACCGCGGAGGATTGGAATCGCAAGTCGGTCTTGAAATCTTGGGCGATTTCACGGACGAGGCGTTGGAACGGGAGCTTGCGGATCAAAAGTTCGGTGGACTTTTGGTACTTGCGGATTTCCCGGAGCGCAACGGTACCCGGGCGGTAGCGGTGCGGCTTCTTGACGCCGCCGGTCGCCGGGGCGGACTTGCGAGCAGCCTTGGTGGCGAGTTGCTTACGCGGGGCCTTGCCACCGGTAGACTTACGAGCAGTTTGCTTGGTACGAGCCATTGTTTCGTGTTATGGAATGACGCATAGGACGTGCGTTTCCCCCGGTTCACGCGCGTTTCGGCTGAGGCGAATTGAGGCGTCGCGTCACGGGATTTCACGGTTCACTAACCACAAACGATCATTTTTAACCACGTTGTATTTTTTAATCAACATGATTTCCTCTTTGTGTAATTGTGACGGTATCTGACGATTTATGATTCATAAATTGGAAAAGGTTGGAAATGACGACAATTAAAAAATTACACACAGTTGAAAATGCGTAAGTCCGGTTCACGACCCATCAAGGCGCCCCTTCGAGAACGCCTCAGCCGACTCGCACGAAGCGCCCGTTCACAGCCGCTTCGGCTTCCGACCGAGTCGTCATTACTCGACACAGTAAACTCACAGTTAATCATGTCTGGCAG
>Ga0255760_10000041_pt1 | contig 110434 bp, 149 predicted proteins | sample 071ome_25_FD_179960 | JGI IMG/M metagenome (GOLD analysis project Ga0255760, IMG submission 179960) | Coastal salt marsh microbial communities from the Groves Creek Marsh, Skidaway Island, Georgia - 071410BT metaG (version 2) | ecosystem: Environmental > Aquatic > Marine > Intertidal zone >...
TTGAATTTCCGCAACTGAATATTCATTCTACTTTAGTGTCTCGTTTTATTTAGCAAAATTTTACTCACAAATAATAGGAATGTCGGGTCGTTTGACGCTCGCAACCACTGGTATCCAGGACAGATGGCTGACCGAAGAACCACAGTATTCACACTTTCTTTCTAGATTTAGAAGACACACAAAGTTTTCCTTCGAGCAAATCGAAGTTCCGTTTCAGCGTTTCGAAGAATACGGAAACGAAACGACTGCTCGCATACCAAACAACGCCGGTGACCTGTTGAAAGGTGTCACCATAAATGTGGACCTTCCACCACCCTCGCCACTCACCGGACAAGGGGACACATACGTGATTGCGACCGGTTCCACGAACGGTACTCTATATGTGGACTCCGTGGAAACGAGTGAGCTCCCCGTGTATCAAGGCGTGGAATACGTGTTTAACAGCACAGAAGATATGAATATTTCGGGTGTGAGTGTGAACGATTACACGAAAGAAAATTTGGGTGGCGGAAACTATAGAATCACACTCAATATAGAAATAAATATCATAGGAACATACGATGAAGTTAAAATAGAATCTGTGAGTGATCAAAACAAGTATTTAACCTTAAAAGTCAAACAAATTCGTTGGAACACGTCTACGCCCACGAAGATGATTAAGTACGCCGATCTCGTCATAGGTGGTCAGACGATTCAGCGCATCACCGGAGAGTACATATACATGTATAACCAACTACACTACACACAAAATGATGCAGACTTTACCCTCGTGGCGACGACCCTTCATAACAGTTATCCGATCATTAACGATGCGACGTACCCACAATACACGAACTTCCAAAAGTATAAGATACAATTACCGTTTTACTTTCACCGACACCCCAGCCTCTCCATACCCATATGCGGTCTCAGAAGTCAACTCGTGGAAGTCAAGGTCAAGTACAGACCGGTTAATGAACTCACGGTCGAGTACGATTTGAGTACGTCCGGGTATTCCACCACGTCAATCGAGTGTGACGTGCAATTGAGAAACATGAGTCTGTTTACAGATTTCGTGTATCTCACAGAAGATGAAAAGAGTTTCATACTCACGAGACCCATCGAATACGTGATCACGCAGACGCAAGTCGCAGAAATACGCATGGACCCAGGTGTTTCTAAGCGGTCTGTGATGATAAATTTCAAACATCCAGTCAAGGAACTATTCTTCATCGCCACGAACGATATCACAGCGGCACACGTACCCATAAAACACGTGAATCTCAAGTTCAATAACAACACAGTGATAGACGCAGATAACCTTCAACTCTCCGCCGAACAACCCCTCAGACACCACACGAACGCCATAAACGAAAACTACGAGTTCGGTGTGTACAGTTTCTCGCTGAAACCGGAAGTGTACTACCCCACGGGTCAAGTAAACATGAGTCGTGTCATACACAAACTCCTCGAAGTTGAATTAGACAGCCCGGATTCGAACCATGGCCACACGCTTCGTGTCTATGCATCGAATTATAACGTGCTCAGAGTGAACGGGGGTATAGCTGGTTTAAAATTTTAGAGTCTAATATTAGTAATGGCCGGTAGAGTTCAATTAGAGGCCGTGGGTCCACAGGACAAACTGTTCACAGATGACCCAGAATACACGTATTTCATAAAAAATTTTAAAAAGCATGGAAACTACTCGAAGTTTTACACAGATTTGGATTTTGATGGACGCATAGAGTTTGGTGAAGAAGTGCGATGTACCATCCCACAAAATCAAGGGGATCTCTTGAAAGGTGTGAGTGTTAAGGTCACACTCAATCCTTTGGACCAAAACTTAGTGAGTGGATACGATCACATCACGTACTGCGAATCCATAGCACAAGCCATGATAGAGTACGCGGATATATACATAGGCGGGTCTCTCATCCAACGCGTACCATCCGATATGTTAGCCATACACTCCGAATTATACATCACGCAGTCTAAACAGAGATCACTTTCAAAGCTCATTGGTAAACCATTCCGTATATTCTCTGTTTTTGACGACTATTACAAACAAATCAGGGAAAACTTACTCGCGGAATCAAAGGTCGAGACGTCTTACAGAGTCGATATCCCATTCTATTTTCACGAATACCCAGAACTCGCCGTACCCCTGTATGCCATCACGAAGCAAGAAATCGAAATAGTTATAAAACTACGAAAAGCAGAGGAGTGTATATTTGCCGTGAATGATCACACCAACAACGATACCAGTGAAAGTTACTACATTGGCCAAAATCCAACTGGTCTCATAAAATCAATGAACCCCGTGTTAGAAATGGTAAGTCTCGACAAAAAAATTAAAAAGTTTCCTAAACGCCTGGAATATACGATAACACAGACACAACAAAACACGATAGATTTGAATAATGCCGATGGTAGATACAACGAAGTACTCGAGTGTAACGAACATGAAGTCCGTTTGGAATTTAAAAACTCCGTGAAAGAATTATTTTTCATAGTGCAAGACAAATTAGATAACAACCCGGCAGTGGAAAACGATTTCGCGACACCTTTCCAATATTCTTCCATCAACAACTTCGACAATCACGTGTTTTTCACAAACAGCGAACAAGTCAAATACATTGGAATGACTTTAGATGGAGCAGAAGTCCTTAATGACGTCACGGGTAATTTGGTACACATAAGAGCCATTCAACCGGGTAAACATCACTCGAGAACACCCATTTATCGCCGTTTTTACATGTATAATTTCGGGTTAGAGCCAGAACGTTGGTACCCCACGGGTCAATTGAACTTCTCTAACATAAAGAATCAATTGTTGAAAATCGGACTTTTCGACTACCCAACTAATTACGATAAACAACTTAGAGTGTACGCGCAAAGTTATAACATACTCCGTGTGGAGAACGGAACTGCGAAGCTTTTATTTGAAACATAATGAAGACAGGTTTTGATCTCACAAACGATGCGAGTGCTCAAAATGAGCAACTCGCCAAAACAATGATTGATATCATCACTCCAGTGATTGAAAAAGGTATGATGCTCGCGGCGGAATACGCCAAGGCGTGTGGAAGAAATGCCGTACTCATGCAAGACGTGGAATACGCCATGAAATATTGCGCCATGCATGAGGTAGGAAAGCACATAGGTTCGTATTTACCAGAGGTTTACGAAGACGACGGAGGTGAGGACGATGACATGGAGATCATCGAAGAAGGTGAAGTGGAATTCACACGATATACAGGAGATGATCCGAAATTTAAGGCTATGAATGAAGCGAAGGATTCGTGGGACACGTGGGTTCCATCCAATCCGTCGGAACAACTTATAAAAAATGCTATAGATAGTAATGGACAATGACCCCGAAGGATGGACGGACGTAGAGTATAAGGAGTTCAAAGCAGACGACGCGGATTCAGATTCCGACTCAGAATCTGAGTCCGAGTCGGAATCTGACAAGCCAAAGATGAAAGGATACCAGAAGAAGGAATATAAGAAGATACTTTTTGTAGAGGAGTTACTCCCAGAATAAATTTTCTATGGCTAATATATAAAATGTCTACCGCTGCTGAAACCGTTACTCTCGTCAGCCAAGAGCTCGAATCGCAATCCTTGAACGCCGTCGCCGCTGGCTTCTCCTTCGCCGCGGCCCTTTCTTGGATGGACCTTGTTCGATGGATCGTCAACCAAGTCATCAGCGTCAAGAAGAACGGTGGCATGAACTACACGCTCACCGCCCTCTTCACGACCTTGTTGTCGATCCTCGTCTACTTGGGCTTGTCTCGTGTTTCCACTCGCGTCCAAAAGCCAACGCAACCACTCTACGCGGTTACCCGCTAAGTTTTCTTTTTGGTCACGAGCAACAGGACAACACCGACAAAAATTATCAAAAATATGGATACGAAAGCATCCCATCTACGCACATCCTCAAACTCCGGGATGTGCAAGGTGGTGGAAGGGCAAAATCCTTCTCAACTTTAGGCACATTTTCTAATTTATCAGTAGAACACGTCAAATTTAATTTAAGTATGTGATTTGCGTTTCTAAAATCGTATGGTATCAAACGACCATTACTACTGTAATAGAACTGCACGCGTATACTTGAAATAGTCTGTTGCACACCAGAATCAAAGTTGTGTTCTATGGCGTCTTCACTTCCAGAGTAGTTTATCACGTCTCCACACACGAGTATTTTACCCGTATAAAAGGGTGTATCTGAATACACGGTCTTGTTAAACTCGCTTGAACCGCTACTTAGTTTTATGACAAATGCGTCTACACCTTGAAGGTTAATAGAACCCGTTTTCAAACTGTTACCGGATGAGTGTTCGTTATCAGACGTGAGACCGAATACGTCGTGTGGTGTCGTGTACGTATTAGAAGACGTGTATCCGTGTATACCGTCGTAGAATCTAAACGTGAAATCACTCCCCGCCGTGAACTCTATATCATTCGTAGCGGAGGTATACGTAGCGCCGGTTATAATGGAAGATTTGCTATTAATTTCGCTCGCGAGTTCGACACCACTGTAGTTTCCGTTATCGAGTGTGATTGTTTCAGTCACGGATGCCGTGTTTAACGTAAACGTGTTGTTCCGATCGTGAATCAACAATTGACTATTGTGAATACGGGCAGACACGAGTGATATTTTAGACACGTTATACACGGGGTTTTTGAGGTGTATGACATAGTCACCTGGATCCGGATAGAGCACGGGGTCTCTATCACCACTATCTATGTCTAAGGTATGGACCTTCATTAAAATATGTGGACAATATTTTAATGAGTGTATTACTCTAAATTAGGCTAAATTAGCACAAGTGGTGCGCCAATGGGTTGTTCATGAGTTGACGCTTCGCGACACTGAGACTCGCCTGAGAAGCGTGTGGGTTTTCGTTACCCTTGTATGGGTTGAGATCATGGAAAGATGTGTTCGTGTACTGCTGAGTCCATCCAGCGTTTTGTGGGTTCACGCGACCATCCACACGCGTGGTGTCTGAACGGACAGACGTGAGCATACCACCTTGGTTGAGTGCACTGGCGCGAACATTCATACGACCTGGATTGGAGGCGCGGTTCGCCTTACCACGACGTTCATCTGGACGGAAACCATACTTTTGGAGTTCTTCCACCGTGTATCCGGAGCCGTACACGCGCTTTTCTCCAATGGCAGCCGCTGGGGACTCCAAATAGCCGTGTCTGTAGCTGTGAATGCCTGGTTGTGGCTGGTTCATGTAAGCGTATTGCTCGATGTTACCATCCTTCTTGTTTCTAGTTGGATCTTGAGAGACTGTGTTCGCTGGAACAAAACGCTTCGCTGGGGCAACATTGAGCGTGTCTGTTCTGAGACCAGTCTCGGAACGGTTAGTCGTACGCTTCGTGCGCTCGTGTTCACCTCTGGCGGTGCGACCAGACATGCCTTGTGCCCGACCGAGAGTGGCGGGGAGACGTTCTGGAAGGTACGCCGTCTTTTCTGGACGGTTGTGAGACACGAGACCGACCACACCACGACGACCGCCCTTAGAATCGTACGCTGGACCAGATCTACCCGGGAGAGTCGTCAATCTGTAAGCGCCAACATTTTCTGGGTTTACACGCAAAAGCTGTTGGTAACCCCCATAGGAAGCCACATTTGGATCAACCCCGAGACCTGGACCAACCAATTGTTTCTCAACTGGAGAAACATTGTTCATTCTGTTGTTATCCACAAAGTATTGGTCCGCCCTGTTTCTGAGCTGCTCGCCACTCGTTCTGAATTGAGGAGCAATCTCAGCAAAGTTTGGAACGGCAGCCTTTTGACCTTGTGGGATTTCGACTTGTTCGATTGGGTAATTCTTTGGTTCAACCACCCGATTCATAGCCGCTTGTTGGGCAACTTGAGGAGGCGCGGGTTCATACGTCTCCTTCGGTTGGCTCAACTTTCTACCCGCGTATATAAGACCTGCGATAGCTGCTACAGATATGGGATCAGCCATTCTTATTTCTTATTGATATTTTTATTTACATACCTTTGCTGAAACAAACCATTTTGCACTTCGGAACGCGTGCTCATTGGTTCGTAGGTCATGGTTTGCAAAGGAAGTTTGCATTCCATGTTTTGGAGTGGGAACAAATTTTGTTCGTATGTCTTCGCGAGTACCTTATTAAAGCGAGAGGTCGATTGTGGGCGGAGTTCATCACTCGCGTCAATAAATTCTGCTGGAGCACCCTTGCCCGCCATGTATGGCGCCGTGCCGTACACCATGGTGTTTGGTCTACTAGAACCATAGTTCAAGGTGCTGGGCTGAGGATACACGAACACTTCTTCGGTAGCACAGTTTACTGGAACGGCTGGGTTTTGAACCAACTTAAGACCGGGCTGCAATTGGTAAGCCATTTATTATTACGTGAGATTTATTTATTTAGGCGTGAGTGAATCCGTGCATACCACTTCGCTTGTCCCCATTTGGATCGAGGCCAGCAAAAGCTTCGAGTTGAACACCGCGAGCATTTGGATCGCACACGGAACCATCGGTCTTACACATGGGTGCATTCTTCTTACCATACAACCACTCAGCGAACTTAGTTTGGTCACCGGGGATGGTAGACACTGGAGAAGACACGAATTGTCTCGCGATCGCATTTTGCTGGTACATTGGCATGGAGGATCTAGAACGAGCGGGTCCAAATGGAGTGTCCCCCACGACAAACGCATCCGCGTCGGCTCTCACGGTTGGGTAAGAACACGCTGGGAGTCTGTTTGGGCTGTCACCCATGAGCACGTTAGCCATTGGATTGTCTTTCGTTGGCAATTGACACGAGGTCGCCGTACTCTCATAAAACTCCGTGGAACCCGCGACACCTTCCTTGACCATACCGGAGCGTTCCATTACATAAAGAACACCGAGTGCAGTTGCGGCGAGTACGAATATCCTGACATCGCGTTTGATAAGGTAGTGAATTGATGCGGCGTATATTATGAACCTAGAACCAGCATTCACGCGTTGCGCTGAAGACTGGATGTTGGTCGGCCAGAATTCGAGAACTTTGTCACTTCGCACGAGTTGCTTGGGATCTTCAAACCAAGAGCTCATTTATATATAGTAGTTTTATTTTTTCAACATGCCTCCCAACATGCCTTGCATGGTCTTCATGAGTGCAGATTCATCGATGTTTCCACCTTCCGTGTCGAGTTGGTCGGCACACTGCTTCGCAACCTTCTCAATCATGGAGAGGGTGTCTTCTGGGATAGAACTGATGGTGGTACCGAGCATGTACAAAGTTTGGATGTATTGCCAGATAGCATCCTTCGTTCCTTCCGAAACACTCGCCCAGTGTCCTTCGAGGTTAATACCCTTCAAGAATTCGAGGTTCTTGGCTTCATTCAAAAAGAACGTGTCGTCCTTCGCAGAAATCTTGTCCGCGAATGGAGTGACACCCGCCATGAAACCGTCGACGACGAGACGTGGGTTCGATGTTCGCATGAGCTCAAAGCCCGACATGCACTTTTTAATACCTTTTTCTTCTGGAAACGTCTTGTGGAGTTCCGCAAGAAATTGGCCCATCATATCATTGAAAGCGTTTACAGAACTCATTTTTACTGTAATCTATACTAATTTTATCTTTAAGCGAATGGTTCTGTAGATATGGTCTCTTTACCTCCTATGCCGTTAGACACAATGAAATACACTAAAACTGCATTAAGAAAAGCTGGTTTGGAATAAGCACTCGTTGGGAGTTTTCCTTCGTTATTGAGCTTCGCCTTGACGTGGACGTAGCCCGCCGTGATGACACCCGCGATGATGGCGGCCCAAGCTGGATCTCTAAGGTAATCTTCGAATTCCATTTAATAGTAACCAACTTTTTTTGCACGGGTTTCGGATGCGTCTGGGAACAATACATCGTCATCCTCTTCTTCCTCCTGTTGTGGGGCCATGGGTTTATCGGCCGTGGAAATGGTCTTGAACTCGTTATCGAATGGAGAAGTTTCTGGTTCTTCTTGTTGCTGTGGTGGGAAGGAATCTTCGGCCGCCGCTTCTGGTTCACCACTGGTTTCGCCTTCTGCTTCGGTCATGGGTTCATCCATTGGTTCACTCATGGGTTCGGGTTCAGGTTCAGGCATTTCATCTGCGAAATCTGGGTCTTCGGTGTCTTCCATTTCACCACCAAGATCGATGTCCTTGTTTTCTTGTGACATGTACGTTTGAAGAATTTGTTGTACCGGAATCAGTTCACGGACAGACGCTTCGATGGCGATAGAGAAACGTTCGTACAACTTCTCGTCTCTCTCGTACTCATTTTGGCTTTCGGAAAACACGTATGGATCCTTGTAAAGTTCCTTCGCGACGTTATTGTAACAGGTCTGAATGAAGGTTTCATTCGTTGGAAGCTTGAGTGAAATCTTTTTGTTATCCTTGCCGAGACGCACGGACGAAAGAATCTTAACACAGCTCACAAACACGGCTGCGAGAAGATCGTTAAACCACGCGCACCTGTTCGCGATGTTATCGGTGTGTTGTTTAGACATACCCTCGTTCCAGTTTGGAACTTCCTTGAGAAGCTTTTGGAACATCATGAGTACCTTTCTTCCCTTAGACATGGTGTACGCCTCTTCGTACATCTTTTCAAAATTCTCAATCATAACCGGACACATGAGTTCACACAATTGGCCCAAGTACTCACGCTTGGCTTCTACTAAAATATTGAGGTTGTCCATTTATGATTAAGTGAAATTTTTTTAAAATCATTTTCCCGCGTTTCCCCTGTACTTATTGGCCACCTTTTTCAAGTTAACAAAAGATGGAAAATCACCGAAATCTTCTGTCTCTGTGACTTCCTTTTGGGGTTTGTTTTTCTTGATGGACCACGTGATGAATATTTCGTGGTCACCTATGAGCCTCGTGATGAAACCACCTAGATCGAGTTGCCTCTTGATGTAATGCGTCGCTTTGATTCTATCGAAGGCAGGGTATCCGACCACAAAGTTTGGAATTTGTACGAATAATTGTTTGTTGCCAATCTCTACGGTCTGACGAATCTTTTTAGCTACTTGTTCGTAAATTTTCTTATACGTCTCTTTTTTCAATTGATTCTTTTTTTCAGCTATCTTTGAAATCTCATTGACACTGATCATTACATTATCTAAATTAATTATTTTCCAACAATTTGGGGCGGCCATACATCTCTTCGGTGGTTGGTATGACCTTCTCTATGAGTGGTGTGTTTCTCACGAATTTGAGTTCGTTTTCTCGTACTTTGGAAAAGTCCTCAAATTCACGGATGTCCTTGTCTGTGGTAAACATCTTGGTGTTCGAGGGCTTATCGACATCGAGTGGTTGCGTTCTAAGAGAGATGACGACGACCACTGGGTTTGTTCTGCTCACTTCACTCATGTACTTGGCGATGATGAGCTTGGTCGTGTCGACCTTGCCTGTCTCTTCGTCAATGAATTCGATGGGAACATCCGTGAGGTCACCCAAGTCTGGGTCATCTACACCCAAAGTACGAAGCGTCGCTTGCATGTTCATGTCATTCCAGTTCACACTGTGTGGGTCATCCATGATGCGCACATCCGACGAAACAGCGAACGCGTATGGGAAACCTCCGTGTTTCACGACCATGAAGTTACACCTGTAGACTTCATCTCGCGTCTCGTCGTGTGTGAACTTCCTGACCTCAGTAGTCTGCACGATGTAAGTACAGAGACCTGTGATCTCTTGAACACGCTTGTTTACCGCGAGTACAATCTTTTCCATGACATCGTTAGACACTTTGACGTTTTCGACGCGTCTGTACTCCGTGAGGTCGAGGACGTTTTCGTCTATGTCCGACGTTTTCGTCTTAGTGGAGAACCTCTCCGTCCTGGACATCAAAAAGAGTATGAGTAGAATCAACAGTACTAAATACAGTATCCGCATTAATATATGTTCACAAAATTTTTAAGAAAAAAAAATATTTTTTTTATTTCTTTTTTTCTAAAAAAAGTTTTGAAAAAAATATTTTTTTTTCGATTACATGTATTTGGATTTCACCCAATTTCTGTCAGCCTTAAAAATTTTTGAGAGTTTAGGATCCGTGGTTCTAAACAGTATCATCAAGACATTCAAACGTCTAAATAGACCGAGTGGTGGTTCGCCAGCGCGAATGACCTTCGCCAACGCGCGGTGTCTCGCGAGTTCCGATTTATCGCGAACATCGTGATATCCATGTTCACTGAGTTTACCGTTGGACCTTATGGGGATGATAACCTTTTTCTTCATTATACGATGTATTCATATTTTTTTAGAATGCGCTCGTTTGAGTTAAAGTTTTTAGTCTTATAATTTAATAGATGTCGCTTCTGATATACAGTCCAAAGTGTAGTCACAGTCTAGATATCATCGACTACATCAAGAGACACCCACAGTTGGCGCAGTTGGTGAGTTACCACAACGTGAATCTCAAGGGTATCCCTCCTCAGTACGCACACAAGATAAACCGCGTCCCTACGATGCTCACCAAGAATGGAAAATTACTCGTGGGGAACGAGATACGAAATTGGTTGGAATCGCTTCTCCCTGTGGAAGACATAGGTACGTGTGGTTTCGGTGGGTGTTCCATGACCACATTCGATGGTGAATCCAATTCCGATATTTTTAGTTTGGATGATTACGGACGCGCGCTCCAACCCGCGATGACACCTGAACTCGAGGAAAAAATAAGTCGTGACGTGTCCCAAGCCTATAACACAGGCATAAAGAAATAAACGTTAGTTTAGGCATGAAGCTCGCTACGATACAGGCGAGTGCTATAAAATCCACTTTCGAGGTACTAAAAGATATACTCAATGATGTAAATGTCTATTTCAAACCAAGTGGTGTGTACATCACGACGCTCGATACTGCACGAACATCATTAGTAGACATGTTTCTCTCATCGGATAATTTCGAAGAGTACGAGTGTGAGAACGAGATCGTTGCCGGCATCAACGTGTCTAATACGTTCAAGCTTCTCAAATCTATCACGAATAACGACGTTCTCGTGATTAGCATCGATTGTCGAGAATTCATGAACATTGAAATTCACAGTGAAACCAAGAAGACATCGACTAAGTTTGCACTCAAGCTTCTCGACATCAACGAAAACCAAATCGAAGTTCCGGATATGAACATGACTACCGTGACTCCTATGCCTTCCATAGATTTTCAACGAATTTGTCGCGACATGTATAACATCGGGGGTGATATAGAAATTACACGGGATGGTAAGGTTCTCCGTTTAAAGTGTGAGGGTGATTTCGCCAATCAGGAGACGGAGATTCAATGTACGGAAGAGAGCCCGCGTATATGCGGTACGTATTCCCTTCGGTACATGAACATTTTCACTAAAGCGACGAGTATGTGTTCTACCGTGCAAATCATGCAAGAGGATAATAACCGATTCCTCATATTGAAGTACAACGTCGCAAATCTAGGTGATTTGAAGTTCTATCTCGCCACTAAAGAACTCGAAGATCAGTAACGTATCCATCGAGTGTACTGACTGTTTTGGTCTTCCCAAATACGTTCTTCAAACGAATGTTTGGATACATGGTTGCGAGTGTTTCCTCGTCGTAGTAAAGCATGTCACGTATGCGAACCTTTTCTCCATGAAAATCACCTCTCGGCCCCGCGTACCGTTTTATCTTACCTAAAATATCCTTGACTGGCTTATCGTCAATGTCCACGAGGTGTGCCGATACGAGCGGAATACTAAACACCATACCAGGTTCACTGGGTGGTGGCCACTCGTGTTGTGTTTTGTACGTCAAGTACTTGTACAACTTGTCATTGTACCAGTATTTGACCCGAATGATCACCTTTTTCACGTTTGCAGGGAGGGTTTCTTTCCTGTACTTTAGCTCCTGTGATTCAACGTAGTGTTCATCAAACAACCCGTCCCACTTTTTAGATTCTCCTTCCCAGAATTCACCGTCTGTCTCAAATTCTTTGTCGTTATCCGTAAAATATTCCATCGCTGCGCGTTGAATGCGATAATCGGGTATGGAAACAAAATTTTTGTAAACATCATAAACCCATATGATTACGCTAGTTAAAAGATTGCGTAGCATTCTAATTAATTTATGGAGGGAAATTTTTTAAGTAGATATAACAACAAAATAGACGCATGGAAACAGTCTATTGACGATGACCCCCAAAACCGTTCGGAATACGAGCGAGACATGTCCGAGTATCTAATAAAGTGTATGCCTTACATGAAACAATACACGGAAGACATAGATGTAGAAGTTAGTACAGACAATATCTTTAATTGTAAAGAAACGTCTGGTCTACAGAGAAAGGACATATTTAATGAATACCTAGCAGACGTAGAAAACATGACTGTAGAGAAGAAAGTTGAGAAGAGGGTGGACACATGTCCCACCTGTCCCGATAGTAACATATTCCATTTTGCCGATACGAGTGAACTCGTGTGTGATAACTGCGGTCTCATTTTAGCCACTCTCATCAGCGAAGAATTAACCTATCGCGAAGAGCAAGAGACATCGGAAAAGATCGTGAATTATTCTTACAAGCGTGAGAATCACTTTAACGAATGGTTATCACAGTTTCAAGCACAAGAGACCACGAACATACCACAAGAGGTCATAGAACAACTGCGGAGTGAACTCAAGAAGATTAAGATAAAGTCACTCGAAGAGATCACACACGCCCGAGTAAGAAGTCTCCTTAAAAAGCTCAAACTTAATAAGTATTACGAGCACGTCCCTTACATAACAAACATATTGAGCGGTATCAAGCCTCCTAAGATGCCACAAGAGCTCGAAGAACGTCTTCGTATCATGTTTAAGGACATACAAAAGCCATTCGATGATAATTGCCCTTCGTACAGGCGCAATTTCCTTTCCTACAGTTATGTGTTATACAAATTTTGCGAACTTTTGAGTGAGGACTCATACCTTCAATACTTTCCACTCCTTAAAAGTAAAGAGAAGCTGTACCAACAAGATGTGATATGGAAGAAGATATGCCACGATCTAAGATGGGAGTACATACCCACCATTTAAAGAAAAGGGTACTCTAAAAACATAATGAACGTGTACGAACAGTTTTGTGTAGACGAAGCGACATTTCACCTAAACAAAGCCAATGAAATCCTGACCAAAGAAATGAAAGATCCTAAGAAATATTACGACGAAACACTCAAGAGTTACAAAGACCTCGCGCGCCTGTTTCCCTTTATTCTAGCAATGAGATACGCCGAACTTCACACTGACGTTCTGGAAACGGAGGAAAGTTTATCAGATACGCAGTCTTCAACCCAGTCAAGCGAAGGTAGTTACGACCCTGAATCTCAGCCGCGTCATTTAAGGTTTTAATCGTTTTGAATTCGAGGACGGTCTCGTTATTAATAATGATGTCCGCCCTCAAATTTCCAATCACGTGTCCATTGAATGGAATCGTAACTATTCTCTCCGATTCGTAAGGAATGTTCTTCGAACGAAGAAGCACTTCCATCGCATTGTGATATACTCTCTCACTGTATCCTGGTCCCAGTTGAGAATATATCTCTGTGGCGTAGGTCTCAATTTCAGACATCTTATATTCTTATTAAAAAATAACTCTAAACTACTTCATTAAATCGCGTATGCCGAGCCACCGTGCTTAGATTCATCGAGACCGATGACTTCTTCTTCTTCGGAAATTCTTAGCATCTTCGCACCTTTGAAAGCTCCAAAGAAGACGCCGAGCATCGTCATCGTCCAAGATGCGATGACCAAGATACCGACGATTTGTGCACCGAGAAGTTTACCACTGCCCCCGTAGAAAACACCGGCTTCATCGATACCGAAGACATCGTTGACGTATTCTCTCTTAGCCATGAAACCGACCCAAAGAACGCCGAGTGCGCCACAGAAACCGTGCATCGGGGCAGCTTCGAGTGGGTCGTCAATCTTCAATCTGAGGAGGAGAGCACTCGAATATTTGATGCACGCGGCACCGAGTGCACCACACAAGAGTGCCGCCCACGGTTCCGTCGTAGAGCAGCCAGCTGTGATAGACACAAGACCCGCCAAAGCACCGTTACACACAGCGATGAGGTCCCAAATCTTGTCTGACTTGTAGTTGAGTGCCATCGCGGTGAGACCACCGGATGCAGCCGCGAGTGTTGTCGTCACAGCGGTTCGCGCGATGACCTTGGCGTTGTCTTCACTCATGAGTCCCAATTGAGAACCCGGATTGAAGCCGTACCAACCGACCCAAAGAATGAACGTCCCTAGAACGACGAGTGGTGCGGAGTGTCCAGGCATAGGATTCACACGACCATCCGGTGAGAATCTTCCCTTTCTCGGACCCACCATGTATGCCCCAACGAGACCAGAAAGACCACCGACCATGTGTACGATACCAGATCCAGCAAAGTCGAGCATACCGACACCAAAGAGTTTCGCACCATTTTCTCTCCACGGACCGAGCCATCCTTCAGTGGACCATCCCCAATGGACGACACACGGGTACACAAACGCCGTGAGAAAGAATGAATACCCGAGATACGCGACGAACTTTGTGCGTTCGGCGACGGAACCGGAAACAATAGTGGCCGCAGCGGCTGAGAAAGCCCACTGGAAGAGAAAGAATGCGACATCTCCCGGAGAAGAGATATCCTTCATGGCAAAGTTACCAGAGCCAATGAAAGAATTGGGTTTGTGACCTTCCGTCTGACCGAACGCGAATCCATATCCAAATAGGAACCACGCGACGGCACCGACGCACGCATCCAGAACATTTTTGATAAGAATGTTTTTAGTATTCTTAGTCCTGACCGAACCTGCACAAAGCATAGCGAAACCCGCTTGCATGAAAAAGACAAGATAGGCCGAGTTCAAAAGAAATTGAGCATTTGAAGCGACTTCGTGTCCTTGCACCTGTTCGGAGAGCGTTTGAAGATCCATGTTCTTCTGGCAAGTAATCAAATCTCTTCCTTATGTAAGATTAACATGACGTGGTGGTGGCCATTCAACAAACTCAAGCGCTCTTTTAGTTATCTGATGGGTGAATGACTCCTAAGTCATTCACAAAAGATCAAAAATCAAGACAACATGGACAGACACCATCTACTCGGCCTTCTCGACAAGCTCCAAGAAAAGTACTCCCTCCAAGATGGGGAGTACAAGGAGTTCGCCGAAGCCATCGGGGGAAAGAAGAAACCCCTCGATGTATCCGAAGCGAAGATTGTGAAGTTGACCTATGACCTGTATGAGTGTGGAGTAGAACACGGTGACGAAGAATTCTACCCAACCTTAGACTTTACGAAAAAATGTACTTGTATGTGGAACGTCGTGGAAGACGAGACGAGCTGGCACGTCTACGGTGATAAGATATACATGGGCCTGTTTAATCGTTGCGACATTCACAAGAGTGAATTAGAACTCATAGTCAAAGAGATGGAAAAGGAAAAGAGTGTTGTGAGCATGGCGAACGTGCACAACAGGAGGATTTGTATTCGACCTATCTCTGTAGAAATTATTTCTTAATAAAATGTAAGATGTCTCCCGTCCCATTCGTCGACGTCAGAAACATAACTTCCGCCTCGAGCCCTCGTTTCAAGAAGGGAATAGATGGTCTCGTGAAACAGTCGAAACAGGCGATTAATACCGGTAAGAGTACGCTCAACAAGGAACTCAAGATTTACGACCAATTCATCGCGCGCGAAAAAAATTCAGGTAAGCCCGTGTACGTCAAGCTTTTCTCGGAAGTCAAGCGCCTTCTTCAAGGAAAACCCGCGTCAAAGCCCAGTAGTTTAAAGAAGAGAACACCAAAAAGTACATGATGACGTGTGGTGTTTGTTGTGAAGGTTATAACAAAACAAATCACAAAAAAGTATGTTGTCCTTTCTGTGATTTCGAATCGTGTAGAACATGTACACAGACATATTTACTTTCTACGACGGAAGATCCACATTGTATGAGTTGTAAAAAGGCACACAATCGCGAATTCGTAGACTCATTTTGTACCAAAAGGTTTAGAAACCACGAGTACAAGAAACACCGTGAACAAATTTTGTACGAGCGCGAACTGAGTCGCATGCCAGAGACGCAACCGCAAGTACAAAGAATTCTTCGGCGACGGCGATTACACGCCATGCAAAAGGATATATCAAACTTGTACCTACGCACGAGACGTAAGTATCAGATAGCCGTTCAAACGGGTGGAATGTACATCGAGAGTTATCTAAAAATGGTCGAATTCGCGACGTGGGCGTACGAGCAAATCCAACAGGAGTTACACGAATTAAACACGACACCCATAGATTCTACGGATAAAGTGGTCAAATTCACGCGTGGGTGTCCAAAAGAAGAGTGTCGTGGATTCTTAGACGAAATGTGGAAGTGTGGTATCTGTGAAACATCCTTTTGTGACATGTGTAACGAAGAGTGTGCGGAAGGACACGCGTGTGATCCAGATACCGTGAAGACCATGAAACTTCTGAAGAGAGACACAAAACCGTGTCCAAAGTGTAGCACGATGATTCACAAGATAGATGGGTGTGCGCAGATGTGGTGTACCACGTGCCAAACGGCATTTGATTGGAGAACTGGAGCCATAGAGAAGGGACGCATACACAATCCACACTATTTTGAGTTCAAATCGAGAACGCGGGAACACGGAGACATTCCGTGTGGTGGGCGACCAACATTCAGAGAACTTTTGGATAATGCGGCGTCATCCGAGATATTGGCACTCAATACAGCGGTGGGAACTGTGGAGTATCAGTTGGCGTATAAATACGGATTCATGTACAGGGACAATCTTAACCTTAGAATAGGTTACCTCATGAATCAAATCTCCGATGATGAACTCAAAAAGGAACTTCAGAGACGAGACAAGTACAACGATAAGATCGGGGATATACGTGACATCTATCAGATGTTTGCCGATACGGGTGGTGATTTATTGAGACAATGGATGATAGATCCGGGCAAGGAACAATACGTGTTAGATACGGCGTACGAACTCGCTAAGTACACGAACTCCGTGATAAACGGAATACGAAGCAGATACACGTGTCAAGTGCCTCGTTATATATTTCTCGGTAGATATTAGATGATGCTCATCATATTAATAATATTGTTAGTGATACTACTATTAAGACCAAAATATAACAACCCAAGGATCATAGAATGTGTGTTGACTGACGACGACTGTGAATACATAAAATCGAAGGCTGAACCGGAACTCAAAGTGTCTACAGTATCTGATGACAGAAACATAGATTACCAGGTACGAAAGAGTGAAACGGCGTGGTTGGGATTCGATGATGAGAGAATACACGACATAGCACACAGGTGCTTAAAACACGTGGGCATGGAAGATTGTGATAATTGTGAGAGTCTCCAAGTCCTTCGGTACAAACCGGGTGGTTTTTATAACCCTCACCAAGATGCAAACATGGAACATGCGAATAAAAGAAAGTACACATTCATACTCGCCTTGAATGATGAGTATGAAGGTGGAAAAACATCGTTTCCGGTATTAAATAAATCTTATAGGCTACACAAGGGTGACGCACTTTTATTTGATACTTTAGACACGTGGGGCCGCGTCAATAAAAAGGCGTTACATGGTGGCGAGCCCGTAAAGAGTGGCGAAAAGTGGATTTGTAACCTGTGGGTCCGCGAATCTAAATATCACCCCTAGCGCGCAACTTTTCGCGGTTCGCCATGTGAAGCGCCTCTACATCCGCCTTGTTTTGTCCTACGTAAGGCACGGCATAGCCTTCATCACACATCCACTTATTGACGTTCGTCCATTGTCCGTCTTCAGACACCCACACTTCTGCCAAAATGCGACCAAACTTCCCTCTGGAATCCCTTTCCGGGCATCTGAGTTGGATCTCGATATCATCCTTCTCAGATTCTACGGCTTTGAGACACCATTCCTTGAGCTTCTTCTTGGAGAGGAGACCGAAAACCTTTTCTTCTTTATCAGAGGTACGCGACTCTGGGGTATCGATGCCGAGCAAACGCACGCGTTGCTTGGTACAGACATCGAAACCGAGATCGATGGTGACATCTATCGTGTCTCCATCGACGACCTTTTCTAAGGAAGAGACACGGTAAATGAATTCACAGGGTTCTTGGGCGTAGGTGGACATATACTATGGGTTAGATTATAATCACCTGATTACACTAGTACCCCGTTTTTTCAACACTTCATTCATACGCCTTCTACTTAAAATTGTATTATTTATATTTTTTTCTATATCTCTGAGTCTATTTAGTCCAGTCTTTGGATCTTTCACCTCTTTTATTAATGCATCTCTTTCGCTTCTCATAACCAATTTACCATTAATATTGGTCGTATCTATATTTTTTAGAAGCTTTGCTCTGAGTGCTTTGCCTACACCTAACTGAGAGGCACCTATCATCGTAGCTTTGGGCTTCAAAGATTTCCAACTCTGTCTAGCGGCCACGCCTTTCATTTGACGGTTAAACGCAGCACTCGCATTAAACGTGTTATTAGTGGCTCTGTTTGCTGCGAGACGCTTTTGTTCTAAATTTCTAGTCTGAGCTCTGAGTGCATTTATACCTCTTTGTGCATTCTGTCTTTGTTTTGTGAGACCAGTTATGACCTTTTGTGATACGGCGTTTCTACGCCGGAGATTCTGTCTTTGACCTCGAACTTGTGCGAGCGTTTTGGACAACGTGTTTCTTTGTCCCTGAAGATTCTGTCTTTGTTTTGTGAGACCAGTTATGACATTTTGTGATGCGGCGTTTCTACGCCGGAGATTCTGTCTCTGACCTCTGACCTGTGCGAGTTTGCTGGAAAGTGTGTTTCTTTGTCCCTGAAGATTCTGTCTCTGGCGTTGGAGTCCAGTCACAACACCCCGCGCGACGCCGATTTCTTTTTTGGCTTTATTAAGGTTGGTTCGGGTGTTTCTCAATTGTGTACCGAGTCCGCGAACAGCGGTACCTTGCCACTTGCCGACCACTTTGGATTTTTGGAGGTTTGTTTGGAGACTTTTCACAATTCTCATTGTTTTATTCAATTCGGCTTGAGTCTGGGCCAAAGTGGTGCTTCTATCTTTAAGTTCACTAATTAGTTTACTTTTGTTAGATGTAACTTTTTCTAATTCTTTGGTAACTGAATTCACCGCGGTTTGAGTTTCTCCAAGTTGGGTTTTTAATTTTTTTGTTTCTTCATTGTACTTCTTTTCGAGAACGGCCTTTTCGGCGTTAGACGCAGTCTTAGCGTTTTTCATTTCTTTTTGAAGCCTCGCTATATTTAATTGGATTCGTGTAATTTCATCCGCCTTTTTGACCAAGTTTGCATTTTTCACGGCGATTCGTTGTGTGGCGAGCTTAAGTTTTTCGGTTTTTTCATTAGAGTCAGCCTGCCATCTGTTTCGGTTAGTTTCTAAAGCCTCGATTCTTTTTCTCTGGTCGGCTTCTCTGGTAGCGCCGCTACGTATTATTTTATTTGCTTGTGTTTTATAGATGTTTATTTGACTTTGCAATTCTTGTTGTCTCGTTTCTAGGAGTGCATTCTTTTCCTTTATGAGAGTGTTCATTTCAGCCTTATTTAAATTTGCTTGTGCAAGTTTTTCTGAAATTTCGTTTGCTTTGGCGTTTGCAGCGGCCGCAGCTTCTGCACTTTGTTGAGCTTCAGCTTGAGCCGCGTTTCTCGCAGCATTCGCTGCTGCTGCAGCTTCTGCACTTTGTTGAGCTTCAGCTTGAGCCGCGTTTCTCGCAGCGTTCGCCTCCGCCTTGTTACCAAGTGCCTTTTCAAGTTGTTTATTTGCGTTAAGTTTTTCTTGGCGCAGTTTTTGATAGTTTGCATTTTTTATTTTTTTCTCATTTTGTAATTTTTGGTAATTTTTGGTGGCTTTATTTAGGTTTGCTTTAAGTTTATTTCTTACATTAGGGCTCGTTGATCGTGCAAGTTCATTTTTAAGCTTTTCTATGTTTCTATTTTTAGTATTCATAGTAGTTTTAAGATTACCCATTTCTTCGCGCATTCTATTCATGTTTTCAGTGTTTCGACTAATCCTTTGTTTCAAATTTTCAACGTCTTTATTTGCGTTAAGTTTTTCTTGGCGCAGTTTTTGATAAATTGCATTTTTTCTATTTTTCTCAATTTTCAATTTTTCGTAATTTTCGGTGGCTTTATTTAGGTTTGATTGAAGTTTATTTCTTACATTAGGGCTCGTTGATCGTGCAAGTTCATTTTTAAGCTTTTCTATGTTTCTATTTTTAGTATTCATAGTAGTTTTAAGGTTACCCATTTCTTCGCGCATTCTATTCATGTTTTCAGTGTTTCGACTAACACGTTGTTTCAAATTATTGCGCTCTTTCTCCAAAGCATTTCTCTCAGCGTTTGAAAGACCAGATTTACTCAATTGGTTCTCTAAATTTTGTATTTTAGTTGTGAGTTCATTTTTATTTTTTTCCGCCTTGGTTAGCTGGTTTTTCAATTTTTCCACTTGATTAGTCGCGCCCTCGCCATTTTTTGTTTTCATTTGATTAATCTTAGCGAGTTCCGTATTCAAGTTAATTTTGTTTATGTTGTTGGAACTCTTTTTACTGAACTCGTTTAAATACTCTTTCTTTGAGGCGTTGCTTATTTTACCCGAGCTAACCTCTTTGTCTATGTTCATGAGTTTTTTGAGTGTAGCGAGTGCACTTTCTCCATACTTTTGAAACTGTTCGTTGGATGCACGTTTGATCTCTTCATTTTTTATAGCATTTACGTACACTTCTTTGATTTTTTCTAGTCTCTCGGCTTCACTCTTTTTACTGAGTATTCGATGTTCGAAAGAATTGAAATTACTAGATATGGCCGCCTTCGCTTGCGAGTTATACACGGTACCGTTTTTCACATTTTGGATGTGTTTCGCAGTTTTCTTAAGGAACTCGTTTCTCACACCCATATCACTAGACAAGCGTTTTGCCTTTTCGGCTTGAAACTTGACTAATTTTTCGATCGTCTCGCGCTTGAGTTCTTCGGCGCTTTTAGTCGCGGGACCCGCGCGTTTCATCATTTGTGCGAGTCGGTTATTCGCGTTCGGTCTCCGGTTTCTACCGAGCGCACCCACGAGCGTCTTGAATCGGTTATTTTCTCTCCCGCGTCTGGCCGCGTTGTTTTCACGCGCGCGTTCACGAACCGCGGCTTCGTAATAACTCCCAGTTTTTCTTGGTTCGGTGTTTCTGTTCCCGTTCCCGTTTCGGTTCCTGTTTTGGTTTCGGTTCCCGTTCCCGTTCCCGTTTTGGTTTCGGTTCCCGTTTTGGTTTCGGTTACCAAGAGACTGGGATTCACGGGAAATGTTACTGAGCGTCTTGTTTTCGTTATTGTTGTTACGAACACTTTTATTGTTGTTGTTACGAACGCCGTTATTGTTGTTGTTGTTACGAACACCGTTATTGTTGACGTTGTTCACGTTCAGGTTATTTGGGTAATTGTTGTTGGTATTGACGGAAACCCGGCGCGTAGACCTCGTGGGTGGTCTAACGTGGAGTTTGATGGGCTCGTGAATCTTTTTAGACTTCAAAATACCTTCGATGGATTCTATTATGTCATCCTTCGTCATCTTATCGAACTTAGATAAACCAACTTTGCGCGCGACGCGTTTAAGCTGGGACGACGTAGACGAAGAGCTAAACAAGGTTTCGAAATCTTTCGTGCTCAAAGGTGACTTTCTGTCGATCATGTACATGCCATCTTTAGACAGAACCAAAGGCGGGAGAGGGAGTTTATCCTCCTGGATGGCGGAGTACGCATTGCAAATTTGCTCTCGTGTGAGGTTGAGCTCTGCACCCGTGTTTTGCTTCACGAGCTTTTTTAGATTTTTTATGTCAATCCTCGGATCGCACGCGTCCATATTGATATAAACCAACAAAAAATTACGAAGTACCCATTAAGTACATTCGTATCTTGTCCTCGTAACACATATTGAAATCAAATATATCCATGTCATCTACGTCTATTATTTTGTTCACCTGGTACGTGAGTGTGTAGTCGTATCTGTTGTTTAAATTCGCCATGATGAGCGCTTCCGCGAAAGCGCGTGGATTATCTATGGTTTCTATGTATTTCGTCTTACACTTTATCTGTATACAATGGACATCGTGTGGTGGTTTATCTAAAAACGGTGCGAGTGGTAAAGATTCTACTGTACCGCCATCGACGTACGTCTTATCCATGTATTTTCTGGACGAAAACACGAATGGAATGGCGATGCTCATACACACGGCGTCGATCACTTTCATGTCGGGGTGTGTATCGACCGAAAAGTAATCCGTCGTGCTCGTGTTCACACAAAATGCGGACACATGTATCTTCTTACTGAGTTGACTAAACGTGGGATCACACCCACATATCTCTATGAGCTTCCTTCTCATGGGCTCAAGGTCCACGAGACCAAATTTGTGTAAAAAACATTTCAAATTCAATTTCACTAAATCTGAAATGTTCAACCGTAATGATGTATCTATGATGTCGTCGACACTCTTTCCGAGCGCTAACATTAAAGCGAGTATGGAACCCGCCGAAGCGCCTGAAATTTCTTGAATGTCGACCAATTTATCTTCTATGGTCTTCAGGTGTCCGAGCATCGCGAAGATGCCCATCGCACCCGGACCTATCGCCAAATATTTCATGGATGGTCACCTAATAGTACTTAGGAAATTGCTTTCTCAAAAGAGCGAACACGAGCGCGAAAACGACGGCGTGGACGAGGGCAGCCGCTGGGCTGGTTTGTCCGGAGGTGAAGACACCCTTGGAGCCTGGTGGCAAAGTGAGCAACATACCTGGGCTCAAGACCAAGAACAAAGTGGTGGTCACGATGAGGTCGGTCTTGGTGAGAACGAGACCCATAGCCTTCGCGATCATCGAGTACACGAGGAAGAACACAAGGGCGTGGAACAAGACCGCGGTGCGACCGGTGAGACCGTTGCGGAACTTGATGCTGGTGCCATCGGTTCTGAGAATGATACCTGGGCTAAGCGCGAGGAAGAGGGCAGCTGGGATGGCAACTTTTTGGGAAGTGATATCTGGAAGCATGTTTATATTATATCATATTATAATTCTATGGCTCTATCATCTGAAAAACGGTAACAAAATTCGATAAAATCGTGGTACTTGGCATCTTTCAGAATATGGTGTTCTAGATACCTGTCGTGAAGGTATGTCTTGAGTAGATTCCACATCCACCAAAGATCATCGTCGAAATGACCTCCCCAATCGTCGATGTGAAGAGGTTTATTCATTTGAATTTCGTATTCATCGTCATCGCTGTATTCATTATCACTCATACGTTCCGCCGCGTGGGCGTATTCGTTCCACACCATTACTTTCGATCCTTGATTCCAGTGAGGGAAAGTGAGGTAGATTCCTTTACTGGTAGGTTATCGAGTATAGCCTTTAACACACTTTCGGCTTGTTGTTCGTTACCTTTGAAGTAGTTCACTAGACCTTCCATGACGGTGGTCTTGTTGAGACCAGTCTTTCTGGCGCTTTTACGAACGGAAATCTTCCCCTTCTTGAGGTTAATGGCGTCTAGACCGTTATCCATCATGAGCTTCTTTACTTGCAATTTGAGGGACTTTTCGGCCTGAACGAGGATCTTAATATCTTCTCGGGCTTCTGTAATTTGCTTGTTTAATTCAACCAACTTAGAGACGCTGTTTGAGAGTTCGTCTGATGGAACTTGAGACATTTTATATATACCTAATACCTTATTTCTTTAAGTTTACGCGCACAAACCACGTTGCATGGTGTCTGGGGCGATGGTGGAGTTGTTCCACACGAAAGCATCCTTTGGATTTGGTGGGTCCGCGCGGATTTGTTGGTTCGCGTTGCGAAGGGCACCACCGATGGTTTCTGGGAAGCCAATTTGTTGGCGTGGTTCAAGGAAGTTTTGGCCGGAGAGAATGTCATCTGGAGCAAACTCACCGAAATCCTCCTGAGGCGCGACTTCACGTGGCAACAAAGAAGACGCGAGGCCGGTACCCGCCTTCATTTCACAGCCAACGCCGGCTTCCGCGGATGGACCGACGGCATCGATGCCGCCGATCATGGCGTATTCTTGATCCTTAACGCTGTAGGTGGAACGGTTGTTCACGACCATGAGGTAGATAACGGCCGCGATGGCGAGGGCGATGAGCGCCTGGCGGGGCGTGACCTTTTTCATCTTCATCTTCATCTTTTATATATAGAAACAATTTTTTTATTCATCGTCTTCAATCACATAGTCATCTGGGTACGCCTCGATTTCTGGTTCTGGTTCTGGGACAACCTCGGGTTCTGGCTCTGGTTCTGGAGTTGGCTCTGGAACTGGGTTGAGCTTCACCTGAACGAGGTTCCATGTTGGACCAAACGCCTTCTTCGCGAACCAAAGACCCGCGTATTCGAGCATGACCGAGCACTCCGTGCCTGGAGTCAACACCTCGAAGTCGACGAGCTCCTTCTTCGCATCGAAAACCTTGGTAGCGCTGATGCGATCCGCAGAAAGGGTGTCTTCCTTCGTGTAAACCTTGTTGATGGTTTGTTCTGGAAGTTGCTTACCGAACCAAGTCTTGCTGTTTTCGATGGCCGATTCTACATTCTTGGTGTGAATGGCTTCGACCTTTTCGACACCACTCGCGTTGGAGAGGTCGAAGGTGACGTCCGTGTCTACATCAACGACCTTCGCATTCTTCACCTGAACGTAACAGCGCTTCTTTTCTTCTGTGAGTGCGCTCACGTGGTAGAGACCGTCTTCGCCTTTGGAGAGGGAACCGTAAATCATTTTATAGGTCATATATGGTTCAAATCTTTAACCCCTACAAATGGTATAGTGGCTGATTTACGTAAGACTTGTCTGGGGACCCAGGAATCACGCACTGGTTTGAAACCGTACAATGTTTCTTCCATCTTAAGCTTTGGTGGAAGTGGAAGGGGGCGTTTTGGTCTATAGTTAAATTCGTTTTTAACGTATGAGTTTGATTTGTTCTCGACCCAATCGAGTTTTTCTGTGTTAAATCGCATGTTTCCGTGTGTCCTGGAGTACCCCGAAATATTACCAACATTTTGTGATGCCTTCAACCCAAATACGTATTGTTTTGATAGCTTATCTGGGTCTGGTGTAGTAGTAAACTTTTCATACTTTCTTGGATTTATCTTTGTCGCCTGTTTAACACCAACTTTCTTGAAAGTCTTGTGGACCTTAGGCTTCTTGCTGAGTGGTATGCCCACCTTTTTCATGATGGTCTCCATCGAATCGTTTGGAAGAATCCTCTTTCGGGTCACGAGCTTCGCGAGTTTAATCATCCTGTTTCTGTCCTTTTCTCTCTTTTCTGGGGGGCGAAGACCGAGCTTTTGCATGGTGTACGCGTCTTCAATCAAGAACTTTTTGGAGGCCAATTTAATGTTATCGAACTTACCGATGACGTACTTACCCGTGATTTTGAATATGTCGAACGCTTGAACACGCTCATCACCCACGTCGAAACCAAATTCATTCGGGCGCATGAAAGCTATGTCGAGCATACCACCTATGTTTACGTCTTCGATTCTCCCGGTCTTTGGCGAAAACAGGCGGATTTTCATGTCCAGTGTAAACAGTTCTATGTCTGCGAGCGTATCTGGGCCTTTCGAAGAACCCTTCTTTTTTGGGATCAGTGAGTATCTTCGTGTGACGTATGGACCAGTGTTTCCATATCCAAAACCAATGAACTTGCCTGGTTTGCCTCGTCTATCGTAACATATCTTGGCGAAACGCGTGTTTATACGCTTCGCTATCTCACCGAGTTTGTTCCACAACAAGAGTTTGACAGCCTGAAGCTTTCCGAAAAACTTTTCGTCTGGTTTGAATCTGGGTACAAACTTCGTGTCTATGTCGAGTGTCATGATCCGATCCTTTGGTTCGAGGTATGAATTGACTGCATCACCACCTGAGAGTATTAAGTCACCCATTGGGTTCATAAACTCAGTGAGCTCATCTATCACGGTATAGAGTTCATATCGTATAGCGTCAGTGATGATGACACCCGCAAAATCTTTGAAATCTGCGTCTTTGTGAACGCGGTGAAGTCTCGCTCTGAACTTGGTGACGTTGTCTGCGTCATAGAATTTTTTCAGAACGGGGTCGTTGAAAAACAGCTTCTTTTTCCTGAACCTGCTTATGACACCCGGAGAGTATTCCGTCTCATCCATCTTATTAATATATCACATAATATTATGAAGTCTTGCAGTGAGTGTAGATGCTACTCTTACATTGAAGATGAAACGAAACAGATATGTGGTGTGAAGGCGAGTGGGTACATATTCCCATGTACAAATCCAGAGTGCTGTGTGGGTGGGTGTGTAAAGACATACGGAAAGGGGCACATGATTCCTGAAACGGACTTGAAAACACCTATGATATTACTAGTTGTTGTTGTGTTGTTAACACTCGTAGCAACAAGCTTAAAGATGTGATACCTAAGTAAGACATAACAAGATGTCTCTTGAAACTGTCCTCACCGAAATTGCCGCCCTCCGCAACGACGTCAAGTCCTTGACCAAGATCGTTCGTAAGATCAAGGCCAAGCAAGACGACCCAGACGGAACCAAAGCTGCTTCCCGTGCGAAGAACAACGGCTTCAACCGCGAACAAGCCATCTCTCCAAAGCTCGCTGAGTTTCTCGGAGTCGAAGCCGATAAGCTCGTCTCCCGTAGCTTCGTTACCCGCGCGATTAACGCGTACGTTACTGAAAAGGGTCTCAAGCACCCAGACAACGGTCGCGTTCTTGTTCTTGACGACAAGCTCCGTGATCTTCTTCAACCACCTGCGGACACGCAAATCACGTTCTTGAACTTGCAAAAGTACTTGAGCCCACACTACACCAAGGTTGAACAAAAGGCTTAAAAAATACATCATAAAAAACAATAAATGATTATCGATAGGGAATCGGTCGAAATCCTTGTTGGTACAAAGATATCTAAGATAGATTTGTACCAAAAAGCTTTTACTCATAAATCCGCTATAAAGGAGAATGAAAACTTAGAATCGTTTGAGACTTTAGAATTCATTGGTGATTCCGTGTTAGGTTTTGTCATCACAAAGTTTCTGTTTGACAGGTATGAAAAACAGAAAGAGGGTTTTCTTACGAAGGCGAGAACAAAGCTCGTGCGTGGAGAAACACTCGCGAAGATTGCCATGAAGTTGGAGATGTACAAATGGATTCAGATGGACGAGAAGGGTATGCGTAACGAATGGTTCAAAAATCCAAAAATTCTTGAAGATGTGTTTGAAGCGTTCATCGGGGCTATTTACATGGACCTAGGTTTGTTACACGCGAAACGATTTATTTTGAATATTTATGAAAATCCGGAACTCGTAGACATGCGCGCTATCATGGTGGATGATAACTACAAGGACCACTTAATGCGGTATTGTCAAACACATGGACACCCGTTACCAGATTACCGTGTCATATCTCATGATAACGGCATGTTTTGTGTAGACGTGTACGTGAATGACGTGATTTTGGGTCGCGGATTTGCAAAGAATAAAAAGCAAGCCGAACAAAACGCCGCGAAATATTTTTTCTATCCAATTTGTAACAAACGATGAATATCCCCGTAATATTTATAGCGGTCAGTTTGTTTTTTAGACACTCAAAGACTCCTACACAATATTCAAAGGAGGCATTAATAGATGAGTGTAAGAGACTGGGTGCACCGTGTGATGGTACGTCTAGAATATTACGTCACAGAATCAGTCGCTTAAAAAGTAGGTTGTAATACACATTAGGATGCACCCAAACGTCGCGAGGCTCATTAAAAAGACTTATGCGGAACAGAGGTCGCAAGAATGGCTCGACTTGAGAAAAAACATGCTCACAGCGAGTGACTGTGCCACTGCCATAGGCGAAAACAAATACGAAAAACCATTCGATCTTCTCCTCAAAAAATGTGGCAAAGGAAAACCCTTCACGGGGAATGCAGCCACCGAACACGGTAACAAATACGAAGACGAAGCGCGCATTCTATACGAACAGAGACACAATGAGGTCGTACACGAGATTGGCCTCGAACCGCACCCAAAACACCCGTGGCTCGGTGGTTCACCCGATGGTATCACGGAGAGTGGAAAGCTCGTAGAAATCAAGTGTCCCATGTCCCGTGAAATTTTACCAGAAGTTCCGCGTCATTATATGCCTCAATTGCAGTTATGTATGGAGGTACTTGACTTAGAAGAGTGCGATTTCATCCAATATAAGAACGCAGATTTTAACTGGCCAAAACCGGAAGAGTTTGTGGTCGTCAATGTGAAACGCGATCGCGGATGGTTTGAAAAGTACTTTCCGGTCATGGAAGAGTTTTGGCAAAAGGTCTTGTATCACAGGGAACATGGGATAGAAGAACCGGTAAAGAAAACACGTGGACCCAGAAAGAAAAAGGAAGATGGACCTCCACCGCCATGTGAAATTAAGTCTGACTCCGACGACGAGTATAGAGACGAGTGAGTGATGGAGGTATATTGTACCCCGTCAATTTTTTGAATGTTTTCGCATTCTTTGCACTTGCCGCGGTTCGAGCGGCGGTCGCAGAGGGTGCATAATTAGGTCTGTTTATGGACACTTTCTTGAATGGCAAAAATTTGAAACTGTTTTTGCGATTCTGTCCTATGACCATAATTGAATCATCTTTGAATGTCTTTGAAATCTTGGCTATACTTTGTTCCTTTGATGAAGATATAACATCTAGTTTAGGAAACCACGTCTTTATTATACGTATCTTTGATGCTACTGTCATGGGATTCTTGTTGTTTCCTGTGCTATGGGACACGACTACGATAGGTGTCTTTTTTTCGCGTTTCGCCATTTTGATGATTTCCTTTATCATCATTTTGTGACCCAGGTGAGGTGGATTGAACCTACCGTACGTAAACACAACAGATTTCATATTATTATATACACGTATAATAATATGAACTCACCCACACAAGGTACCGTAGTTGTAAAGAAAGGTATGGGATTTTTCACGAGCTTCTTTGTTATACTGGGTCTGTGTTGTCTGTGCTCGTGTTTGTCATCTATGTGGACCACAGCAAAAGGTGTCAGCGCGGTTTCGGGTGCGGTAAAGAACTTACCCAAAAAGGAAACAGCTGGTCCAATCATAAAAGATATGGTGGTCACGAACATGGATACCGAAACCGTGTTGGCTACCGCTAAAGAACAAGTCACACCAGTAAATCTTTCGGAGAAACCGATGAGTTTGGGTGTATACAAAGACTGTGGGTGCAGTGACCCCGTGTATGAAAATGAGGTATCTGTGGGATCTCCACTAGACACGAATGGTGAAGTCGAAATAAAAGCCGAAGATCAATGGAAATGTGTGAAGGCGAGCAACGCGATCATCACCGATTTGACTTACGAATTCAAGGGAACTAAGAATGGACTTCCAACGAGTGATGGTGACTCTAAGTCTGGACCATTGCGTGTCGATGGATGGACACAAAAAGTTGGATGTGAACCCGGTGAGGATTACGAGACCACCAAATTAAAGTTCAAATGGAAGATTTCTGAATAGGGATTTTACCCATTAAAATATGTATAAAAATATATTAAAACGAGATAAATTTTTTTGGGACTCCAAAAATTTTTAGAAAAAAAATTATTTTTTACATTTCTTTTTTCTAAAAAAAGTTTTCAAAAAAATATTTTTTTTATTTTTGTTTTTAAAATTCTAAAAAGTATGGTGTTACTTTAAATTTATATCCACGAGCTATGTCTAAATCAAACACAGTACCTAAGTAAGCACAAACCATGTCTAAATCAAACACAAACATGGAACTATACAACCATCAGATAGAGGGTGTAAACTGGATGCTCGAGCGTGAGTGCGCCGAGACGGGACCGAAGGGTGGATTTCTCTGTGATGAGATGGGACTCGGTAAGACTGCACAACTCATCACCGTGATTACCCGAAACCGTGTTTCAAACACACTCGTCATCGTACCCAAATCTATCGTGACCCAATGGAAAAACGAGATACACAAATTCGCTCCACATCTCAGTGTGTTTGTGTATGATGGATTGAACCGAACTAAAGACCACACAGATTTTACGAAGCACGACGTGACCGTGTGTCCATACAGTCTCTTGACTGAAGACGACCCTTTGATACACAAAGTGAGATGGGGACGAATCATACTCGATGAAGCACACGAAATCCGAAACAGACGTTCCAAACGTTTCAAGTCGGCCATGCAACTCGGAGCCCATTATAGATGGATCGTGACCGGTACACCCGTGTTTAACAACGTGGACGATTTCGTTTCACTCTGTGCCTTCATAGGCATAGACCGCATTGACGTACAGTGTAACTTGGACGCAGTTCGAACGAAGTTCATTCTTCGTAGAACCAAGAACAAACGCGACATTCCGGAGTGTCACTTCGAGAACGTCGAACTGGATATGTACCCAGAAGAGAAGACCATCTACAAACAGGCTTTCTCCGAGGCACAGGAGATGATTCGTGATATGATGAAAAGGGCGAGCACACACGGAAACGCATCCATGTATAACATGGACATTCTCGAGTGTTTTCTCAGAGCGCGCCAAGCCATGATTTGGCCTCAATTGTACTTGGACGGCATGTCTAAAAAGCTCGATGAAGAGATGGAACCGTGGACGGGGCGATCCAAGAAGATGGAAACCCTATTTGAACTCATCAGTCAGCACCCTGACGAGAAGACACTCGTGTTTTGTCAATTCATGGGTGAGATGAACTACATCCAACAAAAGCTTGAGTGCCCCGTGTTTCGCATAGACGGTTCGTGTTCTAAGGAACGCCGTGAGTCACAACTCGCCGAATTCAACCGCGCTCCACAGAACAGTGTTTTCCTCATCCAGGTCAAGGCGGGTGGACAGGGTCTCAATATTCAGTGTGCGTCTCGTGTATACATCACGAGTCCTTCGTGGAACCCTGGTACAGAACTCCAGGCGATCGGTCGGTGTCACAGATCCGGACAGACGCGCGAAGTCTACGTGAAGAAGCTCGTGTACACGGGCGACACAGCGTTCCCGAGCGTCGAAGAATCCATAGTCGCGCTTCAGGTCAGGAAATCCCATGAGTATGCGGAGGTGTTAGGGGACGATTCACTCAAAACACAGTTACCAGGTCGTTCAGAAGGTCTTTCGATCGGTGAGATTAGAAATATTTTCAGGGTATAGTGTATATACAATGAAGACTTTTGGATCCCGAGCTGAAGTGTTCCACGGTACCGCGGAAAAGACGACTGGTGGTTTGACCAAGAAGGACTTGTTCCAAGACAAGTACGGTGCCATCAAGAGCAAGGCTGCGTCTAAGGCCGCGCTCGAACGCATGGAAGAGGAAGGCAAGAAGGCTATGGTGAAGGTTTTCAAGCCAAAGAAGAGTGGCTTCAAGCTTCAGCCAAAGGCTGGTACCTCGGCGTACAAGAAGCTCATTAAGAAAATGTAAATGTAATATAAGAAGAGATGTCTCTCACTAAATGGTCCCAAGCTGTTAAACTCGCGAAGATAAAGCAAGGCATCAAGCCCGAAAAGTACGTGATGCTTCGAGGAAAGCTCCTCAAGGAAGCTCAGGCTATATATCAACTCCTGTTAATTTCTAAGTAAATGTATAGTAAAATGGCGGCTCTAGTAGGGATGTTGGGCAAAAGCATGGCTAAAAGCATGGCTAAATCTGCGGCGCGCAAAGTCAAATCAGATGCGAGAGACATGGCCGATGATTTGAAGAAGGAAGCGATCGAAAAGGCTAAAAATTATAGAAAACAGGCACAAGCGAAGGCGACCAATTACTTGGACGCTCAAAAGCATAGAATTTATGAAACCGCGCGAGGTGCGGTATACACGAACACCAGTGGTGGTAATAGAAATTACAGGCCAACGCCTGTATATAGAAATGTACCGGGTTCAAATGTGGTGACACCCGTACAACAGGTTCCGCAGATGTTTAATCGACAATAAATTGGAATCCCTTCAAAGCTTGTGGCTCGTACTTAACGAGCTGGTAAAGCTTATATGTGATACCGAACTTTTTGTTCAAGAAATACACACTGTTAATCTCTACGATCGCAGTGCCCGAGTTTCTTGAATAGAGACCATTCACGCATTCGTCGCGGATAGGATTACGTTGCTCGTCGTAGATGTGCGGCTTTATCATGCCATCTACACCCGTGTCAACCTTGACTCTGAACTTTGGTTCGCGGTCCGGACTCTCTTTGATGTTTGAGAAAAACATGGTTTTGAGTTCTTCGACAGAAACCTTTCGTTTGAAAATGGCTTCACTTTGATCACTGACGGCCTCTATGATTTTTTCTTCCATGGCTCGCATGGTTTCGTAAAATTTCTTGACGTAGTTCCCGTCTTCATCGTATCCTTTCATCGCGAAATCGAGGGACCATTTCGTTGGACCAACTTCTGGTGTGAATCCGGAAATACCAAAAGGCATGTACATTCGAGGAAATTGGACGCGAAGAGGTTTCCCTTCTTTGGTACAGAGGGAAATCTTGCGACCATCATGTGGTTGAATTTCTAATTCATCTAGTAGATTCACGAATTTAGACATCTGTATTACAAATTTTACGCGCTAAAGCTTTAAGCAGAACAAGCCGCACAATCGGCTTCTAAACTAAATTGGATTGGTCGAGCCTTTGCTTTCGAACGCAGGTAGTACATACCTGTCTTGAGACCCTTCTTCCATGCGTAGAAGTGCATGGACGAGAGTTTGGAGAGCGTCGGACTTTCGACAAATAAATTCATACTTTGGCTTTGGTCAATGAATACACCTCTGTCCGCAGCCATATCAATAATGGTTTTTTGACTGATTTCCCACACAGTCTTGTAAAGTTCCTTGAGATCATCCGGGATATCCATGATGTTTTGGACAGAGCCATTGGCCTTCACCATGAGATCCTTCATTTCCTTAGACCATAGACCCACAGCCTTGAGGTCATCCACCAAGTGTTTGTTGACGACCACGAACTCACCCGCGAGAGTTCTTCTCAAGTAGATGTTTTGTGTGTATGGCTCGAAACACTCGTTGTTCCCGAGAATTTGGGACGTACTCGCCGTAGGCATGGGCGCGAGCAATAGACTGTTTCTCGTGCCCTTCTTCACGCGTTCACGCATGGCGTTCCAGTCGTAACGATTCGAGAGTTTTGGTGCATCCCACATGTCGAACTGTAGGATACCTTTACTGAATGGCGAACTTTGGAAAGTCTGGTACGTCCCATCCTTTTCAGCGAGTTCACAACTGGATTCAAGTGCCCCGTGATACATGGTCTCGAAAATGAGACGATTCATTTCACGAGACTTTTCGGAACCAAATGGTTCTCTACACATGATGAAGACATCCGCTAGACCTTGAACACCGATACCGATGGGTCTGTGACGCATGTTTGAACGCTTCGCAGTCTCGGTCGGGTAAAAGTTCTTGTCGATCACTTGGTTCAAGTTACGTGTCACCATCTTTGTAACTCGGTGGAGTTCCTCGTAGTCAAACTCACCCGTTTCTCTGTTGACGAATTTGGGTAACGCGATGGATGCGAGATTACACACAGCTGTTTCATCTTGGTCTGATTTCTGTATGATCTCTACACACAAATTGGAAGATTTAATGGTCCCCAAGTTCTTTTGGTTAGATTTTTCATTGCAAGCATCCTTGTAAAGCATGTATGGGGTTCCAGTCTCGCTTTGGGACTTGATGATGGCTTTCCAAATTTCAGCCGCGGGCATCGTCTTATTCGCACGACCTTCCGCTTCATACTTTTCATAGAGTTCGTCAAACTCCTTACCATACACATCTGAGAGACCCGGTGCCTTATCCGGGCAGAAAAGAGACCATTGACCACCCTCTTCTACGCGACGCATGAAAAGATCTGGAATCCAAAGAGCCGAGAACAAATCTCTGCACCTGGCTTCTTCGTCACCCTGGTTGAGACGAATTTCAAGGAAATCCATGATATCCGCGTGCCATGGTTCGAGGTACACCGCGATGGAACCCTTTCTACGCCCGGCTTGGTTTACATAGCGCGCCGTAGCGTTATATACGCGAAGCATGGGAATGATTCCATCAGATGTACCATTCGTTCCCCTGATGTGAGATTTGTTCGCACGAATGTCATGGACATGTAAACCGATACCACCAGCCCATTTGCTGATTTGGGCACACTCCTTTACCGTGTCGTAGATGCCGTCGATACTGTCATCCTTGTTTGAGACAAGGAAACACGAGGACATTTGTGGCCTGTGTGTACCGGCATTAAACAACGTGGGTGTCGCGTGAATGAACAACCCCTTAGACATGGCGTCATACGTTTCAACAACTCTTTCGATGTTTTCTCCATGAACACCGATGGCGACGCGTGCATACAGGTATTGGGGCGTTTCCATGATTTCGCCGTCAATTTTTTGGAGATACCCCTTTTCGAGTGTTTTGAGACCAAAGTACCCAAAATCATAATCACGCTCTTTTTTGATGTATTCATCGATGCGCGGAGCAACTTTTTTGACCTCGTCAGTCACGATGTTAGCTTCGTGTAACTTGGCCATAGCTTCAGAAAACGTAGAGGGTACACGCTTCTGAATGTTACTCGCGACGATACGAGTCGCGAGTACCTCATAGTCTGGATCGCTCGTAATCATACCGATGCAGATCTCAGCAGACAACGTGTCTATCTCGTGTGTCTTGATGTTATCGTGCATAGACGAGAACACCTGCTGGGCGATCATGGAGGCATCGACATTTTCCGACAATCCATACGTGAGTTTCGAGATCCTGTTGGTGACCTTGTCAAACTTAACGTCTTCAACACGACCGGATCGTTTAATAACCCTCATTTTATATTTATACTACACGGTAATTTTTTAACCCACTTACTTGAAGTCCTTGCTTCGGACTGGAACTGGACCAGCAATTTCGGCAAGTCGGTTTGGTTGGAGCAAATTGGAATTCACAAAATATGGACCTTCACTACCGGCCTTGGACACTGGTGGGTAGCTGGCGATGAAGCATTCACCTGGCTTGCAGACAGGGCGCTGTTGTTGGCACGCTGGAGTGCTGTATGCCTCATCGAAATCAGAAAGAGATATCCTCATTTATAATTACTGATAGTTTTTTTCCAGGCCTATATTAAATGTGTGATAATCTTCACCTGAACTCCCTCAAGCAGTGCGAGACTCCATTGAACACACTTTACTTTTCGTCCTTTAACGTGAACTTGCTTCAACGTGCGATACGCCAAGATTTTAAGAACAAGACGGGTGTTTCCATCGATTATCAAAATGAGGACGATCTTTACGGTATCATGCGCGTCGTATTCATTAACAACTCCGGCGATCACTTTACTCGCGTGAACGAGCAGGTAAAGATGATGAACACGCAAGTCATCAAAACGGCGGTCTCACAAATTCAATCGGGCGTCTCTCAATACATGGGATATGTGCATGATATGGACAGAGGCTTAGAACCCATAGATAGACCTGTGAACACGTCCACGTATGGGAATAAGATTGATAAGAATGACAAGATTGGTGTTTAAACAAACGTCTTGTTAATTTCGGTCATACCTGGACCGTAGTCATCTGATTGATCACCGATGACTTCATCATCACTTCCACCGATGATGACTTCTTCGACGATATCATCTGGCTTCACGATTTGTTTCTCTGGGGCAGCCGTGACCTTAGTTTCTTCCGGCTTTATGGTCACGGTGACTGGCTTACTGGAGGTCATATAAATGACGATGGCGGTCAAGATGGCGAGGACTATGGCGGTATACAAAACACCACGTGTCTTCATTATATATTTATATTACATAAAGTTTTATCGCGAAATAGACGTATGTGTCTAAATTATTACAAGACCGAGACGGAGAAAATATGCAAACAGAAAGGTTGGGACTCTGTGGCCATCGATACCGTCTGGCTTCTATTGACGGAAGAGATCGGCGAACTTGCGTCGGCTATTCGGCAAGTGCGCAAGACCTACAAGAAGACGGGACTCAAGAAGGAACGTGGAACGGACGTCCTGATGGAAATGGGGGATGTATTTAGTTATTTATTTCAAATAGCCGCGATGCTGAACGTTGACTTAGACAAGATGTGGACTGAACACGGTAAAAAAATGAAACACAAGAAATATAATCTGCGATAGTATAAAGATGCCTTTGAGCGACGAAGAATCTATCGATCGGGTGAACCCATTTGTTCAGCATGATTTTTTTATGCCTGGTACGTCTAGACAAGTCGTGGACTTTGCGCCACACAAGAAGCCTGTCGAGCACGAACCAGAAGAAGAATACCGGAGTCCGATGTGCGACTATGGAGTAATGGTCGCAGGTCGAATTGGTAAGACCGGTAACTGTCCTTTATCTAGATCTTTGTATCCAGGAAGAAATATTCAATACGATGAGGATGTACCATTGCTTAATATGAATGAAGTTGGCAAGGAAACGAATAATCCAACTAGCAACAAGACTATGAATAATATTGCGGGTGTAGCGACTCTGCTTCTATTAATTGCAATACTCTGAATAGTTTTTCTAGTCTGAGATCACTTGTGCAGGTGTTTATTATTTCTGGCATCTGTTGTGTACATATATCCTTGATGAACCTCTTCTGCCAAGAACAACGCATGTTTATGACTGGGGGAGAAAACGTAGGATCTAGAATTTTTATAGCATTCATAGTTCTCACGATGCTTCTAGTATTATTGTTTTCACATAATACACTCTCCAATTCAACTAATGCCATTTTACGCCTGGTTTCAGTTGTTTTGTGTACCATCGTATCCAAGAATTGTTCGTAACGCAAAGTATCGGAGATAGATTTTATTTCAGTCCAAGTTCCTATCGGTGTCGTTTCGAGTAGATCTTGTTTATTTTCATAACCAATTCCATTTGTGTACTTGACGTAGTCTATCTGTACTAGCGTTTTTCCAGTTTCAATATCAGTGGTGACGAGGGCAGATTTTACGAAAGAGGTCATATCACAAAATCTCTTTAATTCTCTAAGTGCTTTAAATACCTAAGTCGTGATTTGTGGACATTAAAATTAAAGCCATGTACTCATCCATCGCTAATAATACATTCTCATACTTGGTGTCCCTCGATGAATTTAGAAATGAGGTACCCGAAGACATACGGCCGTCTTGGGTAAAGCTCACCACGATCACGATGGTTTCGAGTTTCAAGAAAGACATCGATATCCAAAAGATACGACAGATGTTTGAAAGGGTTACACCGATACGCATACGCAAATCGGGGTCCAAGATGGCTGAAGGCTATGAGTGGTCGCTCAAGCCCACGACGTTTTACAATCAGATTACATTGTCTTATGCCGATCAATACAGTACAAAGTCTATCAAGATATTTCCAAATGGGAGCATTCAGGTGGCTGGATGCACTCACTTGACGAACTGCAAGCATATCATCAAACAACTGTCCCTGTTGTTCGGGATTTGTCTCGGAAAAGACTACATCGTGCCACTCGATACATTTCGTGTGGTGATGATAAACTCAAATTTCAGTCTCAACTGGAATATTAACCTCATGAAGACAGCGAATCATTTTGAGAACTACTCAGATGTGTTTAAGGTGTCTTTCGAACCAGATAGATACTCGGCGGTCAAAGTCAAGTTCAAGCCCGCCGAGGACATGAAAGAAGTGACGGCGAGTATTTTCAGCACAGGCAAAGTGATCATCACCGGAGCAGAGACGTTCAAAGAAATCGCTTTCGCATACAACATCATAAACCAACACATCAACACGGAACCGGGTATCAGGGTGTCTAAGGTCGACCCAGATAAAATGGAGGTGTTTGATGTCGACACTTTATCAGGGCGAAATATAAAAGACTTCATAAACAAGTTGAAGTCCATGAATGTAAAATCTTGGAAACGTACCATTACCAATAGGCAAATTAATTTCTGATGTAATAGTAAATGTCTCAGCGACTTGGAATGGCCGACGGCCGATGCTTCACTATAAACTCGTCCAGCCAATTGTTCAACAACTACTTGATGAACAAGAATGGTATCACCTACGAAGACAACTACTCGTACCGCAAGCTCCTTCAATCGAAGGGTCCAGAGGTTCTCAAGCCCGTTCAAGATATTCAAGGTACCTCTAAGTGCTCGTCTTGCGACAAGGCCTTGTTGGGAATGTCCGACATCTATTAGATACGCAAAATTAGACTAAATATAATATGTAACCTTTCTAGAGAATGTGTCAGTGTGCCATATGTCTCAGTGACGTCAGAGAGACGAGGCATAACAAACCCATAAGATGTGGGCACCTATTTCATTCACACTGTCTAGAAAAGTGGAAAAACAAAGGTAAGCAAACGTGCCCCGTGTGTAGAAAAATATTTGATGGTGCCAACTTTAGAGTTCAAATCACCATACACAACATGTTTGAATCTTCATCCAACACGGTGAACCTCGAAAACGAGTACATATTTGACGCACTCGATATATTTTTCGATGTTGAAAACCAGACAGACTTAACCAGTCTTTTGTCTGACTTTGGGGTGAGTGTGTCCGACTTTGATCCCCTTATTCTTAACGCAGAATGAGCTACAGTATGTTTTGTAGTTTAATCCGGGATAGTTTCGACTAGCCTTTCTTGGATCTATGATGACCTTACCTTTCGCATCAGTCACGAGTGGACCCGTCGCCCACCCACGCTTGTGTGCGAATATGTTCGCCTTGAATCTCAAAATCTTACCCGGTACGAGTTTACCCGCCTTCTTAACGCGGGCCACCGGAACTTTGAAAAACTTGGCGATGGATTCATATGTGTTTCCTTTCTTCACTTTGTACTCCACCTCGTTCACCTGTTTGTAGAAATGGAAATCACCCTGTCTAAAGTAATTACTTGGATTTCCGGGAGCGACAAACATCATCACCTTGTAGTGTCCAGGCTTACACTTTTCTTCAGCCTTGGCTATGTATACCTTTTTGGGGTTATCCGCCACTACACGCTGTGGTAATTTCTTACAACTCACGTACGAGTGGTTCATGTTACGAATTCCCGCGCGCTCACCGGGAACACTCTTATATGAACGCTTTTTTTCATAATCACCCACAGCATACGCATAGCAGTTATTATTGTTTATACCTACTGCCCGACCCCACAATCTCTGTGTAAATTTGGGTTCACTTCCACTCAGGGGAAGTCTTTTTGGTGTCTGTCCCATTAATAATATTTGAGAAAAAAATATTATTAATAGATAAATGATTCAAGGCCTTGTTAACGCTCGCAAGACCAGAGACGCTGTCACCGAACTCCTCACGTTCATCCTCGTGATCCTCATCAGCACTTTCGTGCTCCGATTCTTGTGGAACCGTTCGCTCGTGAAGCACGTGACTGTTCTCAAGAAGCTCGATACCTTCCTCGACGCCTTCATGTTGTCTCTCGCGCTCGCTGTTGTTAGAGGCATCTAAACCTCTCTGTAGCCACTAATCTTTTCGCCTTCAGGGCTTACCAAAGTTGGAAACGACTTGATTCCGCTGCACTGTTTTTGTTCACAGTCAACGAATTCATAGACTTTACCGTTCTTTTTCATGTAATCCAACTGTTTATTGGTCCAACCACACCATTCGGTACCGTACACGGTCCATTTTCCTTTACAAAACGCACAATCACACCCCTTACAGGTGCACTTTCCTTCGATGCACCCACATCCACAAGCACACTTCTTACCGCGACCCGTATAGAACAAAACAAGAAGAACCAAGGCTAGGAGTATAATAAGCGCAATCATTATTAATTATTTTACATATTTTATTTTGAGCGCTTCACATATTTTTTCAATCGTTTTACCCTGTGTGTCTACACCAGCCTTTTTGGCTTTTTCTATGAGTTCACTCTTTTTATACGTCGTACATTTCTTACCGTCAACTTTCGTGTATCCTTTTGGTGCCACCGACACCCTGATGCCCGGTGATTTCTTGGCCATTCGTCGCTTCACTGGCGAGGTCTTCTTTTGAGCGTTTCTCATCAAAATATTCTTTGCTTTTTGAATTCCAGACGCCGACGCGATCTTCTTTTCAACTGGTTTTGCTTTTGGTTTTATAACCGGTTTTGCTTTCGGTATGAACGAGAGTGGGTCTGGTCTCTTTTTAATGCCTGACCTGTAAGGTAAGAAATATGCATCTGCGAATATTTTTTCAAACGTGGGAAAATTGGAGTGATTCGCGTTTATGCGCATTCTAAAATTCATAATTTTAGATGTATTTGAACCCTTGTAGTCATCTGGAAGTATTCTGTCTATGAACCGGATGGTTTCCATAGCAGATTCCGAACCAATGCGACTACACACTAAAAATATGGCATTTAAGAAAAGGTGGACATCGTACATGGGGTGTGATTTTTGTGATATACCCCACTCTTTATCAAGACCTTCGATAGCCGGATTTTTGATGACCCTCGTAGAAGAGAGTCCATAATCCGTGAGCATGAGATTGAGGCCCACGTCTTCTACATTTAACGTAGTGTTACCAATTTTATACGTTTCCACTTTGAGTGTGGGTGTATCTGTGTTCACGAGAACATTCTTCGCGTGCAAATCGCTGTGTCTAAAAGATGGATACTTTTTGTGTATTTTATAAAGGCTATATAACACTTGTGTTATCATGAATCTATAATGGATGGGTCTCAAAGTATTTTTGTTTTTATTAATAAATTCTTCGAGTGCACCGCCATTCGCATATTCACTGTACATGATGTGTTTACCTTTACAACTTTCGAGTGCATACATCTTGGTTCCACCGAGTTTACTCACGAGTTTACCAATCTTGTATTCTCTTCCAAGTGGCTCAGTTTGCACTTTTATGGCCACGTCCTTTTTACACTCTTTGTCTACGCAGCCAAAGAACACTTCACCATATTCACCTTCTCCAATCTTCTTTGTGCCAACTTTTGTTCGAATCGCTTTTTTCACTGAAAAATTTGGGGTCTTATTATTGTTAATCGTGTAAAATATCTTATTTGGATTACAACCTATCTTTTTTATTGCTTCGGTGATTTCTTTGCTTATGGCCTCGTGATCTTTAGGGGTTCTGGCCTTACCAACTTTAGCCCTGATGACCCTGAGATTTCGCATATGCTGTTCCACCTGCATTTAATGTAGTACTAGATTTTATTCATCGACTTCGATTTCTTCTTCGTAGTATTCCTCTTCGGCACCTTCGTCGACCGCATCACCCGGAGCCTCGATGCCTTGGAAAGCGAAGGACGGAAGCTTGGTGGATTGTTCGAGAAGAACTTGGGAAAGACGCAGACTGACTCCAAACTTATTGTCGATGAACCAGATTTGAGTCACGTTGACGATGCACATGCATCGCTGTCCCTTTTCGATGCTGTCGACCGGAACAAGTTCGCGCTTAGAGTTGTACGCTTCGGCCATGAACTCACCCGTCGGCTTGGTCATGACCTTGAGCTTGACCGTGTCCGGGTATTCTTCCTTACCAGGGCGCACGAGAGGCTTGTAAAGTGCTTCCTTCATGACCTCGACATTGTACGCCTTTCCGAGCCATTCCTTAGAGTTTGCCGCGACCGTTTCGATGATTCGCGCATCAAGTTCCTTGAGCTTGGTCGCGAGTTCAACGGCTTGCTCGTTGTCCGGATCGATAGACAAATCGAGCGAATACGACGTCTTGTTAGTCGTCTCATCGGTGAAAGCGCTCAAACCATAAGGGCTTCGCATGAATGGAAGTTGCAAGTAGAGCTTGCCCTTACCGTCGGCAGTGTTAATGTATACTGTCTTGCCACCGTTCTTGTTCTTCTTCATCTTGCTGAAGACGACAGAGGACGGTTCGAAAGTGCTGGAGAGTTGGATCATGTTAGAGGACGACATCTTTTGGTATATCCTATAATGGAACCCAAACTTTAAGCACGTTATTTTTTTCTTCAGTAATTGTAATAACATAATGGGTCTCTTTAAGGATTGTGGTTGTGGATGTGGAGGGGCAAAAGCCCAGCAGAAATTTTTGATTTCTCTCATGTCCGCGCTCGTGTTTTTCATCATCGCGAATCCAGACACTTTCAGACTCACGCGCTCTATTTTCGGTTCTTGGATCTCCGGACCAACCGGGTGCCCAACCATGCGTGGTCTCGTGCTCCACACGGTCGTGTTCATGCTCGTCACGTGGGGTATGATGAACATAAAGAAGGAAGGGTACGCCATTCAAGAAAACGTGACCATTAAGATCGCACCAGGTCCAGCCCCAGAAGAAATGCCGGCACCACCACCAAAGATGGTCGATGCGCCATTGCCTCTCCCAGGCTTCTCCGAAGATCAAATTCAAATGTTCGATAGCGGTCTCGATCTCGCATCTTTGGACCTCTCGACTGAAGTCGACCAACCAGTCGTAATGGAGAAGAAGGAGGTCTCCTGCCAGTGCGAAAACGGCAAGACTGTGACCATTGAAGGCTAAATATTTTACATTTCATTACATAAAATCAACATAATACACGTGTTCCGTATATTATGTTGAGTGTTCCCAACACCTATCTTGTTTAGCTTAGAAGTCTTCGTCGAATTCAATTTCACACGAATCTTCATCCATTTTTCCATAATCACCCACACGCTTTTCAAAGAAGTTTGTCTTACCATCCAAACTTATGTTTTCCATGAACTCAAAAGGATTAGACGAGTTCCAAATCTTCTCTTGACCAACTTGTTTCAATAGTCGATCAGACACGTATTCAATGTACTGTGTCATCTTCTCAGAGTTCATACCGATAAGACTACATGGAAGTGCATCCACGATGAATTCCTTTTCGATGGACACAGCTTCTTCTACAATCTGTTTGATAACGTCTTTGTTTGGTCTAAATTTGAGCATATTAAACAATTCCACTGCAAATTGAAGGTGCAAACCTTCATCTCTGCTAATCAATTCGTTACTGAAACACAAACCCGGTAGGAGACCGCGCTTCTTGAGCCAGAATATGGCACAGAAGCTTCCAGAGAAGAAGATACCTTCTACACACGCGAACGCCAAGAGACGTTCTGCGAAGGGTCTCGAATTATCAAACCATTTCATGGCCCATCGCGCCTTCTTTTCGATGCATGGAATGCGCTGGATAGCCTCGAAGAGTTCTTTCTTTTCACTGGAACTTTTGATGTACTTGTCTATCAGTTTACTGTAAGTTTCACCGTGTACCATCTCGTTGTGGCTCTGGTATGCGTAAAATGAGCGAGCCTCTGGGTATTGAACCTCGTCGGCAAAGTTATTGTTAATATTTTCAAATACGATACCGTCTGAACCAGCAAAGAATGCAAGAATCATTTTGATAAAATGTTGTTCATTTTCTGATAGTTTGTTCCAATCATCCATATCACGCGACAAATCTACCTCCTCTGCTGTCCAATTAGACATTTGAGCCTGTTTATACATAGCCCAAAGGTTCTCGTGCTGAATTGGAAATATAGTAAATCTGTTGAGGGTTGGTAATAACATTGGTTCGATGTCCTCTATGTGATCTTGAAAGTCAAAGAATGTGCCTATGTGTTTCCCATCCATGAAGATCTGTGGGTACACGAGTACCGGTTTCCCACATTTCTTCGCGAGTTCGTCCTTCTCGATCTTCGTTTTTTTGTAATCCAAACCAAGTTCTTTACAAAGTTGTTCGGCTTGGTCACAAAGTTTGCATCCATCTTTGGAAAAAATTTCAACCCCCATCTGCGTGTTATTACTTGGAAATATTTTTGTTCCAAAACTTTAAGGATGATAAATTTTGCTGAGATCCAGCCTGGCGATCTCTTGAAGGTGTTGTTAAATATAGACGATGTTGACGATGAGATGTACGCTGTAACAAAGGAAAACTGTGATGACTACCTCATCGTGAATTATTACCTTGAAACCTCTTTGGTGTATAAAGGTGCCCGTGTATATGAAATTGATGAAAACGAAGAACTTGTACAACAGGAAAACTTGTGTGAACACTACCCAGAAGGTGAAACTGTATTCAAGAATGTAGATAACATGCTGTATTGCATAGAAGGTGAGATACAAGAAGATATGGAAAGTGTACTCATAGATGAATCGGATGACGAGAGTGATCTAGAAGGATTCATTGTCCCAGACGACGAAATTGACGGTGAGGTTATCCCTCCTTCTGACTATAAAGCCATAGACGAAGAATGGAAAGATTGGCAGCCATTGAGTCCTGGTTCTAGAAGGTATAAAGAAGTCGTGGATTCCATCGAAGAATTTGCGAAAATGCAAGCAGATAATCTCAATTTTTAAAAACCTAAGTGCGCATTTCCATGGTCTAAAAAAACAAACAAAGAGGTATGGAAGGATTGACTGCTATTTGGTCGGATGTCGACCGTTTATTGAATAAACCTACTGTAAGAAAGTCAATCAATACGCATCTTTGTATAGAATGTAATGGAGTAAAAGTGTTCACAAAAGAAGGAATGCCTGTGTGTTCGGAATGTGGTCTGACGCAACAACACTACGTCGACGACAGTCCAGAGTGGACGAGTGGCCTAGGTGAAGATGGGCGTGTAAACGACCCATCGAGATGTGGAAACCCGAACCCAAATCCGGAGCTTTTTTCGGATGCATGGGGTAAGGGTACCATCATATCTACGCAGAGCACATCTACTTATGAAAACAAGAGAATGGCTAAAATAAACTTTCATCAATCGATGAACCATACGGATAGATCATTGTTTCATGCGTATAGAGACATAGAAGAAGCATGTCACACTTTACCTGAGAGCGTTCTCAAGGATGCGAAGATGATGTACAGAAAGTTCAACGTAGAAAAATTGACGAGGGGTGCGGTTCGTTCGGGAATAAAAGCTAATTGCGTGCTTTACGCGTGCAGACTGTCTAAGATTCCTAGAACCACAAAGGAGATAGCTGATATGTTTGGTATCCAAAGTAAGGACATAAGTCGTACCACACAGATGTTCAAGGACACTCTGTTAGGTAAGACCGAAAAGAATTACGTGACGAAACCATTCAATGTTATGCAGAGGTTACTGAACTCATTTGAAGTCGCACGAGAAGAACGTCTCGAGTGTAACAAGATGTGTGGAAAATTAGAGGAGTGTGCCGAACTCATGAGTAAGACACCGAATAGTGTGGCGTCGGTTGTCATTTACGTAGTCATGCGAGGGAAGGTAACTAAGAACGAAATCAGTGATAAGTGTTCCGTGTCTATACCAACCATAAATAAGATAGAAACCATTATCAAACGATACTTAGAGGAATAATTGTAATATACTGTATTATGGTGAAACTATTTTTGTCCACCCCCTGCTATGGAGGTTTATGTCTCGAAAAGTACATGACGAGCATCATAAAGCTTCAGCTCAGATTAATCAAAGAAGGTATCCAGCTTATGCTCGATACCACTGAAAACGAATCGCTCGTGCACCGCGCTAGAAATGTTGCGATTGGTAGATTCATGCAAAAGACCGACGCAGATTATTTCATGTTTATTGATGCGGATATTGACTTTGACGCCGAATCCGTTGTTCGCCTTGTAAAGTCCGGTCATGATGTGTCTGTCGCCGTTTATCCAAAGAAGGTGGTCATGTGGGATCAAGCAAAGAAGGCTGTGGAAGACGGTGACGAAAGAAACATGGCGATGCTGTCTTCAAGTCTCGTCGCAAACATTGGTGCACAGAGACGCTCGGTTGAGAATGGGTTTGTTGAACTCTTAGATGGACCCACTGGCTTCATGGTTATCTCTCGGGGTGCACTCGACAAGATGCACGAACACTTTACAGAGCTCAACTGTAAAAATGATCACCAAAACAGGGACTTCGACGAATATTGCGCCGTATTTGACTGCATGATTGACCCCGAGTCTAGGCGGTACTTGTCCGAAGATTATGCATTTTGTAGACGTTGGCAACAAATCGGTGGTAAGATTTATGCCGATATACACACAACTTTAGGTCACGTGGGTAATCTTCCATTCAGTGGTTGTATGAATGAAAGGCTTAAGGCTTAGACTTATATACTAACCAATGAAGTTGGCTACTATTATTGTCACTCGTGGGAAATCGTGTCATGTGAAAACGCTTCACACGGTTCTTCGTTTGAATCTCATGTGCATTCAAGCGAAGGGTGTTCAAAATGAAGTCGTATACGTGAATGATGACCCGTATGATAAGTCTGAAATTATCCAGAAGTATATGAAAACGAGTGATAGAATTTTGTTTATCGATTTTGGTATCAGTATGGATGAAGGTTCCATCTCGAAGGTGTTTGATTTGAATGAAGGTATTGGATGTCTCGTGTTCCCAGGTGTGAAGGAAGGTATCGATTGGGGGCTTTTCAAAGCGAGGGTCAAAGAAGGTACAGAAGAACCCGTCGAACAGGTTGGGCTTCACTTTGACACGGAAGTTGGAAACAAAATTTCTGAAAACATCTACCAAGTGAAGAGCTCTTCCGCGAGGTGTTGGCTCATGATGTGTAAGCACGTGGCACGAATAGTGAAGGACAAGCGTACGAGTGAATACAAAGTTCCGCCGAGAATGGGACAGATGTTTTCGAAGTTCAAGGAATTAGGTGTTAAAATTCATGCGTATACAGCAGCTAAGTTGGTGATGACATATAGCCATGAATGTGTGAGTAATCTACTAAACGCTGCTGGTATTAAAGCTAATTAAAGAATTGAATTAAAATATTAGACAGATGTCACGAGTATCTGTAAAGAGGGATGACCCGCTTTACACATACGCGATAAAGTTCATGGAGACTGCGTGGGGTGTGACACGCAGGTTCCCGGGATGTCAGCCCATATCCATTGAATACAAACACTTTGACACACTCCGTAAAAATGATTACGTCGTGTGTGAAAAGACAGATGGTGTTCGATTCATGATGTTGGCTTTCATGTACGAAAATCACAAAGTGTGTGTTTTCGTGAATAGGGCACTCGACATGTACATGTGTAAACTTAACTTCAGAAGACCGATCTACGATGGAACCATTTTAGAAGGTGAAATGTATGAAGATACGTTCATGATTTATGATTGTCTACATGATTCGGGTGCAATCGTGGGACATCACGACTTTTTGACGCGTTTAACACACTGCGAAAACGTGTCCAAGAAGTTACTCGCGCTCAAGGGTGATTCTGTGAAACTCCGTGTCAAGACCTTTCATCTATTGTCGGATTTTGACTCATTTTTGAATGAGTACTTGCCTACGGTCACACAAGACGTAGACGGACTTATATTTACACCCATTCACTGTCCGGTGAAGATAGGGACACACGAGACGATGTTCAAATGGAAACCAAAGAATAAAAACACAGTTGATTTTCAATTGAAGAAAATTGATGAAGAATGGAGGTTGTATGTACAAGAAAAGGGTGAACCTATATATGAATCGACCATTCCACCAAACAAGATGGATGACTCTTGGTTTGAACACAACGCGATCGTTGAATGTGAATATGTCACGGATGACATACCCATGTGGTGGAGGCCTTTGAAGATGCGAACAGATAAGACACACGCAAACAATAGACGAACTTTTTATCGAACACTCGTGAATATTAAGGAGGATATCCAAATTACGGATTTCTTAAAATGTAGGTGAGTAAGTAATATCCATCTACGTGACGTGGTTCAGTTCTGTAAAGATTTTCATCATCGTGTGCGACCCACACGTTTTGAAATTTAGCCGCGGACGTATAATGACCGCCATATTGTACGCCTTTGTGTATAGCGTAGGATTGTAAATCGTATACCAGTTTATCATCAAATGTTATCTCGTGCTCCAATATAATTTTGCTCTTTTTATCAAATGAAACAAACATGACGGGTGGTAAAGACTTAAATAGTGTTCTCGTTGTGGCGACATTATGTAAAGTTCCTTCATCGTCTATGTAGTCCGTGAGTGTGTGCCATTTCATGCTCTCCGTTATCAATTCAGACACTTTGCACTTTTCTTGGTTTATGTTTAGTGTCTGTATACTAAATGGGATGTCCACGGTATTTTTACCCACGGGTGATATGGTGATTTGTCGTTTTTCACCGTAGATAAGTTTTTTGATTTCAGGGAAAGACCTTTCTAATATGTCTATGATACAAAAGAGTGCGTCTTGTGTATCGTGTGGTTCGTGTTCTGCGAATCTGGGAAACGCTTTCCTGAATTCTTTCAAAAGTGGTGCGAGGTTGAAACACCCTGATTCTTGCGTGTTGAAATATTGTTGAAGAAGATTTTTGTAGAGTTTAGTGAATTCGCACTCACCTGAATAGGATGTTTTGTATATGTGTTCAGTAATGGGTATGGCGTGAAATAGGCACTGCAACGCAGAATTGAAGTAACATGTATTGCCTAAGTTAAGAAAACCATGCATATATGTAGTAGCTAAAAAAGGCTTAAGAGAAACACGCGATACAATAATGAATATGGACGTCAGAACTCTTTTTGAACGCATCAAGCCGTTGTTCGAACAACACAAGAATGACGAACACGTCGAGTTTGAATTTAGACTTGGCAAGTTTAACTGTGGAACATTTGACACGGATGTTGGTAAGCAGAGATTTGAACTTGTTTTGGATGGTTTGAGACAGTACCCCGGATGGGAACAGATTGTTTCTATCAATGAAGAAGTCTTTTACCGAGAAAGCGACAACCTTCGCATTTCTATTGACTCTACGACTGGAGATGAAAAGATTGTAAAGAAGGAACGGGTGCACAACGAAGATTTCGAAAAACTGAGAGGTGCACCTTACGATGTTCGTTTCGGTATTTCAAAAGAAACACCGGTTGAAGATTACGAAGGAGAGATGGACAAGAAGAAGAATAAGTACAGATTGTCTTTCATTCGCAAGAACCTTTCTATTGATATGACTATCATAAACGGAGACGTCGAAGACATGGATACCGAAGACCCAAACAGGTATCAAATTGAATTTGAAATCATAGATCCAAAGCTGGTGACGGATGATAACACACTGTTTAACATTATACACAAAATCAAAGATGTATTTAATATCTTGGATAGTAATAAGTAATGATCTGGATACTTGTAATATTGATCATAGCGTTTTTTGTATTTGGTGCCGAATATACAGAAGATAACGTAGGCGTTCTAGGTTATAAAACTAAAAATTTTCATATGTCTCATGGTATGTCGAAGAAAATGTTCGAAACCATGAAACAGGACGGTTTGAGTGATGAAACACTCAAAGAGTTTGTGATGATGGAAGACAGACTTTTGGAAGTCGAACGTAAATCCGTGTGTTCACAAACCGCGCGACAATTCGAAGCTGTCGGTGTGTCCGATCAAATAAAAAAGCGTTTCATGGGTTATGATTTTTCATATCACGCGAAACACATTAAACAGGCATCTGAGCCTGAGAAGATGATAAATCGAAGCATTACGTGCGCTTAGCTAAATTCGCTCGCGTCTTTTCGTACTTTTTAATGAATTCCTTTATTTTGGTCTTAGTAGGACTATGTGTTAATATGTAATTCACGACAGCATTTCCGTGCTTTCCATATTCTTTTTGTATGAGCTTTTTCTTATATTGAAGTACGCGCGCTTGTTTCCATTCAGAAACTTGATCTCGCTTTATGTCATTCGCGGGCATCTTTTTCAAAATACCCTTCTTATTCGTGAGGTTACTCTCTTTTGACGCGTTATTAAGAAGGTTTGTCATGTCTTTCACATCCTTTTCTATGTTCATGACGTTCTTGTATTTCTTCATCCATCTTGGACCGTACAATTTTATGATGTCATTTCTAATGCTGTTTGTGTTGAGGCGACGTTTCTTTTCAGTCACCGCATTCTTTGCATTATTCTTGAGCGCCCGGTTCAAGTTTTTAGCCAATTTAGCTCGGTTAGCCGCATTCTTCTTTGCCTTGTTTTCCGAAAGCTTGAGCTTTTCACAGAGAGTCTTGACTGTATCGGAATCTTCAACGCTCACACCATTGTTGAGTGCGAGGGCTATGAGTTCATCCTTCTTGTAAGACACACACGATTTACCCTTGACCTTAAACGTAGAGTTGCCCAAATCCAAGTTTTTAATCATACCACATATCTTGTCTTTCTTGTTTGACGCCTTTGCTCCCACGACACCCATCTTTTTCGCGACATCCAAAAGGGTTGATTTAGTGAGTGCGGCACATTTCTTTTTACCTACACGCATGGTTCCATCGTTATCGTAGGTGATCTTCTTAGAATTGTTCGTGGGAGATTTACGTGTACTCTTTCGTTTTGGAATTTTGTAACAACACTCGTCGCCTTGTGGATTCTTTTTGGCTTGATACCCTGGTTTACACGGTGGTCTTCTAGACTTTGGACACGTAGACACTTTTGCGCGAACAGCCACTGTTTTACGAGCTATGTTCTTGGGTACATTTGACGTGAGTTGTATCTCACCCTTCGCGTATAACATGGAGAAAAAACCGGAAGCTGCATTATACGCGGCATTGAGTGCCGATGGATTTGACGCACCCGAAATTTGTATCGCACCCGATTTAGCTATTATGTATTTGTGTCCCTTGTAAAGTGCATACATCATCGGTGAAATCTCTGGTTCATAATTTGATTTGAAACCGTAACGCACACTGTTTGCGTGGAGTCTCGCCATGTTTTTGAAAACGCCGTTCATTCTAAACTGACCACTCAAGTTATTGTATTCGAAGCGGTTATACAAGAACGATTGTCCGGGAGTATACTTTTTAACCATGAACTTACGTATGAGTTCTGGTTGGTTAACAATCTCTTCACCCTTGCCAACAAAACCACCCGAAAATCGAATTTTACCATTCTTATAAAAATTAACCGTGCCACCACTCGTTTCTGTGCCATTTGTGATTGAAAATTTTACTTGAACCGTGAAAAACTTTTCGTTTATGTTACCCTTTTTACCATACTCTCTCGTGTGTGAAAATCCCGTCTTAAACCTTCCGTAATATCCTACCATCTCTTTCGTGTCTATGTAAAGACCTCCACCTAACGCGGTTCGATCGAGTGGCGTTTTATTGAGAATGTATTTCAAATCTACGCGCGACTCGGCATCAAAATCTTTGTTGACCGTCGCGTTAAACATACCCGGGTTGAGTCCACTCAAAGAAAGACGAGACACGGGTGAGTTGTTTTCGTTGTACACGAATTGCGCAAACTCACCCATGTTTTCGTTATTTATCATGGAGTTTTGCAACCTTCTAGGGAATGTTGGCGGAGACGATCTTTGAATTTGAACGCCTGAATTTTGTATGAATTTTTGCAGGGACTGGGGACGTTGCATTCTAATGTAGGGTTATATTTTAATTACACATCTGCTTCATTGGACATGAGCGTATCGTTGACTATGTCTAAACCGAATATGAATGGTTGCATACTGAATGGCATGCCGTTGTATAACATCGAATGTTGACGCACTTCGATGTCGCGTTGACTGAATGGACCCGCGTAGAAATCTTGGTTGAAACGTGGTTTTCCAAGATTGTTCGCGGTACAGTGCTCGTTGAATTTTTCAACGAATATCTTTTGTGGACAGCACAATTCTGGGCTGTACTTAATGTATGGCGATTGCAGGAAGTTCTCGAGTGTACTCGATACTGTAGCGACCTGTCTTTGCACGTCCTTGAAGTACTGCGGAACTATGTTCCATATGTCTTTGTTTGCATACCTTTGTGCGTACTCGAGATATGCACGAATACACTTTTGAAGAATGATTGGTATTTCAGCTTCAAGCTTCTTTTCGAGTGTTGGATCTGCATCCTTAACCTGTTTACCAAAGTTCCACGTCAAAATACGACGTAAAACTGAACCAGAATTGTCCTTGTAACTCGGGACTTCATTCCCACCCAAAACACCCGGAACCTTCCAAGTCATCGTCTTTGCCTTCTCGTGTTTAACGGCACATGACACTTGCTCACCGGACACGATAGATTGGAATTCGGCTTGTTCGAGTGAGATGTCACCCTTGATTTCTGGTGAAATGAAAACAAACGCATCATAAATGGACGAGAGACCAAATTTCTTTTCCACGTTATTGGACAAAGTTCGAACATCATCGATGTCGTAGAACAGTGCAAACACCTTGGTAATCAGCGTGGATTTACCCGAACGAGCGATACCCTTGAGAAATGGGATGACCTGCCATCCATCCATGTCGCCCACATCGAAGCAGAGACGCCCGCCCATGATGTACATCCATTTAGAAACTTCGTGGTCAAACTTTTGATAATCCAAAACAGATTGGAAATGTGGTGTAGGAATGTCTTCCCACTTTTCAGTATGCGAAAAGTCCTCAAAATCGGTATCAAAGTATTTGCAACTCACAATAGCTTGATCGAGATTTTTGAATTCATTTGAATCATATGTGTGAAACTTTGTCTCATACAAGCCTGTGCTCGCCGACCAACTTTTTCCGACGAAAATACCATTTTTGAATGACCAAACGTGTCTGTTACGCTTGATTTCGGGAAACTGCATGTCGTTGCAATTAGACAGGTGGCGAATCACGTCTGAGTAAGCCGAACCACGGCAGCTTAGATTTTTCCACAGTTCAAACTCCGTTTCCTTTTGTGCTACACCATAGACATATTCCTGGATTCTCTGCTCTTGTTTCCACGCGCGAGTATCGTTTCCATCTTCAGTTCTGATTTGTTTACAGCAGTGCCCCTTGTATCTCTTGATATTGCTTTCATACAGTTTCTTAAGAATGGTCAAGATAGCCTGTTGATATGGACTCAATTCTTCACTGTTTGAAATGGTAGAACATCTGAAAATAGATGGGTCTGTTTCAGGATTGATGGGGATATACGTAGGGTTATTGATCCGTTCATATATACGAGTGTGTCTGAATACGATTTGCCATGCATCGTCGACTTGATCTATCAGGCGGTTGATTCTCATCGATATTTTCATATCGTCTCCGTCATCCAAATCAAGAATTTTTAAAGCGTCCGCTCGGTGGTAAAGTTGTCCAAGTTGGAGATTCATCCTTTGATGCTTTGCGGAGATACGCTCTATATCCACGTTATTACACGGTAATCCAGATTCAGGATCGAGTTCATGAGGCGAGAAAAAATTTTTAAAACCCAGTTGAAAGGAAACTCCGTCGTCGTCACGTCTTTGTATATCCCACATGTCTTCCAATTGGGTCAAAAAGTTTATGAGTTGCTCTGGATTGAGACCTTGAATCGTGTTTGACCACATAACCTGATTCGTCTCCTCCGGATTTGCATCCTGATTTATGAAATGTGTATCCAGCATGACTCCTTATGGTGCATACGATTCATTTTTCTAAGCATTTTTTTGGAGTTGAGAAAGAATTTTGATCATGATCCTGTTTTGCATTTCGAGTTGCTTAGAAATATTTACCAGGGCAGAACACACCGTGTCTCCATCCTCCGTGGTCAACACGGAACCCAGCAAACCACCCATGTCGATTTCCATTATTGGTTCTTCATCGAGTTCGATATCCGAAGTGTACACGAGTTCATCCTCGTCCTCGTCCTCGTCCTCGAATTCTTCCTCATCGGTCTCTTCGATTTCTTCGGGCATTGGCTCTTCTGGGTACTCTTCTTCAGCGGACATTTACAGTACACCAGGAAAAATCAAACTGAGTTTTTTCGCGAAATTATTTTCTTGGTATATAGTACAAAACTCTCACAATGGCCGGTGGTCTCATGCAACTCGTCGCGTACGGTGCCCAAGATGTCTATCTTACGGGCAACCCAAAAGTCACTTTCTTCCAAGCCGTGTACAAGCGTCACACGAACTTCGCTATGGAAAACATCGAACAAACCGTCAACGGTACCGCCGGTAACAACGGCCGTGTCTCCGTGACTATTGCCCGCAACGGTGATCTCGTCGCGGACATGTACATCGAATCCGTCTCGGGCGACACCGCCGTTACTGACGACGCCTGGTTGGCTGAGCGCATGGTCAAGGACGTTGAATTGTCCATCGGTGGCCAGCGCATCGACAAGCACTACCAAAAGTGGTGGCGTTTGTACTCCGAGTTGTACCTTGACGAAGCCAAGAAGTCCAACTACGGTAAGATGACCACCGCGGTCGAAGGCGGTAAGAAGATCTTCTTGCCACTCATCTTCTTCTTCAACCGCAACCCAGGTTTGGCGCTTCCATTGATCGCCCTCCAATACCACGAAGTTCGTCTTGACTTCGACTTGTCTTCCGAGTTCGAAAATGTTACCGACAAGACCTTCAAGGTGTGGGCCAACTACATCTACCTCGACACCGAAGAGCGCCGCCGATTCGCGCAAAAGGGTCACGAATACCTTATCGAGCAAGTGCAACACACTGGCACCGACACCGTCACCCTCGGTTCGGAAGTCCAAAAGCGCTTGTCTTACAACCACCCAGTCAAGGAACTCGTCTTCTGCCTCGATGACGGCACTGACGGCTGGGCGACCGCCGCGGGCTCCCCAGTTGTTACCGCGAACGTCGAGCGCTCCGCGACTGAATCCAACTGCTTCATCTCCGGCTCCTTCTCCGGTGCCCCAATGCTTGCGGTCCAAGGCGCCAACTTCTCCGAAGACTCCAACGGTACCCTCGACACCTTCAAGCTCGTCCTCAACGGCCAAGACCGCTTCAAGGAACAATCGGGCAAGTACTTCAACACCGTCCAACCATTCGTTCACCACTCCGGCTCCCCAGCGCCAGGTGTCTACGCCTACTCCTTCGCGCTCAAGCCAGAAGAGCACCAACCAACCGGTACGTGCAACTTCTCTCGCATCGACAACGCCCAAGTCGCCATCAAGGCTCGCTCCGATGCGACTGGTAAGACCACTCTTCGCATGTTCGCGACCAACTACAACGTCCTCCGTATCCAATCCGGTATGGGTGGCCTCGCCTTCTCCAACTAAGTTGGTTTATTAGAAAACTTTGTAATAAAACATAAAATTTAAAAACGTAACCCATTTTTAAATTTTTTATTTACATAAAGTAAACATACAAGATGGCCGAAGAAAAGGGCAAAAGAAGTAAGAAGGGTCTTTGGATTGGAATCACGTTCATGTTGATATTTCTCGCGATGATTCTTTACTTTGTTGTGTTTGACAAGGGGTTCGGTAACAATAAAATTAACAGAAATATCATAAATATGATCAAAAAACATAATGAGTAAAAAAATTATTTTTATTTTGAAAACTTTTTTTCGAAAAAAGAAAGTAAAAAAAATATTTTTTTTTCGAAAAACATTTTGCTTAAAGTTAAAAAATCATAAGTCTGTAAGAATGATTGAAGTTTACACAGACGGGAGCTGTCTTCACAACCCGGGACCGGGTGGATGGGCAGCTAAGTGTTATGACCCCGAATTCGTGGTAGAGGGTGGATTTCATACGAGTACGAACAATATCATGGAAATGACGGCCGTGATTCGTGCACTCGAAAAGTGCATCGAACTCGGTGAACTCGAAGCAGTGATATACACGGACAGTCGTTACGTGAAAATGGGACTCACGGAGTGGTGTAAAAAATGGATCGCTAATGGGTGGTACACAGCGGCGGGTGGTGAAGTGAAAAATAAGGTTCTTTGGAGCCGTCTTCTAGAATTGATGGAAAAAATGCGAGTGATTAACATCGAGTGGGTGAAGGCACACTCCACGAATGCGAAAAATAACGAGGTCGATGGATTGGCGAGGCGACAGGCAAACATATTTTCTGAGAAATAACTAATGAGCGAACACCACCACTGGTGTGATCGTGAAGAGAGGCTCCTCAGGAGATGGGCGGAGAAAGCCGCGGGATACAGATGGCTACACAACCACGCAAGGTTACACTACAAGTGGTTGACAGATATGCTTACCTACCCCTGTATCATAATATCCAGTATAACCGGTGTCGGTGGTTTTGCCGTCCTTAACCCGAGTGATGATAATATTTCGTCCGATATGAGAAGGAATATTATCATTTTCCAATACACGTTTGCGTTCCTTAACGTCGTCGCAGGTATACTCACGTCTGTATCCAAGTTCAGTAACAGCTCCAGTATGATGGAAGCGCACTCGTCTATGTGTATACAGTACTCCAAATTTTATAGAAATATAGACATGGAATTGTCCCTAGATGCTGAACATCGAAGCATGGATGCTCTAGAGTTTGTCAATAAACAGAGACAAGAATACGATCGCCTTTTAGATGAGGCACCTGATATACCACACTCTACTATATGTGAATTCAATAAGACCTTCCCGGATAAAGATAACAAACCAGACGTGTGTAACGGTCTAAACGTGATAGAAGAGTCTTCGGATAACGGTTCAGATACCAAAGTCAGACACGCGATCGCGCGGTGGCTCAAAAGAACTCGAGGTAACAAATCATTTGAACTTTCTAGAGGGGAAAGTGTGTAAATATAACCTAAGTCGATGTACGTGTTTACATAAATCAAATCAAACAAAATGGAACTCCAACGCGCTATCAGAAACGGCGACCTCGACGGGCTTCGTAAGCTCGAACACCAAATCCTCGAACACGTAAATCACGTGTACGAAGATGCTGGAAATGGAAACGATGATTACGAAAACTTCAGTCTTTACTGGATTACCGAACAAGAAGACAAGAAACTCGCACTCGAGATGTTCATGATTTTTGTGAACACGTGCGAAACCGCGTTAGGTGACCACTTCCATGAATACATGGAGGTGATGGCCTATCCCGCGATGGTCGGTGCGGTGTGTAGAAAAAACCAAGCAATCATAGATATCCTGAAGACGTTTTTAGACGATGATTCATACATGGACATCGTTTACACTTTTAACTAGTTTAAAGAGTAGATGCATGTAATATACAGTAGAAGAAGAGCTCTTATAACTCAGTTGGTTAGAGTGTGGTGCTTATACCTAAGTATATTTGTGTGAGTTTATTCTCACAAAGGCACGCCAAAGTCACGGGTTCGAACCCCGTTAAGAGCAATTTACTTTTTACAAACGAATCCCGGTTGTAAAAAGTAATCTCAGTACATATAAAATGTCTCCACCAAAAAAGAATGATCCCATGCGTAAGGGCTACAGCGCTACTAGCATAAAAAACCTCGCAAACCAAATAGGACAGCGCGCGAACAAGGCTGTGAACAAGGCCCTCAGATCTGGCTACAGTGCGACGAGCATGAAAAACCTCATCGCACAATTTGAAAAGAAGGCTGGTGTTCGTAAATAAAAATCCCATGTAATATAAATGAAGTTTCTTCAAGATACGAACATTTTGATTCCACTCGTGATAGCCTCAATCTATAGTGGAGTTAAGGTGTCTAAAGTAAATTACTACCCAGGTCTCGATAAGTTATTGAATAATAATACACTGTATGGTATAATCATAATGTTGCACGCTATGTTTGGTATATCTCCAGTGAGTGAGCTCCCAGAACGAACCAAGGCGCTCACCTCGAGTGTTTGGTTTAAGTTGATTTCGCTTCTCGTGATTTCATTCTCCGCGACTCGCGATTTTGAAGATGCGATTCTCGTCCTCGTGACTTTCCTCGGTCTTGTGCAGCTTTTGCGCACAAAAGAAGAGCGTAAAAAATACCCATATATAATAGCGTAAATGATTCGCGCATCACATCAACCACATGATATTTACAAGTATAGACGTATTAAGATCCGTACCACTATACTTGAAACTATCTACAATAAATCACCTATATCCATGAACTATCAAAGACATGATAACGATCGTTTACGTTTTAGGTTCAGGGAAGCGATCAGGGAAGCAGAAGAAATTTGTTCGGAGAAGAAAGAGTGTAGCGAGTGTTACAACGCGTGGTACGAAGTTGATGAACTCGAAGATTCACTCATGCGTCTCGGTGAAGAAGTTATCCAAGAGAATAATATGAGGTACGGGTCACTCATACGTAGAAATTTCAAGAATAGATGGAACGTTAAGAATGTTGAAGACCATCACGTGATTCCGTACCAGTTTAGAAATCACCCGCTCATTAAGTATTTAAGGTACGACGTACACTCGAGCGAAAACATAATCATGATGCCCCGGGTTTTGACGCCCAATTTGCGTGAAAATCGTCTCACACACAACGGTGGGCACAAAAAGTATAACAAGTATGTCGGGACCGTACTCGATTCGATCGATAAACTTGATGACCCGGAACCAGATTTTAGAAAGTTTGTTGACTTTTTAAAAGTTGGGTGTCGTTTTAGACCTCAAGATATACCCTGGCCTTAATATCCATTTTCGAGTAAATCTGTCGTCGCGTCTGGATACCTTTTAGAGAAGAAATCCTTCTTATCCCAGTCACTGTGTCCTATGGTACTGGAATGAGATCTGTCTATAACCATACAGTGTCTTAGATCTTTGTAATACACGCGAGCACCTTTAGCTATCAAATCCTCGTGTTTCATGTCGACGTGATTATCCATGGGATAAAAGTACTTGTGATACTTACGCATGTTATCTACGTGTATGAGATAACACTTAGTACTCGATATCCAATTCACGCGTTGTAAACCCGTTTCAGACGTTTCAGACGCGGGAAATCTAGAGAGACAGTGGAAGAAACACAATTCAAAGTCATCCCCGAGTTCGTCTATCACGGCTTGTATTTCGTCAAACAGACTCTTGTGTTTTATGACAACGTTATCTTCAAACACGACCGCGTATTTTAAACCTTGTGAGAAACACTTGTCGTATACGTCCATGTGTCCAAAGAAACACCCTATCGCGCCCATGTTAAAATACGTGATATCGGGTCTCACACTAGACTTATCGTAGTGTGTTTTGAGTGCAAATCTATAGTATCTAGGTTCTATGTGATCTGAGTAATACTTTATAGATTTGGGTGTTTTTGTTTCTGGTCCATATACGACTTCTAAAGGCACAGTCTTGTCGTATGAATCCAAGAATTTCTTGGAACGTTCATCGGACGATTTCATGGTGAGCAAAAAGCATTTGTAATCTACGCGTGGGGAATACAGTATATTTTTGAGTACGATTAACACGAATGTTAAAATTATTACAAGTGGTAGTGCTACCATACCTAAAGTATGATTACATAATTATCTACGGAGAGATGCGATAAAGTTCATAGACGTTTTCGTCTGGTGTAAAAATTCGTATTGACACACGGCCGCTTGAACTACTGGACAAGGGATACCCGCGTGTGCGCAGTGCATCACAAATGTTCGTGCATATGCGATGGAATCATTCATGATATCAAATGGGTTTGAATCCATAAACATGGAGCACTCGAGTGTACTCCCTTTAATGCACCCTTTGATTTTAGGTGAAAGTTGCATACCTTCGTGGTACACCATAGCGTACACAAAACGCAGAGTCTGTAAAGCGACGAGACGATCAAAGAACTTGTTGAAACACTGCTTCGTATCCACGAGTTTCATGTATCTACTCGTCATTCGAGCATTCAAGCTCGTTTGGAGCACAGGCGTTGGAATGTGTGAATCCAGAGCGTGCATAGCACACCAAATAGACTTGTCGTTGATGTGCGCCATGTCTTCGTACTTGTACGAGTTATACAAGCGACTAATACTCGTCTTGAGTACGGGTCCATCGATATCCATTTTACGAGCTTCGTTGAGAGTACACGTGATGGACTGGTCTTGGTTACAGTATGCATACATGTCCGCGTACGCTTGAAACAATGCACATTCCATGTTTTCATGAATCATGTGTAAAAACTGTGTGTATCCGTGTTCATCACCCGCATACACTATTTCATCGGCAAACATCCTAAAAAAGAGTTCTTGTGCTTGGAAGATTTCGGGTTTTCCGTCGACGATTACCATTTTATTAGACATTGCCGCATCCAGGTAATGGATGCCTTTAATTTCGCACAATTCAGCGTACTTTTCGGCGTTTGTGTACTTTTCATTACTCATGTTAACGATGGTGTCTTCTTTGTCACACCATTCGAGTAGTTGACTGATAGTCCTTTCTGATTCTTCTTCATCCACGCCGAAGGTTGCGATTGTTCTTGGACCCGACATATGTAACGTCAGGTCGGCCAAGGATGGATGCGACTTTACTTTTCTAAAACATTTAAGAGGGGTAGAATTTTTATCGTAGACGTGAAGTTCCTTAAACTGTTGCGCCTTTCGGATGACCCGAAGACTTGGATGACTGATACCGATAACACCGTAAGACATGGTTACTTGTGTATGTTTCGTGTTTCTCTTTTATATCAGTTCCAGCCAAACATGGACATGTCTGTGTAATCACACCATGGATACACCTCTTCGTATCCCATAAAGTTTTGGGCCTGAATTCCAGCTTCTTTGCATTCTCTGCATATCTCGATGTTGTCATCGATGATGAGGTCGATCGCCAAGCTTCGACAGATATCAACCTTTTTAACTTCGTGGTCCGTAAAGCTATTCGTGATCACCAAATCATCAAACATACCTGGAAAGTGATTGAGTAACCATTCTTCGGTCTTAATTCGTGCACACCCTTGTCTACCCGTGACCGCATACAATTTTTCGGCTTTTCCTCTCAATTTAACTACGCCGATTTGAGAATTGTATATGGGTTGCAATCTTATAAATTCCGGTGAGTCATAAAATTCTCTGACCATGCGTCTCGACTCATCTTCCGATATGCCGAACATTTCTCGGTACAAATATTTGTACTTCATGTTAGACGGGGGCATTTGGTGTCCTCGCCACCTCGCCATGGGCTTGACGAAAGGAACGAGGACTTCATCGATATCAACGGCAATTCTCTGCATTTATTATTATATCATTCGTAATCTCTAAATGCTATTCCAACGGGAAATCTAGGAACACCCAGATCCGTTAGATTTTGATACTTGACGGTCAACATCTTACCCATGTACTTGTCACCGTTCTTGAACATCTCACGTCTCTTCTCCTGTGTACCTTCCGGTCTCACGGTAAATTCTTGTCCGTTTTCAGTGAGACACACCCAGGTAGGAGTACCGACGTCTTTACCAGTGCACTCTCGCATTCCGATGACTTTGTATTCATCTGTCTTAAAATCCTTGAGTTTTAAAAGGTAATTGCTTCTCTTACCAATTTCATAAACACTCGAAGGTTCACGAATCATCGTTCCTTCGTACCCGGCATCCATGTATTGTTTGTGTACAATCGGTAGATCTTTCTTTGTCTTGACCCATCTCGTCTCCACGGTAACACGTTCAAGTCTCTGGTCGAAGGTGAGGTCTGGTTGGTTTGTGTCAAAGTAGTCAAACACATGAAATTCCAGGGCTTTGGGATTCGTCTTAAACAGGCTCGTGATTTCCTCGAATGTTTTGCTTGGATCGTAACATTCACCATCCAAGTATTCACCCTCCTTAAGACCTTTACCAAGGTGTTCAGTACCGGGTACAATTTTACCAGTTCGGGAGATGCCACCCTTGTTAGATACAAGGAGGCGAACACCGTCAATCTTTGGCTGAACGTAAAATGGTTCACTGATGTACTTGTGTCTGTCTTCCCACTTGTTTGCTAACATAGGAAGAATGGGTATTTCCTTTTGGTTTTCCCACATGGTCTTCGCACGTTTGAGAGCGCTATCATATCCAAGCTTCACGTGTATAGTGGAAACAGACTCTTTGCCACCAACCATACCAGTCTTTTTAATGATATTGGCGGTGCCATCAGAAAGCTTTTCGACGCTGATGTCGAAATAGCGCTTCTTGCCGTTTTTGTCAGTTTTAAAAATTGTTTCCATTATAGTAAGGGTAGATATGATTCCGGTCGTAAATTACGAGCGAATGGAGCGACTTAAGCCTCCCCAAGTCACAAAAGTTCCACTGAATGCGAACACAGCGTGCATTGTGATAATAATTTTAGCGGTTATTGGTTTATACAAAAGAAGCATAGACGTTAGTCAATCCCGTGGACGACGTTATACTTGAGGCATTCTTCGACGTTCAAGTAGATGTCCTTCTTCATGAGCTTCTTGAATTCCTTTTCTGGGATTTCAGTCTTTTCACCGTAAACCTTGGTGATCATGTCCATGAACTTGGAGCACGAATCCATCTCGTTCTTGAGGTCTTCAAACTTACCCCAGAAACCATTGGTAGACAATTGGTGGATGAGGATGTGTGCGTTCTTACCCATACGACGTTCATGTCCACCGAGCAACATGAAAGTGGCCGCACTACAACACGCGCCTTGAGCGATGGTCGTGACCTTCACGCGAGACTTTTCGATGATGTTCATGGCGCTCAAACCCGCAAACATTTCGCCTCCATCACTGCAAATGTGGATTCGAATTTCGGGCTTGTATCCTGGACATTCGATAGTTTGTCTGAGTAACTTCACCTCGAGTTTCTTGAATTCTTCCGTAAATTCAAGAATATCGTCCGTCGTCACGTCAGAGAAGAAGAACATTTCATTTCCGATGATTCGAGTGGTCTTGAAATCATCTTCGCCGGTGGCAGCAATTGGTAAAATAGATGGAGCTGGCATTTGTTATGTAGAGTGTGTGTCTTTTAAACTGGTTCATGTGATTTAATCTTCTTCTTGATTTGAGACACCTCTCTAGGTTTCAATTTGTTACACATAGCCAAGTGGTTTATCACATCGAAATCTTGAGCGGTAAGACCATAAGACGTGTATGTATCCATGTCTCCAGACCTCGCATATTCACGAAGCAGAGCGAGTTCTTGATGCTGTGCACCTCGTGTTCTCAGGTGTATGTTTCTGTATTTCTGGTGTCTCATTTTGTAGTTTCCATATTTAGTCCAGAAACTTCCAGGTCTGAGAGTCTTTTCGTTTAAAACACCATTTATGTAATACTTTGGTATGTTTACCGTTGAGTGTATGAAATACGACATGGAATCCCATATTCCGTTATAAATAGAAACGTCGTATAAATCTGCATCAGAAAGTGAATGAGATATCCTAGCAAAATCACACTTGGATGCGTCCACAAAATTCTCGTGTATCATACCCCAAACGTGTCCGTGTTCAGACATGGCATCTATAGGGGACACTTCATCGTTTGTACACAACAAAGATACTGCAAACTCTTTCGGAGACACAAAATCATCTTTACCATCGGAAAAGTTTAGATAATCAAAGAAGTTGTGTAGATTTCCTTTACACTTCTCCGCCGCCACTTTTGTATTTTTATTATTTGGTTCAAGCGTAGATATGAGGTCTGGACTTCGTTTAGGTATGAGTATGGTTTCAAAGTTTGGTAAGAGAAACATGTTTGTGGTGGTGACTACAAACGAACCCTTGCTTAGTACACCACCTTCGGATACATGTTCTAATAGATGCCTCTGTGCTATGATATCGTGTCTGTACCCATCTATGAATATGTGCATGTTTGACCCTTTGAGTTCGTTTCTAACTTTGAAGTTATCTTCTAATTCTATACTATTTGATTCATCTAAAACTGCGTTTAATACGTAAGATTTACCGACTCCGTGACCACCGCATATTATAACATTTTTACCATTTCGTAAATGTGTTTTGAGTAACTCTATCTCATTGCGATGGAGCGTATTATCTATCTTCTTTTTTTGTGTGGTTATTTTAACGAATGCGTCCATGTCAAAAGATAGTGATGATCTCGCTAATCAAGCTATAGATATTATTTTTGAGAACGATGCGCTTCAGACCAGGATATTTGAACCAATAAAAAGGAGATTTCTCCCTTACTTGTTATGTGTTGGTTTCTTTAATCTAACTTTATTTGTATTAGTCGCTTACATAGCGGCTCGTATGTCTGCCTAAACTGCGGAATCATTCGATTCTTCCACGACCTCTTCGGGTTCTTTCTTAGTGACGGACTCAATAAATGTCGACGCACGTTTTCGAAGTCCCGTTTTTTTGAGGGGGTCGGACACATTTCGTTGACCGGGCATGACGCGTCCACGCAATTCATCGAGTTCATCTTTGAGTTCGTTTTGCGACATGACTTGAGTTGGGTCCTTGAGTAGACTCATGATGGAATACTCCTTGATAGCCTTGAATGGCATGATTGGGTGAATGTGCAAAATTTCTGGTTTTCTAAAGATGTTATCATCTGGGAACTCCTTATCGAATGCAGTCAAGATCTTCTTTGGGATCGGTGGGCTTTGTTCGATGAGTCGATCCATCTCTTGTTGACAATCGTGAACCATCTGCGCACCATCGGATGCCCTGTCCACGAGTGGAAGGTTAAGTTCGAGTCTGATTCTACGCGACAATTTGCCGTACAACTGAGACGCAGAGCGGTGACTTTCCATTAATTCATTAATCTTGAGGAACTGCATGATGGTCGCGATGATACCCGCGATGAGGTTGAGACCACCGATGATGGCGGGAACTGCGGAGCGAATACTTTCAGGGAATTGTTCTTGGGCAAAGTTTGCCGTACCAGTGATGGTCGAGAGTACGATAACGGGGAGTGTAAAACGCATGCTCAGGGCTTGAAACATCAAAAACGCTTGGTAGTTCATGTATCTGTAACACGCCGCGGCTTCACCCCAATCTTGGAGAACCTTTTCTTGTTGAGTGTGCCACTTCTTTGGGGCGTCGGGCTTTTCGATATCCTTTGGGAAACCCACGATCATATTGTTCTCACTATTTTCTTGGCTCATATTAATAGTAATGAACATTATATTCTACATCCACCTATTGTTGTTCATCTCGATGCTCGTGATTCCCTTCCTGAAAAATACGCAGTTGCTCGAAATGTATAGTCTTCTCGTTCCATTCATATTTTACCATTGGTCTGTGAATGACGACACGTGTGCTTTGACGCAAATGGAGATGTATGTTACGGGTAATGATAAGGAAGAAACCTTCTTCGGTAGGATCATGGGACCCATATATAAGATGGAAGATACCGATGCAAACAAATTACTCAAGACTGTGATGTTTGCTTTATGGATGTTGGTACAGTACAGGTTAGGTAGAATAACTTTGGCCTAAGTCAGATACGCGCGCACTAATAATCATTACAAAATAAAGATGCCTTCTTACGCTCCAGTTTACGATTACAGATGGGGGTGTGGTACCAAAGCGGTGACGGATCGCTCCATCCTACACGGTGCACGAAAATTCTTAATCGTAAATGGGAGAAAACACGAAATCAACTATATTCCTAGAATCGGTGATCACGGAATTCATGGCGGTGTGCTACAAATCATGCGCGGCCAACGTGTCATCAACTATCACTAGATAAAAATTAGAAACTTATGTGTAATAGTAATCATGGACTACAAAGAACCAAAGAAGCGTGTGACCAAAAATGACAAGAAACACCGTAAACAGGTGTACTCCCAGAAGCACGTTCGAATCGCATTAAAATCTATGTATAATAATAATGAAGGCAAAAAACAAACAGCAATTGCTCGTGATAGTGGCCTTACTACTTCTCGCCACAGTAATTTACCTCATCCGTAACCCGGTCGTGAAACAGGTTCGTGTTCGAGAACGCGTCGGGGTAAGAGTCCCAGTTCAAATTCCCGTCGAACGTGAATTTAGAGCGCCACCCATCAAGGAATACAAGCCCGACTACGTCCAACAGATGGGTGTTTTGGTGGGTGAAAACAATGAGACGCTCCCTCTCTATGGTAAGGAAGTGAGAGGAAGACGCGATAGCTACCACTATTACACGGTGACTCCCGGTGAACAAATGTACTCTCTTCCAGTGTCTATCGGTGAAAGAGACTGCATGGATGACATCGGGTGTCAAGAAATTTACGGTAACGAAACCGTGAACGTGATGGGACAAACCGGTGATTACACGGCTAAAGTTTACCGAACGGATCACTTCTTTTGATCGGATGGACTCAGCATTTTTTGAGCTCTATGAATGCTATCGACACTCACGGCTATGGTAGACAGTAGACTCAATAAACCACACGCGTATCCCGTCAGTTTCATGGGTCCGATTGGTACCCACTTGAGTTTGCTGTATCCCATGTTCATTATGAATATGCAACATATACACGAACTGAGAGCAGACATGCTGTAGTCCTTGGACTTGGCGAAAGGTACGGTTGGATCAAAAAAATCGGTTCCACCTACACTCGGCATAGAGATACCAAACAGTTTAAGTAACCCAGCGATAGGAGAAAATATGATGGTAGCCATTTATGTTTACACACATTTTATTTCTCCGATTCGTAAGATTCACTCTTAAACATGTTAAGACCACACGATCCAAGTGTGACCACTTGAGAACTCATGCATGAGCACACGCAACACATCACGATGAGAAGGTGAATGGGAGTTTTGAAAGGTGGGAATTGTTTTGCCATGTTAGCGGTCGCCTTGACTGGTCCGTATACCAAGAAGTAGCAACACAAAAGTGTGCATATGTTTGAAGCTATCGCCGGTAAGCTACACTGTGGACTACCCATAGTTATTTACATTTCACACATATTTTATTTTTAGTTTGAACTTACGTTCCATGAACTTAATCGCGTCAGACATGTTTGGGTGACTCCACAAGAGCCACCTGGACCAAAAACCTGCGGTCTTCAAACCCGAGATTCCCCAATCCTCGAGTTTGCTCCGTGATAAGCCCAACATGCGTTCGTGTACACGCTCTGGGTCCTTGAATTTACGCGTATCTCCACCACCGTGACGCAAAACATAGAGTCGCATCCGCATTGGGTCTTTGTGTATGGTGTAGTCAGTGTATCCCTTACCACCAAAGTCTACGTGATCACCGTTAGGAAACGTGACCCGGTACTTCTTATCACGGATCGGACTTTTTTTGAGAGTGACTCTCATTATTATTTATATCCGAAAAATTTTAAGAAAAAAAAATATTTTTTTGAAAACTTTTTTTAGAAAAAAGAAATGTAAAAAATAATTTTTTTTTCTAAAACTTTTTATAGAATTTTTATGTATAAAATCAAAATAGACATACTTTAGACATACCCCCTATATAGACCCCGTCTTTTGGTTTAAAATATACATACTAAACTTTTTTATAATATTTTTATATTCTCAAAAAAACAAAAATAAAAAAATATTTTTTTGAAAACTTTTTTTAGAAAAAAGAAATGTAAAAAATAATTTTTTTTCTAAAAATTTCTGGAGACAAAAAAGTTTATAAAATTTTTTAATTTTTACTAATATTTAATACTATAAAAACGCTATATAATTTTAAGATTATTCATTTTCCAATAGTCCACTAAACAAGTTCAAAATATCCACGAAATAGTCAAAGGACGCTCTCACAAAATTGCCATCGTAATTACGTTTCAAAATGGCATCCGTGTCGTACACGACAAAAATGGCAAACAAGGCGACGACGACCCGCGAGTAACTCGCACCCGTGAATAGACGCGCAATGATCAAACCTAACAGAGTCATGATGAGTACGGGTCCAAGTACGCGGAGGTCGTAACCCATCAAGTGTGTGGCGACACCGAGCACAAACATACCTATGAATATCGTGATCGCATCGAGCAAAGCACCTTTCACGTTTCTCGCACCCGTTTGGGATAAGAACGCACCCGTGAGTATGGACAATACGGTAAACAAGACAAACCGTGTTATGATGTTATTTGTAAACGCAAACATGAGAAGCGCCACGATGTATGCGATCGTGTACTTGAGCATGTTTGCCGCGACGACGTCGCTCAGTTTTTCATCCTCTATGATAGTTTTTGCAGAACCATAGGCGACGAATGCTTGAAATATAAGGTTCGCGAAAACCTTTGAAAGAAACATTCTATTTAATATAGACATCTAAAATATTTTACTTTTTCAAAAGGGTGTAGTGGTGGTACAAGTGGATACCGTTGATGTACAAACCGATCGCGATCGGCAAAAGAAGACCTGGGCGTTTCTTGTATACGGCTGGCAAACTCGACAAAACGATGAGTAGGACCATGGTAAAGTAAAGAACTGGTGGTGCGATGAGACCAGTCTGTGTCTTCGTGAGACCCATGAAAAAGCGCTTGTCGAGCGAATCGGTCTTTTCAGTTGGTTCTGGTGCGTAGTATTCTCTTCCTTTATAACCCGGCATTTATTATAATGTGGTATTTTATTTTATTGCCTCTCGTGATGATAGCTCTCGACTATTTCAAGAAGCCCATAGACCGCCTGTATTTTCAAAGACCTCTCCGCCCTCTGATAGGTATCAGAAATACACTCGTAGACATGTTGATGTATAAACCATTCCACGAAGTCGATGATTACCCAGGACTATGGCGAATGCGTTTAAACTTTAGGGACATACGCGATTCTTACATGAAACGAAATGGTTCGGCTAAAAAGTATTACTTCCATGACATGGATTCGTGGTTCGAGAAGAACGATTCGTATTATTATTACAAACTCGAGGATTTCCCGGAGATTAATGATATCGTGAAGACTATACCGTGTGTATCCGGTGGTATGATAGCCGTGATGGACGGACCCACGAAGATCCCACCACACAGAGCCGAGAGTAACATGTTACTCAGATACCATATGACTATAGAGGGTACGAGCACACTCGATACAGAGTATGATACACACGAACACACAGAAGGCCAGGATTTTATATTCGATCACGCGAGGTACCATGAGGTTGAAAAAACCACGAGTGATAGAAGAGTTGTTCTCATATTGGATGTTAAGAGATTTTAGAACATGAGGTGGTGTCTACAGACAGCCTTATACATTTCGTTACCTCCGATGAGTTCTACTTCGTCGGTATCAGCGATTCGCTTCGTGAACGGACCTGGTGTTCCATCTCCACAGTCCATACACAGAGCTGACAGTTTCGTGACGCTATCGGCCATCGGTATGCAGTCTAAAATTTCCCCAAACTTCTGTTGTTTAAATGTTCCATCCAAACCAGCGATGAGTACGGTTTTCTTTAGGAAGAGACACATGCTCGTAAAATCCTTGAGATTCGTAAAAAACTGCGCCTCGTCTATGGCGACTACTTCTGAGTCACAAAACGTCTCTTCGAGTAAACACTCGGATAAGCGATTGACTTTTATGCAATCAAACTTTACGCCATCGTGTGTGTGAAGGACGTCTTCTTCACACCTAGTGTCTTTCGCGGAGTTCACGACGGCTATTTTCTTACCCAGAACCTTGTACCTCTTGAGACGCCGGATTAACTCCGACGTCTTCCCAGAGAACATGTTACCGATGATTATTTCTAGACTCATGCTTAGATGTACATGACCCAGAATGTTTAACTTATTTTTTCCTAAGTCATTTGTAGTGTACACAAATACCAATCATGTTTCACAAAGCTACATATTGTGGTAAAGAGGGCCTGTACTGCACCAAAACGGGGCGCGTCAAGTTCGGTGACAAAGTGTTTCATAGCATCGAAGAAGCGATAAAATTTTTCGGTAAGTAAAGTATGGCGAAGATCATCACGGCACAGTTTCTCACTTGGAAACTCATGGAGTTAGATACGAATACACGAATCAAACGCGCGAAGATGCGACCACCTGTGAAATGTTGTCCACAGTGTAGAGACAGGAAATATGTATACAACCCAAAGACGGATTCATACAACGTGTGTCGTAGATGTATAAAGGAGGAAAAGAAGGACTATAATTGGTTTGACCTTTAGATGTTACCTGTGTAATATAATTTGACATATATGATCGTAGCTAACATGCCTAATATACCAACCACGAATGTGACGGATTTGCATTCTACATATATTCTATCATTATAATGCACGAGCTCCTGTTCTTCCCAACCCATCTTAATTAAATCTAGATTATAATTAAGATGGCTTTGACAGACCAGGAAATATTGAAAAAAGTCCGTGAACTTCGAAAGAAGAAAGGTCCTGTGTACGCCCCCCTTAAATATTTCAGAGGGCTCAAGACGCTGAAGGATGTGGAAACGCGTTACGGAAAGATGTTGAAGAAGACCTACACGAAATTCTCTACCGATAAGAACGTGAAAACGCGTACCTCCTCGTACACGAAACGATTCCGCGAAAAGTACCCGAACGCGAAGTCCCTTCCAGAAATTGCGAAGGCGACGAAGATACCATTGAAGACATTGAGAACTGTGTACGATCGAGGACTCGCCGCGTGGAGAACCGGACACCGACCGGGCGCTTCTCCACAGGCGTGGGCATATGCGAGAGTGCATAGTTTTGTTATGAAAGGGAAGACGTATTACACGGCGGACCGGGATCTGGTTTGAGCACCTCTCATTAAATTCGCAACTGTTTTAGCGCTGGGCGTCTTCGCGGTCTTCGCCGTCTTCGCGGTCTTCGCCGTCTTCGCGGTCTTCACCGTCTTCGCGGTCTTCGCCGTCTTCGCGGTCCCGGTTTGTCTCATTAAACTCGTGACCGTGTTAGCACCGGGTGTATTTATTCCGTTTACATTCCGCTTCGCACTCAGATTATTTTTTACGCCGTTCGCCCATGTGACCTGTTTAGTGGTCCTGGCGCGCTTGGCCCGACTTGGTGGACTTGGTGCATTGTTTCTATCTCGTTTTGCACCAGCTCTAGTAGTGAGACCTATACCAGCGACCGCCGCGAGTTTACCCCTGTTTTCTGGGCTTATTATGCTCATATATTTATCCACTTCACCCGGTAAATAATCGGCAAACTCGATGAGTTTCTTTTTCAAATTCGCTTTTGTGATGGGTGTGAGTATCTTATACGAATTTTTGTTTACTAGCTGAGCCAAACTTTTAAAACCTCTTGGTAGCTTTGGTTTGGTTTTTTCTATTCTATTCACTCCTTCCCGAATGTTTTGTGGTAAAGATTTTTTAGACTCTTCTTCAAAACGTTCCTTTGGTATTTTTACTGAACCATTTAACATGCATGCACTACCTTTTATGTTTACACACGACGATCTAGATTGGAATTTAACATTACTCTTACCCGTGTATACAACAAACCCCGTTATACCATCTTCTATCATCGTCTTGACAGCCACATTCATCTTTGCGTTTACGTATAAACCCGTAGCTATACCCATTCTATCACCACTAGCCACTATCGTGTTGTATTTACCCGCGTATATGAACTGCGACAAGTCGCCTATAGTTTTGAACATGGCTGGATATTGTGGGATGTCTACTTCCTTTCTTTTATTGCCACGTCCCTTGAACGCCGTTTTCACTTCATTTTTCATGGAAAGTATGCTTCTGTAGTTTGAAAACGACTTGGCCGCTTTAGCTGCTCCCACATGTATATTAAATGTGACAGATTTGTTAAAGTTTGAAAATTCACTGGTAAATAACTGTTTAAAATATTTGAATTTTATGCCCTTTGTTACTTTATCATGGAGTAAATCATAATAGAACACTCTTATTATATCATCTGTGAGTGGTATGTTTGGTATACCAGTTATGTTTTGTTTTGGAAAAAATGAACTATTTGAATTTGAGTTACCAACAAACTCAACTCCGTCATACTCTCTTATAAATTTGATGAACGCCTCCATGTTTCCTGCGTTCATTTTAACGTTGTAATTGTTACCCGCTATACCTCCATTTGCTTTACTCGAGGCAACGTTTAAAACCATGATTTTAAATATATCAAGCGTTGATTTTGATTTGTTGGAGGTGGTGGGTTTTCTAGTAGTTATTGAAGTGATAGGTGTGTAACCAAGTTTAGTTTTTGATGATGGAATTATTTCTTGGGACACATATATAGTTTTTCCTTCCAATGTCATGGTATACACGAATGGTCTAAAATCGAAAACTATGCTTGGATAACACAAATCTCTTTTTCTTTTATTTATAGATTGACCTTTGTTATAAACTCTGTTAAATAGGTAAATTCGACTTTCTATGTAATTACGAAGACTCCAATTTTTGGATATAGTAACACCCGGATCACACATTCTCGGTGTGTTATAAAGTACGGGTATGTTTGCCTTTTCTATCGTGTGTGCGAGTGATATTCTATTTTCTTGATCTATGGAGGTTAGCCAATATTTAGAATTTTCAGGTGTTATGAGTGGATATTGCGATTTACATTGTCTGTGTATAGATATACATTTACCTTCTATTTCATTTATAACGTCTATGAGCATTTTGGCTTCAAAGCTGGTGTTTTTCTTACCCTCTGTGATGTCTCCTATTTCATTTAGGTTGTAATACAGCGATTCACCATTTGAGGTACAAGGACGTTTTGCTGACATCTTACATTAAACACACAAAAAAAGTACCTAAGTCATGTTGACATATCATTAAAATCACAAGACTCACTTAAACATGAACTCTCAATCTATCGCTACCTACATCGCCAACCTTGAAAAGGAGAACGCCGAACTCAAAGAGCGTCTCCGCAAATGTGAAGAAGAAAAGGCTATCCTGGAATACGAAACCATGCTTCATTACGCTGAAGTGAGTGACGACGAATCCGTTGCATCCAACTTCGACTCTGACTCCGAATATGAAACGGAATCTGAACCTGAATCTGAATCTGAATCTGAATCGGAATCTGATGATAACTTCTTTGTTTGTTACAACTTACCTCTCACTGAAGCTTTCGATGAGCTCGCCAAAGAGGAAGAAAATGAATACAAGAAAGCTGTGTATGAAAGAGCCGCCAATCTGATCTACCACCTTGATTTCAAGGTAACCAACGGCGAAGAACTTTCCCACATGTGTGGTATCGGAAAGGGTACCGTCCGAAAAATAAATGAATTTCTTGAAACCGGTGAAATTAAGAGGTCCAAGAAATTCACTACAAACGAGAACATCGCGGAACAATTGGATTTACTCGCGAACTCTGAGAAAAACACTCACAAGAGTGAGGCTTACAAGAAAGCCGCCGACGCTATCCGTAAACTTCAATTCGAAGTCACGAACGGCAGTGACATCTCCAAAGGACCCCAAAAGGTACCTGGTATCGGTAAAGGTATCGCAGGCAAAATCGATGAATACATCGTGACCGGTAAAATTAAGAAGCTCTCGGGCTAGTATAATACGTTTTAATCATCAGATATCAACATTTTCCTTATTTCATCGTACACGACACTCAATAGCGCCACCTTGTACGCGAGAAACCCGACGAATGTCGCACCGTAATCGAAATCAAACGCAAACGGTGCACTGTTCCACACAGTTTCAAATACAGCGGTTCCAACGGGAGCCAATAACTGTTTTTGAAATGGTGAACTTTCGATGTTATCCACGTGATTTTCGAGGAGTGATATGTAAGCCAGGGACGTAGCGACACCAATCGTGGAAGACACACCCTGCTCTGCACCTTGTGTGATGAAATACATGGACGTGAGTGCACCACCGTATGCGACGGTCATGCGATTGATGCGTTTTTTAAGTTTATCGTAATCATTTCTTGGTTCAGACGATGCGCGAACGACCGCGTTGTGAATGGACCACATTTATAAAATAATTTGCGTATTCCTTAATTGAGATAAAGATTACACTCCCTTTATAATTAAATTTTTTAAATGGAGGATGTATTTAAATCTTTTGCAACCGAAATTTATCGCTGTGGGTCACACGTCGGATATCATGTAAAATTTAAACATGTTGCTCCTCTATGTAAAAAGTGGTCTAGAAATAGACTTCCCGATGAAGAGCGCATTCAAGAAATGTGTGACTATTACAATTCTGGAGGTTACATACCTCGTATTATTCATATTGCTGAACTCAAAGATGAGGGACTTGTTTGCTACGATGGAAACCATCGCCGGGAAGTTTTGAATCGAGTCCAGGCATTGGATGCAGTTTGCATCGTTGACGTGATATTTAACGCTACAAATGATGATGTTTATCAAAGTTTTTTAAATGTAAATAAGGCTGTGGATGTACCTGAAATATTCTTGGAAGAATCTTCTGATATAAAGGATGAAGTTTTGAAATTGGTAAAAAAATATGAGACAAAATACAAGTCTTTTATATCCAAGAGTTCAAAGTGTCGTTCACCAAACTTTAACAGAGATCTTTTTACAGATAATGTGACTAAGATTTATAAATACTTAGACGGCACAAAAAGTATACAAGAAATTGAAGAACTTTTAGAAAAATTAAACAGAGAGTACGCAAATAATAAATTATGCAAGCCACATTCTAAGTATAAGCAGCATATAATAGAAAAATGTAAAAATCACAATCTGTGGCTATTTCTAGAACGCGAAATTCCATGCGAACATGTTGAACGAATTGTTTCAAAAAGGAAATTTGGTATTTTCAAATAGGGATAAAGATTACGTTCCCCTATACATAAATGAGCGAACTTTGCGTGAAGAAATTGGTTGAAGATGCTATTATTCCAACTCGGGGTTCTACTCATGCTGTTGGATATGATTTATACAGTGTTGAGGATTGCTGTGTACCACATAACTCGCGGCATCTTGTCGGAACGGGGATCTCAATTGTTTTGCCAGTAAATGTATATGGTCGGGTTGCGCCCCGTTCAGGTCTCGCTGTCAAGCACGGTATCCAAGTCGGTGCGGGTGTCATCGATCCGGACTACACTGGCGAGGTCAAGGTCGTGCTCTTCAACCGAGGCGACAAAGATTTCGAAATCAAAAAAGGAGACAGAATCGCGCAACTCGTGTTGGAACGCTGTGAAACACCTTCTGTTCGAGAAGTTCAATCTATTGAAGAAACGGTGAGAGGTTCAGGTGGATTTGGGTCCACAGGTGCTTAAGAAAAAGCGCCTAAGTCGTACATAGGATATTTTAAAAATTAAACAAAACATGCTTGATATTTTGAGAACAACTGTCGGTACCGGTGGCCCACTTTTGATTGAGTACAAAGGTCGCATCATGACTGAAAACTGTATAATCATCGCGGAGCGTCACATTGAACGCATGATTGAAAAGATGAAGAATCTCAAGTTTTCAAAGATTGAACAAACTTCAGATCGCTCGTTTTCAATTTCTTAACGACAAATTTGGTTTCTATCAAACGCATGTACGCATACATAGCCAAGAATTCAAGATTATGTAATGACTTATATAAGTGCCATGTAAACATCTTTAACACGTAATTGTCGTCCCTATTCCACGTTTGTTCCCTAGTAGTCGTAGTCGTCCTAGCCATATCCTATATAAAAACATAGCTTCTAAATATATTATGCGAACATACACGTCACTCGATGGCATCACTATCAAGGTGGGTGAGAATGCCAAAGATAACGACGCACTCACGGAGACGAGTTATCCAAAGGAGTGGTGGTTACATGTCGCAGACTTGCCTGGATCACACGTGGTCATATGTCACGAAGGTGATATAATTCCACGTGAAACCAAACGAGATGCGGCCATACTCGCCGTTACACATAGTAAAGCCAATGGCATGTCTATGGTACCCGTAGATTTAGTTCGAGTAGAAGATGTCGTCTCCTCGAAGAATCACGGGCAAGTGCATTTAACTAAATCCGCAATGATACTCACGATGTTTCCAAACAAAGAAATGCCACGCCTCGAAAGATTATTAAAAACGAGAAACGCTCAATAAAAAATGAATCATCAAGATTGGAAACCCGTCGTCATTCATGGTAAGTCTGCACCCACGACTCAGAAAGTGGTCAGACCACACCGCGAAGTGACGAAGGAACAGAAACTGGATCAAACGGAAATCGGTACACACGAGAAGGTATCTGTATCGATGGCGAAGACAATCCAACAAGGGCGTATAGCTAAGGGTTTCAAAACACAAAAAGATTTAGCAAACGCGATAGGTGTACCCGCGAGCGTTATCAATTCATATGAATCCGGGAAGGCTATCCCTGATAACGCTATTCTTCAGAAGTTACGAAAGGTCCTCGGGGTGAGGTTGGCACGTTCTTGATATCCCTATCAGTGTGAGTGGAAATATAACTAAAAACGCAATCACTGTAAATGTCACTATCATCTTATGATGTACTTAGAGTTTAAACGCGGAACTTAAATATGCGAGATGTCTGGTATTTGGTAACAAATCCAGATGAATCTCTATGTTTGGCTAAAGGTCAAGAAGATATAGAAACGGTGGTTACTATAATCCCACGTCCACATGTACGATGCTTTCATGATAGTGCATGGCAATTCGTTAAACTCATGGCTATAATACACTTTTTTACTATGTTTATGTTTCTGAGTGACATAGTACAAGCTATAAATTTTGTTTTATCTGTTACGGTAGTGTGTACAGATAATGGAAAATACACATTACCATATGTGTGTGCCCATATAATGTTTAATGGTGTTTTGATACCAATGAGTGTGTTATACAATTACATATATAGCGTATGCATTTCAACGATGTATACAGTTGTATACTGTATATTACTCATATTTTACATGAGAGTTGAGTAGTGACCAGCTATGTAATACACATCTTGAAATCCAAACTCAACCAATTTCTCTGCCGCAACTCTGGCCCTCTGCCCGGTGTTGCAGTAGACGAGCAAACCTTTTTTTGGAAGTTCAGAAACGGTCTTTTTATTCATTTTTCCTACTGGTAAATGTAGCGCACGCGGATAGTGACCTATTCTGTATTCAACAGTCGTTCTTACGTCTATGACCTTCTTTATTTTTCCAGATTTTATCATTTTCTTAGCTTCCTCTGAAGATATGAGACCTTCCCCCGTAAATGTATACGCTATAGCGAGACCACCAAGTGCTATGATGAGTGGTAACATTTAATATATACACGGATAAAGATTTGAATACAAAACATTACATGAGTCTTCAAATTAAGAAGCTATACCCGGATGCTATCATTCCGACCAGAACGTCACCTGGTTCGGTGGGTTACGATTTATATAGTATGGAAGAAATCATAGTTCCTCCACTCGAACGTGCATTCATAAGTACTGGCGTATGTGCATCACTTCCACCCGGTGTATATGGAAGAATTGCGCCGCGTTCTGGGTTAACACTTAAACATGGTATTCAAACTGGTGCGGGAGTCATCGACCCAGATTTTACGGGTGAATTAAAAGTCATCCTGTTTAATCACGGGAGTGAACCGTTCGTCATTAAAAAGGGGAATAGGATTGCTCAAATGATTTTAGAGCGATGTGAAACTCCGCTCATAGAAGAAGTAGAAGAACTAAAGCAGACGCAAAGAGGCGAACGTGGATTTGGTTCTTCTGGGCATTAGTTAGAGAACGCGATACCGGCCATGCCGTTCTTGACTCGCAAAACATTATAGTTTACGGCGTACACTCTGTACAAACCTTCTCTGGCATCGGACTTTGGATTTTGGATAGTCAACTTCGCATTGTCGATTCGAGAGAAATTGAGCGTACCACTTGGTTGCGATCTGTTCATGGTGAGGCAGAATGGCCAAGAGAACAATGGAAGCGCATCGAGAGATGATGGAGCGAGTGCAGTGGTGTGCATTTCGTGGACGACGTTGTGGTGGAACGTGTTAGACGCATTTTCAAACAAGGCGAGGCCATTGATGTAAAGCGATGCGCTATCGAAACTGTAATCATCCGTCCAAGCACCCGTGGTGACGTTGGAGGTAGTCAAGTGAAGAGCCTTGACTGGGTGGTTGAAATAGGTCAAGTCAATGGAGGTATCGGTTTTACTGGCTGGCTGATATTGCACTTGTGTGATCAACAATTCGTGTTCTTGTTCAGTGAAATATTCACGTTCTGCTGTGTCGAGGTATCCGTACATACCGTAAACCTTTGGAACCGCACCGAGATTACCGAGACCGGAGCGGCACTTGATGCGCAATTCGACTTCGTGGTATTGCAAAGCCACCAGTGGAAGCGACTTGGTCCAGTCTTCACTGAAGAAGAATGGAACCATGTAGTAATCACCTGCGGAACCACTGACACCCTTCGCGTTATCCGCAACTTCAGCGGTGGTCACGGCGCACGAAGCCTTCGCTTGGTTGTCGCGGTACAAAACATTGTGAACACCTTGCACATACAAGGAATCGAATCGACAGACTTCTTGGCCACCGATTTGAAGGCTAAATTCAGTGACAGAAGTGTCATCTGAAGAGAACAATCCATCCGTGTTAGTAGACACGTTAGAAATGTTTGGGTGTTCGATCCAAATGTAGCTCAAAAGATCGCCCTTGGAGCGAATTGGTACGACGACTTCGCTACCGCCGGTGAAAGTACCGATGTAATCCATGCGCTCTGGCTTGAGGGCAAAGTTCGTGTGGCGCTTGTAGTTTTGGCGCCAGAAACTGACTTGTGGGTCGCCAGTGATGTATGCATCCTGAGCTCCGACTGAGACTAGTTCAACTAGTGCTGCTGACATTTAATAATAAACTATATTAAAATTTTAGGTCGATAACGAAGTATGGTTGTCTTCCAAGCACTGACCTGGGAGTCCAGGGATACAGAGGATGAACACTTGATCAGTATCTTTGGTAAGACGAAAGAGGGTAAGTCCGTCTGTGTGACGACGAGCTTTAGTCCGTACTTTTTTGTGAAACTCCCTCGTAATGCGACACCACAACGAGTGAAGATCATTTATGATAAGATAGACAAGGCGTGCCCTGAGTGTCTCACGAGTTTAAATACGATTCACCGTAAAGATGTCTGGGGATTTCAAAACAACGAAAAATTTCCATATCTCCAGCTGTTTTTCAAAAACCTCGCGGCTCGTCGCATGGTGAGCGGAAGGCTTCGAAGACCTTTACCCGATGAAACCTTAAAAATGAAAATTTATGAATCCAACCTGGACCCAGTGTTGCGCCTCATGCACCGAACTGGTATTCAGTCTACTGGATGGTTAGATACTGGTGATGATTGTGAACCAGACTGCGTTGCGAAGACGGATATCGATCTTAAATGTAGAAACTGGAGAAATCTTAAACCTGTAGATGATCCTGAGACGGCGCCATTTGTGGTGGCATCTGTAGATATCGAGTGTAACAGTTCTACGGGTAAATTTCCGGATGCAGACGTAGAAGGTGATGCGTGTTTCCAGATTGCCATTTCTTTGTGTAAATTTGGGAGTGATGAACCTTACGACAAGACGTGTTTGTGTTACAAGAAGACCGATTCTCAACTCGAGGGTTGTAACATAGTCTCGTTCGATACCGAGCGTGAAATGCTCGAAGCCTTTTCATATTATTTACACGAAAAGGATGTAGACATTATCACTGGGTGGAACATCTTTGGATTTGATCTTGAATATCTCATGAAAAGAGCCATCATGACGAGATGTAACTTAAAATTCTTTCAATTGAGTAAACTGCGGGGACACAATTGTGAACTCACACTCAAGAAACTGTCTTCGAGTGCTTTGGGTGATAACGATTTGAAACTCGTGAGTATGCCTGGTCGTTTCATTTTCGATTTGTTCCATGAGGTGAAGAAAGGATACAAACTTGATTCATACAAATTGGATAACGTGTCTAAACTGTATCTTGGAGACAATAAAATTGATATGCCTGCGAAGGAGATGTTTGCTCGATACAAGGAAGGCGACCCAGTGAAATTGCGGGAAGTTGCTGAGTATTGTATTAAGGATACCCTTCTTCCGCACAGACTTTTGTCTAAATTGTGTATACTGATTAACCTTCTAGAAATGGCGAAGGCGACCTGGGTACCCCTGTGTTATCTCGTGGAACGGGGACAACAAATCAAGGTGTTTAGTCAATTAACAAAGAAGGCGAGGGAGATGGGATTTATGGTTCCTACGATTCAATATGGTCAATTGGGGGATCAAGGGTATGAAGGTGCGACTGTTCTTGAAGCACAAAAGGGTGCATATTACAAACCAATTACGGCGCTAGATTTTGAAGGCCTGTATCCTTCAATCATGATGGCACACAATTTGTGTTATTCAAGTCTCGTGATGGACCCAAAGTACGAAAACGTACCTGGTGTTGAATACGAAACATTTGAGATTCCTGTGCCGAGTAAGGTTGAGGGGCAGCCTCCTACAAAGAGAGTGTGTAAGTTCGCACAAGGTGTACCTACACTTTTACCGAGCATTCTACTTGAATTGAAACAATTCAGAAAACAGGCGAAGAAGGACATGGCCGCGTCGAAGGGTGCACTCAAAGCCATGTATAACGGTAAGCAATTAGCTTACAAAATCAGTATGAACTCCGTGTATGGGTTCACTGGTGCATCGAAGGGAATGCTTCCGTGTGTAAATATCGCATCTACCGTGACGACAAAAGGTCGGAGTATGATTGATGAAACAAAGGAGTACGTGGAAAAGAACTTTCCGGGTGCGAAAGTGAGGTACGGTGATACCGATTCAGTCATGGTCGAATTTGATGTGGGTGACCGTAAAGGTATTGAGGCTGTTGAGTACAGTTGGGAGATTGGTGAACGTGCCGCTGAAGAGTGTACCGCACTTTTCAAGAAACCGAATAATTTGGAACTCGAAAAGGTGTATTGGCCCTATTTCCTCTATTCTAAAAAACGGTACGCCGCAAAGCTGTGGACACAAGGAAAGGACGGAAAGATGAATATGGATTACATCGATGTAAAGGGTCTTCAACTCGTGAGACGCGATAACACAGCACACGTACGAGAAGTATGTAAGGAACTCTTGGACGTCGTACTTGAAAGTAGTGATACTGAACCACCGAAAGCACTCGCGCTTCAGCGAGCCATTGAACTCCTCGAAGGTGACGTACCGAACGAAAAGCTCACACTTTCACAGAGTTTATCGGATTCTTATAAGGTTAAGGGGCATAACGTGTCCATAAATAGCCCCGGAATCAAAGATATTAACCAAGCACACGTCCAAGTTGTTCGTAAAATGCGAGAGAGACAACCCGGTTCGGAGCCGCAGTCGGGTGATCGCGTGCCTTACATTCTCGTGAAGACAGAAGACTCAAAGGCGAAAGCTTTTGAAAAATCCGAAGATCCAAAGTACGTCTCGGAAAACAACGTACCAATCGATTACGAATACTATTTTATGAATAAATTCATCAATCCGGTGTGTGATTTGCTTGAACCTCTATTCGAGGATCCAAAAGAAGAGATTTTCGGGGAACTCCTCACCAAGATTAAACCAAAGAGAAGACCAAAGAAGAAGAAAGAGACACCTCTCGATGAATTACCATTTAAAAATTAGACGCTATAATGTATTAAGGAGATGAGAGTGTCTGAAAATTTGGTCAAGGCGTATGAAGAAGATTTAGACAAGGCGTGTCATGAACGCGTGTTAAAATTTGTGCAAAACGTATCGACCAATTATAACATTCCCCTCAAATTATTAATGCGGGATATGCCAAATCCCAGGGGGTATTGTATGGGTGTAAAAAAGGGTGGAGAACCGTGTACTAGAAAAGCGAGTCATGGTGGGTTTTGCTTATCACACGCAAATACACCCAAACTCCATGAGCCTATAAATATGAACTCGAGTGTGAGACACAACCACACATTTCCTCCCATGTATAGTCCTAATTGTCCAGCATGCGAAGCATCTAACAATAACCAATTTAGAGATTTAAGAAGTATGATGTAGTATGAGGAAATCAGATATTCTGTTAAATTCCATAGATGCGTTTTACGGTACCCCTGAAAACGGTAAGACGCTTATGCAGATACTCACCAAAACAGGTGGTATTTCCCTCCGTAACCTCGAATGGTTCATAACCAATTATTCTAAAAAGACAAACCTAATGTATAAAACTATCGACGGCAAAATCTTTAGTGTGCATTGTGCCTATAAGTCTACGCTAGATGGCTATAGCAAAAAGTTGTTCGACCCATTCTGTCGTTCAGACAAGATATCCTATAAGGTGCCGGGTACATCTGATGAAATAAGCACGACTGTTGCTCAACTCAATTTCATCAAATGGTGTATCAAAAATGGCGTCATCGAATACATAAAAGAAAACAAAAACAGTTTATTCGGTAGGTAATTCTCCTTCTACGGGTAGAAGTTCTCGAGTGCTTACGTACCCATTTTCAAATGTGAGCGTTTGGTAACACGTGTAGTAAATGTGACACGTGAAAGTTTCATTCGTTCCGTAATATGGGTTCATCTTGAAATCTATGAGAGTTCGATTATTTTTTATGTTTGTGAAATCCAAACTTCCCGATGGGTCTACATTTCTTGGATTCATCGAGAAGGTATACGTGTATATATTTCTGGGTGTGGTATGAAACTTGTGATTGAGTGGGGTGAGATACCTGTAATAATGTGAATCTACCCTGTTTATGAACGGTAATTCTTGGCCATTGATGAAAAGCTTAGCCTCGGATGCTACGTCGTCCGACAAAGAATCGACTGCTCTTTTGTATTCCGGGAAAGGTGTGAGATTAAAACGGTTGTGATAATAGTGGTATTTTTGATCAGATGTGCTGCTATTCGGTGGAGAAACACTCACATTACTTGAAACACTCTCGTCTTCAAACAATTTGTTTCTGAAAAAGAAATGAAGAGTCTTTACTCTGTTTTCGGGTGTGAGTTCTATTTTTAGATTATCATTTCCTGGTACGGTATCGACCTTAGGGTGGGTCTTGAATATATCTGTGATGATTTCGTATTTACCTGATGTATAATAGAGGCGCTCATCTGGTGTGAGTGTGATCTCTTCAGTAACTATATCAAAATCGTCAGTTGTAAGTGTATCCACATTATCCGTGAAGAACGTCTGTGGTCTAAACTCTATGTCAAATTCAAGCTTTTGTTTGTTTATGGCACACAATGGAAAGTAAGGCCTGTTGTGGACATTTGTTTCGTAGTCCGATGATTCGTAGCTTCTGGAAAAGAAGAATGGGATTGGTACGTATACAAATGTATCACCTGTTTTTATGAACTTGAGTGATGTGTTCAATACATTTTCTCTATATATGAACCGACCATCTGTATAAATTCTACTCACGCTTTCAGATTGATCCAGATACATTTCATCATAAATGAATCCAATATCATCTCTGTATACTTCTAGAATAGTTTCGTCCACGCGCATAGTTATCTTTTTAAAGAGGTGTCTACCAACTCGGTCTGCGTAATTGTAATCCGATGATTTCAAACGGGGTAATTTGATCTTTATATACATATTACATAACAAGTCTCCCATGTCTTGTGGTCTAAGTGTAACCTTTATCGATTGATTAAAAGGCCAGCCATTCACGGCATTTGAAGGTTTGTTAACCTTAAAATTTCTATGGAATTTTCTAAAGTTGGAGTGTCTCTTCTCTTCGTACTTAAAGAGTGATTCGTCACCCAATAGGTATGTGTCCTGTTGTCCTATGGCAGACAGGCAAAGTGCGGCACCGGTATCTGGACCAGATCTATCGCACATACTACTTATTGCTTATATATTTTTAAATCCGTTTTCCACATGTCAAGGTGACTCGTCGCATTCAAGTCTCCAAGTTCCTTCCTTGTTTTGTGAGTCTCTTCATTGAGTGCCTGCACCGCTTCTTTCGTGTATTGGTACGTCTTGATGTTGAGCAAATAATCGTACGAATCATCCACCTTATCAAACGTCTTCGAAATCTCATTTTCGAGTTCAACCTTCTTGCGCTTGAACACCACAATCTTTTCGTTAATGACCGCATCCACAAACCGAGCCATGTTTTCAAGCTTTTTGGTCTTCTCTTTGAGAACTTCCAACAGGTGTTCCTTACGTTTCTTGTATGTATCCATTCGAATCTCCATGAAGTCAACCAAAATCTCTTCTGGACTCGCGTACTTTTTGATTCCCTTTGTCGGGTGGAACAGGTGCATGTTACTCACGTGGAACGACTTTTGAAGCTTAAAATCCTTGATGATGTCTTTGCCTGTGTATCCAGTGATGGTAAAGTCCACGTCTTCGGTGGTACTGTTATTCACAAAACTCGCGATGACCTTCTTGTCTACGAGACCATCGAGGTACTCTTTGTAATCTTGGGTCCAACGACCTGGTGGAAGCTCTGTGATCTTGATCTTGTTTCCGGTGCTCGTAGTAGACCAAAGACCTTCTGTGACCCAAAACCCATCAGTGTTTTTAAACACCCTACCTTTGAAGTTGTTGAACCAAGGCTTCATTTCCTTGAGCGGTTGCTTGGAAATAGCTCGTTCTATGTTTTCACAGATATCCTTTGGATTAAAAGGTGGTACGTAACAGCTGAATCCCGTACCGATACCCTCTGTGCCGTTGACTAACACGGTAGGTAAAATTGGAACGTAGTACTCCGGTTCGATAGGCTTACCATCGTCATCGAGGTATTTCAATACGGCGTCATCCTTTGCGTCAAAGAGCTTTCTCGCATCCTTCGTGAGTTTTGTGAAGATGTACCTCGTTTGACTCGCGTCCTTACCACCCATGAGTCTCGTACCGAATTGACCACATGGCTCGAGAAGATTGATGTTGTTCGAACCGGTAAAATTATGTGCTAATTTTACGATCGTGTCTGCGAGAGACACCTCACCGTGATGGTACGCGGAGGTCTCTGCGACGTACGCAGCCAACTGTGCCACCTTCATTTCATTGGTCAAGTTCTTCTTGAAACATGAGTACATGACCTTTCTTTGCGAAGGTTTGAGACCATCAGATACGTGTGCGATGGAACGCTTCAAGTCCGCGAGACTGAAATTCACGAGATCTTTGTGTACGAACTCAGTGATGTTGATTCTATCCACGTTTCCGTATGCAATCTCTAGGTCAGATCCCTGTTTCTCTGTGCTTTCCAGAAGCCATGTCTTACGAGAATCTGCCTTGGTTTTGTCGAATGCGAGAACGATGGAGTCATCTGTCTTCTCATCCGTGTCGAACTTGACCGTGAGCTTCTCGATGTTTTTGAAATACTCACGAGCCTCTGCAGACGTGGAGGTACCTAGACCCTTGTAGTACTTGATCTTCCATCCCGGCCTCCCATTTCCGTACCACATTCTAAACATAGAATCCGTGTAGAACGACATGGTTTGTGAACCTTTGGTTGCCTTGATTATAGGCGTGACCATGCTCACCACGAAATTTAGGTCGAGTAAACTCGGCCAAAAGTAATGAATCATGTTGAGTACAAGACCCTTGATGTGACTCCCATCCGTATCCGCATCGGTCATGATCATGAGACGACCATAGCGAAGTTCACTGAGCGAGGTATACACCTTGCCCTGTTGAAGACCCAAAATCTTCTTGAGGTCGCTGAACTCTTTGTTCTCGGTGAGCTGTTTCACGGACGCATCTCTCACGTTCTTACACTTTCCACGAAGGGGAAATACCCCGTAATAGTCGCGACCAACCACAGAAAGACCCGCGACCGCGAGAGATTTCGCAGAATCCCCCTCCGTGATGATGAGCGTACACTTTCCAGATTGTTGCGTCCCAGCCTTGTTTGCGTCATCCAACTTTGGGATACCAGTGATTTTAGACTTTCGTGTGCCATCGGACTTTTGAAGTTCTTTCATCTCTTTGAATTTGGAGAGCGCCATGAGTTCTGATTGAACGCTCGTCTTGAGAATGTCCTTGATGAGCTTCTTCGTGGGCTCGAATTTGCTCCCAAATTCCTGTGGCTTGAGAGTACACTCTGACTTGACCTGACTACTGAATGTTGGATTCACGAGTGTGGCTTTCACAAATACCATGAATGCGTTCTTCACTTGTTGGGGTTTGAGCTTGATCTTCTTGGCCATGTCCTCGATGATGTTGGATGCGAGTATGCCCGCCACGTGGTCTACGTGACTCCCACCTTTTGTGGTACAGATACCATTGACGAAAGAGACTTGTTCGAATCCATCTTCGGATGGTGCGACACACACGGACCATCTATCCGACGTAAACAAACAAACTTCGTCAGTTTTTGTGTGCATCTTGGCGTATTCGTTGAATGCTGTCTTCGGAAGCGCTTCGCCTTGAAACTTTACTTTACACCCCGGCGTGGTACAGATGTTTGCATCATAGACACGCTTCTCGAAGATTTTGAAGATGTGATCGTCCATCCCTTTCATACCAAACCGAGACCAGTCTGGTGTGAACGTGACACAAACACTCGAAGTCGCACCCGAGTAGCTACGCATCTTCGGCTTTCCACACGTTTTCATGTTATCCGCCCACTCTTGTGTGTACGTCGCCTTGTTTTCGGAATCCTTGATTTTGATGGAGAATTTGCTCGAATACACATTCGTGAGCTTTGCACCGTACCCGTTTCTGCCACCGACAACACGCTGTTGTGAATCATCGTAGTTGGTACTCGTGAGAAGGTGTCCGAACGTGAGTTCTGGATTCCAAATCTTCTCCTTTTCGTGTTCTTTGACCGCGATACCCCCGAGAGGTCCGTTGTTCTCAACACTGATTTCACCTTTCTCGCGGTCGATGTTGACGGAGATGGACGTTACCTGTTTTGGATAGAGTGAATTACGATCGATCGCATTGACGAGAATTTCGTCAAAAATCTTGAGAAGTGCGGGTGCGTAGATGACGGTTTTCTTTTCGAATCCATCACCCTCTTTGACCCAATACTGTTCACCAACGCGAGCAACAGGACCAACATACGAGTCTGGTCTCTTTAAGATGTGCTCCACGTGGGTAAGCTTTTGGATGCTTTCACTCATTTTACTTGATTTTTAATAAACGCGGCTTTCACTTAAGCTGTTTTTAAAAACAAAGGTAGGGGTCTTTGATTTTATTAAAAACATTCTAATTTTTGCAACTCATAGTGATAGAGGGTGTGTGCTTGATAGATATTCGCACCCCCGTCAATGAATATCTCACCTATGGTTACCATTGCCCCCTTTCTAATTTTTTCTAAAGAATTAACTAAGTTATCGATAGCTTCATTGTTACCAAATGCATACGGTTGATATATACGAACTACTTTTATACCCAATTCTTCCGCTTTTATGTGCTTTTCCTCATCTGAAAGTTGTGTATCTTCTACGTTCCTCCCAACTTTTGAAAAAAACGTATCATCGGTGAAGTGCTGCTCTCCATCAACTTCTATGAACGCCACAGGATTGTCGTCATAGCTAACAAGAATATCCATCGCGCCGACATCTTTATATTTTTTCAAATTGAGATGCTCAACCTTGTATTTAGCTGGTAACTCATTTTTTAAAGAATCAACAATAAATCGTTCTGTTTTGAAACGATGTTTACTACAACCACATTTTGTAGCCAATAATTTAATCATTGTTGTATCGTAAAAATCCTCACACACCACACACCACACCGGTACTACAGACTCGGACGCCTTGCCACCAGATTCTTTATAGGCTCTTTTTGTTTCTTCTCTTAGTTCCAATTCCCTATGAAACCCTTCACTCTTGAGTTTTTCAAACTCAGATTCGCATTCTTCCCACGATTTACGTTGCAATTTTCCAGCTTCCATTTTTGAACATTTTGGACATGCGATACCAGCCAAATTCTTTGGTGGTCTTAAGTGTTGATGTGGAGTTCGTTCCCAGGTGTGGAAGCAGCCTTTGCATATCATCTTACCAGCTTTCTCGAAATCAAAACTTCTCTGGTCATAAAGTGAGAAATCTACTGTGTCTCCATAAAGTGCAATTGATTTCTTTTTGAACCCAACAAAGTTATTTCCATGTGAGTTCGCTTTTGAGTCATAGTAGCACTTATAGTGTCCACTTAAAACATCACCTGGGGTATAATCTCTCATTTCTAGACAAATCATACACATATGCAACAGAGGTCTCCTACTATTAATATAAGGGTCCAGTGGTTTAAGAGATGAGTTCAGCTCATCCAATCTTCTGCAATACTCTTCATGTCCCAAACTAAATGCTTTTCTCCTCAACTCCACCGCACAAATTTGGCAACTACTAGGTCTTTTCTTTTTAATATGGTTGTTTTTAGATGCCCTAAATAAACCATGACTTGGTTTCATACAGAATACAAGTCGCCATTTTTCACCTCCTATATTTGAACATGTGTAAGATAAGTTGGGGTCATTTTTATGGACTTCTTTTGCTCTTTTTACCCATGTCTCGGTGGTGTGTCTTCTGGGTCCAATGATTTTTTCTATCATTTCATTCGTTTGCATATTGACCTTACTTTTTAATAAACGAGGCTCTCACTTAAGCTGTTTTCTTGTCTTTGTTTTTTTGACTTGAGTTATTACCTAAGTCACTTGAGTGTTTACCTTTTAATTAAAGTCAAAAATGGAAGCGTCCTTCGTCGTAAAGCGTGCGTCTGTAGACGCTAAGACCCTCCGAGCCTTTGACTACACCGGTGCGAAGGTCAAGCACTTGAAGGTGTTTGATAACTATGGATCCATCATAAACGAGTTGAAGTCACCAAGTTTTCAGCGTTTGCGACAGTTGATATTCATGGGCATTGAAACTGAAGACTTACTTTCGTCCTTTTCATCCATCACTGATCAACCGGGCAGAAGAAGTTCTTTCAAGAAATATACGGATTTCGCTGGGTGGATGTGCCGACCTGGCTATAAGTACGCAGACGGAGAGTGTTTGACGCTTTACATCCGGAACTCGAGTGCGAATGAGGTGATGGACGATGTACTCCGAGCCCTCGATGGTAAAGAATGGTCGAAACGCCTATTTAAATTTGGATGTGAGCTCACACTGTGTCTGCACGACAAGACCGAGCTGTCCATCAGGCTTAAAAATCATTAGAAATGGTATAAAGATTTTGGTTGTAATTGATACAAGTAAGTAAACGAAAACGATGCCTCCCAGTTCTAAAAATATTCCTCTCTCCATGTTGAAAGCGCAGTCTGGTTTAGAATCCGCTAAACTGTGTTCTCAGCGCTGGCTGAATCTGGAACCAGAATTCCAAAGAAAATATAAAAAATGGGATTCAAAGTACCGTACGCGTTTAATCGAGACTGCTATCACGGGTCGTTTTATGGCACCCATAACTACCGTATCTTCGTTGGATGAAAAGTCGGACGAGATCGTGGATGGCATGCATCGCAGCCGTACATTATTAGGCTTTATGGATGATGCGTTCAGTCTGGACGGTAAACATTTGAGTGAGCTCGATCCATATGTGTATGCAAACAAAAAGTTTTCCCAGCTCCCCGAGACCATAAAACGTGCCATAGAAGACTATGCGATTCAAGTTAATTATCTTCCAGTTGAAATACGCAGGGATCCACGCAAACTGAAGGATACTTATGAGATACTGAATCGTTCGAGTCAGCCACTCAACGAAATGGAGTATCATAACGTATTCATGCACCCACTTTTCTCTGAACTCACAGCTCTCGAATCGAGGTTGAAAGATGCCGGTGTGAAGATCAAAAATAACTCTACCCGATTCTCGAGCGAGGAAAAATTGCTTCAAATGATGGTAGTTTCTTGCATATCACCTGAATATAACTGGAGCTCTATGTGCGATCTATATGTCAAATGGATCGATGAAACATTCTTCAACACAATAGAAGATAAATCCAAATTAACGGAACACATCAAAGCTCTTATGTCTTCCACGTATTCTATGAGGTTGAACGCGTTGTTTGATCTCCTGGTAACCATGAATAAAGTTGATTTCACACTTTCGTCTAAGTGGATGCCCGAAGAGCTTATTTTTATTGGTCGTTTGTTGAATTTTATTTATTCAAAGTCCAACCCTGAATTTCTCATTTGTAAAGCTAAACATCTCTATAATGACATACAAAAAGATTTAGAGCATGCTCAAATGAAGATTAGACATAAAAACGCTAAATATCAACAGCTTTGTTTAGAAATAATAGATGAACGTTTAAAAAATTTAGCCTAAGTCGAGATTTGATACCCTTGTAATTATAACATTCCAAAGATGTCCTACGAACAGTGCCTCGCCGACGCCATGCGCATGTACCGGGTGGATTCACCAACCGATAGATGCAAGAAACTCGCAAACGCGACTTGGAAGATGAAACAGAAATACGCACAACTCAGAAAAGATAAACAGACTCGGGTGATTCAGGTCATAGAAAAAGCTCCTGAAAAGGTTGTAGAAAAGCGACACACAGTACACACTTGCCAAGCAGTGACGCTGGCTGGCAAGCCGTGTGGATTTAAGGCTGTGTGTGGTGGTTTCTGCAAGAAACATCAACCAAAGATAAAATATTAGTTTACTATAAATGTTAGATCAAGAGACATTACGTCCAGTTGTAATATCAATGGCATTGTATGTCGTCATCGCTAAGATCATTCCAGAAAATGTTAAGAAGCCCACAAACATTGGATTCATCGATGACATCGTATCCATGTTGATCGCTCAAAAGGGTGCCATTGCCTCAGGTGCCATTCTTACGGGACTCATCGTTCTCCTTACCAATTACATCATTGATGAATTGTTGTGAGACGTGTTCTTTCCCAACCAATCGTTTCGTGTGTGAGTGATCCATGTATCTTAATCTTTTTTCGTACGCATCATTCATGAATTCCAAGAGTTGCTCTTTGTTTGGTTTGCCCCACTGCATACCTTTCTTAAACAAGAAGTCATCATTCTGCAACTCTTGAAGTTCACAATCGATCGTGTACGGTGTTTTTACATATTCGGGTGCACCCCCGTAATCCGTAATGATCACAGGTTTATCACGCATTGCCGCTTCTACAGCACCCATACCGACGCCTTCAGAGCTCGAAAAGCTCACGTAACAGTCTGAGAGTCTGTGTATCTTATCCATTTCTTCGTCAGATACCAGACCATTGATGACTTCCACATTTGGTAATTTTATTTGAACTGGTTGATTGCACGTGGCTTTCACGATGAGTTTGGCGTCCGGTTTATTGAGACGCACAAACGCTTCTAAAATGCCCCTAAAATTCTTACGTTGGTCCATGATGTTTCCTATGTGGTAAAACGTGTATTTGTCCGTGTGAGGAATGTGTGCCCGTACTACATAGAATTCCGTGTTTGGAAATTGTCTCGAAAAAACCTTTTTACAGAATTCACTCGGTACCGCGATCCGGTCAAATAATTCAAAAAGTTTCCCGTAGTCTTCGTGTACTGTTTCGGTTTCACATACAGTCATACAGTGAAGGTGTTTGACTTTGCGTTTTAAATCCGGAATCCTATTTAACCAAAAATCAGTTGGGAGTGCAAATATAAAAGCTCGTTCACACGGAGGAATTTCTTCTTGAATTTGAACATATTTCCAATCTGGGAATAGATCCGTGTATTTCTTCGCGTGTTGCCCGATTCCACTCAGTAAAGTTGGTCCAATCACCAGCATTACATTTAAAGATAATATTTCCTTTATGTATATTATAATGGAATCTCTCAGGCAAGAAATCCGCGATGAAATGAAGTCCCTCCGTGTCAACAAGAAGCATGTCTACGACATCTTGTTGCGATTGGTTGACGAATTGGACAGTGCCAAGTCAGCTCCAGCTCCAGCTCCAGCTCCAGTTGTTGAACCAACTCCAGGTCCGGCTCCAACTCCAGCTCCAGCTCCAGTTGCCGAAGCTCCAGCTCCAGTTGTTGAACTAAGAACTCCAACTTCAACTCCAACTCCAGTTGCCGAAGCTCCGGCCCCAGTTGAAGAAGCCCCAAAGCCAGCGCCGGTGAAGAAGGTCGTCAGACGTACTAGAAAGAAGGCTGCGGAGGAACCGAAACTGTCTGCTTAGATATGTAATAAACACCACCTAATATGAGAACTATCAATAAAACAAGATAGCTAAAAGGGTATTTCTTAGTTTCCTTTCTAGCTTTCTCTAATTGATCTGCATCGGGGAGTTTTTTCACGTTGTGATTGAGGTTATCTATCTTCCCCATGAGACGATCGAGTGCATCCAGAATCTGCAATTCTCTGTTTCTTGGTTTTTTCTTTACATCTATGGTCGTGATTTCTATGATCATGTAAAAGGACACGGATGGTTTAAGAAGTTCATAGTCTCCATCACCCTGCGACTCATAGAGTTTGAAATGTGTTTTTTGGATGGATATTGGATTAAACAGAGATGTTTGTCGTTGGAACGATCTCCATTGTTTGTCTCTCAAAATGAATGAATTGCTCCCGGAGAATGTACGCTCCAATGGTATGCGTGTCAGTATTTGTCCGTTTCGTTCGTCGAGTATTTGGGCTCTTTTGGGTATGTCATCGCATACGACATCTATGTATTTGGATACATCTGTGTTACCAGCGGAATCAGATTCGCCCACTTGTGTCACGTAAAAATCAACCACTTTGAATCCTATCACTTTTGTCATGTCCTCCATGTGTATGTTTGAGTCGAGTGAAAAATCAATCGTAAATGTGTTGTTAGACCCATTCACGAATTCTGAATCAACTGTGATGTACTGGACTTTCTTCGGTACCTCGTAGAGATCCATCTTGTATTTAAGATAGATAAAAAAAGAAGTCGTTAAACACGTAATGTGGTGGCTTTACCCACGCGCTTTCTGTTACGCTTTTGCTACTACCTGGATATACAGGTACATCAGAGGGACGTTTGTCGTGATCGCACACGTCCCAGAATACATCGAAGATTTTATGGACGAATTCTCTTGGTCTAAACTCGGCGACAAACCAAAGAGATTTTTGAGAACTATTCAAAGTGAACATAAAAAGCTTGAAGAATATCATCTAAGTAAGAAGAAGGAAGAATGAGTTTTTACACAAGATTGCTTAGTTACTTGTCTCCCAGACAAGAGGAACCTAAGTACATATACGATCAAGGTGACTACGAGGTAGTCATCGCAAAAAACGAAGTCGGGGAAAAGATAATTCTCCATTTTCAAAAACCTTATAAAGGTGTGGTGCATGTATAATGCAAGATGACTGCTTCTCTCTCACGACCGATGACTACCGCCTCGCGTTCTGCCAAGCGACGAGTTCGCTCTGCAAAGACGTACAAATCCTCATATGGCAAGGGATTGTCCATTCCAATGAAACACCGAAATGTCCAGATGCACCAAAAAAGCCGAGAACATTCAATCAATACACTGAACATCGGGGAACTAAATGTTCTCCTAAGAAACTTACGTATGAACCAGATTTATGGTGATGGACACTCTCAAATTTATCAACCCGCCATTGATCTCGTTAAAAATCGCCTTTATCAATTGAGGGCTGAAGAAAGTATGGAAAATGTGAATGAGTACATTTACTGTTGTTCTGAACTTGAAAGATACAGGGATATCGAAAATCGCAACATTGAAAAGGAACGTTTTTATAGTAAGTTCAAGCACTGGACTCCAAGTGAAAGACACGATGAATATGTTTCTGATGATAAATTGGCGGAAGTTCAAGTTCGACTCTATGAAATCAGTGAGCGATGCCGTGATTTTGAAAATCGTGAACGCGTTTTTAAGGAGAAGACGTTTGGTAAACGTCTCGCGAGTAGGATAGAGTTTTAATAAAATGCACTTAAACAAATGAAACGTAAATGATACAGATAACCAAATAAGATGTTCCTCTCTACCGAACTCGTGAAGAATGCGACCTTTTTGGAAAGAATGCAACACATGGATTCGTTGTCGAGCCGTTTCTGTGGTAAGACGTGTGAAGTGTGGGGCTTGTCCTCCAAGTACTTTCCGGGCAAGTTTATGCCCGAAAACACAGACGGATATTTGTGTTTCATGGGTATTTCCCCGGAAAAGTTGAAGACGTCTTATGGTCACGTACACTTTATCGAATTTGGTCACGAACCACTTCCCGACACGGAATACGAAGACGAGGTTGGACTCCTTGATCACATGTATTTGATTTATGGTGAAAAGATTTCCCGTGAAGAACACGATTCGGATGAAAACATTGTCTACGTGTACCCAAGAGTTATCAAGGAACATGATGTCGATTATTGGCTTGAAATCGCCGAAAACAACTGGGGTATCAAGGACCGAAATGGGCTCAACGAATTCATCGAAGATAACGAACTCGAAGATCACGTGGACTGGCAAATGCTTTACGATAATTTGCCCAAGATTTACTACCCAAGTGAGCGTGTCTACTCGGATTACGAGAGTGAATCCGAATCCGAAATCGAGGAAGGTGAAATCATATCCGATGACGAGTCGGAAAACTACAGTGAAACTGAAACCGACAGCGACAGTGAAACGTCTACGGACATCGAACCGCCTTCAAAAAGAAGAAAATACGTCGACTATTCAGACACCGAATCTGAGATCGACGAGACCTAATTGCATCTTTCAACCGTGTTTATGCAGAGCGGGTAAAAATGGATTTTGTGTTAAACATAAACAAGAGGGAGATGCAGTAGACGCGTTAGTTAAACTTAAATCAAGCTTTTAATAAATATTTACAGTATCTTTCATTCAAATTCCCCATAGGCGAATACTCGAAAAATAGGTGGACGAGTGCTCCAGTGAGAACGAGTGCTCGTGTATCTTTCACGAATTTGGTAACACCCGTATATATAAGTAGTGTCAAAATACCTATGAGAATAGCCTCGATGAGAACGAGTGAGAATGGACGCGCAATCATTAAAGTTCACTAAGAAAAAAATACCTAAGTGGTCACTCGGTACATTCTAAAGTATACAATAAAAATCATCATGGCTGAAATCGCGTACCTCACCGACCTTGTTAAGTCTCTCATCGATGAAGTGAAAACGCTTCGCGTGGAGAACCAACAACTTCACGAAGAAGTCAAATCTATCCGGGAAGAAATGAAACCAAAGAAGCGCGTAGCAAAACCAAAGGAACCCACTGAAAAGTGTGTTTGTAAAACCATCAAGGGAACGCCGTGTAAAAACAGTCGTTTACCTGGAAAAGATGTGTGTGCGAAGCACGTAAACGCGAAAGAACCTGTGGCGAGTACGTCTACTACACCCCCACCTCAAAAGAAAGTGAGGACAAAGAAACCGATTGTCAAGAAGGTCGTCCCCGTACATAATCACCCAATTGGGCAACCACCTGAAGAGGGTGTCATTTGTGAACTTTGTGAAACACACGGAGATCTTTTAGATCCAGATATGCCCGATGCAGAATTTGAAGTCGTACCCGTGAACGGACAATCTCTAGAAGAGCGCCTACGTATCATGTTAGAGAGTGAAGGAGAATAAAAAAATAACATGTAATAAGTAAAAATGAGTGACCCTGTACGTAACATGATGTCCCTATTGGATGAGCACAAAACTGCTCTTCCAGAAAATGTATATCTCGAGATGTGTAATGAACTCAAAAAGATGTACGCATCTGGAGATACGGTCCGTGATAATTATATATTGAATCTTACAAATGACTATCTAGGTCTCATGGAACAAAACGAAACACTCCGAAAAGAAATCACACAAATGAAGCGTGATCTCGTGCGCGCGAGAATGGCACGCTTCGATGACGTATCCGTTCCCGTGTCTAACTCTCGGACGTTTTTAGAAAATTTATTGGGTGCTTCTAATGTAAATCAAACAGAATTGACACACGAAGACATTCCTTTACCACCCCTTCGTATTAGATTTTAGATGACTAATTGTTTCTCGTGACCAACTTTGAGTGTAGTGTTTACGATCACATCGTATCCCGCATCTGTAATGTTTTTACAGAACGCCACATCTTCGGAGCACATATCTCGTACGAGTGTTCCATCTTCTCGTTCTATTTCTTGTAATGGATAAGAAAAATAAGGATACTTTAATTTCTCTAAAACTTCTCTTCGTATCGCCATAAAACCCATACCATTGTATGCGACTTTCATGTATTTAGGTGCACCTTCAAGGTCTTCAAGACGCAAAAATTTAAATGAGCCATATTTTTTAAAGTAGTCCAAGTCCCAATTCTTCACGGCCGCGTAGTGCTTTAGGTCAGTCATTCTGTACACACCAGAGACTACCGGGTGTTTATCGGTGTCTTCGATGAGTTCTATGATTTGTTCTGGTATGAAAAACATATCACTATCTATGGTGACCCATACGTCATAATTTATGTTTCCACCAAATGGCTTTTGTTCGGAACCTCTCAATACATCGAGACCGAGTGTTTTCATGCGAGCAAATGACACGAAACTACTATATTCATTTACCAATGCTACCTTGTACCCCCTTTTCGTCAGTTCTAAAAGTGTTTTAGACCAGTTCATGAGAAATGACCCGGAGAATGTTCTTCCCGGAAATGCTACGATCACACTCTTCATTACATGAAACTATATAAAAGTCTTTAATAATATTAAGATGCATCATCTCGTGCGAATGTTCTACTTTGAGATGAAGAGACAGCTCGCGCATACGATAATCACAGAGGGCATAGGAAATTTCTTGAAACGAGTGTTTTCGTTCAACAAACATAAAGCTATAGCGCGTGATATTGGTAAGTAATAATGAGAACTAGACGAGTGCGAAAAACTAGAAACGACGACCCGGACTACGTGGTTGAAAACGACACGGATGATGAACTCGAACAATACTACGAAGTTCCACCTAAACCATACTACGGGAACGGATTCAAGATTACGTTCGATAGCCGTGCTGAGAAACACCGATTCATGCGAACCGTGGGTTCTAAATATTTGAGTAAGCTCTGAGTTTACGTGTTATGCATGATGGGTGGTGGCGTGTAGTTTTCCATCTTTCGGGTAAACGCCAAGTAAAGGGCGAGTACGATGACAAACACTATGATGGCTACGTCCCACGCAGGTTTGCTTTTTCTACCCCAGCTCACGGTGAAGAAAACGCCGAGGAATACACCGAGTGCTCGCAAAAGTATTTCGAGGTAAATATTCATTTAGTATAAATATATATTTTAATTTTGCCTAAGTCACCTGTCGACCTTGTAATATTCATATCAAAAATGAACAACTTCACATTCGACGAGTGTAGATCTCGCGCTAACGATGCTTTATCTACACTCGAAGGACAATCTACCACGAAAGAAGACCTAGAAAGATGTTTGAAAGATTGGTACGACCGAGGAAATAATTATTGTTTGAGTATGAGGGGTGTTAAACACGCGTATAGGCGAATGTCTAAAAAACCATGGGCAACCAAAGAATGGGTGTCTATGAGAGATATCAAGTTGTACAAATTTATGATGGACAAGTTTTCAAATGTATTTTGGGAAAAGGTTTGGGGCAAGCATTCACTCATCCCAAGATCTCCTAAATTCAAATATTTTCACGACGTGGATGAAACTTTGCGTTCTGAAAAATTCTACAAGATGTGTCGGTGTGAAATAGATAAAATGTAATATGACGAATATGTTGAAAAATTAAATAAAACGTATACCTAAGTCGGATTAAAGAGATAGAGGGTTTAGATAATTAGGGTTAGTATAATAAAGGAATGAATAAACAAAAATTCAATCGTGAGCTACTCGAAAAAATTCTCACTCGAGATAGTGCGATTCTTGATGATACCAAACAGCTACCGAATCCACTCAATCGCGATTCTCGTATTTCATTCAAGTGTTCTTGTGAGACACCCGATACAAAAAATTTTCGCATGATGGTCGAGAATAGTGGTGCACGTTGTAAATCCTGTACCAAACATGATAAGCAAAACAAAATTAAAGCGACCTGTCATGAAAGGTATGGTGCAGATAGCCCATTACAATGCACTGACGTTAGAGAAAAAATTAAAGCGACCTGTCGTGAAAGGTATGGTGCAGATAACCCATTACAATGTGCTGACGTCAAAGAAAAAGTTAAAGCGACCTGTCGTGAAAGGTATGGTGCAGATAACCCATTACAATGTGCTGACGTCAAAGAAAAAATTAAAGAAACTCTTCGAGAAAGATATGATGTAGAACATCCATCACAAATTTTTGAGGTCAAGGAAAAGAAGAAAATGACATGTTTAAAAAACCATGGTGTACCATACCCGACACAAAGCGTTGAGGTTAGGGAAAAGGCAAAAGCGACTAATCGAGAAAAGTATGGTGTACCATACCCGATACAAAGCGCTGAGGTCTTAGATAAGATAAAAGAGACTAATCGAGAAAAGTACGGTGTAGACTGGTCGTGGCAAAGTGATGAAGTCAAGGACAAAATTAAAGATACTAATATAGAAAAGTATGGTGTACCGTACCCTTTACAAAGCGTTGAGGTCTTGGAGAAGATGAAAGAGACTAATCGAGAAAAGTATGATGTAGACTGGTCGTGGCAAAATGCTGAAGTTAAGGACAAAATTAAAGAAACTCTTCGAGAAAGATATAATGTAGAACACCCGGCGCAATGCACCGAGGTCATGGATAAAATGAGAGCGACCATGTTAGAAAATCATGGTGTAGAATACTCTATGCAAAGCGCTGATCTTAGAGAAAAGGCAAAAGCGACCTGTCTCGAAAACCATGGTGTAGAAAATCCATCACAAAGCTCTGAGATCAGGGAAAAGGCAAAAGCGACTAATATAGAAAGGTATGATGTACCATACGTGTGTCAAAATGCCGAGATTTTAGAGCGCGCACAGAAAAGTGCATACAAACGAAAAGACTACACCACACCCGGTGGTCAGGTATGGTCTCTACAAGGTTATGAACATTTTGCTGCACCTAAACTCATTGATGAGTATGGTGAAGATGATATAATATCCGATATAAAAGAAGTTCCACAGATTACGTGGGTAGATTTAAATGGTGTTGAACGTAAATATCACTGTGATTTTTATGTCAAATCACACAAGGTCATTATCGAAGTCAAGAGTACATGGACAGAAAGCAAAGATATTGAAAAAATTGCGGCGACACGTGAACATGCTAATGCACTTGGTTATGGGTATAGACTTATTGTTATCGACAAACAAGGTATTTGGATTCGAGACGAGTTATCGCCATCCATTCTCGGTGCGAAAGGTGGAGAATCCGCTAACATAAGACTTGCATAAGCCGGGTTAGTGATAGGGCATGGAAGAAACAAACCTAAGTCGGATTAAAGAGATAGAAAAGTTACTTCAAAAAATCAAGAACTCATGCGCTGCCAAGACTGCAAAACCTGCTTATCTGCTATCAAGAAGGGACACCTCGAGTGTATGAAGACCTTCAACTACGAAAAATGCAAGAAAGCTCCTGAAACTGCTGCTCTCTACAATCACCTGGAAATCTACAACTTTCTCAAGACAAATCCAAGACAAATTTCTCTTGAGAAAGAAATAGAATTTTGTGCCAAGAATAAGTGGTTGGATGAATACTATGCGTTTTTATATAATTATACCTATTTCGACAACGAGGCCAGATTTAGCACCATTCGTTACATGATGTATGCCGCCATCAAACATGGTGACTTGACTATGATGAACAGTGTGTATACATATGGAACTACAACTTTCCATGAGGCTTTTGCTGAGATTCGATCTATGGATAATGCTACTTCCATCGCCGTCAAGACTGCTGACCCTGAAAAGATTGAGAGTGTTTATCAGATGTTCTGGGACAGATCCGAAGATTGGTCTCCGAGTGATTTTAATGATGCTATCATTACTGGAAACCTCGATGTTCTCGCCAAGGTTATTCAAATGTGGAAGGAATCCCCCACCGGTTTGGTGAGTGTTGAAAACACAATTAAATTGGCTACTATCACGAATAACAGAATTGATATGCTCAAATTGCTAGACAGAGAAATCAATGGGTATCCACCAGGCATGTTGCATGAAATGCGAAACACGAGAGGTCACTCTACACGAGCTCGCCAGGAAATGAACGCATATGTTTGGAGAAAAATGTTTCCCACGCAACGTGGAAACGCTACGGGAATCGTTGAACGCGATAGAATTGAACAACGTCAAGTCACCGCTGCACCCGTAGCTCCAGTTCGAGAAAAGGTGACCAATCTCCAAAAGGCCCTCGCCGTGATTGAGGATTGTGATATCCCCGAAGGCAAATACTTGGAGTTGTGTAACCTCCTCATGGATGTTCACAAACGGGGTGTTAGAGCTTAGAAAAATAGGCTTGTATTATATAAATGATTCGAACACAAATATTTTCCTTCCCAGTTTTTGGGCGTAAAAGAAGAAGAAGGCGTCCTATATATCATAGTTCCGGAGACGATGATATATGGGATGTAGACCCAGATGATAAACGACGGGTTAACGAGAATAAAAATTGGCGAAGGCATCATCCAGAGGAAGAAGTGTGGGACATAGATAAAGAACGGGATGCGGTCATGTATAAGAGGGAAGCACTGGAAGCGTGTTTGAGGGTGGAGTATGTTGAAAAGGAAGATGAAGAAAATGAACAAGGTTTAGAAAAATAGACTTGTATAATATTATGGAAGTATCTTCGTATATATACAAACGAATGAAACTTCGAGAAAAGTTCAAACTGTACTGGTTACGTAAACAATTTGATTACGCCTACTCGCGCGTCGAATTCTATACCTCGCGCATGTCTTCGAGTAACATAGCTAATAAATTGAGACTGATACGAGCCTGTAAATGGGAAGATCGTATGTATGCGAAAGACCAGGAGATACACGATTACGTGGATAAGATGAATTTAAAATATGCATGAGTATTATATAATGGCGACACAACAAAAAGAAAAGAAAGGTCCACCAGTTTCGGTTATAATAGGTGGAGTGAGTGTAGCTTTGCTACTCGGGGGCATCGTCGTTTATGCGATGAGACAAAAGAATAATGTCCAATAAAAGTAATGAGCATAGACGCGAATCCAAGTATCAAAGAAATCGCGACTACATTTGGGGATACACCACCGTATTCTATGTCAGAACTCTATGGTCTTAACTTCTCCAGCGGAAACGCAGTCACATCTGGGACCATAAGTTTGAGTGGATTTAGAAATAAGACGGTGGAATCTATATTAGATGAGACTAAAGTATGGTCATCTGATGGGGCAGCGGGTGATTATTTTGGTATTTCTGTGTCTATATCGGATGATGGTTCGACGGTCGTTGTGGCGACAGATAGACATGAAGACAATAGGGGTGCGGCATACATATTCGAAAAAGTCAACGGTGTATGGACCCAAATGGCAAAACTCACAGCGTCTGATAGGGCAAGCTTTGACAAATTTGGTCGGTCCCTCACCATCTCGGGTGATGGTTCTACGGTCGTTGTGTCGGCACGCCAAGTTGATAACTTCAATGGTGCGGTGTACATTTTCAATAAAGGGGGTAGTGGGTGGTCTAGTATGACAGAAACAGTCAAACTCACAACATCTGATGTAGAATATCTAGACGAAGTTGGTAGTAGTCTCTCTATATCGGGTGATGGTTCCACGTTCGTTGTGGGGGTACACGCAGATGATAACAGGAAGGGTTCGGCATACATTTTCGATGAAGAGGGTGGTGTATGGACCGAAACAGTCAAACTCACATCATCTGACGGGGTAGAGGATGATGTTTTTGGTTGGTACGTCGCCATATCAGATGATGGTTCGACGGTCGTTGTGGGAGCATACGACGATGGAAACGGTTTGGGTGGGGCATACATATTCGAAAAAGTCAACGGTGTATGGACCGAAATGGCAAAACTAACGTCGACTGATAATGTTGGACCTAATAATTTTGGTAGTAGTGTCTCTATATCGGGTGATGGTTCTACGGTCGTTGTGGGGGCATCAAGAGATGATACCTACACGGGTGCGACATACATTTTTGAGAAAGGGGTTAGTGGGTGGTCTAGTATGACAGAAACAGCCGAACTCACGACATCTGATGTTTTGGGAACTTATTCCCGCTTCGGTGAGTCCGTCTCCATTTCTAACGATGGTTCTAAAGCCTTTGTGGGGGCAGAAGGTGTGGATGCGGTATACATTTTCGAGAAAGGGGGTAGTGGGTGGTCTAGTATGACAGAAACGACCAAACTCACAGCATCTGATGCAGGGGATGATAGCTTTGGTGGGCGTGTCTCTATATCGGGTGATGGTTCTGTGTTCGTTGTGGGGGCATACTTGGATCATATTACTACTAATGGTGTTCAAAAAGACTATCAAGGCTCGGCCTACATTTATGAAACGCGATATTTCGTCAATTAATTTCCATATACAAAATTATTCGATCCTCCTCCGAAAGGTTTTCGGCCCAGTGAGGGTGTCTCGCGTCTAGAACAATGTGTTTCCCATTTTCTTCTATGACGTCTCCAATTTTAGAGTGGTGTAGAATGCAGTACCCGAATGGTACATCTATACCTAAATGATACGTAAACTTATAGTTAGGTCCTACGTCGTCAGTGTGTAGTTTGAGTTTAACTCCACCTTTCATGAGTGAGAATCCTGCGACCTTTATGCCCTCGATAGACGATAAGAGTGCGTGGGTCTTCGGACACAATTCACAGTTTCCAGTCACGGGGTGTCCATCCCATACGAGTGGCCAACTGATCCAGTCTTCCGCCACGTGGTCTTGACCGCCTTTGAGCCATCCGTGTTTACCGGATGCATACATGGCTACGACTTCTTTCAGGTGTTCCGACCCAACCCATTCTCCTTCTTTTCGGGGTGTTTCGGATATGAATTCGCGGGGAAGTTTGCGCACCTCCTCGCGGATGGTTTTGTAGTGTTCTTTTAACTCTTTCAGGAGCATCTTACACGTGTGGCGTCTTATTTTTTTATCTCGTTATTTTAAATGTCACCACCAAAAACTATAAATTCGCCACTCATGAAACAGATGAACAAAGAAATCAGTGCTATGAAGAGAGAAATAAACGCACTCATTAGGGCCATCACACCAAAGAAACATGTGTCTACTAGAAAAAAATCTACTAAAAAGTAAATGTACTCTTTATTGTGTAAACCGATAATACTTCCACCACCATCACCACAGACACAAGACGTCATGATGATGGGTGTTAAAACGTGTAGAATAGTAGTCGTTCGTCCTACCCAAAAGGAGAACGTATATGAACTAGAGGTCATCGAAGATGCTCCACCATTAACAGTTGACTAAAGAAAACACGCGATGCATTCGTAAGTATGGATGATCTCAAAAATGCGATGCAAATCATAGACAGACACGCAGATAAGTTACCCGAAGGGGAGTATCTGGAGTTCTGCAATCTCATGCGTAATTTGTACGAAGATAAACAAGGTAACGTAGACGACGTGAGAAGTGTATTTACGGGTGTATACATAGAACAAGAAGGGTTCGAGCAGGATGCGTCCGACTATTTTCAAAAACAGTTCGAGGAACGCATGTATGACATGGATATACGTTTGAAATCAAATGAGATGGACTTAATACGTGAGATGATACGCGAACTCAGACCTTTACAGAGAATCACAAAGAATCTAAAAAGTAACATCATAGAACACTTTTCGAACATAAACGAAATTACGTTACCAGAAAACACGGAGGAGTGTTTCAAGGAATACATAGGTACTGATAAGGATTTGAACCACATGTGTAAGACATACATGAGCATAGAGAATCAATTTCGATCTATCGTCATATCTGATTTAAACGCGAGGTATAGAGAACTTCAATTTCAGGTAGACCTTCTCACTGAAGATAGAATGTTATGAAAAAAAATATTTTTTTTACTTTCTTTTTTTAGAAAAAAGTTTTGAAAATAAAAAAAGTTTTTTGTAATTAAATCATCATCGTAGCGATCTGACCCACGACCGCCTTCACGGGTGAAGGTGTGCTCATTTTCTGTTTCTTTCGTGCAATCTCGGAAGGTGTTCTCTTCCTCTTTTTACTCGGTTCGACTTTAGACTTTTTGGCACCTGATTTCGCGGCGCTCTTAGATGCCGGGCGCTTTGCTCCACCCATAGTGTTTCGTTTCACTTGTTCGAGTTTTCTCTTTTGTGCACTCGTTCGTTTTGCTACATCTGTTTTGCTCGAGTAAATTTCGTTTGCAGGTACACCTTTTACGCCTCTACACGAAGCTATTATGTATATGGCTTCCTTGTTTGGTTCTTCAGCTAGAAATGTGGATACGTTCTTTTTAGGAGGTGTGTATATTTTGTTTACATCCATCATGTTTACGTTCTTTTGTGTGTGATACTGTTTACCCAACCCATTTTTCAATCTCAATTCTGGTAATTCATATATACCCGTCCAATAATATGGGTCGTGGAATTGTAACAACGTGTCGGGGTACTGTTTGTTTTCTTCGACGACCGTAAACTTTTCGGGTAATTTAGAGAGAAGTGCGTTGAGACTCTGCCTCGTCGCGAGTTTTTTGGCGAGCGCTTCAGCGCCCTGATATGTTAACTGGTCGCCCAATTCCACGGGCAAAATGAGCATTTTGTTTTTTGGAACACTCTTTGTTCTCTGTTTAGTTGGTGAATAGTCTTTGCCGTGTGCTAACACGAAATAGACGGGTACTTCACCGCGTATGGCCTTCTTTATGAGAGACATCTTGAAATATACACACAAAATATTTCACACAGGCCAACTGGGCATGTCTTCAAATCTTCTATCGGTTGGATTTTTGGAATACAGTACACCCAAAGCAAAACCACTCACGGCAGACAAGAGTACTTTCTTCATTTATTTGTAGTCCCCAAAAAAATGTAGTATACTTATAAGATGTCTTCTGGCGATGAAGAACTGAGCATGAAATTCTGTGAGGGAAACCCCACGGACGAAAGGTGTTCTTGCTACAACGTCATGTACGCAGACTGCGAAAAGACGCCAGACATACCGGGGTGTAGAGAAGCTAACGCGTGGAAGAGTAGCATTTTGGAAGTAGTCCCAAAAAATGCGGCATTCGATTCCCAGAGAGAACTCGCTTCGCGTGAGATTGATTTGAGACGCCACTGTGGAACTGAGGTGTGTTCTAAGGACAAATACAGACCACCGGATTATAAGGATTTAGAAAACATGGGTCTCTGTACATTCCAATTGGATATATGCGCTTCGGACGTTCAAGTAGGTGAGTCCATGAATGCAAAGTACTTTAGAGACTGTAGCCTTAACGAGACACCGTTTATAGATTTGGATTCCGTGTATGGTCTCGATTCTTCCGTGATGTATGGTGGTGAGATAAGAACGGCTGAAAACGCGGCGTTCGTTGCTGCAAAGAACAAACTTCTTCAGTTGAAACTCAGACGCGAACAACGAGCCGAAGAGGAGGAGTACCGCGCAAAGAAAGAACTCGAAAGGGAAAAACAAATCGAGATTCAGGATGAAAAGTACGACGAAGACACTAAGAAAAAAAGAATCATGATAGTGGTTGGTTTGGCTGTATTGGCTCTGATAATCCTTGTTACAATTTTAAATCTTAGATAGTTATAAGATGTCTGAGATAGTGGACGAGGCCTTTTGTGCCAAGGAAGAGAATAAGACTGACGAGAGGTGCTCGTGCTACAACACGATATTCAGAGACTGTGAAACTGAACGAGACATACCAGGATGTAAAGAAGCCATGCAATACGTCGACGACACATTAGCGAACATTCCAGAAACTGTGGGTCCACACAAGGCTGTCGCGCGCCTCGAACTCATGCAAAGATTGTACTGTCCGGCTAAAGTGTGTGTAGGTACAGATAAATATAAACCGCCTATCATGGACGACCTTCGTAAGACATCGCCGTGTGGTTTCAAATTGAACATATGTTTACAAAACACGGAAATAAACACGGCTTTGGATACGGAGGTGTTTTCGGAGTGTAAGATCAACGAAAATTTCATAGGTACGGATCCATGGGAACTCGACTTTTACGATGAAGAAAAGGATGAAATAGAAGAAAATCAATCTAATAAAGACGAGAGAATGGAACTCCGTAAAAAAGAACTCGAAGAGAAACAAAAACAAAGAGACGAAGACGCTAAAAAATTCAATACCATGTTAGCGGCGTTCGGTGTCGTGTTTCTATGTATAGTTATATTAGTCGTATTACTCAAGTAATTAAATAATTTCTCAATCAATATAAATGGCATCGTCTGGGTTTGTAGTGCTTTTTATAATGATGGCGGTATGCGTCGCTTCAATTGTGGTCGCAGTACAGGTTGGTAACAAGTTCATAGCAAACATGGAAGCCTCTCAGGTCATGATAGAAAACGATGTAAGTAATTCAGAAAAGGAGAAGGTCGATCCATTATCAGTCGTGTTGCCTTCTGGTCTGAAAGCGTGTGAAGTAATGGGTGATTGGAAAGAATCAGGTGAATGTCTATCGAGTGGTATGATGGAATATACACAGACCATAAAGGATAACACAGATAACGGCACTGGGTGCCCAGATGGTATAGATAAAAAGATGATGGAGTGTTGTTACGAGAAAGGCAACTGGACGGATAAAAGTTTCTGTATTAATGGCGAAAAGGAACAGAGACAGACAACTGTAAACTGTCCACCGAGTAAGAAGATTCGAAGAGTTAGCTGTACCAAAGAGACTTCTTGTAATTCAAATGGCAAAAAGACTGAAGTCACGAACGATTTAGATGGTAATGAGATAGTAAAAGAAGTGGATTGTTGCTACATAGGAGAATGGGAAAATGCGGGGCCTTGTGGTGTGCGCGGAGAACTACCACAGAAGAGACGAGTCGTGAACTGTAACCAATACATATCTAGTACTAGAAATGCGAAGTGTTGCGCCACTACACCTTGGGTAAACGTAGATAAGGTGTGTAGTAAAAATGGTAAAATGAAGCAACAGCGCCGTGTTTATAATTGTCCAAATGAACCCACGGAGAGGACTGTTAAATGTACTTATACGCCATGTAAAGTTTATTTATACGAAAATAAAAACCAATCTGGTATACGATCAAGTGGAATCACTGGTGATAGACCAACTGTAAAAAGCTTTTTTGGTAATTTTGAAAATGAAATGGCGAGTTCATACAAAATTGTGGGTACAAATTGTAAAGTCGTTGGGTATACAGAGACTGGTTATGGTGGTGAGTCGGCGCCTTTATGGGACGGACCCATTCCGGACGGAGTCATCAAAAATGACATGCCTACCCAATACGAAGATAAATTGTCGTCTATTTCAATCGAAAACAAATAAAAAATCTAAACTCATATAAATGATAGTTGTGGTACTCATTTTAGTCATACTTATACTATCAGTTATACTCGCCTTTCAGTTTGGTAAGAAAAGTACACCTCAGGTGGTAGTATCAAAACCACTCGAGAGAGGAGAAGAGGAGGAGGACACGTCGACCACCGCGACTTCTCGTTCCATAGAGACAGAGCCACCAGAAGAGGAAGATCCAGGTACATGTGAAACGACGGGAGATTGGGCCATGTCTGGTGAGTGTCAAGCCGATGGTACAGCCATATTTACTCAGACATATAAGGAGTCTAAACCGGGTGCATGCCCTTCTACCGAAAAGGCTCGCGTGAAACCATGCTGTTATCAAAAAGGGGATTGGACGGATACGACCGGGTGTAACGAGAGAGGTAGAAAAACGCAAAAACAAACGACCGTAAACTGCGCTGAAAACTTTAAAACACGTGAAGTTGACTGTCCGTATGTGAGTCCATGGAGAAAAACGGGTGATTGTAACTCAAGTGGAAAACAGTACTATGTGCGAGATGTGGTTAATAGCACAGAATCCAGAGAAAAAACCGAAGATTGCTGTTATATATCACCATGGGGTGGTTGGGGTGGATGGGGTGGATGTAATGGCTCTAAGAGATACAGAACTCGAAACAGAACGGTCGTGAATTGTCCATCCGGTACGCCTACGTCTGAGACTGGATCACAAAACTGCAATCATTGCGCGGGGTATTGGCAGAAGAATATTAAATGTTGGAAGCCCGCAGGTACGCATTGGGGAACTCCACAATATAGTAAACATACATATGATAAGTATGTACGGACTAAGAATGCCTCAAATGGTGGAGACAATTCATGTCCATCAAATGGGACAAAAGGTAATTGGCAAACCACTGGTAAAGGTAAACACGGACATGAATGTTAGACAGGTAAATGCATGCCCTCATAGGTCTGGTGCGACTAAGATTAAGGATGGATCTTATGCTACTGTAAACTGTTAAAAAATATAAACTTATATAAATGATAAATGTATTAATATTGATATGTTTATCAGCTATATTTGCTTATTTGGTGTTGTCAAATAAGAATGACAAGAAAACGCCGGAAATTAAAGAGGGTGCAAAGTCAAGTGAAACCAAGAAACAGGAAGACGAAGACACATCGTCGACTGCGAACTCCCAACCCATAGAAACAGAACCACCAGAAGAAGAACCAGGTACGTGTGAAACCACGGGTGATTGGGCCATGTCTGGTGAGTGTCAAGCCGATGGTACAGCCATATTTACCCAGACATACAAAGAGTCTAAACCGGGTGCCTGCCCTTCGACAGAAAAGGCGCGAGTGAAACCGTGTTGTTATCAAAAAGGGGATTGGACGGATACGACCGGGTGTAATGAAAGAGGTAGAAAAACACAAAAACAAACGACTGTTAACTGTGCCGAAAACTTTAAAACGCGCGAAGTTGATTGTCCGTATGTGGGTCCATGGAGAAAAACGGGTGATTGTAACTCAAGTGGAAAGCAGTACTACGTGCGAGATGTCGTTAATAGTAGCGAACCTAAAGAAAAGAATGAAAACTGTTGTTACATTTCTGCGTGGAGTGGATGGACCCCGTGGAGTAATTGTAATGGTTCTAGTAAGAGTAAAAGTCGAACCAGAACCGTCGTAAACTGTCCGGGTACAAGTACAAATGAAACGCAAACAGAGGCGTGTAGTATTCCGATATCTAGTTATTTCACTGCATCGTGTGCAGATTTAGGAGGGGGGTCCGATGTAATTTCGGCTTCTAATTTGGACGACTGCATGAGAAAGTGTAAAAACAATACACACGGACACGGGTACACTTGTTATGGTTTGATTCACGGACCCGGATTCTGTCGCGTGTATAATAATAAGGGGTTGGATCACGGTACAAACATATGTAACCAGGGTCTAAAGACATACACTCTCAATTAAAAAAATCTAAACTTATATAAATGATAAAGGTAGTATTTGTTTTGGTCGTGCTACTTTTATCAGTTATATTCGCTTATTTGGCGTTGTCAAATAAGCAGGGCTCTTCTAAAGAATTGTCCAAATCTAAGGCTACCCAGAATCAAGAAGACGAAGATACGTCGTCGACTGCAAACGCCCAGCCTATAGAAACAGAACCACCGGAAGAGGAAGATCCAGGTACGTGTGAAACCACAGGAGACTGGGCCATGTCCGGTGAGTGTCAAGCAGATGGTACGGCCATATTTACCCAAACATATAAGGAGTCTAAACCAGGTGCATGTCCTTCAAATGAAAAAGCTCGAGTGAAACCGTGTTGTTACCAAAAGGGTGATTGGACGGATACCAGTGGGTGTAACGAGAAGGGCAGAAAAACACAGAAACAAACGACTATAAACTGCGCTGAAAACTTTAAAACGCGTGAAGTCGATTGTCCGTATGTGGGTCCATGGAGTAAAACAGGTGGGTGTGGTGTGGATGGTAAACAGCATTTTATAAGAGATGTAATTAATAGCGTGGAACCCAAACAAAAAACTGGGCCGTGTGCATATGTGGGTCCTTGGACTAAATTAGGTGGATGTATACAGGGTGTTCAAACATATAGTAGAATAGTTATAAATAGTAACGAACCATCGAGTAGAACTGAAAATTGCTGTGAACTTGGTCCATGGAAAAATACAACGTGTAATACAAATAACACTCTAATACAGGTTAGATCACGTAAAAACTGCGCTGGTTCTGCTACCCAAGAAACTAGAGGCGTTCCAAATGGATGCAAATATACCAAATGTAATGTTCAAACATGGAAACACTCTAATTTTAGAGACCATACGTGGAGAATACAAGATTCTGTACATAATGTGAGAGACGATCCAAGAAGTAAACATTCTAGACATGATGAAGTCACGTCTTATAAAAAGTGGGGTGGAAACTGTACCGCAGTTGCATACGAGCACGACAGATATAGGGGTAAATCTTTAGTATTGCGTGATGGCGGGCATAATGTACCCGGATGGTTTAATGATAAATTAAGTTCAATACGTATCATGCATCGCCCAATAAAACTATAGTTGAAAGAAGACTAATGCGGGTTTATAAAAAATCTAAACTTATATAAATGATAAAGGTGGTGTTTGTTTTTATAGTGCTACTTTTATCAGGTATATTTGCTTATTTGGCATTGTCAAATAAGAAGGACGAGGAAACGCAGGAAAACAAAGATGGTTCAAAGTCGAATGAAACCAAGAAACAGGAAGACGAAGACACATCGTTAACTGCGACTTCTCGTTCCATTGAAACAGAACCACCGGAAGAAAAAGAAGATCCGGGTACGTGTGAAACCACTGGCGATTGGGCCATGTCTGGAGAATGTCAGGCCGATGGTACAGCCATATTTACTCAGACATACAAAGAGTCTAAACCGGGTGCATGCCCTTCGACTGAAAAGGCTCGTGTGAAACCGTGTTGTTACCAAAAAGGGGATTGGGCGGATATTTCAGAGTGTAAAGCGACTGGTTTTAAAACGCAACAACAAACGACTGTAAACTGTGCTGATAACATCAAAATGAGAGAGTACACATGTGAATATGTTGGTCCATGGACAAAGGTTGGGACGTGTACGAGTGATGGTAATCAAGCATATTATAGGGTCAATGTAAATAGTATTAAACCTACCACGAAAACAGAAAAATGCTGCTATTTAACGAGTGACTGGAAAACTGACGGCCGGTGTGAAGAACATAAACCTGGATTTCAAAAATATGTTAAGACATATAAAGGTGAATGTACTGAAGACGAAGTAATTAAATGGGAGCCATGTAGAAAATGCAAACGAGAGAAGGTTCCTTATTCAGCGTATTGTTGTACTGAATGTTGTTCGATATACGCCAACTGTCCACGTAAATGGAAGACGTGCACAAAAACTAAATGGGAGGTTACTGATCATGGACTTGGTACGGGTGCGTGTTAACCCCACGCCCCGCGTCCTCTCGTTCCGAGCGTTCCGCACGTTTCGGCCAGTCGCCGCACGTTTCGGCCAGTCACCGCACGTTCCGAGCGTTCCGCACGTTTCGGTACCCCTTCGGTACCCCTCC
>Ga0255760_10000043_pt1 | contig 108571 bp, 87 predicted proteins | sample 071ome_25_FD_179960 | JGI IMG/M metagenome (GOLD analysis project Ga0255760, IMG submission 179960) | Coastal salt marsh microbial communities from the Groves Creek Marsh, Skidaway Island, Georgia - 071410BT metaG (version 2) | ecosystem: Environmental > Aquatic > Marine > Intertidal zone >...
GTGTAGTGTAGCGGTTAGGCTAGCTCCTCCTCTTGGGCTCGAACCAAGGACCCTCTGATTAACAGTCAGATGCTCTAACCAACTGAGCTAAGGAGGACTGTCTTTTTGTTGAATACCAACAAAAGAGCTGCAAATATAAACGCATTTCAGTATTTCAAAAACAAATTTTAAAATAATTTTAAAAGGGAGTGAAGGTTCATTTGTTCAAATTCAGGGCGAAAGCTATTTTTGGCTTTAAAATAAGCTGTAAATTTCCAAATGAAATTAACACTAACAATACTCACGGGAATTTTCCATTTATCCACCCTTATGGCACAACAATACGAAACCCAAAAGTACGACTTGATTAAAAAAATAGAGGAAGCCGAATTACGCTACTATCCTCCGGTTATGAAAATTAAGTCCTCCAGGGCAGATGGATTTAAGTCTTTATTCGGTTACATTTCGGGAAATAATAACACAAACAAAAAGATTGAAATGACCACACCGGTCTATATGGGAAAAGACAGCACAGGAAATGAAGTGATGGAATTTGTTTTACCTCGGTCAATGAAAAAAGAAGATACTCCAGCGGCTGGTTCAGAAAAAGTGGAGGTTTATGAATCCCCTTCGGGGTATTTTATTGCCTATAGTTTTGGAGGCTATGCACTGGATTGGGTTGTACGAAAAGCAACCAATACCCTGCGAACTCTTTCTGAAAAAAATAAGATTAAAATTAAAGGGGCGCCTTTTGTCTTGGTTTATAATTCTCCATATAAATTCCTAAACCGAAAAAATGAAATCCTATTCGAAGTAGATATACAGGCTACTAAAATGGATTAAATTTTAATTAAAAATTGCTCTGTACAAGTCATTCCCATTAGCATAAAGGACCAGGGAAAGAAGGAGAAAAAAGCCAAACATTTGAGCATACTCCATAAATTTATCATTGGGTTTTTTTCCTGTTACAATTTCATAACATAAAAACATGACATGACCTCCGTCCAAAGCAGGAATGGGCAGGATGTTCATAAAGGCTAGAATAATGGAAATCAAGGCAGTGCTAGACCAAAACCCTTTCCAATCCCATACACTGGGGAACATATTTCCTATGGCACCAAAACCACCCAATTGGGAGGCTCCCTTGGGGGTAAAAATATATTTAAATTGGGAGATATAATCCCGCAACGTCCAATATCCATAATCAAAACCCTGTACGATACTTTCTACTAAGGTTAATTCTACCCAGTTAAACTTTAAAAAATCTGTTTTTGGAAAGACCCCTAGCGTCCCATCGGCGTTTGTAGTAAGTGAAAGGGTGTCCTTAGCTCGGTTTCGTTCATAGATAATCTCTACAGTATGAGTTTCTTCGATTTTTGTATTTTGAAAATCAGTCCAATTTTCAACTTCTTTGCCATTCACAGCTACTATTTTATCATCAGCTTGAAGCCCTGAGAGTGCAGCAGGTGAGTTCGGAACAATACTGTCCAATACAGCAGGAAGAACCGGGTTTAGCGGAATGATCTCACCAGATTCGAACATTTTAGAGCCTATACTTTCAGGTATCGTAATTGTAGTAATGCTTCCTTCCTTTCTCTTTACTGTAACGTTTTCAATGTCTCGTAATAACAAATACTTGTTGATGTCCATAACATTTTCAAGAGGTGTGCCATCAACAGAAATGATTTGATCACCGACTTCAAAACCCAATTCAGCAACCACAGGACTAGGGCGTAAACCCAAAGGTAGGTTTTCACTAGTGTAGGTGTATTTTCCCCACACGAAGAGAATCATCATATATAACAAAAACCCCAGAATAAGATTTACCGTTACCCCTCCCAGCATGATGATCAGTCTTTGCCAAGCGGGTTTGGAACGAAACTCCCAAGGTTGGGGAGGTTGAAGCATTTGCTCTTTATCCATGCTCTCATCTATCATTCCCGAGATTTTGACATACCCTCCCAATGGCAACCATCCGATTCCATAGGTTGTTTCGCCAATCTTCTTTTTGAAAAGCGCAAATTTTACATCAAAAAATAAAAAGAATTTTTCTACTCTAGTTTTAAAGAGACGAGCAGGAATAAAATGCCCTAGTTCATGAAGAACAATCAATAGGGATAAACTCATGAGAAGTTGTACGGCTTTGACTATAAATGGGCTCATTTGCATTTTTTGATCGGAGCAAAAATAGTATAATAGCCTTCATTATAAAAATGAAACCTAAGATTTAATTCTGTTTTAAAAATTTCAATCTTTTCAAAGAAGATAAATCTTCTAAATTTGTAGTTGCAAAGTCGAATTATGAAAACTTTTTTAAATCGTTACAAACATTTTTTAAGTTTATTGGCAGCGGTTTCTGTAGTAATTCTATTCCTTTTTTATCAAGCCCTAAAGCCTCAAAAAAAACTTCCAATTTTTCAACCTGCTATGGTCAATTATGAATTGGTTGATAACGATTTGCAGCATATTAAAAAATACCATAAAATAGCCCCTTTCAAACTGGTGAATCAAAACGGTGAAACCATTACAGAACTCAATTACCAAGACAAGATTTATGTAGCGGACTTCTTTTTTACCACCTGCCCCAGTATATGCCCTAAAATGACAGAAAATATGGGGCTTATACAAAAACAAATTCTCAATGATGAGCAAGTGATGTTACTTTCCTTTAGCGTCACTCCTCAAATTGACTCGGTACCACAGTTAAAAAAATACGCTATTGAAAAAGGAGTGGTCGATTCCAAATGGAATCTGCTTACCGGAGATAAAAAAGAAATTTACACCTTAGCTAGAAAATCTTACTTGGCAGTAAAGGAAGACGGTGATGGGGGTCCTTATGATATGATTCATACAGAAAATTTTATTCTAATCGATCCAGAAAAGCGCATCCGTGGTTTTTATGACGGAACAGATTTTCAAGCAATGGAAGCCCTTCTTTCCGATATCCAATTACTTAAAAAAGAATATCCAAAGCGTTAATTTTTTTGAACTTATACGATTTACCTAGGGAATTTCCCTACTTTTGTTCTTTAAAATCATTCTAAATAATGATTCCATTGGATGAGCTCCAATTTGGGGAGCAGGCAGAAATAGAAACGATTGAAACGGATCAACTTCCTCTAAAACTTATAGAAATGGGATGTTTACCGGGCAACAGCATATCCCTCATCCAAAAAGCTCCTTTTAATGATCCCATATACATCAAAATAGACGAAGCTCATTTAGCCATCCGCAAGGAAACCGCTAAAAATATTTTTGTCCGAATCGTTTCTTAGGTTATGAGCAAAATTTTAAATGTTGCTTTATTAGGTAACCCAAACACAGGAAAAACCTCGGTATTCAATGCTTTGACAGGTTTGTCACAGAAAGTAGGAAACTACCCTGGAATCACAGTAGAAAAAAAAGAGGGGCTCTGTAAACTAGATCAAACGACAAAAGCCCGATTAGTTGACCTTCCTGGAACCTATAGCCTCAATGCTTCGTCCATGGATGAAAGTGTAGTCATTGAACTGCTTCTGAATAGAAAGAGTAAGGATTTTCCTGAGCTAGCCGTAGTAGTTGCTGATGTCGAAAATTTAAAAAGAAACCTGTTGCTTTTTACTCAAGTAAAAGATTTGGGAATTCCTACTCTTTTAGTCATCAACATGAAAGACCAAATGAAGCGGAAGGGAATCACCCTCGATGTACCCCTTTTAGAAGAGACTTTAGACACAAAAATAGCCCTTGTAAGCACACGTGATAAAAACGGATTAGAGGAATTAAAGAAATTGATTTTAGACTACCGTGCTCTATCCACTTCGCCAGTCATTTCTTTAAAATCAATTGACGAAACCTATTTTGATAACCTACAAAAAACGTTCCCTAATAATACACTATATAAATTGTGGCTGGTCATTACCCAGGATGTCAATTTTTCTAAAATAGAAAGAAATCGCGTTTCAGATGCAACAGATTTCAAGACGGAATCTCCTACCAATTTGAAACGATTACAGCAAAAGGAAACCGTAAAACGCTATCAGTTCATCAATGAGGTCTTGAAAAAAGCTCTGCACATTGATCAAACTTCAGCTACAGACCTCAGAAGTCGTTTGGATCGTGTTTTGATTCATAAAGTTTGGGGTTATGTTATTTTCTTTGTAATCCTACTAACCATATTTCAATCCATTTACAGTTGGAGTAGTATTCCTCAAGATTTTATAGACAATAGCTTTGCTACTATCAGCCAAACTCTAGGGAGCAAACTACCATCAGGAGTTTTTACGGATTTATTGACACAAGGGATCGTACCTGGTCTGGGGGGGATTATAATTTTCATTCCACAGATTGCTTTTCTTTTCCTCTTTATCTCGGTTTTAGAAGAAACAGGCTATATGAGTCGCGTGGTTTTTCTTATGGACCGCGGTTTACGAAGATTTGGTTTGAATGGTAAAAGTGTTATTCCTCTTATTTCTGGAACTGCTTGTGCCATTCCTGCCGTCATGGCAACAAGAAATATTGAAAATTGGAAAGAACGGTTGATCACCATCTTGGTCACTCCCTTTACTACCTGTTCTGCACGGCTACCTGTCTATGCGATACTTATTGCTTTGGTTATTCCCGATGGTTCCTTTTTGGGACTGAGTTACAAAGGACTTATGTTAATGTCATTGTACCTCATAGGATTTGGTATGGCACTTTTTGCAGCATGGATTTTGAGCAAAACTTTGAACATTAAAGCAAAAAGTTATTTTGTGGTGGAAATGCCCAACTATAAGTTACCATTGTTAAAAAATGTGGGAATTACCGTTTGGGAAAAAACACGCACATTTGTCTCAGAAGCAGGTAAAATTATCTTAGCCATTTCTGTTTTACTTTGGATTTTAGCCTCTTATGGACCAGGGAAAGAATTCAATCAAGCGGAAGAACTGGTGCAACAAAATTTCCCAGAACTCAGCCCCTCTGATTTAGAAATCAAAACAAATGCGTACCGACTGGAACATTCTTACATAGGCATTTTAGGGAAATCGATAGAGCCGGCAATTGCACCTTTAGGCTATGATTGGAAAATTGGGATCGCCTTGATTAGTTCTTTTGCCGCTCGAGAAGTATTTGTTGGAACACTAGCCACGATTTACAGTGTGGAAAGCGATACAGAAGAAACCATAAAAAACAGAATGGCCTCTGAAGTACGTTCTGATGGTCAAACACTTTTTGACCTTGCTACTGGAATTTCCCTCATGCTATTTTATGCCTTTGCAATGCAGTGTATGAGTACGCTTGCGGTAGTAAGAAAAGAAACCAATTCTTGGAAGTGGCCCATGGTGCAACTTTTTGGAATGACCCTACTTGCTTATCTTATCGCATTTTCTACCTATCAATTATTGAACTAATGGAAGGAATTCAAACCACTTTGGTCATTGTATCTGCTGTAGGTGCTTTGGTGTATCTTTTTAGAAAACCCCTATTTAAGAAGAAAAAAAACAAAGGAAACAATTGCGGTGAAGATTGCTCCTGTCACTAAATACTGTTTTGCAAAGACGTCTTAATTACAAGTTTTCTATTGCTTCCGTTTTTAAAATCCCATATCTTTAGAAAACAAATTGAAATAAACGTAACAATGACAAATTCGAAAAGACTATTCTATGGTAGTTGTTTTGCTTTAATTACAACTGCTTTTTCATTCAGTATTCGAGCAGGAATTTTACCTCAACTTGGGGAAGAGTTTCTTTTGGATGCACAACAATTGGGGTTTATCAACTCGATGTGGTTTTTAGGGTTTCCAATTTCCATGATTTTGGGAGGGCTTTTTTATCACACCATTGGACCTAAACGCATCATGCAGTTTGCATTTTTAACCCATACATTGGGGATTATTCTTACCATTTATTCTGGTGGTTATACAGGATTATTGTTGTCCACTCTCCTAATTGGGATCGGAAACGGTTGTACAGAAGCCGCTTGTAATCCCATGATAGCTGATGCTTATGAAGGCAAAACTATGAATACACTACTGAACCGTTTTCATATGTGGTTTCCTGGGGGGATCGTTTTGGGAAGTTTGGTTTCCAAATTCATGACAGATGCTGCTTTAGGATGGCAAGCCCAGATATGGGTCATTTTGATACCTACAATAATCTACGCCTATTTGTTTTTTGGACAAGAATTTCCAAAACCCAAAGTTCAGGCAGCAGCTTCTGTAAGTGAAAATCTAAAAGCAATGGCCTCACCCATTTACATTTTCATTTTAGGATGCATGGCCTTGACAGCAATTTCAGAATTTGGCCCTCAACAATGGACCAGTTTGATCATGTCCAATAGTGGAGCTCAGCCCATGGTTATTTTGGCTTTGATCACCGGATTGATGGCCGTAGGGCGCTACTTTGGTGGTGATATTGTCCACCGATTGGATCAGACGGGAGTTCTGTTGGGTTCAGCAGTCCTCGCCGCAATTGGGATCTTTCTATTCAGTACCCAAATAGGAGGTATGGTTTATGTTGCGGCCGTCTTCTTTGCCTTAGGAATTTGTTATTTCTGGCCCAATATGATAGGTTTTGTCGCAGAAAAAATTCCAGCAAGTGGGGCACTGGGGATGTCAATAGTTGGAGGAATGGGAATGTTTGCCTCCTCAATTTTTCAACCCATCATTGGATCCTGGATCGATAGTTCTCGAGTAGAGCAAAGCGCTTTAGGACTTACAGGCACAGAACTGGAGTTGGCAGCGGGTCAACAAACGCTAACCTACATGATTTCTTTCCCAGCAATTTTGATTGTCTTATTTACAATTCTTTATTTCTGGCAAAAAAAGACTGCCCACCCTACAACCGCCTAATGGCAGTTAAAAAAAGCCACCAAAATGGTGGCTTTTTTTATGCGTTCATCAGCTCCTCAATTTCTTCAATCTCTATGGGTATATTTTTCATCAAATTGAGCGGCGCTCCTGATTTTTGAATCACTACATCGTCTTCTAGACGAATTCCAAAACCTTCATCAGGGAGATATATTCCGGGTTCTACGGTAAATACCATATGGGGTTCCATTGGTAAATGTAAAAGGCCATAATCATGTGTATTTAAACCCAGATGATGCGCTGTGCCATGCATGAAGTATTTTTTATAGGCAGGTTGTTTTGGGTCTTCTCTTTGAACATCTGCTCGATCCAAAAGTCCGAGCCCTAGAAGTTCCCCGGTCATTATTTTTCCTACTTCCACATGAAATTCTTTCCATAGAGTACCGGGTACCAGTAGTTGAGTCGCTTCTTTTTTCACTCTTAAAACTGCTTCATACACTTCTTTCTGTCTTGGAGAAAATCTTTTAGAAACAGGAAGTGTTCGCGTTAAATCTGCAGAATAGTTACCGTATTCGGCAGCTACATCCAGCAAAACCAATTCTCCGGATTTACACTGCGCGTTATTTAAAGTGTAATGTAACACATTGGCATTTGCTCCAGAGGCTATGATGGGTTCATAGGCAAAACCTTTGGACTGATTTCGTATAAATTCGTGAACCAATTCTGCTTCGATTTCATATTCCCAAACACCCGGTTTAAGAAAGTGAAGTATTCTGCGGATTCCCTTCTCTGTGATATCACAGGCTCGTTGAAGTTGACCGATTTCCTCCTCATCTTTTACTGAGCGTAATTGCTGTAAAATTGGATTGCTTTTTGACACCCCATGGGCAGGATACTGTTGTTTGCACCATTGGATAAAACGGTCCTCTCGAGTTTGTGTTTCTACTGCTTGACGGTAGTGCTCATTTGTATTTAAATAAAAGGTTTCACACTGGGTACTGAGTTCCTGAAAAACCGTTTTAAAGTCTTCCAGCCAATAGACCGTTTCTATACCACTCAATGCAGTTGCCTCTTTTTTACTGAGTTTAGCCCCTTCCCAGACTGCGATATGTGCATTGGTTTCTTTAACAAAAAGAATTTCACGATGTTTGGATTCTATAGCATCGGGAAACAACAACAAAATACTTTCTTCTTGGTCTACCCCTGTAAGGTAAAAAAAATCACGGTGTTGTTCAAAGGGTAGGGTACTGTCTGCACTTATGGGATAACGATCATTAGAATTAAATACAGCCAAACTGTTGGGCTTTAAATGCTTCATAAATGATTTGCGACTTGCGCGATAAAAAGAACTGGAAAGCGGTTTGTATTTCATACGTTGTTTTTTGCGAAGATAGGGCATTTTAACCTCATTTTATGTTTAACGAATTAGGCTCATTTTTGATAATTTGACTTTTAAGATTCAACAAAATTTGATAATTAGTTTTTTCTTTTTTAGAAAACCATAAAAATTGTCTAAAGAGGTTTGATGCTTGGGCTTTATACTGTAATTTTGGATCACAAATTGAAACTTATGACTTTAACTGCCTCTTCAATAGGGAGAAAAGTGGCCATGGCACTTTCAGGAATTTTTCTCGTTCTGTTTTTAACACAGCACTTCAGTATAAATTTACTTTCCGTTTTTAGCGAATCACTTTTTAACGAAGTTTCTCATTTTATGGGAAATAATCCTCTCGTTCAGTTTGTGCTTCAGCCCGTTTTGATTTTTGGAGTTTTATTCCACTTCATCATGGGCTTCGTTTTAGAGCTTCAAAATACCAAATCAAGAACGGTAAAATACACTAATTACAATGGCAGTGCTAATGCTTCTTGGATGTCTCGAAACATGATCTTTTCTGGAATCGTCATCCTTTCCTTTTTGGGACTTCATTTTTATGATTTTTGGGTACCGGAAATGAACTACAAATATGTGGAAGTTTTACCCCTCAATCCAGACCGATATTTTGAAGAGCTGGTACATAAATTTGAAAGCCCTGTTCGTGTTGGACTCTATGTCCTTTCTTTTGTCTTTTTAAGCCTTCATTTGCTTCACGGCTTTTCTTCTTCCTTCCAGTCTGTAGGGGTAAACAACAAATATTCAAAATCGATAAAAACTTTTACCCAAGCCTTTTCTATCATTGTCCCTTTGGGATTTGTCTTTATCGCATTGTTTCATCATCTAAACGCATTTTAATATGGCTAAATTAGATTCAAAAATACCAAAGGGTCCTGTAGCAGAAAAATGGACCAACCACAAAGGAAAAATTAATTTGGTAAGTCCTGCAAACAAGCGTTTGATCGATGTTATTGTTGTAGGGACGGGTCTTGCAGGAGCTTCTGCTTCAGCAACACTAGCGGAATTGGGTTATAATGTTAAGACTTTTTGTTTTCAGGATTCTCCTCGTAGAGCCCATTCTATTGCTGCACAAGGTGGAATCAATGCAGCAAAAAATTACCAAGGAGACGGGGACTCTACCTACCGCCTTTTTTACGATACCATAAAAGGAGGAGATTACCGTTCTCGCGAAGCTAATGTTCATCGTCTTGCTGAAGTTTCAACCAATATTATTGACCAATGTGTAGCCCAAGGAGTTCCTTTTGCTCGAGATTATGGAGGGCTTTTAGACAACCGCTCTTTTGGTGGGGTGCTGGTGTCTCGAACCTTTTATGCTAAAGGACAAACAGGACAACAATTGCTTTTGGGGGCTTATTCTGCTATGAACAGACAGATAGGTCGTGGAAAAATTAAAATGTACAACCGCCACGAGATGATGGACATCGTGGTTGTTGACGGTAAAGCGCGTGGCATCATCACCAGAAACTTGGTGGATGGAAAAATTGAACGCCACAGTGCACATGCAGTTGTCATTGCCTCTGGGGGATATGGAAACGTATTTTTCCTCTCTACCAATGCCATGGGGAGCAATGTTTCTGCAGCATGGAAAATTCATAAAAAAGGGGCTCACTTTGCTAATCCCTGTTTTACACAAATTCACCCGACTTGTATTCCTGTTTCTGGAGACCATCAGTCCAAACTAACTCTAATGTCAGAATCTCTTAGAAACGATGGACGCATCTGGGTGCCAAAAAATCTTGAGGATGTAAAAGCAATTCGAGAAGGAAGGTTAAAACCCACTGAAATTACCGAAGAAAACCGCGATTATTACCTGGAACGCCGCTATCCAGCATTCGGAAATTTAGTCCCCAGAGATGTAGCCTCTCGGGCAGCAAAAGAACGATGCGATGCGGGTTATGGAGTAAATAAAACAGGAGAGGCAGTCTATTTGGATTTTGCCTCTGCGATCATGCGTTACGGAAAAGAACAAGCCCACGTCAAAGGTTTGGATGAAAATGACCAAGCCTTAGTTAAAAAATTAGGTCAAGAGATTGTCCAAGCAAAGTACGGGAACCTGTTCCAGATGTATGAAAAAATAGTTGATCAAAACCCTTATGAAACGCCTATGATGATCTATCCAGCAGTACACTACACTATGGGTGGGGTATGGGTAGATTACAATCTGATGACAACCATACAAGGATGTTACGCCATAGGGGAAGCCAATTTTTCCGACCACGGGGCAAACCGTTTGGGCGCTTCTGCACTGATGCAAGGACTGGCAGATGGTTATTTTGTATTACCCTACACCATTGGAGATTATCTTGCAGACGACATCCGAACAGGACCTATAAGTACTGACCTTCCTGAATTTGAAAAAGCGGAAGCAGCCGTGAAAGCGCAAATAGAAGGATTCATCAGTAATAAAGGAACCCACTCTGTGGATTATTACCACCGCAAGTTGGGTAAAATCATGTGGAACAAATGTGGAATGTCTCGAAATGAAAAAGGACTGAAAGAAGCCATCAAAGAAATTCAAGAGTTACGAGAGGACTTCTACAAAAATGTAAACGTACCCGGTAGCGCCAATGAATTTAACGAGCAATTGGCCAAAGCGGGAAGAGTAGCAGATTTCTTAGAGTTAGGGGAGTTATTTGCTAAGGACGCTTTGGAACGAACAGAGTCTTGTGGAGGACACTTCCGTGAAGAATCACAAACACCAGAAGGAGAGGCTCTTCGTGATGATGAGAATTTTACTTTTGTTTCTGCATGGGAATACAAAGGGGCTCCTTCGAAAGCAGTACTTCATAAAGAAGAACTAAAATACGAAGAGATAGAAGTTAAAACGCGTTCTTATAAATAATGAGTAGCAGTATGAATTTGACACTTAAAGTTTGGCGGCAAGCCCACAAAAATGCAAAAGGGAAAATGGAAACATATCAAATGAAAGAAGTTTCACCTGACATGTCCTTTTTGGAAATGATGGATGTTTTGAATGAACAACTGATGGCAGAAGGAATTGATCCTGTAGCTTTTGATCACGATTGTAGAGAAGGAATCTGCGGGATGTGTTCGATGTTCATCAATGGTGAGGCCCATGGACCCGATCGTCTGGTAACTACCTGCCAGTTGCACATGAGAAAGTTTAAAGATGGTGATACCATAACGATAGAGCCTTTTCGTGCTAAAGCCTTTCCCGTTATTAAAGACTTGACAGTGGATCGTTCCGCTTTTGATAGGGTACAGCAAGCAGGAGGTTTTGTTTCTGTAAATACCTCAGGAAATACCCAGGATGCCAATGCGATACCTATCGATAAACACGATGCTGATAAGGCATTTGATGCTGCAACCTGTATAGGATGCGGCGCTTGTGTGGCGACATGTAAAAACGCTTCTGCAATGCTCTTTGTTTCCGCTAAAGTCTCTCAGTACGCATTACTACCCCAAGGAAAAGTAGAGGCTACAGATCGCGTTCTGAATATGGTCAAACAAATGGATGAAGAAGGTTTCGGAAACTGTACAAATACTGGTGCCTGTGAAGTGGAATGTCCAAAAGGGATTTCTCTTGAGAATATTGCACGTATGAACCGTGAATATCTTTCTGCGAGTTTGAAGGGCTAATACCCTTTTTCATTTTAACCAAAAATAATTGAGAGCGGTGTTGTTATTCTTTAGGTGGACTTTCGTTTGCTTTTTATTGAGGAAGTGCTCCCATCACTCGCTTCATGAAATTACCCATTTGACTGGGCTCCAGCCAGCGTGTCACCACCACTAGGTCTTCTTCAGGTACAATAACGATGAAGTTTCCACCAAAACCAGCTGCATAAAAAACATTTTCTGGCACCCCTTCCCAGTATCGGTTGGTGCCTTTTTTGTTGAGCCACCACATATAACCGTAGTTGACTTGTGCTGGTGAAGATTGTAGGGCTTCTTGAATCCATTTTTCACTCAGAAGTTGTTTACCCTTCCAGTTTCCTTTGTTTAGAAAAAGCAAGCCAAAACGGGCATGGTCTTCCGTATTGATGAAAAGACCTCCACCGGAGTGTCCTCCGCCAGAAACAGATTGCATTTTGTTTCCATCTAAAACAACCCATGAATTATCATAACCATACCAACGCCAACTCGGACTTGCCCCTATGGGATCCATAATGTATTCTTTTAAAATTTGTGGTAGGGGTTTTCTCCAAACATTTAACAGGGAATAAGCAAGTAGATTAACCCGCACGTCATTGTATTCAAAACGGGTGCCTGGAGTAAAATAGGTTCTGTTTTTCCAATCGTCTATTCCTCCTTCTGCTGGTGGACGATCTGCCCAATCGTGACCACCCCACAATGTTCCCGACCAGTCCGAAGATTGATTTAAGAGATCTTTCCAACGAATTTGTTGATTGTGTACACCGTCAAAGGTACCGTCCCAAATCAAATCAGCAACTCGATCTTGAGGATGAAACAACCCACGATCTACAGCAAGACCAGCGACAGTAGACAAGTAACTTTTCGTTACACTAAAGGTCATGTCAACTCGTTTTGTGTCTCCCCAAGAAGCGATGAGATACCCATTTTTTAGGATCATCCCTGCGGGTCCTCCTCGCTTTTTGGTAGGGCCAATTATTTTATGATAGGGTTCTCGTTCAAAACCTTTTAAAATGGCAATACGCAAGTCTTTTGATCCACTGTACTCATTTTCCATTGCAAAGTGAAGCGCATCCTCAAGGGACTTACTTTTAATATTAAAAGTTTCTGGGCTTCGTTGTTCCCAAGTACTCCCAAAAGAGGGAGGAAAATAAGTTTGTGCGTGGATAAATGTTCCTAGAAGAAAACATATCAAGCTATTTTGGGTAATTATTTTCATAGATTAATAAAGGATTTCATTTACATTTAAAGGTAGGTAAATTTAAACTTACGCTTCAAGAGATAACCAGCAATCCTTCTGATATGCAATCCAAACTCAATATTACTGCCCTTCAGTTGCCTCTTTTTTGGGAAGATGCGGCCCAAAATAGAGCCTATTTAGAACCACAATTGCAGAATATAACCCATGCGACAGACGTAATTCTTTTACCCGAAATGTTTACAAGCGGCTTTACGATGAATGCTGAAAAAGTAGCAGAAACAGAACAGGGTCCTACACTGAGATGGATGCAACATTGGGCAGAAAAGAAGAGTATTCTATTCGGAGGAAGTCTAGTGATACAAGAGGAAGGAAAAATTTTCAATCGTTTCGTGATGGTCGGTCCAGAGGGAATTCTGGCTCGTTATGACAAGCGTCACAGATTTACTTTAGCCGGTGAAGATCAAGCTTTTTCCAAAGGAGGGAATTCCGGAATATTCGAGTATAAGGGTTGGAAAATTTGTTTGCGAATTTGTTATGACCTGCGCTTCCCTGTTTGGAATCGCAATTCAACAGACTACGACCTCCTTCTTTTTGTAGCCAATTGGCCATCAGCAAGAATAAATGCATGGGATACATTACTTCAAGCTCGAGCTATAGAAAATCTTTGTTATGTAGTAGGAGTAAATAGAGTAGGTAAAGATGAAAAAGGATTGGACTACCCAGGACACAGTGCTGTTTATAACCCTTTAGGGAAAAGACTTTCATCAGAACTAACTTCGAAGGAAACTTTCGTTAGGGCTGAAGTGGACTATTTGGAACTTCAATCACTTCGGAGGAAGTTGCGCTTTCTGGAAGATCGGGATAATTTTGAGCTGTATTAAACATTTCATTCATGTCCCAATTGGCTCTCAAATCAATTTCCTTCCAATAATAAATCACCTTTTCAGGCTGTCTTTTTTCAAGATAATTCCCAGTATCCCATTGTTTGTTTTTGTTTGCATCTTCAATCAATCGAACAGTGTATTTACCCGCGTCTAAGAGTTCGAAAGGATAGTTATTACCTGGAACAAGGCTGTCGTAACGACGAACCACCTTTTCGTTGTTCAGTAATTCAATCAGGAAGGGATGAGGTGAATTGTGCTGTACACGGAGGTAGATGTTTCCGTAATCCTCTATTTTTTTTGTTGAAGTTTTAAAGACTAAAGTGTCGTGAGTACGCCCCCAAAAATCTTTAAGGGCATTGGGATAAAGTGTAACAGTATATTTATCATTTGGTAAAACTTCAAAATCAACTTCAATGCGGTCGTAGTTTTCTAATATTTTCAACTGAGCAGGTACCGGAAGTGTATCCACATTAGTGACCAATACTAACGTATCATTTACCGCTGTAACGGGAAGATTACTCTCAAGTTCAAATTGACTCGTCAATTTTAGGTTGCCCTTAGTAAATGGAGAAATTACTAATGAATCTTTGATAGGTTCTTTCAGGTAGGCTGTTTTGGTACGTAGGGTATCCTGAATCTCTAATTCAAACTTGATAGAATCCAGTTTAGCTCCTTTAAACCAGAAATTTAGACTGTCTTTCTCTCTGTGTTTTGTAACCAGTGATTCGAAAGTGCTAGGAACCTCAGTAACCATCTTATAGGAATGAGCATCATAATCTCCATAATAAGCAAGGGCGACATGGTGTTCGTTTATAAAATAGGGCGCATCCCATAAAAAATTTGTTTTTTCTAGAAAAAGCCTCAGATCAATTACTGAATCTTGTGGTAGTTCTATGAATTGGTCTACAAAACCAATTTTATCTATACTCTGATCAAAAAGATAATTACCTGCTTTATCTTCAAGGGCAATCAGATTATACTTTCCAGCCCGTAAATTTTGAAAACGAAAGACAGTAGTATCGAGTGTGCTGGTAACATAAAGGGGTTTTTTAGTATAAATAGTAGAATCCTTGTAGATGCTGTCTATAGGGTAGAGCTGAAGTGAAACAAAGGTTTCTGTCTCTTTTTCGAAGGCATCTGTAACCTTTCCTCTAATGTATAAAGAGTCGATTGTGGCTCCTGTGGAAAGAGTGTAGGTTAAAAATGGGGTGGGGTTAGCTTCATTGAAGTCAACAATACTTTCTCCAAAGTTGAATGTGTAAGTGGTGTTGTCCATCAAGCTGTCGTTCAATACTAAAGAAATTTTTTTTGAAGCTCCAGTGGTAGGATACACTTTGTACTGAGAGGAGCTCAAAGGGGGAGAAACAATAAGTTGCTTACTTACATCCTTTAAGGTAACATATTCATCAAAAGTGAGTGTAAAGCCTTCCTTATCAAAAAAAGTAGTGTTGAGTTTGGGAGAAGCGTTAATTAACCTTGGAGGTATGGAATCTCTTGGACCACCCGTCGGAGAAGCGCGTTTTGCACAGTTTACTGTTAAAAGAAACAGCAAGGAGGAAAGAAAAAGAAAAACGACTTGTTTCATGCTTTTTTAATAACCCAAAAATAATACAATCATTCTATTTAAACCCTACAAGCAAGTGAAACAATGCTCAATTGTATCCCTTTATTTTTTAGTAAAGCTTTAGCGCAAGAGGTTATTGTTGCGCCGGTAGTAATCACATCGTCCACAAGGAGTAGGTGACTTAAGGGTTCTTCAAAAGGTACTTTTAGGTCAAAAGCTTGATGAATCTCCTCCTTGCGTTTTTCATATCCAATAGAAGCCAATGCTTTTGTGTTTTTTACGCGTACTACTAAATTGTTGTATAGGGGAATCTGTAGTTTTTTTGACAAGCTCATACCAATAATTTCTGCTTGATTGTAGCCCCTTTTTTTTTGTTTTGCGGGATGAAGAGGAACGGGAATTATACCCTCTGCCTCCTTTATTTGAGTATTTTCCTTGAGAACTTCACCTAGCCATTCCCCCAGATAAACCCCTATTTTTTGCTGATCTAAGTATTTGAATTGATGAATCAATTTTGATGCGATCCCCTCCTTATTAAAATAAAACAAAGAGGAAGCGCTTTTTATAGGGATGGTTTTTTTCAGTTTTTCATAAAGCGGGTTTTTGTGTGTCTTATGAAAATTTGTAATGGGAAGATCCAATTGACAATGTAAACACAAGCACTTTTCATATACTTGAAGTAAAGACCTGCAACCCCAACAATTTCTTGGGAAAATTAGATCGATGAAAGATTTTAAATAGATTGCATATTTCACGACTGGGGACAATTTCAACACCCAAAGTATAAAACCCCTTCTTTTTGATCGTATAAAGAATGTTAAATTTTTTACATTTTTGACATTTCGGATTCAAAATTTTACTTTAGACAAATAAGCTTAAATACCATGAAAAAAGACTACTACAACCCTGATGATCTCAATAAATTTGGTGAAATCACAGAATGGAACAAGGAACTTGGAACGCGCTTTTTTGAATACTACAACAAAGTTTTTGAAGAAGGTGCTCTGACGGCAAGAGAAAAATCCCTTATTGCACTGGCAGTTGCTCATGTTGTACAATGCCCTTATTGTATAGATGCCTACACAAAAGACGGATTACAACGGGGAATTGAAAAGGAAGAAATGATGGAGGCTGTACATGTAGGAGCAGCCATAAAAAGCGGTGCAGTTTTGGTACACGGTGTTCAAATGATGAATCGATACGATCAATTGAGTATGTAATGGCTACAAAATCATTAAAAGCTAGAAAAAGTGCACTTTCAAATACTCAAAGACAATTGGAGCTTTTGTCTAATGGGATTTTTGAAACAGAAACCCTGCCTTTGTTTAAAGAAAAACTGAAACAACATCAGCTATCCAACATACAGCCTCACTCCCTACAAGTGCTTCAGATCAATATGGGGTATATGTGCAATCAGGTATGTGCACATTGTCATGTTGACGCAGGTCCAGATAGAAAAGAATACATCACTAAAGAAACCATGAATGCCTGTCTTAAGGTGATGCAATCTGAAGCGATACAAACAGTTGATTTAACTGGTGGAGCGCCAGAAATGCATCCCGATTTCCGTTGGTTTGTTGAGCAGATTAGAAGTCAAACCCAGGTACAGGAAATCATCGTTCGTTCCAATTTAACCATCATTTTAGCGAATAAAAAATACAACGATTTACCTGTATTTTTTGCGAAACACCAGGTTCATGTTGTTTCTTCGCTTCCTTTTTACAAGAGAAATAAAACGGACCGACAGAGAGGATCAGGTGTATTTGATTCCTCGATAAAAGCGTTGGAAATGCTCAATTCTGCTGGCTATGGCAAACCAGAATCAGGATTGTTTTTGGATTTAGTGTACAATCCCTCAGGGGCTTTTCTTCCCGGAGACCAAGCTGCTTTGGAGCAAGACTTTAAAAAAGCACTTCAAACTGACTTTGGTCTTGTTTTCAACCAACTTTTTGCTTTAACCAATCTGCCCATAAGTCGTTTTTTAGATTATCTAATTGCCTCTGATAATTATGAAGAGTACATGACGAATTTAGTGAATGCCTTCAACCCCGTTGCCGCTAAAAATGTTATGTGTACCACAACACTTTCTGTAAGTTGGGATGGCTATTTGTACGATTGCGACTTCAATCAAATGTTGGGTTTGAAGGTCGCTTCCGAACGTACTCATATCAGTGAATTTGATGCTCAAACCCTTCAGAATAGAGAGATACAAGTGTCTCAGCATTGCTACGGTTGTACCGCTGGTTCGGGAAGTAGTTGTCAAGGAACAATTGCCTGAGAATAGCAGGAGATCATTTATCTTTAATCCATGGATTTGCAAGAAAAAATAGCAGAAAGCAGTCAATACCTCATTAAAAAAGGAATTCCTAAAGTGGGTGTAGGTGTCGTTTTAGGAACAGGTTTAGGCATCCTTACAGAAAAGATGGATTTACAAATAGCAGTTTCTTATGCCGAAATCCCTCATTTTCCTAAGGGGACGATGGAGTATCAAAAAGGACGCTTGCTTTACGGTTTGTTAGAAGGAACGCCCGTTTTAATGTTTCAAGGACGTTTTCACGCTTACGAGGGACTTTCTCTTTTTGAAGTAACCCTCCCCATACGTTTGATGAATGCCATGGGAGTGAAAACAGTAGTATTGAGCAATGCTGCGGGAGCATTGAATCCCAGTTTTACAAAAGGCGGACTGATGTTGATAGAAGATCACATCAACTTACAGGGGGGTTCTCCTCTTGCAGAAAAAGGAAGTGCTCCATTAGGAAATCGATTTGTTGACATGAGTACTCCCTACGACCAAGAATTGAATAAACGTATCTTTCAAATTGCTAAACAAGAACAGGTGTCTCTAAATAGTGGTGTCTATACCGCTGTGTTGGGACCTCAATTGGAAACCAAAGCAGAATACCGTTTTTTAAAAATGATAGGAACCGACGCAGTAGGAATGTCCACCGTACCCGAAGTCATCGTAGCAAACCAACTTCAAATGAAGTGTGTGGCTTTTTCTATTTTAACAGATTTGTGCGATCCAGATCATCTTGAACCCATCAATATTGAAGACATCATGGCCGCAGCAAAAAGTGCTGAAAAAAAACTCATCAAGATAATTTTACCATTTATAAACACCCTTTAAATCTTTCATTACAATTCCCCAATATGGGGTTTCCAAAAAGACAAAAAGAAGTATTTTTGCCCCATGGTACAACAAGCAGATCAATTCAAAAAAGTAATTTCCCATGCCAAAGAGTATGGTTTTGTTTTTCCTTCTAGTGAAATTTACGATGGACTAAGTGCCGTTTATGATTACGGTCAAAACGGAGTGGCCCTTAAAAAAAACATTCGCGACTATTGGTGGAAGGCCATGGTGCAGCTAAATGAAAACATCGTAGGGATAGATGCCGCTATTTTCATGCATCCGACTACCTGGAAAGCTTCCGGTCATGTCGATGCTTTTAACGACCCTTTGATCGACAATAAAGTTTCTAAAAAGCGGTACCGTGCAGACGTTTTGGTAGAAGACCATGTCGCAAAAATTGAAGCTAAAATTGAGAAAGAAGTAGCCAAAGCAGCCAAGCGTTTTGGTGCAGATTTTGACGAAGCTCAATTCAAAAGTACCAACCCTAGAGTTGTCGCTTATCAAGAAAAAGCGAATGCAATACTCAAACGATTAGGGAAGTCACTCGAAAAAGAGGATCTAGCAGATGTAAAGCTTCTAATAGAGGAATTGGAAATTAGCTGTCCCGAGTCGGGTTCTAAAGATTGGACTGATGTCAAGCAGTTCAATCTCATGTTTGGAACAAAGCTGGGGGCAAGTGCAGAGACTGCTATGGACTTGTATCTCCGCCCGGAAACAGCACAGGGGATTTTCGTTAATTTTTTAAATGTACAAAAAACAGGTCGTATGAAGCTCCCATTTGGGATTGCTCAAACGGGAAAAGCCTTTCGAAATGAAATTGTTGCTCGGCAATTTATCTTCAGAATGCGTGAATTTGAACAGATGGAAATGCAGTTTTTTATCCCTCCTGGGACGCAAAAACAATGGTATGAACATTGGAAAAATACCCGCTTGAAATGGCATCTTAGCTTGGGAATGGGTGCAGAAAACTACCGTTTTCACGACCATGAAAAACTGGCGCATTACGCTGATGCGGCTTGTGATGTCGAATTTAAGTTTCCCTTCGGATTTAAAGAATTGGAAGGGATTCATTCGCGTACCGATTTCGATTTAGGGAGTCATCAGACTTTTAGTGGAAAAAAATTGCAGTATTTTGATCCTGAACGCAATGAAAATTATACTCCATATGTTTTGGAGACCTCCATCGGTTTAGATCGTATGTTTCTAGCAGTTCTTTCACACGCATTGGAAGAGGAAACCTTAGAGGAGGGTGCAACCAGAATAGTACTCAAGCTCCCTGCTGCCTTGGCACCCACAAAAGTGGCAGTACTTCCCTTAGTCAAAAAAGATGGCTTACCTGAACTAGCGCGATCAATAGTCAATGACCTTAAATGGAAAATGGCTACTGCCTATGACGAAAAAGATGCTGTAGGAAGACGTTACAGAAGACAAGATGCATTGGGCACCCCCTACTGTATAACTGTGGATCATCAAAGTTTAGAAGATCAAACGGTTACTTTAAGAGATCGAGATTCTATGACACAAGAACGAATTTCCCTTTCTGATCTGCAAAATAAGATTACGGATAAAGTTAGTATCGAAACACTTTTGAAAAAATTATAGATTCATTCTAAGAATTTCCAGAACCCTAGGGATTTTTTATCTTCGTAAAAAAAGCAGTTGAAAGTACTTTCTTATAATGTAAACGGTATTCGAGCCGCTCTTAACAAAGGTTTTACAGACTGGCTGAAAGCTGCCAATCCAGACGTACTCTGTTTGCAAGAAACAAAAGCGCTGAAAGAACAAGTAGATACCGCTGTTTTTGAAGAGCTGGGGTATCAACATTATTGGTTTTCAGCCCAGAAAAAAGGCTATAGCGGTGTAGCTATTTTAACAAAAAAAGAACCCAAAGAAATTGCTTATGGAAGCGGAATTGATCATATGGATTTCGAAGGACGCATCCTTCGAGTAGATTTTGATGAGGTCTCTGTGATGAGCTTGTATTTGCCTTCAGGGACGAATACTGATCGTTTGGATTATAAGTTTAAATTTATGGATGAGTTTCATGAATATATCAATGAATTGAAGCAATCCCATCCCAATCTCATCATTTGTGGAGACTATAATATTTGTCATGAAGCTATAGATATTCACGATCCCATCAGAAATAAAAATGTTTCTGGATTCCTTCCAGAAGAACGCGCTTGGTTGGACGGTTTTATAAAGTCAGGCTTTGTGGACTCCTTTCGCTATTTAAATCCAGAACCTCATAATTATAGTTGGTGGAGTTATCGTGCCAATGCAAGAAATAATAACAAAGGTTGGCGGATTGACTACGCATTGGTGAGTGCTCCTTTGAAAGAACACATCAGTCGTGCTTTTCTTTTGCCAGAAGCCAAACATTCAGATCATTGTCCAGTAGGTGTAGAATTAACTTTTTAATATGAGACTATCCGTTTTATTGTTTTTACTGTTGAGTGTTTCAAGTTGTGTTTCAACAAAGGTATTTAATGACTTAGAATCTCGATATGCTCAGATGAAAGACCAGCGTAATGCGATGGAAAAAGCACAGGATTCGTTACAACAATCTTGGGATCGTCTAAACGACAAGTGGAACCAAACTTCTGTTTCTCTCAATAGGTCACGGGATAGTGTTGCCATAGCGATAAAGGAAATTCAAACTCTAGAAAAAGAATTTGCTCTTTTAAAGGAAAATAGTGATTTCAAAATCCAAGAAAGCATCGCAAAAAACAACACTCTTTTAAAACAAATCGCCTTAAAAGAAACCGAACTCCAATCCAGAGCAGCTCGTGTAAATCAATTGGAGCAAATTATACAGGATCAAAAAAAAGCTTTAAACGATCTTAAAGAGCGCCTTTCTAATGCATTATTGAATTATAAAGGAAAGGGTTTGACCGTAGAACAACGGAATGGAAAAGTGTACATTTCTATGGAAAACAAACTCTTGTTTAAATCGGGAAGTTGGGTAGTGGAAGCAGAAGGGAAACAAGCCCTCGAGCAACTTGCTAAAGTTCTTGAAGAAAACCCCGAGATTGCTATATTAATTGAAGGACATACAGATGATGTTCCATTTACTGCCAACGGTGCTTTAGAGTCTAACTGGGATCTATCTACTAAAAGGGCAACTGCTGTGGTTCAAATTCTTTTAAAAAACACCCAAATTTTACCCCAAAACCTCACTGCAGCAGGTCGAAGTGAGTACTTACCTATTGCTCCAAACAGTTCAGCAGAAGGTCGTGCAGCCAACAGAAGAATTGAAGTTGTTCTTAGCCCTTCACTTGATGAAATAACCGCATTATTGGAAGCAAACAACGAATAAATGAATTACAATTATATACCTGGTACTGACATTAAAGTCAGTAAAATTTGCCTGGGCACCATGACCTGGGGGAGACAAAACACTGAAGAAGAGGCCCACCAACAAATGGACTTTGCATTGAAGAATGGCATTAACTTTTTTGATACGGCAGAACTTTACCCCATACCTCCCCGAGCAGAGGAACAAGGAGATACTGAGCGTTTTATTGGAACTTGGTTAAAAAAAAGAAACAACAGAAATCAAGTCATCTTGGCATCAAAAATAGCGGGTCCTGCAGGCTTCACACAACACATCAGAACAGACAAAAGCTACTCTAAAAAAACGATAGATATAGCAGTTGAAAATAGTCTCAAGCGTTTGCAAACCGATTATATAGACCTTTACCAATTGCATTGGCCCGAACGGCCGACTAACTTTTTCGGTAAACGAGGCTATGACTACCAAAAAGGAGATCACTGGAAGGAAAATTTTGAAGAAGTTCTTGAAGCTCTACAAACACATGTTGACAAGGGTAACATACGATTTATAGGTCTTTCAAATGAAACCCCTTGGGGTACGATGAAGTTTCTTGGAGCGGCATCCGAACAACGCCCCAGAGTGCGTACGATACAAAACCCCTATTCTCTTTTGAACAGAACCTTTGAAGCGGGTAACGCAGAGGTTTGTCATCGAGAAGACGTAGGTTTATTGGCCTATTCTCCTCTCGCTTTCGGTGTGCTTTCCGGAAAATATAGAGGAGGTAAGCAACCTGAAAAGGCACGCCTTACTCTTTTCCCTCATTACGATCGGTATAGCTCAGACCCTTGTAAAAAAGCGGTAAATGCTTACTATGAACTAGCACAAAAAATTGATCTGTCTCTTACTGAATTGGCCTTAGCCTTTGTAAACGACCGCCCTTTTGTAACCAGCAATATCATTGGAGCTACTAACCTTGAGCAGCTAAAAGAGAATATTGGTACAGCACAATTACAACTCAATTCCGAAGTCCTTGAAGAAATTGACAAAATACACGAGGCCATTCCCAATCCCTCGACTTAAAAGAGACTAGAATTTCTTGAAAGATGTCAACAATTGAGTTGTTTTAAAATTTATTGGGGTATAGCTTCAATGAGGTTTCTAGTATAAGCTCTTTTTGGTTTGTTGTAAAGCAAGTCAGCTTCTTGTAGCTCCACTAGTTTTCCATCCTGCATTACCATCACTCGGTTTGACATGTATTTTACTACTGCCAAGTCATGAGAAATGAAGAGATAACTCAATCCGAGGTCTTTTTTTAACTCATTTAAAAGATTGAGCACTTGGGCCTGAACAGAAAGATCTAAAGCCGCTACAGATTCATCAAGGATCAATACTTTTGGTGCTACAGCAAGTGCACGTGAAATTACTGCTCGCTGACGTTGCCCTCCTGAAAGTTCGTGTGGGTGTCTTTGAGCAAACCCTATATCGAGCCCTACTTGGTAAAGGAGTTCCTCTGAACGCTTCTTATTAACAACTTTATTTTTAGAATGATGTACTTTAAGCACTTCTTCTATCGCGGCTCCGATGGTTTTGTAGGGATGTAAGGCTGCAAGGGGGTCTTGAAAAATAAATTGAACCTCTTTACGTAGTCGATTTACTTGTAAGGGATTTTTAGGATCTATTTTTACACCTTTCCATAACAGTTCACCAGATGTGGCAGGGTCTAAGCAAACAAGTGTTTTTGCTAGTGTGGATTTACCACAGCCAGATTCACCCACTAGACCTAATGTCTCTCCTGGATAAAGAGAAAAATCAAGAGACGAAACTGCTTTGAATTCCGATGATTTTCCCAACCAATTCTTTCTAAAGTAAATTTTTTCAAGTTGCTTTACTTCAAGTAAAGGTTTTTGAGCATAGATTTTTCTATGGTGATTTTTTCGAATGAGTCTAGAGACTTTTTGAGGTTGAAAAGATCCTTTTAGATAATCTTGCAGAGTAGGAAGACGTACCAGGCGTTCACTCATTTTTGGCCGAGCGAAGAGTAGCCCACGGGTATAGGGATGTTTTGGATTTGAAAAAAGGCTTTTTGCACTCCCAGATTCTACAATTTCTCCTTGATGCAATACCAATACACGATCTGCCAACTGTTTGACAAGAGCCAAATCATGCGAAATAAAAAGAACACTCATCTGGTATTTTTTTTGAAGTAATTGGAGTAACTCAATAATTTCTTTTTGCACGGTAACATCTAATGCCGTTGTTGGTTCATCTGCAATTAACAGTTTGGGTCTGCAAAGCAATGCCATGGCAATCATAATGCGTTGTTTTTGTCCCCCGCTCAGCTCGTGAGGGTAGGAGTCTAGTATTCGATCTACAGGATGCAATTGTACTTCTTCAAGTGCTTCTTCTACTCTTCTGCGTCGTACTTTTTTGTTTAAATTTTCATGAATTTTCAGTACTTCTTCGAGTTGTTTTCCGCATTTTTGGGAAGGGTTCAAGCTGGATTGAGGCTCTTGGAAAACCATGCCCAGTGTGTTTCCTCGTTGTTTTTCTCTTTCTTTGGTGCCCAGCGTGATGAGGTCCTGAGAATCAAAGGAAAGTTGTGTTGCTTTAAGTACGGCATTTTTGGGTTGCAACCCCATAAGGCTCAATGCAGTCATGGATTTGCCACTCCCAGATTCGCCAACAATTGCAAGGATTTCTTCAGGATAGATACAAAAGGATAGCTTTTTTAATATGGGTTTTTCTTTTAGCGCTAGTGAAAGATTTTCTGCAACAACAAGTGCTTGGTTTGAAGGATTTATTAAATGTTTTTTCATTCTATATAGCAATCACTGGCATAGGTAATTTCATTTTCCTTTAGCTGTTCTTCATTGCGTAACTTCAAAAGAATTTGAGCCACTGTTATTACATCTCTTTCACAGTAGCGAACAATTCTAGGGAGGTCTTTTTCTTTGTAATACACCCCGGCAACTTGACTCCCATCAATATCTCCTTTGGGAGAGGGAATTCCTAATACATGTGCCATCAATTTTAGGGAAGTATAGTGTTTATAGTCTCCAAATTTCCAGAGATGAAGCGTATCTAAATGGGGAACCTCCCAAGGTTTTTTATTAAAGAGCTGTAAAGGTTTAGGAGGGGTTATGCCGTTTATTAGCATCCTTCTTGAGAGGTAAGGAAAGTCAAACTCTTTTGCATTGTGTCCACACAACAAATGTGTTTTGGAATTAAAATAGTCAGAAACTAAAGTTTTAAATTCATTTAGTAAGCTGATTTCCTCACCATAAAAACTTTTTAACCGAAAGGATCTCGGGTTTTTATTTTGTGTAAAATAGCCTACCGAAATACAAATTATTTTTCCAAATTCAGCCCATATTCCTGCTCTGTCATAAAATTCTTCAGGGGTTAGTTCTTCCTTAAGTTGATAGGCTGTCTTTTCCTCAAAATAGTGTTGTTCTATCTCGGGAACCTGATCAAAAGATTCGTAAAGGGGTACCGTTTCTATGTCTAAAAACAGAATCTTTTGCAGGTTGAGATTAGTCAGCATCTGGATTGAGTTCTAAGGCAGCGTCCATGTAGGTATAAATGTCTGGAGTAAAAGGATCACTCTCAGGACCGTCTGGCCCTTTGGTGTGACCTAAACGAACAAGAATAATATTTTCTTTAGGAAAAACCACAATGTATTGTCCTAAATGACCACGCATCATAAATACATCATGACCTTTATACGATTTTAGCCACCAGCCATAACCGTATTCTGGGCTTTCAGGAAAACGTGCTTGAATTGATTTAGCTATAAAAGTAGAGTCCAAGAGGACCTGACCCTGCCACCTTCCATAATCTTTATACAATTTGCCTAGTCGAGCAAAGTCTTTAGCATTTGATGCAATACAACAATAGGCTTTTTCAAGTCCACTTTCTTTGTTATCAATCTGCCAATAACTTTCGTATTCAGCCCCCATAGGGTTCCAAAGCGTTTCGTAGAGGTAGTCCGTTAGACTTTTTCCGGTTGCTTTTGTGAGCACCATGCCCAAAAGTTGTGTTGTACCACTTTTATAAATATATTTTTTACCGGGTTCTTCGTCTATGGGTTGTTGTAAAATAAGTTGTCCAAGGTCATCCACAAAATAAGCTGCAGTTGTAACCGAAAGGGGGGAGTAATAAGCTTCATCCCATTTTTGACCAGAGGCCATACTGGAGAGATCACCCACGGTTACCTGATCGGCAAAGGTACCTTGAAGTTCAGGAATAAACTCTTTAACCTTTTGGTCTAAACTTTCTATTTTTCCTTCTTTGATAGCTTTTCCCAAAAGTGCAGAGACAAAACTTTTTGCTACAGAAAAGGAATTACTTTTGGAGTCTGGTCCATAGCCTTCGTAGTATTTTTCAAAAAATAGGCTGTCGTTTTTTATCAAAACGAAGGCAACCGTTTTTGTTTTTTGATGAAAGGCTTCCAAGCGCTCAGACAAATTGATTGTATTGTAATCCTTATGCAGTGGCCAGGGTTGTGGGTTTTTAGACGCAGGAAGCAGTCTGTTTTCAAACTGTTGATAGTCCGATAAGAAAGCAGTAGTGTGTCCAGTAAAATAGATTTTAGAAACCGCGCGAAGCAAGTAACTGTAGTCGGAAAGATACAAGAGGCCTAAAGCGACTAAGATGATAAAACTAAACGTACTAAAGATTTTTTTCATTTTTTCATTACAAAGCTAAGGTTTTTTGAATCAGATACCCTTCGTGTTCTAAAAGCCATCTTTTTTTATCCATGCCTCCTGCATATCCTGTTAACGATCCATTACTTCCCAGTACCCTATGACATGGAATTAGGATCAAAACGGGATTTTTTCTGAGTGCTGCACCTACCGCACGAACTCCATTTGGGTTTCCATAAAGGGCCGCAATTTCAGCGTATGTTTTCGATTCTCCTATGGGGATGTGGGTGACTAGTTTCCAAATAGCTTTCTGGAAAGGAGTTCCATGAAGTTCTAAAGGGATAGTAGGGAACGTTTGTTTTTTCAAAAAGTAGTTTTCAAAAGATTGCATTATTGTTTTTGCTAGGGCAAAAGAAGGCGTAGTCGTAAAATCATCTTTATTTTTTTCGGACACAAAAGTCATTCGTTTTAAATGAGTTTCGGAACATTCGAATGCAATCTCACCAATAGGACTATTGTAAAGATATGAGGTATTCAAGAGAATTTGTATTAGGTAAGGTTTAAGATGTTTCCCCGTAAGGTAAAAATCTTTTTTTAAAAACTTATATTAGACCTTTAAAACAAAAAATAGGCCAGATGAAACAATTTAATTGGGAGGGAGTAATGCCAGCTATTACTACCCAGTTTGATGCTCAAGGAAATTTGGATTTGAATGCATTTAGAAACAATCTTACACATCAAATCAAAGCCGGAGTGCATGGTATCATTCTAGGGGGAACTCTTGGAGAAGCGAGTACCCTGACCAAAGAGGAGAAACAACAGCTTCTGGCAGTTACCTTAGATGAGGCTCAAGGAACGATTCCTGTCATAATGAATATTGCAGAACAGGCTACCTCTGATGCGGTTCGGTTAGCACAACAAGCAGAAGCTGATGGTGCTGATGGATTGATGTTGCTCCCACCGATGCGCTACAAGGCAACTGATCAAGAGACTGTAACCTATTTTTCTGAAGTTGCTCAAGCTACTCGACTTCCTATTATGATTTACAACAATCCAGTAGATTATAAAATAGAAGTTACTTTAGATATGTTTGCTTCATTAGAGCAATACAAAAATATTACTGCAGTAAAGGAGTCTACTCGAGATGTTACTAATGTGACCAGGATGATCAATCGCTTTGGTGATCGATTTAAAATTTTATGCGGTGTGGATACCCTAGCAATGGAAACTTTACTGATGGGCGCTCACGGTTGGGTTGCAGGTTTAGTGGATGCTTTTCCTGAAGAAACGGTGGCAATATACACGTATTGCAAGGCTAATGAAATAGAAAAGGCGCGTAGTGTTTTTCGGTGGTTTTTACCCTTGTTAGAATTAGATATTTCACCTCAATTGGTTCAAAATATTAAGCTATGTGAGTTAGCCACTGCAATGGGAACAGGACATGTAAGGCCTCCAAGATTGCCATTGAGAGGGGCAGAATTAGAGCGGGTTCAACAAATCATCAAAAAAGGATTGGAAGGGCGTCCTCAAAATCTAGATTATAGAAATTACCTATGATAAGACCACAAAATTTAGTAGCAGGAGTATGGCAAGACATCACGGGAACAGCTGTTTTTCAAACAGTAAATCCCAATACCAAGACTCCTCTACCCACTAAATTCCAGGAAGCGAGTCCTGCACAAATCGATGAGGCTGTTCGCAAGGCAGCCACCGCTTTTGAGGTGTATTCTGCAACTACTTTTAAACAAAGAAGTGCTTTTTTAACAGCGATTCAGCAAGAGCTAGTAGGGGTAAAAGAAGATTTGTTGAAGTTGTACCAAGAGGAATCTGCCCTACCAGAAGGAAGAGCACAAGGAGAATTTGATCGTACCCAAGGACAAATACAGCGCTTTATAGAACTGCTGGATCAGAGTTCCTATGTTCAGCCCATTATTTCTACTCAAGGACCCGACCTTAGAAAAATGCTTCACCCCATTGGACCTATAGCAATCTTTGGAGCCAGTAATTTCCCTTTGGCTTTTTCTACAGCAGGAGGGGACACTCTCTCAGCATTGGCTGCAGGGTGTCCAGTAGTTGTCAAAGCACACCCCTATCATGCGGGGACAAGTGCTTTAGTAGCTGAAGCTATTCACAAGGCACTCGTTGCATGTGAACTTCCTTTAGCTGTATTTTCCCATTTGGGAGGAACCTCTCACGCTGTGGGAGCCACGTTAGTTTCTCATCCCTTATTGAAGGGAGTTGGTTTTACAGGTAGTTTCAAGGGAGGCAAAGCCTTATACGATCTAGCTCAGCAAAGAAAAGAGCCAATTCCAGTTTTTGCTGAAATGGGGAGTGTAAACCCCGTTTTTATATCAGAAAACAGGGCATTAAAAGAGGCGGGTTTTGCACCTGTCTTAGGGCAGTCCATCGGCTTAGGCACGGGACAGTTTTGTACGAATCCGGGCTTGGTTTTGTTTTGTGATCCGAGTGGTAGAAGTAACCTTTTCAATGAGGTACACAAGGTGCTACAACAATTCGTTTTACCTCCGATGGTGCATTCCTCTGTAGAAAAAAACTATGCTGATAAAGTAAAGGAACTTATTGGAAATAAAGAGATCAGATTAGCTCAAGTGGACCAAAACATTGCTGTTTTAGGACATGTAGAGGCTGCAATTTTGTTGAAACAACCCAAATTAGCAGAGGAGGTTTTTGGACCTTTTAGTCTTTTTGTACGTTGTAAGTCCATGGAAGAAATGCAAGCGGTTGCAGCAATGCTTCCGGGACAACTTACAGCTACCGTTTTGTTTGATGAAGAGGAGATCACTCAGGTAACTCCCCTATTGAATATTCTAAAAAATAAGGCAGGACGGTTGCTTTTTGAAGGAGTTCCAACAGGGGTTGCAGTAACCCAAGCCATGCAGCATGGCGGACCCTATCCTGCTTCTACAGACAGTAGGTATACCTCTGTAGGCACAGACGCTATTTATCGATGGTTACGCCCTGTGGCATATCAAGACTGCCCCAATGTTTTACTTCCTCCACCCCTTCAAAACGAAAATCCCTTGTCCTTGATGAGAAATATTAATGGAAATCAGACCAACAGGAGATTATGAATTCAAACAAAAAAGTACTCTTTGATTGTGTGGATGCCTACACTGCGGGAAATCCAGTCCGTTTGGTAAAAAATCCAAAGCCCAAACTAGTGGGCAGTTCTATGGGAGAAAAGAGAATGCATTTTCTCAAGGAGTTTGATTGGATACGCACAGGTTTGATGTTTGAACCCCATGGACATGATATGATGAGTGGTAGTTTTTATTATCCTCCTGTAAACGATGAAAATGATGTAGCCGTTTTATTTATAGAAACCAGTGGTTGTTTACCTATGTGTGGTCATGGGTTAATAGGGACCTTAACAGTACTATTGGAAGAAGAGCTGGTTCAACCCAAAAAGGCGGGTCATCTTCGTGTAGAAACCCCAGCAGGTTTGGTAGTTGCTTCCTATAAACAAAAGGGGACAAAAGTAAGTGCTGTTCGATTCACCAATGTTCCTGCTTTTCTTTCTGCAACAGACCTTGAGATTCAATGTACGGATTTAGGCCTTTTGAAAATCGATGTTTCTTACGGGGGTAATTTTTATGCCATCATAGATGTACAAGAAAATTTTAAAGGGTTAGGTGCTTATACTGCTGGAGATTTGATACGATGGAGTAGGGAGATAAGAGAAAAAGTAAATGCTCAACATCAATTTGAACATCCATTGGATAAAAATATAAATGGTTGTAGCCATGTGTTGTGGGGTGGTGTGCCTACACAAGAGGGAGTAACTGCGCGTAATGCAGTTTTTTACGGCGACAAGGCAATCGATCGATCGCCATGCGGAACTGGGACTTCAGCACGAATGGCACAATGGTTTGCCAAGGGGAAGCTTCAAGTGGGTGATACTTTTATTCACGAAAGTATTATTGGTTCCCTTTTTACAGGTAGGGTTGAAGCTGAAGCTACAATAGGAGAAAAAAAAGGAATCGTTCCTAGTATACAGGGCAGCGCCCGTATCATAGGATACAATCAACGGATTCTCGATCCGGAGGACCCTTATGTTAAAGGATTTCAAGTGATTTGACATGACCAAAAAGAAAGTAATTGTCATTGGAGGGGGTATTGTTGGACTTTCTTCTGCCTATTATTTAATTGAGGAGGGCCATGAGGTTCAGGTGATAGATAAAGGAAAGTTAGATTCTGGAGCTTCTCATGTGAATGCTGGATACTTAACCCCGAGTCATATCATACCTATGGCAGCACCTGGGATGGTGGCCAAGGGTGTACGGTGGATGTTTAATGCCTCCAGTCCATTTTATATCAAGCCCAGAGCAGATTTAAATTTAGTTAGTTGGGGGTTGAAATTCATAAGAGCCTGTACTCCAGAACATGTACATCGTTCCATGCGAAGTTTGCTAGAAATCAATCTGTTCAGCAAAAAATTGTATTTGGAGATGCAGCAAACCAGGAATTTCGATTTCCATTTGGAAAGTAAAGGTTTGCTGATGGCGTATAAAACAAAAAAGGCAAAACACGAAGAAGAGCAAATTGTGGGTTGGGCAAAAGATTTGGGAATCGAAGTAAACCATTACGAAAGAGATGCAATTTTAAATTTACAGCCCAACGCGCCAATGGATATAGATGGAGCTTTTTGGTATGAAAGTGATGCCCATAGCACCCCAGAACTTTTTATGAAAAACCTGAAAGAATACTTAGAAGGAAAAGGAGTACAGTTTACTTTGGAAACACAGGTAACTTCAATTAAAACAAAAGGAAAACACATCTGCTCTGTGGAAACAGATCAGGGTAGTTTTGTAGCAGATGAGTATGTCATCGCAACTGGTGCTTGGTCTGAAAATATTTTAAAAAACCTTGGAATACGTTTGTCCGTACAAGCAGGTAAAGGATACCGGTTGAATGTGCTTCAACCTTCAGGAATAGAACTACCTGCTATATTGTTAGAAGCTAAAGTAGCCGTAACACCCATGCAGGGCTTTACTCGTTTTGGAGGAACTATGGAGCTTTCAGGGATTAACCATAACATCAACACCAAACGCGTAGCAGCTATAGCGCAAGCAGCACGTGATTATTATCCCAATATAACGATTCCCCAAAGTGCTTTAGATGAAGTGCAAAGTGGCCTTCGTCCTTTGTCACCAGATGGCTTACCCTTTATTGGTAGGCATAGTGCAATAGAAAATATTGTACTAGCAACAGGCCATTCAATGATGGGTTGGAGCTTGGGACCCGCAACAGGAAAACTAGTTTCTGAATTGGTTTCAAACCAGACGCTCTCTATGGACTTAAAGCCCTTTAACCCACAGAGAAATTAGTAATTTATAAAGACCCCCCCCGAGTAACTGGTTCCTTTGAAAACTATTTTACCAAAAAGAGGAGCAGTTGCTCCTACTTCAGAGTTCACACTTACTGTAATCAATACTTTACCTTCCTTTTTTGGGGTTGCTTTCCCTTGAGCAGTAATTTCTGGAAGATTTTGATCTGAACTTTCCCAAAAAAAACCACCTCGTTCGTGGGTTCTCCAATCACATTAAAATAACGAGCTTCAAATTGGAATTCAGACCCTACGGTCAAGGATTGAACAGGATTTATAATTCTGACTGTAGGTGGAACATAATCATCAATGTAATCGACTCCAGAACAGCCAATAATGAAATAAAAAAATACTAATTTTAATAATGAAAAAGGTCTCATGTGAAGAATTTGGGTCTTGACTAAGGTATTATTTTAAATAAAAAATAATACTTTTTAGAGCAGTTTAACAGTTGCTTCTGCAAAATACGAAGCAATAAGAGAGGCTCCTGCTCTTTTAAAACTGATAAGTTGTTCCATCATTATTTGATCGTGATCCAGCCACCCTTTTGCTGCTGCTGCCTTGAGCATTGCATACTCTCCACTTACTTGATAGGCAGCGATAGGAATGGAAACTTCTTCTCTTAAATCACGAATAATGTCTAAATAAGCCAAACCGGGTTTTACCATAACGATATCTGCACCTTCTTCAATATCTCTTTGGGTTTCTACAAGTGCCTCTTTTCGATTACGAAAATCCATTTGATAGGTTTTTTTATCTCCAAATCCTGGTGCTGAATCCAATGCATCTCGAAAGGGGCCATAGAAGCTTGAGGCGTATTTAGCACTGTAGCTCATGATTACAGTATCGGTAAAAGAATTTTCCTCTAGGGTTTCTCTAATTTTAAGAATTCTTCCATCCATCATATCGCTGGGTGCAACAACATCAGCTCCTGCCTGTGCATGTGAGAGTGCCATTTTGGCCAAGACACCTACAGTTTCATCATTTAAAATACGACCTTCGTGAACAATACCATCGTGACCAAATGAAGAGTATGGGTCTAAGGCAACATCCGTCATAACGACCATCTCTGGAACAGTTTCTTTCACTGTTTGTATTGCTTTTTGCATCAGACCGTCTGGATTTAAAGCTTCTGTTCCCTGGTTATCTTTTAGTGAATCAGCAACTTTTACAAAAAGTAAAACAGCCTTGAGTCCTAACTTCCAAAGAGATTTAACCTGAGTTGCTAAGAGGTCAACACTGTATCTGTAATAACCAGGCATTGAAGGAATTTCTTCTTTGATCTGTTTTCCTTCTATGATAAATAAAGGGACAATAAAATCGTCTGGACTTAAATTGTAATCACTTACTAAGGCTCTTAAACTCGAATTACTTCGTAATCGTCTATTGCGTTGAATGGGATACATGCTTGTTTTATTAGTTTGTTGTTTCTTGATCTGCAGAGTCTTCAGTATTTATTTCCATTTCTACCGTCACTGCATTTTCTTCTTCGCCTTCCACTTCTAATGGTACCGATTGTTTTTTTACAGTGCCCAATAACATGACAAGCATTGAACTTAAAATGACAATCAGTAATAGGCGCTCGTCGATATAGCTTTGATTTGTATTGATAAAAGTAACTTCTTTAAGCTGTAGTAAAAGTAAAATACTGATCAACCCTCTTGGGGACATATATACGAGTGGACCAGGTTTTATGGAAAAACTACTTACACTGAAGTACAAGTATCTTAATAGGAACATGACCAAAAAAACCAATAAACCAAATACTAAGGGAGTAAAACTATCAAAAGCACTTAATTGGATAGAAAAACCAAAAAATAAAAAGAAGAAGGTTCGGACAATAAAGGTAGATTCTGCTGTGAGAATATGAAATTCATGAAATTCTTTTTGCGTCGCTTCCAGATCGAGGTAACTCCTCAAAAACTTGGGTAATAAACTCTTAACGTTACTTAAAAAGATTCCAAAAATAAATATGGTGACTAGTGCCGGAAGGTGAAATAATTTTCCAAACGCATAGACTAGAATGAGTAAAGCCAAAATCAAAAAGAACTTAACATGGTGTTCAATTTTCTGCAAAAGACGAAATAGAATATAGGTGATGATTAGAGAAATTACAATTACTCCTACAATTTGAAGACCTAACGAGATTAAGGGTTCAGCACCAACTAGGGGAAGGCCAAATTCCAACTGGCGGAGTGCATAATTGAAAATCATAATTCCTAAAATATCTGAAAAGGTAGATTCATACACTACAAATTCTTTGTCGTGATTCAATAGGCTCGCTGCAGAGGGAATAACCACAGCACTACTGATAACAGCAAGGGGTATGGCGTATAAAACTGCAGCTGCATCCTCCATTTGAAATAGGGATTTAAACAAAAGTTGTAAAAAGAAAATATTGGCAATAAGTAAAAGCATAGCAGCTAAAAATCCCTTTGCGATTAGAGGTAATTTGTTTCGGTTAATTTCCAATTCAATAGCACCTTCCAAAACAATAAGTATCAATCCTATGGTTCCTAAAACAGGAATGAGATTGTCAAGAAATTCAAAATTGTCATAGCCTGAAAAAGAGATGATAAAGCGCAATAAAATACCTGTAGCCATAAGCAATATTACCGATGGAAATTTTGTCTTACGGGCAAAGGCATCAAATAAATAAGAAAAAATAATCAGTAAGGGGAGAACAAATAAGATGTCTAGGGAGTTCATAAGGAGTGAATTAAGCTAGGATAAAGTACAAAATATTCTGTTTTGATCTCTTTTCTTGTGTTTAAACCCAATTTCTAGGATTTTTCAACACTGCCAACAACTGGGCTTCTTTACTTCCGTCTTTGGGATGATGATTATAGTGCCATTGTACTTTTGGAGGTAAACTCATCAAGATACTTTCAATTCTACCGTTGGTACGAAGTCCAAAAAGTGTTCCTTTGTCGTGGACCAGATTGAACTCTACATAACGACCTCTTCTGATCTCTTGCCAAGTTTTTTGTTCCGGAGTATAGTCCATTTCCTTTCTTTTTTCAAGCAGAGGTAGATAAGCTTCTAAGAATGAGTTTCCAACAGTAGTAACAAAGTCATAGTGATTTTCTAAACTAAAGTTGTTGTCTTTTTTAAGATAATCAAAAAAGAGTCCTCCCACTCCTCTTGCTTCCTCTCGGTGTGAGTTGTAAAAATAGGAGTCGCATTTTTCTTTAAATTCAGTGTAAAACTGAGGGTGATGTTGGTCGCAAGCTCTTTTACAGATCGTATGAAAATGAGTAACATCATCTTCAAAAAGATAGTAGGGAGTTAGATCTTGCCCTCCTCCGAACCACTGCTCTATAATTTCACCTGCTTTATCATAGATTTCAAAATACCTCCAATTGGCATGTACTGTAGGGGCCATCGGATTTTTTGGATGCAATACCAGGCTGAGTCCACAGGCAAAAAAATCTACATCACCCACTTTAAAATAGGACTGCATACTTTTGGGTAGAGGCCCGTGCACTGCCGAAATATTTACTCCGCCTTTTTCAATTACCTTGCCGTTTTCAAGAACTCTCGTACGCCCTCCTCCTCCTTCTGGACGAGTCCATAGATCTTCTACAAATTTTGCTTTACCCTCTTGTATCTCAAGTGCATGGGTAATGCGATCTTGTAAATTTTGAATGTATTGATAAAAAAGTTCTTTCATCTCCTGTGGTTAATAATAGGATTTAACAGCATCTACAAATGCCTTTGCATGGTCCACGGGTATGTTCGGTAAAATTCCGTGACCCAAGTTCACGATATAACGGTCTTTTCCAAATTCGTTAATCATTTTGTAGACTGCTTCTGTAATTTCAGGGATGGGTGAGAGCAACCTCGAAGGATCAAAATTTCCTTGTAAGGTGATTTGTCCACCCGATAGATAACGTGCATTTCTAGCAGAACACGTCCAGTCAACCCCTAAGGCTGCTGCACCAGATTTCGCCATATCGTTTAGTGCAAACCAACATCCTTTTCCAAAGACAATGACCGGTATTTCGTCTTTAAGGGCAGTTACAATTTGCTGTAAATAGGGCCATGAAAAAGTGTTGTAGTCCTCTGGCGAGAGCAAGCCTCCCCAAGAATCAAAAAGTTGAATTGCATGTACACCTGCTTTTACCTTTTCTTTTAAATACAAAATGGTGGTATCTGTAATTTTTTGAAGTAATTGATGCGCTGCTTCGGGCTGACTGAAGCAAAAGGCTTTTGCTTTGTCAAATGTTTTGGATCCTTGTCCTTGAACGGCATAACACAATAAGGTCCACGGAGATCCTGCAAATCCGATCAACGGAACACGATTATTCAGTTCTCTTTGGGTCATTTTTACCGCCTCTAAAACATAGCCGAGGTGTTCTTTAATGTCAGGAATAATAAGTTGGTCAACCTCTTTTTGGGAACGTATTGGATTTGGAATCCAAGGGCCCACGCCATCTTTCATTTCTACTGTTAGTTGCATCGCTTGCAAAACAACCAGTATATCACTGAATAAAATGGCGGCATCAGGGCCTATTTGGTCAATGGGCATGATTGTGATTTCTGTTGCTAACTCAGGCGTCTGACAGCGTGTAAAAAAATCGTATTTACTTTTTAATGCCATAAAATCAGGGAGATAGCGACCCGCTTGGCGCATCATCCATACTGGAGGTCGTCGTACAGTTTCTCCTCTAAGTGCTTTTAAAAAAAGGTCATTCTTTAACATAGTGTTGAGTATAATAGTGTTGTATTTCTAATAACAAATGGTTTTCATTGGGTGTCTTAGCGACACTATAACGGGGAGTGTATTGTTTTAATACACTTGCAGTACTGGGACCGATACAAAAACCATGCATGTGTTCATTCCATTGGTTTTTGGAAAAAAAACTCTGCACAGCGGAAGGGCTAAAAAAAAGGATTCCGTCAAAATGATTTTCAAAAACTTTTGAAGTGAAAAGCGTATCGTAGAGCTCGTGAATGACCAATTTCATTTGTTTTCTATTAAAGAGATCTTCAATTTCTGCTCTTCTCTGTTTTCCGCAAAAAAATGAAAAAGAGTCATTTTTAACGTTTTTTACTAAAAAATGAGCCAAATCGGACGCATTTTGATGCATTTTAATCACTTTTTGACCATTTTTCTCTAAAAGTGCTTTGGTCTTTTCGCCCACACAATAGCAGTTTTTCCCATGCAGCAAAGCACTTATTTCTTTCGATTCAAAGGCTAATTTTACCGCATTTTGACTGGTAAAAATCAATGAAGATTCCACTTTTTCGACTTGTATGGGCAGGGGTTCAATTCGAATCAAAGGATATTCTATCAGGTTGAATCCAAGTTGAAACATACGATCCTTAAATGAAGAGCTTATCTTCTTGGTCACCAACAGCCTCATTTCAATTCCGCTTTAATGATTTGCATCAATTGGGCAGCTCCTTCATCAAGAAGTTGAAGCGCACTGTTTTTTCCCAAATTCTCCCCATGCGCTAGCATTGTTTCAGATTTATGTTCAAAAACTTGACTTCCATCCAATGAAAACAAGCCCCCATGAAAATGAATCGTATTGTTTTCAATCCGAGCATGAGCTCCTATTGGAGCTGTACATCCTCCTTCTAAGGTATTGAGAAAGCTACGCTCTACAACAGCACAAAGAGCCGCATTGTCACAATTCAAAGGACGAATCAGATTCTGTATTTCTCTATTTTCCGATCGGGCTGCAACTCCAATTATCCCCTGCGCAGGGGCAGGGATCATCCAGTCCAAAATAGCAGTATTCTTTTTTTGTAAACCCAAACGCTCCAAACCTGCTTGAGCAAAAATAGCTCCACCCCAGTCGGAAGATTCTAGTTTTTCGAATCGTTTTTGTAGGTTTCCCCTTAAATTTTCTATACGGTGATTTGGGTATTTTCTCAGCCATTGTGCTTTGCGTCGTAAGCTCCCTGTCCCAACAGTAGAACTTTTTTTCCAATCTTCAAAATGAGGATGGTAAACAATCACATCCAGAGCCGCTCCGCGTTCCAAGCAAGCTACAATTTCTATTCCCTTTGGCAAGACTGTGGGTACATCTTTAAGACTGTGTACGGCAAGATCAATTGAATCGTTGAGAAGTGCTTGGTCTAAACTTTTTGTAAAAACCCCCTGAATCCCCATAGCGTAAATAGGCTCAATTAAATTTTGATCTCCACTGCTTTCAATGGGTACAAGTGTACAAGCATGACCCCGTTCTTCTAGTCGGTTTTTTACTTGGTTGGCCTGCCATAATGCCAAGTCACTTTTTCGTGTTCCGATCCGTATCATTTGTGTGGGAAATGCTCTGATTCCAGATGGAAGAGATCAGCAATTAATTCTATAGTTTCCTCTGCTTTATTTGGGTTTTCTCTGATGAAAGCTGCGATTTGACCCGTAATTTTTTGGGCAATTTGACGTTTTTTTTGAAAACCAAAGCAATTTTGAATATACTGCTCGATTTCGATCTCTTTTTTCTCAGAAAGTAAAAGCCTTTTTTTGAATTCGTTGAGTGCGGGAATGTATTTTCTATGGTCGAGCCAAGCTAAAAAATCCTCTTTGATTTCTTCAATAATTTGTTTTGCTTGAGGCACGTATCTTTTACGTTTTTCAAAGGTTGCATCTGTTATTTGAGAAAGCTCATCCAGATGAACTACCTGAACATTTTGTAATTCATTCACTTCGGGAGCTACATTTCTGGGTATGGAAAGATCTAAGATCAGTAGGGGTTTCTGGGTGTGGATTAAATCCTTAGTAACGGTTGGATTCTGTGCGCCTGTAGCAACCACAAGAACATCTGTTTCGTGAATGGAGGAGGCCAAGTCACCAAAGGGCTTTACCAAAACTGGGAATTTACCAGCAACTTTTTCTGCCCTAGACTGGGTTCTGTTTATTAAGGTGATATGGTCGTTTTGAGTGTGTTTGACTAGGTTTTCGCAGGTGTTTGTTCCTATTTTTCCTGTACCAAAAAGAAGGATTTTTTTATTGGAAATTTCAACGACATGATCTAAAATGTATTGAACCGAAGCAAAGGCGACAGAAGTTGCCCCGCTTGATATTTGAGTTTCTGTCTTGATTCTCTTACTGGCCTGAATAACAGAATTGGTAAGGCGCTCTAGTGCTCCGTTTGCCAGTTTCATTTTTTTTGATTTGTAGAACCCTTGTTTGATTTGACCGATGATTTCAAAATCTCCTAAAATCTGACTTTCAAGTCCTGTTCCTACTCGGAAAAGGTGTGTAAAAGCAGTTTCTCCCTCCAATTGATATCCTATTTTATAAAACAACTGTATGTCTCCGCCTGAATGTTTACACAATAAGGAAATAAGCGCTTCACTATCTTTTGTCCAAGCGTAGAGTTCAGTGCGATTGCAGGTATTGATAACCAATAAATTGGTTATAGACAGGGCCTTTGCATCCAAGAAAAGTGCGTGGTGTTGCGTATCATTAAGACTGAACTTTCCTCTGAGATCTATCGAAGCAGTTTTATAACTTACACCTACAGCAAAGAAAGTACGGTATACCTCCATTTATTTTTAAATTCTGAACACAAAAGTAAGTTTCCCAGCCTGTAAAAAATAACGCTAAAAAGTTTTAAAATAGCCTCTGAGGTTTTCCAATAGTTTTTTCTATAAATCGATAAAAAGCCTATTTTTGTTTGATTAAAGTACCTGTGTGCTTTGTTTGAATTTTATTATATGAAAGTAGAAAATGACGGTAGAAGTTCTTTCCTGTCTACGGTAATTGAACCTGGCTTTCAGGTCTTGAGAATGAAGAATGACAGCGAAATAATTCAACACCAAAAAAAAGAAGTGAATCAAGATGTGATTCAATTTCATTTCTGCCTAAAAGGAAACTCCAATTTTACTTTTAATGAAGGTACTTATACGTTTCAAGTTCGTGAGGACCATTCTATGCTGCTTTACAACCCTCAAAAGTCATTGCCTATAGAGGTAGAATTGAATCCAGATACCTGGTTGGTAAGTGTGTTGATTTCTATTTCTAAATTTCATTCACTCTTGTCTTCTGATGCCAATCACATCTCCTTTTTAAGTCCGGAAAACAGTTCGAGAAAATACTACGACAATGTTCCTTTTTCATCTTCAATAGCAGTGGTACTGAGTCAAATTTTACAAGCCAAGGTCCACGATAGTATGAAATCCCTTTATTTTAAAGGGAAAGTGTATGAATTGTTGTGCCTTTACTTTAATAAAATCGAAGATCCTTCTATTGAGCAATGTCCCTTTTTAGTAGATGAAGAGAACGTCCAGAAAATTAGAAAGGCAAAGGGGATAGTCCTCAGTCGTATGACTGATCCTCCCTCACTGGAAGCACTTGCTATCGAAATTGGCTTACCTTTAAAAAAACTTAAGGAAGGATTTAAACAGGTTTATGGCGATACCGTTTTCTCTTATCTTTTGGATCATAAAATGGAGGAGGCCAGAAGAATGTTAGATTCTCAAAAATACAATGTAAATGAAGTGGGACTTCGGTTAGGTTACAGTACAGCCAGTCATTTTATAACTGCCTTCAAAAAGAAATATGGAACAACCCCCAAGAAATATTTAGGTTCAGTATCTTCGTAAAAAATTGAAGATGAAGGGAGTTTTACTTGTTAATCTGGGATCCCCAGACAGTACAGATACCAATGATGTTCGGGATTATTTAGATGAATTTCTAATGGACGAAAGGGTCATTGATTTGCCCAAATGGTTTCGTACTTTTTTGGTCAAAGGAATCATTTTAAAAACCCGTCCTAAAAAGTCGGCCAAGGCCTACAGAAAAATATGGTGGAAAGAAGGCTCTCCACTTATTGTCCTCTCTGAACACTTGCAAGATAAGGTTCAAAAAAAAGTAAGTGTTCCTGTTGCTTTAGCTATGCGTTATGGCAATCCCTCTATAAAAAAAGGGTTGGAAGATTTAAAAGCACAAGGAGTTAATGAGGTGCTTTTAGTTCCTCTCTACCCGCAGTTTGCAATGGCCACAACAGAAACCATATTGGTTTTGGCGGAGCAGCTCCAAAAAGTGCATTTCCCAGAAATGGAATTGACCGCTTTACCCCCCTTTTACAATCATCCCGATTACATTCGTGTATTGGCAAATTCCATACAGGAGGCACTTCAAGGAAAAAATTGGGAACATTTGCTGTTTTCCTATCATGGAGTACCGGAGCGTCACATTCGCAAGTCTGATGTCACCAAGTCGCATTGTAAGATGGATGGCAAATGTTGTTTCACGGACTCTCCAGCACATGCCTACTGTTATCGTCATCAATGTGAAATGACTACACAAAAAGTAGCAGACTATTTAGAGCTCAAAGAGGGAAGCTATTCCAGCAGTTTTCAGTCTCGGGTATCAATTTTAGGCTCTTGGCTCAAGCCTTATACTGACAAAACTGTAGAAGAATTTGCTAAGAAAGGAACACAAGAGCTCGCCATTGCTACGCCCGCTTTTGTGTCAGATTGTTTGGAAACACTGGAGGAAATTGGAATGGAAGCAGCAGAGGATTTTGAAGATAATGGAGGAAAAAAATTACATGTGATCCCGTGTATCAATGACCGTGAGGATTGGGTCAATGTTTTGAGTAGGTGGATCGATGAATGGGCCCATAAGGAAGTGGTTTAATGAAAAAAAACTCAACAGAACTTCTAGGTACTCTCCCCATTTCTAAATTACTCATACAACAAGCTATACCTGCCTCCATAGGCATTTTGGTGATGTCTTTAAACATATTAATAGACACCATTTTTGTTGGACGATGGATTGGTTCAAATGCGATTGCGGCAATCAATGTAGTCTTGCCAGTATCTTTTTTTATTGCCGCACTGGGGATGTCAATTGGAGTTGGAGGAGCCTCTATTATTTCGAGAAGCCTAGGAGAAAAAAACCTTCTTAAGGCAGCGCACACTTTTGCAAATCAAATAACATTAACGCTCCTAATTACTGTTTTGGTCGTGCTTTTGGGTTTGCTGTTTGTGGATTCTATTCTACCCGTCTTTGGAGGTAAGGGGGCTTTATTTTCTTATGCGAAAACCTATTATCTCATTGTAATGTATGGGGTACCTGTACTTGCCTTTTGTATGATGGCAAACAATAGTATCCGAGCAGAGGGAAAGCCCAAAATAGCCATGTATGCGATGCTTCTCCCTTCGGTTTCTAATTTGACCCTAGATTATTTATTCATCAATGTTTTTGATTGGGGTATGATGGGTGCCGCCTGGGCTACAACATTATCTTATGGAGTATGTGCTGCTTACATACTTTATTTTTTTCTCTCTGACAAGTCTGTCTTAAGACCCCGTTTACAAGCATTTGTACTTCAATTGGATTTGGTTAAAGAAATCAGTTCTTTAGGTTCAGTAACCCTTGTTCGCCAGGCGATGGTGAGTATTACGGTTCTTTTAGTTAATAATATCTTATTTTCTTTTGGGGGAGAATCTTCAATCACCGTCTATGCGATATTGAGTAGAATGCTGATGTTTGCTACTTTCCCCATTTTTGGTATCACACAGGGTTTTTTACCTATCGCTGGGTACAATTATGGAGCAAAAAATTGGCAGCGTGTTCGCAAAACGATCAACACTTCCATACTGTATGCTAGTGTATTGGCAACATTGGTATTTGTTCTTATTGTATTTTTTTCGGAATCCATACCTCAAATTTTCTCTGACGATCTTGAGGTGTCTCAACAAACTCCTCAAGCCTTGCGTTACGTTTTTATGGCACTACCTATTATCGGAATACAACTCATAGGAGCTGCTTATTTTCAAGCAATCGGAAAGGCAAAACCTGCTTTATTTCTTACCTTAAGCAGACAAGGGCTCTTTTTTATACCGCTTTTGTATGTCTTAACCCCTGTTTATGGGGTAATGGGTGTTTGGATAAGCTTTCCTATTGCGGATATACTCTCTACATTGGTCACCGTTTTCTTCTTGAATAAAGCCATTCGTAAAGAATTGTTATAGAAGGTTTTTCAGTTCCAAAGGAATAATAGGATTAAATTTTATATTTTTATTCTTCACTGAAAAAAATCCATAATTATGAATACAATCCACAGAAGAGTTCAATTTTTAACAACAGCAATACTACTGTTATTTTTAGTTGTTCAACCTGTTGATGCTCAATCCAGAAGACGATCCAATAAAACTACAATTCATTATCCCGAAAGTACCTATGCTTCATTAGAATATCGTTCTATAGGACCCTTTAGAGGAGGGCGTTCTGCTGCAGTAACTGGTGTTCCTGGCAAACCTAATTTATTTTATTTTGGAGCTACAGGAGGAGGTGTTTGGAAAACAGAAGACGGAGGTCAAACCTATGAAAACATTTCAGATGGATTTTTTGGTGGAAGTATCGGCTCCATAGCAGTAGCTCCAAGTGATTCCAATGTTCTTTATGTCGGTGGAGGGGAAGTAACCGTTCGTGGAAATGTATCATCGGGGTATGGAGTATGGAAATCTGTGGACGCAGGAAAAACTTGGAATTTTTCGGGTTTGCCAAAATCACGTCACGTTCCCAGAATTGTGATACATCCAAAGGATCCGAATGTAGTCTATGCTGCTGTATTGGGTAATATTTACAAGCCTACTTCAGAACGAGGGGTCTACAAAAGTACAGACGGTGGTGCAAGCTGGGAAAAAGTGTTGTTTTCAAATGAGCACGCAGGTGCAGTAGAATTGGTGATCGACCCTTCTAATCCGAGAACTCTCTACGCAGCTACATGGCGTGTAAATAGAACACCTTATAGTTTAAACAGTGGTGGACAAGGATCTGCCTTATGGAAAAGCACAGATGAGGGCGAACACTGGAAAGAAATCAGTCAAAATGAAGGCTTTGCAGCCGGTACATTAGGGATTATTGGTGTTACAGTTTCCCCAGTAAATCCCGAAAGAGTATGGGCTATTGTTGAAAATAAAGACAAGGGAGGTGTTTATCGTTCTGAAGACGGAGGAACTACGTGGAGTCATATTAATGATAGTAGAGCACTACGCCAACGAGCATGGTATTATTCAAAAATCTATGCAGATACTCAGGATGAGGACATGGTTTATGTTATGAATGTATCCTATCACAAATCGAAAGATGGAGGAAAAACATTCCAAAGAAATAATGCACCCCACGGTGATCACCACGTCTTTTAGATAGCGCCGGAGGACCACAACCGAATGATTATTGCTGATGATGGAGGTGCTCAAATTTCCTATAATGGAGGCGAAACATGGAGTACCTACTACAACCAGCCTACTGCACAGTTTTACAGGGTTACTACAGATAATTCTTTTCCTTATAGAATCTACGTTGCCCAACAAGACAATTCTACTTTAAGAGTCAGACACCGTTCTTCAGGAAGAGGAATAGGCGAAGCAGACTGGGAGCCTACTGCTGGGGGAGAGTCTGCCCACATTGCTGTAGATCCTTTGGATAACGACATCGTTTATGGTGGAAGTTATGGTGGATTTTTAACCCGAGTAAATCACAAAAACAATACGGTAAGAGGAATTAATGTTTGGCCAGACAACCCTATGGGTTATGGAGCCGAGGGAATGAAGTACCGTTTTCAATGGAATTTTCCAATTCATTTCAGTAAGCACAATCCAAAGAAACTTTACACCTTTTCCAATCACGTTCACGTATCAGAAGACGAAGGACAAAGTTGGAAAATCATTAGCCCAGATTTAACACGTAACGACCCTGAAAAATTGAAATCTTCTGGAGGACCCATTACACAAGACAACACAGGTGTGGAGTATTATTGTACCCTGTTTGCAGCAAACGAATCGCCACTTAAAGAAGGATTGATGTGGGTAGGGAGTGATGATGGATTACTGCACCTGACTCAAAACGGAGGGGAAACCTGGGAAAACGTTACTCCTGCCTCCATGCCCAAATGGTTGATGATCAATAGTATTGAGCCCTCCCCTTTTGACCCTGCCGTTTGTTATGTAGCAGGAACACTCTACAAGACTGGAGATTTCACACCCTATTTATACAAAACAACAGACTATGGAAAAACATGGAGTTTGATTACGGATGGAATCCCTAGTGAACATTTTACCCGGGTACTACGTGCTGATCCTGGCAAAAAAGGACTGCTGTATGCAGGTACAGAAACAGGGATGTATATTTCCCATGATGAAGGTAGTTCCTGGCATCCTTTTCAATTGAATTTGCCTATCGTTCCAATTACTGACCTAACAATTAAAGAAAACAGTTTGATTGTTGCAACACAAGGGCGTAGTCTTTGGATGATAGATGATTTAACGGTTTTACATCAGGTAGATCAAAATACCGCAAACCAACAGATGAAATTATTTAAGCCAAAAGACAGCTACCGAACTCAAGGCTCGGGAGGAAGAAGTTCCTTAACTGAAGGAACAAATTTACCCAATGGGGTGATCGTTCATTTTAACATCAAGGACTTTGATATAGCGAAAGACACTGTGGCACTCCACTTTAAAGAGACAGATGGAACTCTGATCAAATCATTCAGTACTTCGGATAAAAAGAATACACTTAAAGTTGAAGCAGGGGGAAATCAGTTTGTATGGAACACTCGATATGAGGGTGCTGAAACGCTAGAGGGGATGATATTTTGGGCGGCCTCTTTCTCTGGAGCAAAAGCAGTTCCTGGAACCTATAAAGTGGTGTTGGAGAAAAACGGGACCACTCAAGAACAGGATTTCGAAATTTTACCTGATCCTACAGCAGAAGTTACTGTAGCTGAAATGAAACTTCAATTTGATTTTGTAAATAAGGTAAATGCCACGGTTGATGCTGCTCATAAAGCGATAAAAAATATGCGCAGTGTTGGAAAAAAACTCGATGATTTTGAGTCCAATTACAAAGACAATGAAAAAGTAAAACCACTTCTAGATCAAGCTAAACAATTGAAATCTGCTTTAACACAGATCGAAAAAGCATTGTACCAAACCCAAAATAGAAGCAATCAAGATCCTTTGAATTTTCCAATACGTTTGACCAATAAGTTGGGGCATCTGAATCGTTTGACGACCATAAGTGATTTTCCTCCAACGGAACAAGACGAAGCGGTAAGAAAGGAACTCACTGAACAAGTAGAAGGGCATCTAAAGGAATACAACAGATTAATGTCTGAAGATTTAGAAACCTTTAATAAGGCCTTTGCTGAATTAAATTTAGAGTATCTAACATTAAATTAAAAATCGATTGTATTACAACTATATCAAGGCATTGCATCTTATTTTTGTAATCACTTGGTTTGCTGGTTTGTTTTATTTGCCTAGGCTTTTTATTTATCATATTGAAGCAACAAAAAAAGCAAAACAGGATGCCTCGGTTTTAATACCACAGTTCAAACTGATGAGTAGAAGGCTTTGGTACATCATTACTTGGCCTTCTGCTGTATTGGCTATAGTATTCGCAATTTGGTTGTTGCTCCTTATGCCCTCGTGGTTACTACAGGGGTGGATGCATTTAAAACTTTCATTTGTCATACTTTTAATGGCTTACCACCTTAAGACCCATCAAATCTTTTTGAAATTTCAAAAAGATCAAGTTACCTACAGTAGCATGTTTATGCGAATCTGGAATGAAGGAGCTACCTTACTTCTTTTTGCCATTGTTTTTATAGTAATTTTAAAGAACAGTTTGCATTGGCTTGTAGGACTTTCAGGGTTTTTAGGACTGGCTTTAGTTTTATTTCTAGGGATCCGATTGTATAAAAAAACAAGGAGAGATATATGATCAAGGGAATTCGATTTCCAGAAAAAATTTCGTTTAGAACCCGATTGTTTATTGTGATGATTGGAATGCTTGCTGTTGCAGGTTTATTGATACTAGGAACAACAACTATTCAATACGAATCCCAAAGAGAAAACTACCATCTGGGACGTTTGGCGAGAAAAGAAATCCAAATAGTACGTCATGTCAACTATTTAGTTTCTAAGAACAATTTGGTCGACCAACCCATTGAATTTTGGAAGGAATTCAGCTCCGATTTTGAAAAGATCAACTCCATTCACAACGTTCAATATTCTCTCTTTTCTCTAGATGGGAAGCCAATTTTTATCTACCACTCTCCTCTAGAAGTTGTGGCGAATAATTATATACTCAATGACACTTTGTTACAAAAAATTAAAGAGACAAAACAAGGAGGATATATTGAGCATTACCGTTCAGAAATTGACAATTTTCACGCTTCGTATCAAATCCTAAAGGACGACTCAAACAAGGCTTATGCCATTTTGTTTTTTCCTTATTTTGAAGATGTTTCCTTTTCAGAAAATGAACTGAATACCTTTATACAAAACCTTTATCAAATTTATGTTTTACTCCTTATAGGAGTGATCTTTATCGCCTATTTTCTATCTCGATATGTAACCAGATCACTAGAAACAATAAAGGTTCGAATGGGTGAAATGCGACTCGAGAAAAAAAATGAGAAAATTCATTTAAAAAATGCTACTAGGGAAATTGATAGTTTAGTAAATTCCTACAACAAAATGGTTGATGACTTATCAGAAAGTGCCACAAAATTAGCAAAGACAGAACGACAACATGCTTGGCAAGAAATGGCACGACAAGTAGCACATGAGATCAAAAATCCACTTACTCCCATGCGTTTGACCATCCAAAGTTTTCAGCATCAATACGATCCTAATGATCCAGAAAATAAAAGAAAACTAAATGATTTTTCCTCTCTTTTGATTCAACAGATCGACACCATGAGTGAAGTAGCAGATGCCTTTTCAAACTTCGCTACTTTACCCAAGCCAAAAATGCAATCCTCCGACTTAGTAGAACTTACACGTATGGCATTAAATATATTCGATCAGGAACACATTGTTTTTTCATCAGACCAAGCCCATATTTACCACAAACTAGATCGTACGCAGTGGACACGTGTCATTACCAATTTGGTACAAAATGCTTTACAGTCCGTTTCCAAAGAGAAAATACCTCATATTGGAGTACAGTTAACAACAGAACCAGATAAAACGTTTATGTCTATTATGGATAATGGAAACGGAATACCTCCAGACATTAAAGGGAAAGTATTTGAACCTAAATTTACGACTAAGACCTCCGGTATGGGACTGGGACTAGGGATTGTAAAAAACATTATAGAGTCTCATAAGGGAACAATAGATTATGTTTCTACTTTAAAAAAAGGAACCACGTTTACAATTACACTACCCAGAGAAAAAGATTAATTTTCTAACTTTTTTTTGATTGTAGCTTCAACCCGTTCAATTACTTGGTCGATGTGTTTTGCATTGTTTTGGATACTGGAGTGAAAAGTAAATCGAAGTTTATTACCAACAGGCATAGGAAAGTAATTGTGCACAGCAAATTTCCAGGAATTTTCTATGCTTATTGGTACTATGTTTGCACCGGGCATGGATTTAAGTAAAGTGACTAGTCCTGCCTTTCTGAACGGTTGTAATTTCCCATCTCGAGATCGAGTTCCTTCAGGGAAAATAATAACAGACTGTTGGTTTTTTGCGATCTGATTACCAAAAGCTTCAATTTTTTTAAGTGCTTTTTTTGGATTTTTTCGGTCGATTAATACAGATCCCCCATGTCTCAAATTAAAAGAAACACTTGGGATGCCCCTTCCCAATTCTTTTTTACTGACAAATTTTGCATGATATTTTCTTAAATACCAAATTAATGGAGGTATATCAAAGGTACTTTGATGATTGGCTACAAAAATAACACCTTTGGTTTTCGGTAAAGGAGCTTCCAGGGTATACCTAAATCGTGTGCCTAAGAGATTTAAACAGCGAAGAATAAAAAAATTGAGAACATCTACACTTACTTTATGAGCTTGGTAACCGAAAGCATTTAAGGCCACCCATTGAACGAAGTGGAAGCAAACTAATACAATGCCAAAACAAAGGTAGAATAGGGCACTAAGTGGATATCGCAAAAGAGTTTTCACTCCTTGTTTTTTTTGTCGTTTCCTAGCAGTGGTCGTCGTAGGCAGCTTTTAAATTTTCTGCGATCAACTCAGCGGGCCTTCCTTCGATGTGATGTCTTTCGATCATATGCACCAGAGTTCCTTCTTTAAATAAAGCAATGCTTGGAGAGGAAGGAGGGAAAGGAACCATAAGATCGCGGGCACTTTTAGTTGCTTCAATGTCAACACCTGCAAAAACGGTTACAAGATGATCAGGGGTTTTTTCATTTTGTAAAGAAAAATAAACACCCGGTCTTGCATTAGCGGCAGCACATCCACAAATGGAATTTACAACAACCAATGTTGTTCCTGGTTTTGCAATGGCACTTGAAACATCTTCTGAAGTAGCTAACTCCTCAAATCCGATGTTAGTTAACTCTTCGCGCATGGGTTTTACTAGTTCAGCAGGATACATAATTTTTTTTTCAAAGATATAAATTAATAGAATCTTAGGGTTTTGTAGCCCCAATTTTATTTGTCAACTTTGCAAAAACATCATGTTGACATTATGGTAAAATGGGTAGCCGCTTTTATGGGATATTATTTCTTTCGATTTCCTGGAGCCTTATTGGGTTTTTTTATAGGGGGAATGATAGACCAGTTTAGTAAGGGTACAGGAACTGTATTTCGAAGTCGTTTTTCTCCAGTTCACCCTGGAACCCTCCAACTCAACCTATTGGCTCTTTCTGCAACCGTTATCAAGGCAGATGGTAAAGTGAAAGAACAAGAGCTTCAATTTGTAAGGAATTTTTTTATTACAAATTACGGGCAGCAACAAGCACAAATTATTTTTGAAACGTTCAATGAACAAATAAAAAAAGAAGTACAAAACATCCATGAGTTGGCTCGTGTGTTTCTCTCACAAACAACCTATGAAACCCGTTTACAGGTCCTGCATTTTTTATTTGGAGTCGCCCATGCAGACGGCAGTATTTCTCAAACAGAACTCAATAAAATTGATCAAATAGCAACGGCATTAGGCGTTCGCTTTTCAGACTTTGAAAGCATCAAAGCCATGTTTTTTAAAGAAACCGATAGTGCCTATAAAATTCTAGAGGTAACTCCTACAGCAACTGCCTCCGAAATAAAAAAAGCCTATCGCGAAATGGCAAAAAAATACCATCCAGATAAATTGCAATCTAAGGACCCTGCATTAATAAAAGGGGCACAACAAAAATTTCAGGAGGTACAGAAAGCCTACGAAACAATTCAAAAAGAAAGGGATATATAAATGGAAATACTTTGGTTTTATATAGAATTGGGATTTTGGCATGTAATTGATTGGGAAGGTTTGGATCATTTTTATTTTATAAGCACTTTAGCATTACCCTTTGCCTTTAGTCAATTTAGAAAATTACTTTGGTGGGTTACGCTTTTTACAGTAGGGCATACTCTTTCATTAATTGGTAATTTTTATCTCAATATTCCTATTTCTTCCTATTGGATTGAATTATTGATTCCGATTACAATTGCATTAAATACTTTTGGTTTATTTTTTTCAAGACAGAAAAAGAGTTATCCTACCCACTCCCTTTTCTATTCTATAATCACTGTTCTTTTTGGTATCATACACGGATTGGGATTTGGGAGATACTTCAAAATGTTAATACCTGAAGATCAAGTCAGCCTTTCCCTTTTTTCATTTGCTTTAGGGGTAGAAGTGGCGCAAATTGTAATTGTAATGGGCGTTCTTTTAACAAGCTTTTTAGTGCTTAATTTATTAAAATTTCAAAAAAAACAATGGGAACAAATTACAGGAGCACTTATTTTGATACAAGCGCTGATCATGATTTTAGACCGAATCTAAATCAAATTAAATTCGAAGTGCTATCTTAGTGACAATGTTGGAAAAAAAGCAAAAAAAGTACGACAGTGCCTATCTTGAAATGGCGAGAACTTGGGGGCAACTCTCCTACTGTGAAAGAAAAAAAGTAGGCGCTCTGATAGTAAAAGACCGTATGATCATTTCAGACGGTTACAACGGCACTCCCTCTGGTTTTGAAAACATCTGTGAAGATGAAAAGTTTTACACCAAGTGGTATGTTCTTCATGCAGAAGCAAACGCAATATTAAAAGTTGCAGCTTCAACTCAATCCTGTAAAGGGGCAACCTTGTACATAACACTATCGCCTTGTAAAGAGTGTAGTAAATTAATTCATCAATCGGGAATAATACGGGTGGTTTATTCCAAAGAATACAAAGATAAAACGGGTCTAGAGTTTTTATTAAGAGCAGGCGTGACGCTGACCCATTTGCCTGAAAAAAATACCGCTCAATGAAAAGAAACACACTTTATTTATTTCTAATTGTTTTGCTTTCTGTTGCTATTGGCTATCTTTTTGGTTCGCATAAAAATTCATCAACCGGTCCAATGGTAACCAAAAATCATCCCAGCATCAGCAAGTTAAATCAGTTGATGACCTATTTGACCCGAGATTATGTTGACAAGATTAATGCAGACAGTCTGGTACGAGAAGTAATTGAAGACATCGTAGCAGAATTGGACCCTCATTCGGTCTATATTCCAGCGGTACAAAGCGAGTCCTTGTCTGAGAGTATGCAAGGAAATTTTGAAGGAATTGGTGTGCAGTTCAGAATGATTCAAGACACCATTGCCGTAAGTAGGGTGATGGAAGGGGGCCCTAGTGAAAAAGCTGGGTTAAAAGCTGGAGACCGTATCCTAATGGCAGACCAAGACACTTTATATTCCAAAAACTTGCAAAGCAATCAAATCGTGTCTAGGTTGAAGGGAAGCGCCGCTACACCTGTGCAGTTAAAAGTATATCGAAAGTTACAAGATTCTATCTTTACTTTTGATATAGTAAGAGGACCTGTGCCTTTGCCTAGTGTCAATGCCTCGTATATGATAAATACGACCACGGGTTACATTAAAATCAATCGCTTTTCACAAACTACTTATATAGAATTTCAAGAAGCAATTAAAGGGCTGATAGATCAAGAACTAAAAGATTTGATCTTAGATCTTAGAGGTAACCCAGGAGGGTATTTACTCCCAGCCAAACAAATTGCCGATGATTTTTTGGAAGCCAGTAAAGCCATAGTTATTGTGGAAGGGAACAATGGAAAACGCGAGCAAACCATTTCATCGGGAAGAGGTCTTTTTGAAAAAGGAAGCCTATTTGTTCTTGTGGACGAGGATTCTGCTTCTGCGAGTGAGGTAATTGCTGGAGCCATCCAAGATAACGATAGAGGTTGGATCATGGGGCGTAGGACTTTTGGTAAAGGTCTTGTGCAACAACAAATGCCCCTAGGTCAAGGAGACCAAGTACGATTAACAACAGCCCGTTACTATACACCTACAGGAAGGTCTATCCAACGACCATACGATTCGTCTTCCCGTGAAGATTACTATGCTGAGGTTCAAAAACGATACCAGTCAGGTGAGATGGAAGATCCTACAAAAATTCCTGTCAATGATAGTTTGATTTTTAAAACACCGAAAGGCAGGATAGTTTACGGTGGAGGTGGAATAACCCCGGATATCTATATCTCTAACGATGACGATCCTCAAGCAGCATGGAGTCGCTATCTCATTGCATCCAATCTGATTGATCTCTTTGTGTTTTTAGAATTAGACAAAAACTTTAAGAAATATGACTTTACTAATGCCCCCAGATTTTTTAACGAAGAGCTTCCTTTAAAAGAGGAGTTTCTTGTTGCTTTCAAAACGTTTTGCAAAGACTATTCTATTCCAATTGAAATAACAAGTGAGAATAAGAAAAGTATTTTGAACTCAATTAAAGCACATATTGCGCTTCAGCGTTTTAATGAAAACATGTACATCAGAATCTTAAATCAAACGGATCCTTTTATTCAGAGAGCGCTGGAAGAAATCAACAGCCGGTGAGTTACTTTTTTATTTTTTGAGCCACCTTTTTTGATAACATCAAAATCAATAAAAGCAAAAAAGAACTCGCAGAAGCCAGAACTCCAATTACAGCTACACTACTCTTTCCAGAAAGAGGACTTTCCCAATTTACTTGAAAGAGATTAAAGATGCAGATTCCCACCGCAAGAAGCATCAATATGGGAAGGGCTATTTTCATAATTTTAGTAATTAAAAAGTTGGCCAATATTCGTGGTAAATAATTTTACAGCAATAGCTAGTAAAACGATACCGAAAACTTTGCGAATGATATTGATTCCTGATTTTCCTAATTTTTTTCCTATGTATTTGGATGTTTTTAAAATCAGATAGACAAATAATATATTGACCACTATCGCTATTATAATATTAAGAACATGGTATTCTGCGCGCAATGAGAGTAGTGAAGTCATGGTTCCGGCACCAGCAATCATAGGAAAAGCTAAGGGCACAATGGAGGCAGTTTCTGGTGCTTCATCTCTGTAAAGGGTGATTCCCAAAATCATTTCGAGTGCTAAAAAAAAGATCACGAAAGAACCTGCAACCGCAAAGGAATTAATATCTATTCCAATCAGTTTGAGTATTTCTTCTCCCAAGAACAAAAAACCGATCATAATAATAGCAGCAACAACTGAGGCTTTTTCGGATTGGATATGACCCAATTTTTCTCTTAGTGTGATAATCAGTGGAATACTTCCAACAATATCAATTACAGCAAACAATATCACACTGGCAGTCAGCATTTCTTTAAAATCAAACACAAGGCTCATTTTTTTTGCAAATCTACTTCCATTCTTCCAAAAAAAAGCTGTAATAATTACTTATTTTTATAAAAAAAAGAGTGATTGCGATTGAAAATACCCTAGTGTCTGATGACTTAATTTCCAAAGAATTTGTATGTAATATTTCCAAATGTAAAGGGGAATGCTGTGTTGCCGGAGAAGCTGGTGCCCCGCTTGAAAAAAAAGAAGTGACTTGGCTCAAAAAAAATTATTCGAAAATCAAACCTTTTTTGAGCTCTAAAGGAATAGCGTCTATAGAACAACAAGGAGTCTCTGTAAAAGGATTGGACGGAGATTTGGAAACCCCACTAGTAGAGGGTAAAGAATGTGCATACACCGTTTTTTCTGAAAATGGAACGGCATCTTGTGGAATAGAAAAAGCATATAAACAAGGAGTGGTTGATTATCAGAAGCCGATATCCTGTCATCTTTATCCTGTTCGGGTACAGGAGTATGAAGAGTTGATTGCAGTAAATTACCACAGCTGGTCTGTTTGTTCTGATGCATGTTCATTAGGTGCCGAATTAAAAATACCCGTGTATCAATTTGTAAAAACAGCACTGATTCGAAAATTTGGTATGGATTGGTATCTTGCTCTAGAAGAACAGGCAAAAAAGACCTCTTGACTCTTTTGTAGTGTTTTTAGGGGTTCGCGTGCTTTTATTTTTGTAACATATTGATTAACAAATTTTTGTAAAACTTATATTTAAACGAAATAAACAGTCTCAATGGCCTTTTTGTTAAAAACTAAGCCTCTTTGTGGAAAAGTTGCTCTTTCAATATTAAAGACAATTTAGAATCTTTGTTGGAGACAAATCAACCAATTTTTAATCCAAAAAATAATCAAGTAAAAGATGGCAGCAGTAGAACCAATTCTCCAAGAAAACGAAAACCGTTTCGTAATTTTTCCAATTCAACACCATGACATTTGGGAGTGGTATAAAAAAATGGAAGCTAGTTTTTGGACTGCTGAAGAAATTGATTTACATCAGGACCTCACAGACTGGAACACCAAACTGAATGAAGATGAAAAGTATTTCATTAAACATATTTTAGCCTTTTTTGCTGCTTCAGACGGGATTGTAAATGAAAACCTAGCAGAAAATTTCGTAAACGAAGTGCAGTATTCAGAAGCTAAATTTTTCTATGGTTTCCAAATCATGATGGAAAACATCCATTCAGAAACCTATTCGTTGCTTATCGATACTTATGTCAAGGACGATGTAGAAAAAGACAAATTGTTTAAAGCCATAGAAGTATTTCCAGCAATTAAGAAAAAAGCAGATTGGGCATTGAGATGGATAGAATCTGATTCGTTCGCAGAACGCCTCATTGCTTTTGCTGCAGTAGAGGGGATTTTCTTTTCGGGTGCTTTTTGTTCTATCTTTTGGTTGAAAAAAAGAGGATTGATGCCAGGATTGACCTTTTCTAATGAGTTGATTTCTCGTGATGAAGGAGTCCACTGTGATTTTGCAGTTCATTTACACAACAACCACTTGGTTAACAAAGTGCCTCCTGCACGAATTAAAGAAATTCTTTTAGACGCACTTAACATTGAGCGTGAGTTTATCACAGAATCTCTTCCAATCAGCCTCATTGGTATGAACGCCAAGTTGATGACCCAATATCTAGAGTTTGTGACAGACCGATTGCTTGTTGAACTCGGTCTTGAAAAAGAGTTTAATGTAAGCAACCCTTTTGATTTTATGGACATGATTTCTCTTCAAGGAAAAACCAACTTCTTTGAAAAGCGCGTTGGAGAGTATCAAAAGGCGGGTGTTTTAAACAATGAAAAGAAAGACGAGAAAATCAGTTTTGACGCCGATTTCTAATCACATTCATTTTCAAAGAAAGCCCCACCTTTCCATAGCGCAAAAAAGTATTGTAATAATTAAAGATTAAAGCATGTTTGTAGTAAAAAGAGATGGCCGTAAAGAGCCCATCATGTTCGATAAAATCACCGCGCGAATTCGCAAATTAAACTATGGATTAAACCCGTTAGTGGACCCAGTACGTGTCGCTATGCGTGTGATTGAAGGACTATATGATGGAGTAACTACGTCTGAATTGGACAATCTCGCAGCCGAAATTGCTGCCACCATGACAACCACTCATCCAGACTATGCAAAACTTGCTGCTCGCATTTCAGTTTCTAACTTACACAAAAACACAAAAAAATCCTTCTCTGAAACCATGGAGGATTTATACAACTACATCAATCCAAGAACTGGAAAAAAAGCACCTTTGCTCTCTGATGAAGTATATCAAATCATCAAAAAAAATGCAGACAAACTTGACTCTAGTATCATCTACAATCGAGATTTTGGATATGATTTTTTTGGTTTTAAAACCCTAGAACGATCCTATCTTCTCAAACTTAATGGAAACATAGTAGAACGCCCACAACACATGCTCATGCGGGTATCTGTAGGAATCCATTTGGAGGATATTGATGCGGCACTCGAAACTTATGAGTTGATGTCCAAGCGCTATTTCACACATGCAACACCGACACTCTTCAATTCGGGAACACCAAAACCACAGATGTCGTCTTGCTTCTTATTGACCATGAAAGACGATAGCATTGATGGAATTTATGACACACTGAAGCAAACAGCAAAAATATCACAGTCGGCAGGAGGGATAGGCCTTTCTATCCACAACATTAGAGCGACAGGTTCATACATTGCGGGGACAAACGGTACTTCCAACGGTATTGTGCCTATGCTACGAGTTTTTAATGATACTGCACGCTATGTAGATCAAGGGGGAGGAAAGCGTAAAGGTTCTTTCGCAATCTATGTAGAACCCTGGCACGCAGATATCTTTGACTTTTTGGAGTTGAAAAAGAATCACGGCAAAGAGGAAATGCGTGCACGTGATCTCTTCTATGCCATGTGGACTCCAGACCTCTTTATGAAACGTGTTGAAGAAGACGGAAAATGGACCCTAATGTGTCCTAACGAATGCCCTGACCTATACAATGTTCACGGTGAAGAGTTCGAAACCCTTTATGAAAAGTACGAGGCCGAGGGCAGAGGAAGAAAAACAATAAAGGCACGCGATTTATGGGAAAAAATATTGGAGTCACAAATCGAAACAGGGACGCCTTATATGCTTTACAAAGACTCAGCAAACCGTAAGTCCAATCAGAAGAACTTGGGTACAATACGCTCTTCAAATTTATGTACGGAAATTTTGGAATATACCTCTGCAGACGAGGTCGCGGTTTGTAATTTAGCTTCCATCGCTTTGCCTATGTTTGTCAAAGACGGAGCATTCGATCATCAGGCACTTTTTGATGTAACTGTTCGAGTGACTAAAAATTTGAATAGAGTCATTGATAGAAACTACTATCCTGTTAAGGAAGCCGAAAACTCCAATTTTAGACACCGACCAGTAGGATTGGGTGTTCAAGGTCTTGCAGACACATTTATCATGCTACGACTGCCTTTCACATCAGACAAAGCCAAAGAACTCAATCAAGAAATTTTTGAAACACTTTATTTTGCAGCAGTCACAGCATCAGTAGAAGAAGCAAAAAAAGACGGCACCTATGAGTCTTACAAAGGTTCTCCCATCTCTAACGGGGAGTTTCAGCACAACCTGTGGGGCATCAAAGATGAAGAACTCAGCGGTCGCTGGGATTGGGCAGCACTAAGAAAAACAGTCAAAAAACACGGAGTCCGTAACTCACTACTCGTGGCACCCATGCCCACAGCGAGTACTTCGCAAATTCTTGGAAACAATGAATGTTTTGAACCCTACACCTCTAATATTTATACCCGTCGGGTTCTTTCTGGTGAATTTATAGTAGTCAATAAGCACCTTTTAGAAGATCTTGTAGAACGCGGTCTTTGGAATGAAGAGATGAAACAAGAACTCATGCGAAATAACGGCTCTGTTCAAAATATTGAGGCCATACCGGACGACTTAAAAGAACTCTATCGCACCGTTTGGGAAATGAGTATGAAGGACATCATTGATATGTCACGGCATAGAGGTTATTTTATTGATCAATCACAATCACTAAATCTTTTTATGGAAGGCGCTACGATGGCCAAATTGACTTCCATGCATTTCTACGGTTGGAAATCGGGTCTTAAAACAGGAATGTATTATCTGAGAACAAAATCTGCTGTGGATGCCATCAAGTTTACATTAGATAACAAATCCAAAGCACAAACTCCAAAAGTAGAAGCTGCCGTTGCTGCTTCAAGTACAGTTGCATCCTCTCCGGCATCTACTCCTGTTGAACCCCTCTCACCTCAAGAACTCAAGCAAATGTTAGCTCAAGCCAAAGAGAATGAGGATGATGACTGTTTGATGTGTGGATCTTAAATTTTGTCTCTTAGAATAAAAGTTAATCTAGGGGTAACGATACTTAACATTAAGCTAACATAAGTGTTTCAAAAACTAATTTGTTTTGCACAAACAATTAGTAATGAAACAATTTATAGTACACTATATTCTGCTTTTAAGTGTATTCACGCAATTTATAGGAGCACAGGAAATTAGTGATGCCAAGTTTGGTAAGGGTATGATTAATTTTATTGCCAAAGACAGTTCATTTAGTGTCAAATTTGCACCTCGTTTTCAAACCAGATATCAGAGTGAATGGGAGTACAATGGGACGGATTATAATCCCGCTTCGTATAATTTTTTAATACGAAGAGCACGTTTAAAATTTGACGGTTATGCTTTTTCACCAAAACTGATTTACAAAGTTGAGTTGGGCCTTTCCAATCGAGATATCTCAGGAGCTAACCCCTACAATAGAAACACGCCGAGGTACATACTTGATGCGGTTCTAAAATGGAAATTTCATAAAGACTTTGAGCTTTGGGCGGGACAAACTAAACTTCCAGGGAATATCGAGCGAGTAGTTTCTTCTGCTAACTTACAATTGATTGATCGTTCGTTGTTGAACAGTAAATTCAATATTGACCGTGATATGGGTATTCAGTTAAGACACCAATCCAAGCTGGGCGGATCATGGATCAGTAGAGAAAAATTATCTCTATCCCAAGGAGAGGGAAGAAATATCACCGAAGGCAATTTAGGTGGACTTCAATACACTGCTCGTTTTGAATTACTACCTTTCGGAAAATTTGCATCTAAAGGGGATTATTCTCAAGGAGATTTAGCAAGGGAAAAATCGATTAAAGCCATGTTCGGATTTACCTACGATTATAATCAAAATGCTGTAAAAACAAGAAGTAACATGGGTTCCTACATGAATCAAGCGGCAGGAGGATTGTTTGAAACAGATATCAATACTGTTTTCTTGGACGGAGTAATAAAATACGATGGATTTGCACTAACAGGTGAATATGCAAAAAGAACGGCAGACACCGTTGAAGCTCTTGAAGCAGATGGAAAAACTAAAACAGGAGCGGTAGTCAACACAGGTTCGGCTGTGAATTTTCAAGGAAGTTATTTGTTTAAAAATAATGTTGAACTAACGGTGCGCTTTACCTCATTGGATTTTGAAGCAATAACCCGCTTATCAGACCTCAGACAACTCACTTATGGAATTTCCAAATATGTGGTTGGTCACAAGTTGAAAGTACAAGCAGACCTTAGTTTTACAAATGCAAATGAGATGAAAGACAGTGTTCTTTTTAGAACAGGTTTTGACCTTCATTTTTAATAATTTAATAACACGATATGCAGAAATAATCTGCATCTTTAAAAAAATAAAAACAAAGAAATGGACAATATATATTTATTAATGTTGGTTGCTCTTGCAGTATTAGCTGTTCTAGATATTGTGGTTGGTGTGAGCAACGATGCCATTAACTTTTTAAATTCAGCTATAGGTTCTAAGGCAATTTCTTTAAGAACGATTATGATTGTCGCCAGTTTGGGAATTTTTATAGGGGCTGTTTTTTCAAGTGGAATGATGGAAGTAGCTCGCAAGGGAATATTCAACCCAGGTGAATTTTATTTTGATGAGATCATGGTCATTTTTATGGCAGTGATTATTACGGATATTTTACTACTCGATTTTTTTAACACCCTTGGTTTACCAACATCAACAACTGTCTCTATTGTGTTCAACCTTTTGGGAGCTTCTGTGGTCATGTCTATCTTTAAAATTCTAGATTCAGACACACAAACTTTAGCGGACTTAGGCACCTATATCAATACCGACAAAGCCGTAACAATTATCAGTGGAATACTTCTATCTGTACTTATTTCCTTTTCTGTTGGGGCGTTTGTTCAGTGGCTGTCTAGAATAATTTTCACTTTTCAATTTGAAAAGAAAGTCAAAAATTTTGGAGCACTTTTTGGTGGTGTCGCCCTGACTTCAATAACGTATTTTATTTTTATCAAAGGACTTAAAGGGACACCCTACTACAGCGAAATGTCAGGATTTTTAAAGAGTAATGAGTTGGTACTTGTCGCGGTTTCATGGATTGTATTAACTGCTTTTTCATATCTCTTTCAGAAAATCTCTCAAAAAAGTATTCTCATTGTTATTATTCTAGTTGGGACTTTTGGACTGGCACTAGCCTTTTCAGGAAATGATTTAGTCAATTTTATAGGGGTTTCTATGGCTGCCTATCATTCCTATGAAGCTTGGAGTGTTTCAGGGGTTGATCCCAGTCTTTTCTCAATGGAGTCCTTAGACAAAAAAGTACCTGCAGAACCAGTATTACTTTTCCTTGCTGGGGGAATAATGGTCGTTACACTATGGTTTTCTAAAAAGGCTAAAACAGTAGCTGAAACAGAAATAGGACTTTCCAGACAACACGACACACACGAAAAATTCAAGCCCAATTTATTCTCTAGAGGAATCGTAAATGTTTTCTTTAGATCCTCTTCTCTTATGAGTTCAGTGATGCCGAAATGGTTCAGGGAAAAAATTGAAGAAAGTTTTGATAGAAAAGACACATTAATTATCAATAAAGATCAAAGTGTGGATGCCCCTGCTTTTGATATGATTCGCGCTTCTGTAAATCTTATGGTAGCTGGAATCTTAATTTCAGTAGCAACAGCAATGAAACTCCCGCTGTCAACTACTTATGTGACTTTTATGGTAGCAATGGGTACCTCTCTAGCAGACCGTGCATGGGGTAGAGAAAGTGCTGTTTATCGTGTTGCAGGTGTTTTGAGTGTAATCGGGGGTTGGTTTTTAACGGCCATAGGAGCATTTATCGCTTCTGGAATTGTAGTTTATCTCATACGTTGGGATAAGGCAACTATGATTCCCGTTTTATTGCTTTTAACTATCATGCTACTCGTTCGCAATTTTCTTAGACACAAAAACAAGTCTTCCCAAGTCAGTCATAAGGAATTAAAAATGTCTGAGAGTAGCACCGTACAAGGAATCATTTCTGAAAGTGCTGACAATATTGTCAATGTAGTTACAAGATCAAAAAAGATTTATTCTACCATCTTAAAGGGGCTTTCCTCTCAAGATTCAGACGTCCTTAAAAAGAGTAAAAAAGGGGTGGCTAAATTGGATGAAGAGATTGAAGAACTTCGCGATAATATTTTTTTCCTAATCAAAAATTTGGATGAAACCAGTGTAAGAGGGAGTAGTTTTTATATTCTAATTCTTGCCTACTTGACTGATATTGCCCAGTCACTAGAATTCATTTCTAAAAAGAGTTATAAGCATGTAAACAACCAACATCAAAAGTTAAAGTTCAAACAGTTCAAAGACCTAATGGAAATCGAAGATCGATTGAATATGATGTATGACGAGATTGTGGAGATTTTCAACAGTAGAAAGTTTGAAAGGGTATCCTTGGTATTGGCTCAAAGAGAGGAAATTGTCAACCTCATCTCCGAGAAAATAAATGCTCAGATAGACCGTACCCGATCAGAAGAATCTAGTCCAAAGAATACAACACTCTATTTCAATATTCTTTTAGAAACAAAAGATTTGGTTAATAATATTCTAAACCTCCTTGAAGAATACCATTCGAGCTATAGAAAGTAAAAGAGATACTTTGGAGAGTAAAATTTCTTGTTATTTTTAAAGAACTTCTCCTAATTACTGTTGTAGATTGATAACTTTGTCTTATGAATTGGGAGGCTTTACTTTCGCTAAAACGCCATGGCGATACCAATAAAAGACTGAGATCAGAACAAGACGATCTACGTCTTGGCTTTGAGGTAGATTACGACCGTATTGTATTTTCAAATGCCTTTAGAAGTTTACAAGACAAGACACAAGTCATTCCTTTTTCTAAAACAGACTTTGTTCATACACGGTTGACCCACAGCCTCGAGGTTTCCGTAGTAGGAAGAAGTTTGGGTCGAATGGCTGGGCGAGCTATTTTGGATAAGCACCCACATCTACATGCAGCCTTGGGGTATCAAGCCAATGATTTTGGAGCCATTACTGCTGCGGCGGCTCTAGCTCACGATATTGGTAACCCCCCTTTTGGACACAGTGGAGAAAAAGCGATTGGACATTTTTTCTCCTCAGGGAAAGGGTCAGATTATAAATCCCTTCTCAGTGCAGAAGAATACCAAGATCTTTGTGATTTTGAAGGCAACGCAAATGGTTTTAAAATTCTAACGGAATCACACCCCGGTACCCAAGGGGGACTTCGTCTGAGTTATGCTACCCTGGGTGCTTTTATGAAATATCCCAAAGCAAGTTTACCCCAAAAGCCTACGACTCATGTTGCAGATAAAAAATTTGGGTATTTTCAAGATCAAAAGACTATTTTCAAGGAAGTTGCCAGGGAATTATCTTTGGTAGAGCAAGGAAAAACATTGCGGCATCCACTGACTTATTTGGTTGAGGCGGCAGACGATATTTGTTATACCATTATCGATTTTGAAGACGGTATAAACTTGGGTTGGATTTCTGAAGACTACGCTTTGGAATATTTAATCAACTTGGTACGTGATCGAATCGATTCCAAAAAATACGGAAAACTAGCTTTTAAGCCACAACGATTGGGCTACTTGAGAGCTTTGGCAATCAATAGCCTCATTCAAGATGCCGTTCAGCTTTTTATAGACAATGAAGCTGCTTTTTTATCTGGTGTTTTTGAAGTAAGTCTATTAGAAAAAAGTAAGTATAAGGCACAAATGGAGGACATCATCAAACTGAGTGTTAAAAACATTTATCAATCAAAAGAAGTTGTTCAAAAAGAAGTCGTGGGCCACAGAGCCCTTACTGTGCTTTTGGAATATTATGTCCAAGCAGCCATTCGCACCTTTGAGGGAAATGCGACTACTCACGACAAACTCATACTGTCCTTGGTTCCAGAGGGAACACCAATGGTGGGTACCACTCACTATCATACGCTACTCAATACCAGTTGTTTTGTCGCCAGTCTGTCCGACGGTAAGGCACTTTGTATGGCGCAAGATATCGGAGGTTAATACATTAGCATCCTTTTTCAGAACTTAGTACCTTTATCCACAAAAAAATTGCCCATGCGTTGGATCATTCCTTTACTTTTTTTAGCGGTTTTTCAATGGTATAGCTACCAAGCCATCAAAACAATCACCTCAAACCGTTGGATCCTTTTATTCTATTTTATTGCAGTCCTCATAATTCTTGGGAATTTAGTTTTCCATACGTTAGTAGTAGAACGATCTATTACCATGGAACCCCGACTGATGTACGCCATTGGGTTTTTTGTGACTCTTTTCGCCTTTCAGGCTTTGGTTACCCTCTTGCTTTTAGGAGAAGATATTTTACGAATACCACAAGGGATTTATGCATTCTTTACTAAGATGCCCGGACAAACCCAGTTCTTGCCCGGACGAAGAAAAATTACCTCTCAAATAGCAGTTGGGTTGGCAACCATTCCTTTTGCATCTCTTTTGTATGGGATGTACAGAGGAAAATACAATTATAAAGTACTGAACTATGTTTTGGAATACGATGATTTACCCGAAGCTTTTGAAGGCTTTAAAATCACCCAGATTTCTGACATTCATAGCGGAAGTTTTGACAATCCAGAAAAAGTACAATACGGTGTGGATTTGATAAATCGCCAAGAAGCAGACGTGGTTTTTTTTACAGGAGATCTTGTCAATAACCGTGCAGAAGAAGTTTTTCCTTGGATAGAGACTTTTAAAAAAATCAACTCAAAATTTGGGGTATATTCAATATTAGGAAACCATGACTATGGAGATTATACCCGTTGGGAAAGCGAGGCAGCAAAGAAAAAAAACATGGAGGCCCTCTTTAATGCTCAAAAGCAAATGGGATGGGATCTTTTACTCAATGAGTCTCGTTTTATAGAGAAAGAAGGACAGCGATTGGCATTAGTAGGTGTTGAAAACTGGGGATCGGGTTTTAAACAGGCAGGTGATTTGGAAAAAGCATTAGAAAAAGTAGCTCCAGAGGATTTTAAGATTCTACTTTCCCATGACCCTTCCCATTGGGAAGCTCAAGTACTTCCACACCCTTTTAATATTCATCTAACTTTAAGTGGACATACGCACGGGATGCAGTTTGGCATTGAGATTCCCGGTTGGATCAAATGGAGTCCCGTAAAATGGCGGTACAAGCAGTGGGCAGGTATTTACGAACAGGCAAAACAGCGATTGAATGTCAACAGAGGCTTTGGATATTTGGCCTATCCCGGCCGTGTAGGAATTTGGCCTGAGGTAACGGTAATCACTTTAACAAAAACAAAAACAAGCGTTTAATCAATTTCCTTTACATTTGTTTTATAATTCGTAAAGATAATGTCAAAATTTGGAGAGTTATTAGACGAAAAAATCCCAATTCTTCTTGCTTTCTTTAGAAGTCAGGAAGCAGTTACTGAGGAAATGAACCCTGTTTTGAAAGATGTTGCCGCTGCACTTGGTGATAAAGGAAAAGTGATTAAAATTGACGTCGACAAAAACCAACAGCTTTCAGAAGCCCTCAGAGTCAAGGTACTTCCTACGCTGATGATTTACAAGTACAGTGAAATGGTTTGGCGACAGAGTGGGGAGCAAGACGCCAACACTTTAATCAGCTTAATTAAAGATCACGTAGATTAGACTTATTCTGCTTCTTCATCCGTATTGTTTGCGTTAAACAATGCCACATTTTTATTGTATTGTTCTTCAAGTGTACTAAAGAAAGGACCATTGTCGTAGGAATTAATTAGTTGCAATAAATAATTATAAGAAGCCCATTCTTGTTTGATTCGGTCTTGAAGTTGTACCTGGTTGGCAGCAGAAAATTGAGCAAAGAGCTGCATACGCTCACTGTATTGATCTGCAATTTTTTTACTTACTTCTTGGGCTTGTGCTGTTTCATTAATTAAAAAATAACCCTCTGCAACATCCACTAAACTTGTATAAAACTCGTAATCTCCATAAAGATATTTGAAAGGAACTGCAGCTTTTAAAAACTGATCAAGACTAGGTTTTAGATTTGCTTTTTTAGCATGTTTTAAGTCTGCTTCAACCAAAGTTCTGTATCGTTCTATTTCTGTGATAATTTCTTCACCCAGTTGGTATTGTAAGCCCGCTTTAAGAGAGTTAAAGTATTCCAAACGATTTGCGTATTTAAAAGCAATTTTTTGACTGAGATCTTGGGCTTTTTTTACTTGATCAATACGATAATAACCATCGATAAAGGGTACCAAAAGGCTGTAGAATCCAAAATAATCGAGTGGCATTTTTTCCATAGCCAAATCCAACACATCCTGTGCTTTTTCATTCGCTCCTTCGTTGATTAATTGTTCTGCGAGGCGAGCCATATTACTGCGAAAAGAAATACTGTTTTTACGTGTCTCTGGATCGTGATAGATATCCGTCCGTTCGGAATTTCCCCAATCCCATTGCATTACGATGTCGTACATCAATTCACTGTCTATACGACCCATCAAATAGGGATTTTCTTTGCCTAATTCTGTTTTTATAGGAACCAATTTGTAGACCAATCCCTCTAACTGAAGATAGTCCTTCATCCAAATGTATTCGGAATCTGCATAGCTACCACCAGTGAAATAGATAGGGCGCTCCCAGTCGTTGTTCGCTAAAATATCCAACATCATCATCTGATTTTTTAGCAGAGCGGTTTCCGGTAAATCAATATCGATATAGGGGACAATTTTGTCTGCATCCTCAGCCTTTACTATGCCGCTTTTAAGAACATTTTCTTTATTAACTGGAACACGAATTTTTCGAGTTGGATAAAAAACTCCCTCTTGTTGGCTTTTGGGAAGCTGGTTTGGATCTCTACCTGTTTTGATGAGATAATCTTTAATTTTTGTTCGGGGATGATCGCTGGCAATCCAATTCATAAAATCTTTTATATCCCATCGGACAGAATCCAAGACAGGCTGGTATCGAATGACATCACGAACACCATAGGCGTAGAGGTCATGGGTCATTTGTGAGGGAATCGGTTCACTTTGGTAGGTTTTCCTTTTCATTTGGTCAATATACCAGTCAGTACCCAATAAGCTCGAATTGATGGTTCTTACATCTGTCCTGTAGCCTTCAATATCTTGAGCATACCACAAAGCAAAAGTATCGTTATCACCAATTGTAAAAATCATGGCTCCTTTGTCTTTTTGAATGGATTGCAGGTACGCTTTTGAAAGGGATTGTGCTGTGTAGCGGTTGGAGCGGTCGTGATCATCCCAGTTTTGAAAAGCCATAAGAATAGGAACTGAAACCAAGCACAATAATACGATTGAGGGAGCTGCAATCTGTCTTGATAAATATGCAGTCGTTTTATAAATCAAACTCATACAGCCCAATCCAATCCACAAAGCAAAAACATAAAACGAACCTACTAAAGCATAATCCCGTTCCCTGGGTTCAAAAGGGCGCTCATTGAGATACACCTTCAAGGCTACCCCAGTAAACAAGAAAAAGAGCAGTAATACCCAAAAGCGTTTTGGATCTTGCTTGTAAATAAAAAACACACCGATTAACCCTAGAATAAAAGGAAGAAAGAAATAAGTGTTTCTCGCTTTGTTATTTAGTGCATCCTTGTGTAGTTTAGATTGATTTCCAAGACGGAGTTCATCAATAAAAGGAATTCCACTGATCCAGTTTCCATCTAAGATATTGTATTCGCCTTGTTCATCGTTTTGTCTTCCTGTAAAATTCCACATAAAATACCGCCAATACATATAGCCCAGTTGGTATTCGATAAAAAATTTCAAGTTGGAGAAAAAGGAAGGTTTTTCAATGTCCAGATAGGGACTAAAAGTTTTTAAAAATTCATGATATTGGTCTCCATCAACGCTTCCGTCTGCAACGTCCTCACGAAATTGATCAACCCTGCTTTTCAATTGAGGATTGGATTGGTACTCTGCTTTAATTTTGAACTCCAGAGGTTTCGTAAAATTCATGTAGTTTCCAGCATGTTCACTACTCCACAACCTTGGCAAGATACCGTTGTGGTCTCTATTTGAATTGAATCGGGCATTTTCCCAATAGTTTACGATTTTATATTTTCCAGTGGTGTAGTCTCTTTCATATTTAGGTTTGTCGTCAATATAAGGTTCTATTGGATCTTGTCCTGCATATACATCGGAAAACATAGGGCCATAAAACAACTTAGTTTCTGGATACTGTTCGAGGTTGTAGTATGCCAAAAGCAAACGTGCATCCGAAGGAGCATTTTCGTTGATCACTGTATTGGCATTTGCACGTATGGGAATCATTATCCATGAAGAAAACCCTACAAGCACAAATAGAATAGCTAGTATTCCTGTATTTAAGTTAATCCAACCTTGAGACCGGGTGTATTTTAAACCAAAATAAAACAATGCAACAATGCTGAGGGCGGCTATAATTGTACCACTCTCAAAGGGCAATCCGATGGTATTGACAAAAAAGACTTCCGCTTTTCCAAAAAAGGCAAGAGTAAATGGGAGGAGTAGTTTGAAAATTACTAAAAGAATAGCTGTTGCAATCAGGTTGGCAAGTATAAAACCTTTGATGGTTACTTTTTTGTAATTCTTGAAATAATAAATCATTCCTATGGCTGGTAAGGTCAACAATCCCATAAAATGCACACCAAAGGAAAGACCAATAATAAAAGCAATCATCAACAGCCATCGATCCCCTCTGGGAGTATTCATTTCTTGTTCCCATCGCAGTCCCATCCAGAACAGTATAGAAAGGATGAGTGTAGCCATAGCATAAACCTCTGTCTCAACAGCATTGAACCAAAAACTATCCGAAAAACAAAAAGCCAGTGCACCCACCGCAGCACTTCCAAAGAATCCAATTCGATCCCATAACGTATCTAAAGTTTTAAAGTTAGGTAGCTTTTGAAGCAACAATGTAAGTGTCCAGAATAGAAAGAGTATGGTAAAAGCACTGGAAAAGACGGACATGGAATTGACCATCAAAGCGATTTTTTCAGAGCTTGAGGCAAATAGAGCAAAAAAAGCTCCCATCATTTGAAAAAATGGAGCACCAGGGGGGTGTCCTATTTGTAGCTTGGCTGAGGTAGCAATGTATTCTCCTGCATCCCAAAAACTGGCGGTAGGTTCTACGGTACTTCCAAAGGTTAGCAATGCGATGATAAAGACAGCCCATCCTACACTCAAATTCCAAATTCGATCAATTCTAGTATTCATTTTATATTTATCCAATTACTAGAGACGAATGTAAGGATAAATAGAGGAAGAGAATATCCGATAAGTCAAGATTAACTTTTTTTGGATTAAATACGCTCAAAGCAACCCAATTGTGTATTTTTTTTAACCTTATTCCATAAAAAATACTGCCCCTGCATGGTGATGTAAATTTGAGGTTTTAGAGTTTGGACGTAGGCCAAAGCACATCCGAGATTAAAAAACCCATCAGAAGAGCTACCAAAAGCATAAGGAATCATAGCTCCTGTAAGTAAGATGGTCTTATTTGAAATATCTGCTTTTGCAAGTGCTTCTGCTGTATGAGTAATTCGATCCGTTCCGTGTGTTATGACGATGTGTTTACTGCTTGTGTTTTTACAAGCTTTTATAATTGCCAGTGTGTGCTCTTCAGTCATTTCTAAGCTATCCAACATCATCAGTGTTTTTACTTTAATATTGAGTTTGCATCTGCTTCTTTTCAACATTTCTGGCAAATGTGTTTTTTCAAAGTATAAATTACCCTTTATGTAATTGTAGCTTTTGTCAAAGGTGCCTCCTGTGATAAAGATTTGTATTGTGGGGTCCATGTCGTTTTTTGATTTAAAATTACCAATCTTAATAAAGTAATTTTGAAAGAAAAGTTGGCGTACCAAAAACTTTCGTGTAAATTTGCTGCGTTTTTGGCCTATGGTGTAACTGGCAACACGTCTGATTTTGGTTCAGAAGAGTCTAGGTTCGATCCCTAGTAGGCCAACAAAATGAAAAAAACCTCTGAAAACTCAGAGGTTTTTTTTTGAAAATCTTTTGTATTTTTCATTAAAATATTAGCACATGAAGAAAAGCATACTATTTCTATTTTTATTTTCTATTCAAATCGTAACAGCTCAGGAAATTGATCCCAAGTGGATGCAGGGAATTGCACCAAGAAATATTGGTCCTGGAGGAATGAGTGGCCGTGTAACAGCCATTGATGTTGTTCACAATGACAGTGAAGTAATGTATGTAGGAACAGCCTCAGGAGGTGTTTGGAAATCAACCAGTGGTGGAGTAGAATGGACACCAATTTTTAATGACCAAGTTACCGCCTCTATAGGAGCAATTGCCATACAACAATCCAACCCGGACGTAGTCTGGGTAGGAACTGGAGAAGGAAATCCAAGAAATAGTCTTAATGGTGGGTATGGAATTTACCGCTCACTAGACGCTGGTAAAACATGGAAGTCTATGGGACTTGAAAAAACAAGACACATTCATCGTATCCTTGTTGATCCTACTGATCCAAATACACTGTACGTTGCTGCCATTGGTTCTCCCTGGGGAGAACACCCAGAACGAGGAATTTTTAAAACAACGGATGGAGGAAAAAACTGGAAAAAGATTTTATATGTAAATGACAAAACAGGTGCGGCAGATCTTGTAATGGATCCAACCAACCCCAACAAGCTGGTAGCGGCACTTTGGGAGCACAAACGCGACCCTTGGTTTTTTAACTCTGGAGGAGAAGGAAGTGGTCTTTATGTAACTATTGATGGAGGTCAAAATTGGTCTAAAAAAACCAGTAAAGAAGGACTGCCTGAAGGGAATCTAGGGAGAATAGGTCTAGCTATTGCCCACAACAAACCCAACATAATTTACGCCTTAGTTGAATCCAAAAAAAATGCTTTATACAAGTCAAAGGACGGTGGGGATCATTGGACTAAAGTGAATGATAAAAGTGGAATTGGGAATCGGCCTTTTTATTATTCCGATCTTTTTGTAGATCCACAGAATGAAAATAGATTATATACCGTCTTTACTTATGTCAATGTCTCAGAAGATGGTGGTAAAAGTTTCCAAGAACTCATGCCTGCCTATAATGCAAACAATGGAGTCCATCCAGATCACCATGCTTGGTGGATTCATCCTAAGGACGGCTCCTTTATGATAGATGGAAACGATGGGGGACTGAACATTACAAGAGATGGTGGAGCTTCTTGGCGTTTTGTAGGGAACATCCCCGTAGGACAATTTTATCATATAAGTGTAGACAACGAATATCCTTACAACGTTTATGGCGGAATGCAAGACAACGGATCTTGGAGGGGACCAGCCTATGTATGGAAAGTCCAAGGAATACGAAATTCATACTGGCAGGAAATTGCTTTTGGTGACGGTTTTGATGTTGTTCCAGATCGTGACGATTCACGTTTTGGATATGCGATGAGCCAGCAAGGAAATGTATCTCGTTACGATTGGCAGACAGGAAATAACTACGGTGTTCGCCCTACACATCCCGATCCAGAAATGCAACTCCGATTCAACTGGAATGCAGCTATAGGACAAGATCCATTTGATAACAGTACGGTCTATTTTGGCAGTCAATTTGTTCATAAGAGTACAGATAAAGGTCTTACATGGACTGTGATTTCTCCTGATTTAACAACTAATGATCCAGAAAAACAAAAACAAAGTGAGAGTGGAGGTCTGACATTAGATGCTACTGGAGCAGAAAACCACTGTACCCTTTTGGTGATAGAACCTTCTCCTTTACAAAAAAATCTATTATGGACAGGGTCTGACGATGGTAGAGTGCATCTCACTCAGGATGGGGGAACCACTTGGACCGAAGTGACCAAGAATTTAAAACAACTTCCAAAAGGTAGTTGGATTGCACAGATTAAAGCCTCCAATAAAGCCCCAGGAACAGCCTTGCTAGTAGCAAATAATTACAGACGTTTTGACTATGCACCCTATGTTTTTAAAACAACCAACTTTGGAAAGTCTTGGGAACGTATTGTAGATGAAAATGATGTCATTGGATTCGCACTAAGTATAGTTGAGGATATTGAAACAGAGCGTTTGTTGTTTTTAGGAACGGATGACGGGTTATATTTTTCAACAAACGCCGGTGAGAACTGGACTAAATTTGATGCTAAAGTGTTTCCAACGGTTTCTACAAAAGATTTGATAATTCATCCTAGAGAACACGACTTAGTAATTGGAACATTTGGAAGGGCAGCTTGGGTCCTAGATGATATTAGATCCCTACGTGCACTAGCCAAAAATCCAGAAATCAGTTCCAAAGAGTCCCATATTTTTGAGCCACCCCTTGCTGTTTTAGCAGCATATCAACAGCCTACTGGATCACGATTTGGTGCAGATGCTCTTTACAATGCCGAAAACAGAAAGTCGGGAGCAATGTTTACTTATTTTTATAAAGCATCTGAAGAAAAAAATAAAGACTCCTTAATTCTAAAAATCTTTGACGGAGAGCGACAAATAAGAACGCTTAAACGAAAAGCACCCACAGAATCTGGTCTACATAGATGGTATTGGTCCCTAGATGAAAAAGGCGTTAAACGTCCCAGTAGATCGGATCGAAAGAGAAAAACTGAACCAGGAGGGGTAACCGTAAAACCAGGGTCCTATAAAGTTGTTCTTGAAAGTAAAATGGAGCAGTCTGAAACTACAGTTAGGGTAATTTCTGATCCGAGAATAACGGTGTCTCAAAAGTCAATAGAAGACCGTTATAATTATTTAAAAAAATTAGAGCAGTACACTGAAAAAACAACTGAAGCAGTCGATCAACTAAAAGCAAGTAAAAACACATTAACCTTTTACAAGAAAAGTATCGAAAAAAAGGATAAAGAAGCATACAAAGAAGTTGTGGAAAACATTACCGAGGCTTTAAAACAAATAGACAGTCTCTTAAACAGCTATTTAGGTAGCGAGGACAAGCGACAAGGTATCGTCAGAAATCCTGAAAATAGTGTCGTTAGAAGAATTTCTTCTGCAAGTAGATATATTAGTTCTAGACCAACAGGAATTACAGCAACAGAAGAGAAATTATTGGAACACCTTCACAACGATTTAACTTTAGCCTTGAATAAAACCAATGCTTTTTATAACGAACATTGGGAAAAATTAAGAGCCGAAGTAGAAGCGATTGAGCTTTCTGAGTTTAAAGCAATAAAAAGTTTTGGGATAGAAGAATAATAGCGTCCAACTACAGAAAAAATATTTTAGTCGAGAGCTTTGGAAGAAAAAAGGTAAAAGGATTCAAGTTCATCAACTATTCGAAACCTTGAACCCCTTGAACTGTTGTGTATTTTAGGGTAAAGCGCTTATCTGGGTGAATAATTTTATAAGCTGTCTGGACGGCTAGGGTTGCTTCGTGAAACCCGCAGAGGATCAGTTTTAATTTACCGGGATAGGTGTTAACATCACCTACTGCAAAGATTCCTGGAATGTTTGTTTGATAGTCCAGAGTGTGATCTACCTTGATGGCATTCTTTTCAATCTCCAATCCCCAAGATGCAATGGGGCCTAGTTTTGGAGACAAACCAAAAAGAGGAAACCAGACATCCACATCTACAATTTGGTTTTCTTGATCTTGTTGTTTTATGATAATTGAGTTCAGTTGCTGCTCTCCATGAAGGTCAATTACTTCTGCATGGGTGTAGAGGTTAAGTTTACCTTCCTTTTCAAGTTGGTACGCTTTCTCTACAGAATCTTTATGAGCCCTAAAAGCAGCGCTTCTGTGAACTAATCCTACTGGCGTATTATTGTTTTGGGCAAAGTAAATGGCCCAGTCCAATGCTGAGTCGCCTCCCCCCGAGATGAAAAGTTTTTTTCCAAGGAAAGAATTGGGTTCTTTAACCATATAGGCAACTCCCTTGTTTTCGAATCTAGATAAAGCTTCAATCTGAGGCTTTCGGGGTTCAAAGCTACCCAGTCCTCCTGCAATGATAACAACAGGCGCATGGTGTTCTGTTCCTTCACTTGTTTTTACTACAAAACTACTGTCCTTTTGTTTTGAAATAGTTTCTGCACGTTCTCCAAGTGTAAAACCGGGTTTAAAAGGAGCAGCTTGTTCTAGTAGCTTTTCTACTAATTCACCTGCTAAAATAGTTGGATAGCCAGGGATGTCATAAATCGGTTTTTTGGGATAGATTTCAGAAAGCTGACCACCTGCTTGGGGTATAGCATCGATTAGATGACATTTTAATTTCATTAATCCTGCTTCAAAAACAGTAAAGAGTCCTACAGGTCCTGCTCCGATAATGATGATATCCGTCTTAATCATAAAATCTTATAAGTATACAAAGTTCGGGACTATTCTTTTAAATTACTAATCTTACTAACTGAGATAGGGAATCTCATTGATCACAATCCACTGATGTAACTTCCCAAAGCATCTTTAAACTGAAACCCTTCAAGGGTTCTGTATTTGTTCAGCCTTTGATTGGCTTCCAGCCCCCAAAGAACAAATTCCATCATAAAGTGCAGGTCTTCCTTAGCACAATCGGGAAGATGAGTTTTGATTATGTTTTTTAAGTCGGGAAGATTTTCTAGCGTTTCACGATACAAGCGGTCGTCTATAGAGTCCTCTAAAAAGAGTTCATTGTCACTAAAAAACCATCCCAAAAGTGTATCATAAGGACCTTTTTTATCTTGCTTTTTCAGTTTTTTAAGTTCAGGAAAAAATTTAGGAAAAAGAGTTTTACAAGCTTGAGAGATGAGGTGATACGAAATTTGTTCGGCACCTTCCTGTTCTCCTTCATAAACCAATTCCACTTTTCCGTTGATTGAGGGGATGATACCTATAAAGTCGGACATACGAACACAAGTCTTTTTCTCACCGTTAATCAACATTCTTCGTTCAGCCGTACTGATTAGATTTTCAAAGGCAGTAATACTCATTCTTGCGCTCACTCCACTTTTGGAATCGACATACTCGCTTTTCCGTGCCTCAAATCCGATTTGTTCCAACAGTTCTCTCGCCAACTCAGGGATGTGAATTTTTTCTTCTTGTCCTTCTTTAAAGCGCACTTCTTGTTTGGTTATTGCTTTTGCAATTTCAAGGTTATGAGGGTAGTGGGTTAAGATTTGTGAACCGATACGGTCTTTCAAAGGAGTAACGATGCTTCCCCTGTTGGTATAGTCTTCTGGATTTGCAGTAAAAACAATTTGTGTTTCTATGGGAAGGCGTAGCTTAAACCCACGGATTTGGATTTCTTTTTCCTGTAATATGGAGAAAAGCGCTACTTGGATACGAGCTTGTAAGTCAGGCAATTCATTCAACACAAAAATACAGCGGTGTGCTCTAGGGATCATACCGAAGTGTATCGTTCTTTCGTCTGCATAAGACAGTTTTAAATTGGCTGCTTTTATAGGATCCACATCTCCAATTAAATCGGCAACGGTAACATCTGGAGTAGCGAGTTTTTCAAAAAAACGTTCGTGTCTATGCATCCATTCAATGGGAGTTTGGTCTCCTTTTGCTGCGATTAATTCTTTGGCTTCACGACTTATGGGCGCGAGAGGGTCGTCGTTTATTTCCGAACCCTGAACTACTGGAATCCATTCGTCAAGCAATTGGGTCATTTGTCTAGCCAAACGTGTTTTGGCTTGACCTCGTAAACCTAATAAATTGATGTTGTGCCCCGACAAAAGGGCTCGTTCTACATCCGGAATAACAGTGTTTTCATAACCAATTAGTCCTTCAAAAGTAGGTTCACCTTTTTGTAAACGATCTCTTAGGTTTTTTGCCAATTCCTCTTGAATCGATTGGGGTTGATAAGCTGTTTTTTTTAAAGCGCCAAGGGTCGCTATTTTTGGTTTACTCATAGGGTCAGTCTTTCTTTATTCAATGCGTTTTTTTCTGTTTTTTTCATAATCTTCAAAGATCATTTCTCCCAGTCCTTTTAGTCCTGTAAAAAAGGCCTTACCTCTATTGGCTTCAGTAAAGGTGCGTACAAACTGCTTTAAATAAGGGTCTTGAGCAATCATAAAGGTCGTTATAGGGATGTGCAATTTATGGGCTTGACGAGCCATATTGTAACACTTTTCTACTATGGTTTCGTCCAGACCTACACTGTTTTTGTAGTAGGTTCCATCGGGTAGTTTTAAACAGCTGGGTTTACCGTCAGTAATCATAAAGATTTGTTTGTTGCTGTTTTTTTTACGTCTTAAAATATCCAAGGCCAATTCCAATCCTGCTACGGTGTTGGTATGAAAAGGGCCAACTTCTAAATAAGGAACCTCTTTAAGTCCTATCGGCCAAGCATCATTCCCAAAAACGATAATGTCAAGAGTGTCCTTTGGATAGCGGGTCGTTATCATTTCTGCTAAGGCCATGGCTACCTTTTTTGCAGGAGTGATGCGGTCTTCACCATAGAGTATCATACTGTGACTGATATCAATCATTAGAACAGTACTCATTTGGGTTTTAAAAAAACTGTCTTCAACTACCAGGTCGTCATGCTGAAGGGAAAAGTCATTTCCCAGAGATCTTATTTGTGCATTCTTAATACTTTGGGTCATATCAATTTTTTCCAAGCCATCTCCAAATTGGTAGGCTTTAAACTCCCCAGTATGGTCCTCGCCTTGACCCATTTTTTTGGTCTTGTGATTTCCTGAGCCTGATTTTCTCAGTTTTCCAAAAATTTGTTTGAGGGCGTGTTCTCGGAGGAGCTTCTCTGTTTTTGGGGTAAGTGACATGCCTTCTCCTTTTCCATTTCCACCCCTTTCGGGTTGAATATAGGATTTTTGAAGGAGTTCCTCAATAAAGTCATCAATCGTGTAGTTCTCATCCGTCAGTTGGTATTCTTTATCAAGTTCTCTTAGCCAGTCTATAGCTTCGTCAAAATCACCTGAAGTATGAGTTATGAGTTCTTTGAATATTTCAAAGAGGCGCTCAAAAGGAGATTGTTTTTTCTTCGAGTATTTTTTAAATAAAAACCCTGAAAGAAGCGTGTATTTAGACATGAGAAATTCCTTTTTTAGCAAGGTTCCAAAGATAATCGAAAAGGGGTGGAATCAAAAAATCACAATCAAAAATCAGTTCACTGCAAGCGACTTGATGTAATTTTGTATGAGCTCGATTCCTTCTGTATGTTCAATAACCCGTCCAATTTCTGGCATGCGAATGGCAGGATCATTGTTTTTCATCCGATAGATGAGTATTGATTTTTCTGGGTGTCCGGGGACAATATCGTATTCAAAATCTCCAGAACCTTTTCCCGCTGCAACAGGGGGTTTAAAAATCCCCCTTTTTCTATCGTCTTGTTCCAAATAGGTGAGGTAGAGCCCAGAGTTTTTTGCACTACCTTCTACGTTATGACAGTGCGCACAATTGGCATAAAGATACGCCTTAGCGCGTTCTGTTACACTTCCCGTTTGAGGATCGTCCCAAACCGGTAGTTTGGGAAGTTCAGTATGTGAATTAGGCAAATCGATCAAACCTAATTCTTCAAACCGATCCAACTGATTTTGGGAACTTTTGATTGCGGAATATTTTTTGTTCAGCTGTGCTGCTGTAGAACCTATAGGTGTGATTTGGTCGTTTTTGTAATGGCAGTTTTTGCATTCATTTAGATAATGAAAACTGCCCGTTTTCATCTGTAGTGGTTCCTAGTGTTGAGTTTTTATTACCACATTTGCTCCAAAAAGCGGTATCCCATCACTATCAAGAATAGTACCTGAAATTTGATTTTGAGCAATAAGAAAGAATGAAGTAAAAAAGAGCAATAAAGAAGAATATAAATAAGCAGTATTTTTCATAATGAGTAAGTTTAAATCCTATCTAATTTAATCAAAATTTAATATAAAGTTATTTTTATCTATATTTGCACATATTTCTTGGTTAAATAACAGGAGGAGACATTTGGTCCCCTTTTTTTTTATATGAATTTGACAGCGAAAGTTAGGCAATTACTAAAGGAAGCACTGGAGGAGTACCCTGAACTTTTTTTAATTGATTTAAAAGTAGGTTCAGACAATAGTATTCGAGTCGTTTTAGATGGAGACCGAGGAGTTTCCTTACAAGATTGTATTAATATTAGCAGAGCCGTAGAACATCAGTTGGATCGTGAGGAGGAAGACTTTTCTTTAGAAGTCGCTTCAGTAGGTATTGGGACTCCTCTTCAAAATGCTCGTCAATTCATCAAAAATATTGGGAGAAAATTAAAAGTCGAAGTGTTTGGGAATCCTCCTATTCAAGGACTCTTAATTGCTGCCGATGAAAAAGTTTTTACACTAACCTGGAAACAGAGAGAGCCAAAACCCGTAGGAAAAGGAAAAATTACTGTTGAAAAAAAAGAAACCTTATCCTACGAAAACATAACAAATGCAAAAGTGCTTATTTAAAATACAAATAGTAAAACATGGAAAATTTTGCCTTAATAGAGTCTTTTTCGGAATTTAAAGATGAAAAATTTATAGATCGTGTTACCCTGATGGTCATTTTGGAAGACGTATTTAAAAATACATTGAAGCGTAAATTCGGTTCAGATGAAAATTTTGACATCATTATCAATCCAGACAAGGGAGACCTCGAAATTTGGAGGAATCGCATTGTGGTTGAAGACGGTTCTGTAGAAGATCCAAACCAAGAAATTGCTCTTTCTGAAGCAAGAAAGATAGAACCTGACTTTGAGGTAGGAGAGGATGTTTCTGAGGAAGTCAAACTTATTGACCTGGGAAGAAGATCCATTCAATATTTAAGACAAAACCTTGTTGCTAAAATCTTTGAGCACGACAGCACCAATATTTTCAAGCAATTTAAGGATCGTGAGGGTGACCTTTTCACAGCAGAAGTGCATCACATTCGCAATCGAGAAATCATTTTACTCGATGACGATGGAAATGAAATCATCCTGCCTAAAGACAGACAAATACCTAGTGATTTTTTTCGCAAAGGAGACAATGTACGCGGTATTATTGAGAGTGTAGAGCTTAGAGGGAATAAGCCAAGAATAATATTGTCTAGAACCTCTCCTATATTCCTTGAAAAATTATTTGAACAAGAAATCCCAGAGGTATTTGACGGTTTGATAACCATTAAAAAAGCAGTTCGTATTCCTGGAGAAAAAGCAAAAGTTGCGGTTGACACTTATGACGACAGAATAGATCCAGTAGGGGCTTGTGTAGGTATGAAAGGATCCCGAATTCACGGTATTGTTCGAGAATTAGGAAATGAAAATATCGATGTTGTCAACTACACCAACAACCTGCAACTTTTTATTTCGAGAGCGTTGAGCCCAGCTAAAGTGAATTCATTAAAAATAGATGAAGAAACGAAACGTGTAGAGGTGTTTTTAAATCCTGAAGAAGTTTCCAAGGCTATAGGAAAAGGTGGTTCCAACATTCGTTTAGCAGGAAAACTCACCGGATATGAAATTGATGTCTTCAGAGAGGGTGTAGAAGAGGATATTGAGTTGAAAGAGTTCAGTGATGAAATAGAAGAGTGGGTTATTGAAGAATTCAAAAAAGTAGGTTTAGATACTGCAAAAAGTATTTTAGAGCTAGAAAAAACAGATTTGATTAAACGTACCGATTTGGAAGAAGAAACTGTAGAGGAAGTCTTGCGAATCCTTAAAGAAGAATTTGAAGATTAGACTGCAAAAATTAATTAGTATTTTTGCTCATAGAAAATAATATATGGCAGACCAACCCAGCATTCGACTCAACAAAGTACTCAGGGAATTAAACATCTCCTTAGATCGTGCTGTCGAATTTTTAAATCAAAAGGGTGTTGAAATTGACGCTCGTCCAACTACCAAAATCACTTCTGAAGTGTATACAATACTTTTGGACGAATTCGAAACAGACAAGTCCAAAAAAGTGGCCTCCCATGAGGTGGGTGAGGAAAAAAGAAAGGAAAAAGAATCCCTTCGTATTATCCAAGAGAAAAAAGAGCAAGAACGTCTAGATCAAATTGCTAAGCGTGAGGAAATCAAGACCAATCGCATAGCCATCGAAAAACCCAAAGCTTTGGGTAAAATTGATTTAGAAGCACTTGGAAAACCAGCTGCAAAAGCAAAAGAAGCCACTGAATCAGCCTCTATTGAAAAGGAGGAAGTTAAGCAAGAAGCTCCAGTTGTAGAAAGAACCCAGCAAACAAAGGAAGAACCTACAGTTTCTGCTGCTGAGGAAGAATCTCAAGCAGATAATGAAACACTCAAAACCCAATATCAAAAATTGTCTGGGCCTAAGAAAACAGGTCAAACAATTAATTTAGATGAGGTTAATAAAAAAGAAAAAACAGTAGAGGATGCAAGAAAGCGAAAGCGAAAACGTATCAGTAAAGATGTTCGTCCCTCTGCTGCCCAAACTCCAAATAAGAAAAAAGGAAATCGCCCCGCTGTTCCACAGAAAGAAGAGCCTTCCGAAGAAGAAGTACAAAAACAAATTCGCGAAACTCTGGAAAAGCTTCAGGGAAAATCGTCAAAATCTAAAGGAGCCAAATACCGAAGAGACAAACGATCCCAACATCGCCAAAAATCAGAAGAAGAATTGGCCCAAATGGAAGCCGAAAGTAAAGTTCTAAAAGTAACTGAATTCATTACAGTGGGTGAAGTGGCGACTATGATGAATGTAACCTCTACTGAAATTATCTCTACTTGCATGACTTTGGGTATTATGGTAACAATGAATCAAAGGCTTGACGCAGAGACCTTAAGCATCGTTGCGGAAGAATTTGGATTTGAGGTCAGTTTTGAAAAGACAGAACTAGAGGAAAACATCGAAGAAGAGGTAGATCGCGAGGAAGATTTATCTCCAAGAGCTCCCATCGTAACCGTTATGGGTCATGTTGATCATGGAAAAACATCTCTTCTGGACTACATCCGAAAAGAAAATGTGATTGCAGGAGAATCGGGAGGGATAACACAACACATAGGTGCTTACGGAGTAACTTTAGAAAATGGTGAAAAAATCACTTTTTTAGATACACCGGGTCACGAGGCTTTTACCGCTATGCGTGCTCGAGGGGCACAAGTGACCGATTTGGCAATAATTGTTGTCGCAGCAGATGACGATATTATGCCTCAAACAAAAGAGGCAATAAGTCACGCGCAAGCGGCAGGTGTACCCATAGTCTTTGCGATTAATAAAATTGATAAGCCTACAGCCAACCCTGAAAAAATAAAGGAAGCTCTTGCTGGAATGAATTTGATGGTAGAAGATTGGGGAGGTAAAGTTCAATCTCAAGACATCTCAGCACTCCAAGGGACAGGAGTAAAAGGACTCTTAGAAAAAGTACTGTTAGAAGCTGAACTTTTAGAATTGAAGGCGAACCCCAATAGAAATGCCAAGGGAACTGTAGTTGAAGCATTCCTTGATAAAGGGAGAGGATATGTATCTACCATTTTAGTTCAAAATGGAACCCTAAAAATGGGTGATTATATTCTTGCAGGAAAACAAAGCGGAAAAGTAAAAGCCATTTTTAATGAGCGTGGTATGAGTTTAAATGAAGCTCCACCCGCTACTCCAGTCTCTATACTAGGTTTAGATGGTGCACCCCAGGCAGGGGATTCTTTCGTTGTTTTGGAAGACGAAAGGGAAGCCAAACAAATTGCAGCAAAACGGACACAATTAGTTCGAGAACAAAGTGTCCGTACCCAACGTCACATCACCCTAGATGAAATCGGAAGACGTATTGCTCTAGGAGAATTTAAGGAACTAAATATCATTCTAAAAGGGGATGTAGATGGTTCTGTAGAAGCCCTAACCGATTCACTTCAAAAACTTTCAACAGGTGAAATCGAAGTGAATATCATTCACAAAGGGGTAGGAGCAATTACAGAATCTGATGTATTGCTGGCCTCTGCCTCTGATGCAATCGTCATAGGATTTAATGTGCGACCTATGGGGAATGCTCGTGCTGTTGCGGAAAAAGAGGAAATCGATATCCGTTCCTACTCGATCATTTACGATGCGATAAACGATGTTAAAGATGCTATGGAAGGCATGCTTTCTCCGGAGATGAAAGAAGAAGTAACAGGTACGGTAGAAATACGGGAAACTTTTAAAATATCTAAAGTTGGAACCATTGCAGGATGTATGGTGACCTCAGGTAAAATTTTCAGAAACTCAGGAATTCGAATCATCCGAGAAGGGGTAGTGGTTTACACAGGAGATCTCGCTTCACTCAAACGATTCAAAGACGATGTTAAAGAAGTAGCTAAAGGCTATGACTGTGGTTTACAAATAAAAAACTACAATGACATTAAAATTGGAGATGTTCTTGAATGTTTCCAGGAAGTTGCGGTAAAAAAATCACTCTAATTCTTTTCTGTAAAGCAAAAAGGCTGAAGGGAAAGTACCTTTGAGTGTGTCTAATGTTTTTAAACCTTGAATTTTATCCTTAAAAACCCCCGCTTGTACTTTGTAATTTGGAGTTTCAAAACTCAATTCTACAGGTATGTGAGGAAAAATCTCTTTTGATCGTTCTTGAAATTCAGTAGCAACTTTTAGATTGCCATAGTACAATTGAAGAGTGAAATAGTTGTTTTCGAACTGTTCTCTATCAAACTCAATTTTCTTTTTTAGTAAACTATCAATCTTGGGATCTTGTTTAATGTCTACTTTAGATTGTTGTGAAAAAACAAAAAAGTTTGTCATCAAGAAAGTTAGTAAAATCAAGTGATTTGAAAGCCTATTTTTCATAAAACAAAAAAACAAAAAAATCTCATCAATTGGAGCAGATTTAACAAATCTAGCCTCTTATTTAGAATAATTATAAATTATAAAATTCTTAATTTTTAAGTTTAAATAAAAGTGTTCTATACTGTATTTTTGCGGTGGATTTTAGAAAAAGATTTTGGTGAACAAACTACACTCGATATACAGGATTGCATACAGCAGCTGCTTGAAATCCTTTCTTTTACCCCTATTTATTTTAGTAAGCACTTTTACTTTTCAAGGCGCTTTAGCTCAAGAGGATGCTGCGATTCAAGCGGGAAAAAAACTATTTAACGCCAACTGTGCAGCTTGTCACAAATTAAATAAACGAGCGGTTGGACCTGCATTAAAAGGCGTTTCTTCTAAATATGATAAAGAGTGGTTGTACAGTTGGATTAAAAACAGTACTGCCATGGTGAAATCTGGAGACACTCAAGCCGTAGCAATTTACGAAGAGTACAACGGTTCTGTCATGACTTCTTTTCCTCAACTTTCAACAGAGGATATTGACAACATTATAGCGTATACAGATTATACGCCACCAGCGACAACAGCAGCTGCAACTGCTGCAGGTGCTCCTGTTCAGGCAGCAGCATCTTCGGTAAGCAATAGCTTGATATTAATTGCTTTAGCATTAGTCTTTGGAATTTTGGTCGTCATGTTGTTTTTGGTTCAACGCACCTTGTTGCGCATTGCCACAATAAGTGGGGTAAATATCCAACCTGAACCAAAACCAAAAAGAACCCCTATATGGGTTGCCTTTGTGCAAAATCAGTTTTTAGTACTTGTAAGTGTGGTGCTCTTACTTTTGAGTAGCGCTTACTTTGTTTATGGTTATTTTATGCAAGTAGGTGTAGATCAAGGCTACATGCCTGTACAGCCCATTCACTATTCCCACAAAATACATGCAGGGGCAAATCAAATTGAGTGTAAGTATTGCCACTCCTCTGCCCGAGTTTCAAAACATTCAGGGATCCCTTCATTAAACGTTTGTATGAATTGTCATAGAAACATTGCTGAATATAATGGTGAAGAAGATTTAGAAAAGGGTTACACCAAAGATTTCTATACCAAAGAAATCAAAAAACTATACGCAGCTGTAGGTTGGGATGAAGAAAACCAAGCCTATACAGGAGAAACTCAACCAGTGAAATGGGTTCGTATACACAATTTGCCAGACTTTGTTTATTTCAATCACGCACAGCACGTGGAAGTGGGAGAGATTGCATGTCAGAAATGTCACGGTCCTGTTGAAGAGATGGAGATTATGTATCAGTATTCTCCTTTAACAATGGGATGGTGTATCAATTGTCACAGAGAGACTAACGTAAAAGTAGAGAGCAATGAGTACTATGCAAAGATTCATGAGGCACTCTCCAAAAAATATGGTGTAGAAAAATTAACAGTTGCTCAAATGGGCGGCTTAGAATGTGGAAAATGTCACTATTAAAAGGTGATCAAGAGGAGTAATATGGCATCAAATAAAACCTATTGGAAATCTATCGATCAACTTGACTCATCAAATCAAGAGTTAAAAAAGTTGGAACAGAATGAATTTGTTTCCAAACTTCCAGAAGATTTTTTAAGTGATGAAAGAACACTTGAAGAGAGTAGCACATCCAGAAGAGATTTTTTAAAATACGTTGGCTTTAGCACAGCAGCAGCCACTTTAGCAGCTTGCGAAGGACCAGTTATAAAATCGGTACCCTATGTGGTTCAGCCAGAACAATTGCGCCCTGGGGTCGCTAATTATTATGCAACAGCAATTGCTGATGGTTTTGATTTTGCTAGTGTCTTAATTAAAACGAGAGAAGGACGTCCCATCAAGGTAGAAAGCAATACAGATGCACCTACCCTAGGAATTGCCAACGCCAGAGTGCACGCTTCTGTTCTATCACTTTATGATACACTTCGTTTACAAGGTCCGCTTGCAAATGGAAAAGACATTTCCTGGGAAGACTTTTATCTCCAAACAGGTGCCCTATTGAAAGCACTTTCAGCAACCAACAAAACTGTTGTGCTGATGACACCTACTTTGGCCAGTCCCACAACAACAAAAATAATCGCAGATTTTATCGCTGCTTTTCCGAATGTAAAACAGGTAGTATATGACGCGGTTTCTTCTGATGCAGCTCTCAATGCCTTCGAAAAACACTATGGTGTCCGTGCATTAGCAGACTATGATTTTTCACAAGCCAATACCCTAGTGAGTGTGGCTGCCGATTTTCTTGGAGATTGGCAAGGAGGAGGTTATGCTAAAGGCTATGCGAAAGCAAAAACTCCTTCCAAACATCACGGAAAAGCCACTATGTCCTGGCACATGCAGGTGGAGTCCAACCTCTCCCTTAGTGGTGCCAATGCAGACCTTCGTTTGCCATGTACACCAGCAGATCAAAAAAACATATTGGCTTACCTCTATGACAGTCTAAGTGGTGCTTCTACTGCAAGTTTGTCTGCGGAGTTAAAATCTGCTGCTGATAAAGCAGTAAAGCGTCTTAAAAGCGCAGGACCAGATGCGGTTGTGGTTTCTGGTTTAGATGACGAAACTGCCCAATGCACTGTGCTGGCCATAAATACACTGTTGAAAAGTAAAGCATATCAGCCAAACCAGCCCAAGTTGATCCGTCAGGGAAATACAAAAGAGGTTGACGCTGCGATTGATGGTGTTATCAATGGAACTGTAAAGGGATTAATAACAGTTGGGGTAAATCCTGTTTTTACAACTTCCAAGGGAGAAGCTTTAGGAGAGGCAATTAAAAATTTAGAATTTTCTCTTTCATTTGCAACAAAACTAAATGAGACTGCTGCAGTTTCAACTTTTGTAGCAGCGACACCACACTATTTGGAGTCTTGGGGAGATTACGAGTTCAAATCAGGACATTTTGCATTGGCCCAACCCACCATTCGTCCCCTATTTGATACCCAACAATTCCAAGAGGTTTTATTGCGCCTTTCGGGAACTTCAATGAAGTATGTTGATGTAATAAAAGCACATTGGAATGCATCTATTTTATCAAACCATTCCTGGAGTAAAGCACTGCACGACGGATATTATTCTACAAACAATACAATTGCATTAAATTCTCCAGCGTTTGAAAATCTTGACCTCACACCTTTAAGGAAGGCAAAAGCTCCTGAAATGAGTTTAGTCCTTTATACCAAAACCGGTATGGGAGATGGTCAACAAGCTAATAATCCTTGGTTACAAGAATTTCCTGACCCCATTACTCGAGTAAGCTGGGACAATTATTTGACTATAGCAGTTGCAGATGCTAATAAATTAGGTCTTAAAAACACCAATACTTCAAACGGTGCACTAAACGGCAGTTATGCAAATGTGACTGTTGACGGAGTAAGCCTAAAAGTGCCTGTAATTGTTCAGCCAGGTCAAGCAAAAGGTACTGTAGGGCTTTCTTTCGGTTATGGAAAGCGTTTGGGTCTTAAAGAAGAAATGCAAACGGGAGTAAATGCCTATGCGTTATACAAAGATTTTAATAGCGTACAAACTGTAGAAATCTCTTTAGCTGATGGTGAACACGAGTTTGCCTGTGTCCAATTACACAATACCCTAATGGGAAGAGGAGACATTGTTAAAGAGACTACATTAGAAGTATTTAATACTAAGGATAAATCGTATTGGAATCCGATGCCTCAGGTATCGAAGAATCACATCGAATTTGATGTTACTTCACCCGAGGTGGATTTATGGCAGGAATTTGACCGTTCGATAGGACATCACTTTAACCTTTCCATTGATTTAAATTCGTGTACAGGCTGTGGTGCGTGTGTTATTGCTTGCCATGCAGAAAACAATGTTCCCGTAGTTGGAAAAAGAGAGGTGCGTAAGTCACGTGATATGCACTGGCTGCGAATAGACCGCTATTACTCTTCTGCAACGACTTTTGAAGGTGATAACGAAACCAAAGAAGCCATTTCTGGTATTGGAGATTCTCTGAGCACATTTGGTGAAATGGAACAAGCTGCTGAAAACCCACAATTGGCTTTCCAGCCGGTTATGTGTCAGCATTGTAATCATGCACCCTGTGAAACTGTTTGTCCCGTTGCGGCTACTTCCCACGGTAGACAAGGGCAAAATCATATGGCATACAACCGTTGTGTCGGTACGCGTTATTGTGCAAACAACTGCCCGTACAAAGTACGTCGTTTCAATTGGTTCTTATACAACAAAAATGACGAGTTTGATTACCACATGAATAATGACCTCGGTCGTATGGTGCTCAACCCTGATGTAGTTGTACGTTCTCGAGGTGTCATGGAAAAGTGTTCTATGTGTATACAGATGACACAAAAAACAATCCTAGACGCAAAACTCAAAGGAGAAGAAATCACGGATGGTCAATTTCAAACGGCTTGTTCAAATGCCTGTACTACAGGTGCAATGGTTTTTGGAGACCTCAATGATAAAGACAGCAAAGTGGCAGCATTGCACCAAGATGAGCGTATGTATCATTTGTTAGAGCACGTGGGTACAAAACCCAATGTAATGTATCAAGTAAAAGTTAGAAATACCGACGAGGTATAATTTTAGAAATAAAGAATATGGCATCGCATTACGAAGCACCCATTAGAAAACCACTCGTCACAGGAGATAAATCCTATCACGACGTAACTGTGGATGTTGCCGCTCCAGTAGAAGGAGTAGCAAACAAGCAGTGGTGGATTGTTTTTGGAATTGCATTAACTGCTTTCTTATGGGGAGTGGGTTGCATTATCTATACCATTTCGACAGGAATTGGTACGTGGGGTCTCAATAAGACTGTAGGTTGGGCTTGGGACATTACCAATTTTGTATGGTGGGTAGGAATTGGTCACGCAGGGACGTTGATTTCTGCGGTACTTCTTTTGTTCCGTCAAAAATGGCGTATGGCCATCAACCGCTCTGCAGAGGCGATGACCATATTTTCGGTAATTCAAGCCGGTTTATTTCCGATCATCCACATGGGGCGACCTTGGTTAGCGTACTGGGTACTTCCGATACCAAACGGTTTCGGCTCCCTATGGGTCAATTTCAATTCTCCTTTGCTCTGGGATGTATTTGCAATTTCTACTTATTTATCGGTATCCTTGGTCTTCTGGTGGACAGGTCTTTTGCCGGATTTCGCTATGATTCGCGATCGCGCAGTACTACCCTTTCAAAAGAAAATATACAGTTTGTTGAGCTTCGGTTGGACGGGAAGAGCCAAAGACTGGCAGCGTTTTGAAGAAGTTTCTCTCGTTCTTGCCGGTTTGGCAACACCACTGGTACTTTCTGTACATACCATCGTATCTTTTGACTTTGCAACCTCTGTTATTCCGGGATGGCATACCACCATTTTCCCACCTTACTTTGTGGCAGGAGCGATCTTCTCTGGTTTTGCAATGGTAAACACCCTCCTGATTATAATGCGAAAAGTCTCACATTTAGAAGACTACATCACGATCCAACACATAGAGTTGATGAATATTGTGATTATGATTACAGGGTCTATAGTAGGTGTTGCTTACATTACAGAACTTTTCATAGCTTGGTATTCAGGAGTAGAATACGAACAATACGCTTTCTTGAATCGGGCTACGGGACCTTACTGGTGGGCCTACTGGTCAATGATGACTTGTAACGTATTCTCGCCACAGTTTATGTGGTTCAAAAAACTGAGAACTTCCATTATGTTTTCCTTTATTATTTCAATAGTGGTTAACATAGGAATGTGGTTTGAGCGTTTTGTAATTATCGTTACATCTTTGCATAGAGACTATATCCCATCTTCTTGGACAATGTTCTCTCCTACTTTTGTCGATATAGGTATTTTTATAGGAACGATAGGATTCTTTTTTGTATTGTTCCTTCTGTATGCTAGAACCTTCCCTGTTATTGCTCAGGCAGAGGTTAAAACGATTTTAAAATCTTCTGGAGAGAAGTATAAAAAATTAAGAGACAGTAAGTAATGAGTAGCAACAAAGTAATACACGCCCTTTACGACGATGACGATACGCTCTTGAGCGCAGTCAAAACAATTCGTTCAGAGAAGCATCACATTGAGGAAGTCTATACTCCTTTTCCCGTTCATGGACTAGACAAGGCTTTAGGACTGGAAGATACACGCATAGCAATTATGGCTTTTATCTACGGGTGCATCGGTCTTACTGTAGCTGTAGTAATGATGAATTTCATCATGATTCAAGACTGGCCACAAAACATCGGAGGAAAACCCAGTTTTTCTTACCTAGAAAACATGCCAGCTTTTGTACCCGTCATGTTTGAAATGACCGTATTTTTTGCTGCTCACTTGATGGTAATAACTTTCTATATGAGAAGTAAGTTATGGCCCTTTAAAAAAGCAGAAAATCCCAATCCTCTCACTACAGATGATAAATTTTTAGTAGAAATCGAACTCCACGGTAACGAAAAAGCATTGACCAGTCTTTTAAAAAAATCGGGAGCAATTGATGTATCCATTATAGAAAAGCAAGAATAGATGAGATATAAAATTCTTTTGATAGGTATTGTTATTGCTCTTGGCTTTCAGTCTTGTGCAGATCCTTCGCGACCCAACTATCAATATTTTCCCAATATGTATGAACCTGTAGGGTATGAAACCTATGCAGATTCTGATGCTTTTGCTAATGGGATTGAAGCACAAGTACCTGTAGAAGGAACCGTTGCTCGCGGCTGGGAACCTTACGATTATCCCAACACAAACGAAGGTTATGAAGAAGCAAAAGCGAATCTAATCTCTCCTTTAGAAAGCACAGAGGAAAACCTTGTAGTCGGTAAAGAGCTCTACGGTGTCTACTGTGCCGTATGTCATGGATCTAAAGGCGACGGTCAAGGCATCCTGATGACACGAGAGAAGTTTTTAGGCGTACCCAGTTATGCCGATAGAGACATTACTCCGGGTAGTATATATCACGTATTGATGTATGGTAAAAATGCAATGGGGTCACATGCAGGCCAGGTGAACGAAGAGGAACGTTGGCAAATAGCACAGCATGTAATGGAATTAAGAAGTAAGCTTGTTAACTAACGTATGGAAAATCAAATAATGTACACGTTTCCAAATAAACTCAGAAATTTAGCAATTGCCTTTATGGTTCTTGGTTTTGCTGGTCTCGTTTATGGATTTATAGCGGCACCCAGTACCATTGAAGAATCTAAAGCGATTGTTGCTGCAAGTCATGATGACGGTCATGGAGGTGGACACGATGCTGTCCAAGCGAATCATTCAACTGCTCCTCACGAAAGTGATGAGCAACACGCTGAAGATTCTCATTCAGCAGAGAGCTCTCATGCCGCAGTCGAAGCTGCCCATGTTGAAGATCACGACGCTTTACATGACGAACATGTTTTTCATCAGCTGAGTAACAAACCTTGGGCTGCACTTTATGTGGCAGCGTTTTTTTTCTTTATGATTTCTTTGGGAGTATTGGCATTCTATGCGATCCAGCGTGCCGCACAAGCAGGATGGTCCCCCGTCCTTTTTAGAGTAATGGAAGGAATTACAGCCTATTTGCTCCCAGGCGGTATTATTGTTATTGTGATCCTTGCCCTTTCCGGTTTTCACATGAACCACTTATTCATTTGGATGGATCCAGAGGTGGTAGCACATGATAAATTGATTGCGGGTAAAACAGGATTTTTAAACGTTCCGTTTTTTCTTACGCGTGCAGTCATCTTTTTATCAGGTTGGGCGTTGTATCGTTATTTTTCCAGAAAATTTTCTTTGGCGCAGGACACTGCTACAGACCTTTCCAATCACAAAAAGAACTTTAGAATCTCAGCGGCCTTTTTGGTTTTCTATATCGTAACAGAATCCATCATGGCGTGGGATTGGATCATGTCTATAGATCCGCATTGGTTCAGTACCTTGTTCGGTTGGTATGTCTTTGCAAGTATGTTTGTTTCAGGGATTACTACCATTGCCTTGGTCACTATTTATTTAAAATCTAAAGGATATCTAGAATTTGTAAACGACTCCCACATCCACGACTTGGGTAAATTCATGTTTGGTATTAGTGTATTTTGGACCTATTTGTGGTTTTCCCAGTTTATGTTGATTTGGTATTCCAACATTCCAGAGGAGGTAACGTATTTTATCACTAGAATTGAAGACTACAACTTGCCTTTCTTTGGCATGTTGGTGATGAACTTCATTTTTCCATTATTGATTTTAATGAATAGCGATTACAAGCGAGTGAATTATTTCATTGTTATGGCAGGGATTGTCATTCTTTTAGGACATTACATGGATGTGTTTAATATGATCATGCCCTCTGCAGTGGGTGACCAATGGTTCATTGGAGCTCCAGAAATAGGAGGGTTCTTCTTTTTCTTGGGTCTTTTCCTATTGGTTGTTTTTAAAGAACTGACTAAAGCACCTTTATTAGCCAAAGGAGATCCTTATATGGGTGAGAGTGAACGTTTTCATTATTAGTAAACTTAATTGACGAGATAAATGAATGTAGTTTTGATATTTACTGTTCTAATCCTAATTGCAATTGCAATTTGGCAGGTAACTAAAATTTTTGAACTTTCTCAAGCAAAGAAAGCAGCTACTCAAATTGCAGGAGACGAGGACAACAGTTTGAACGGTAAGCTAATGTTGGCTTTCCTCTTCTTCATCTATGGAATTACCATTTTCTCCTTTTGGAAATACGGAGATGTTTTGTTGCCCACAGCCGCATCAGAGCATGGATCAGAATACGATACCCTTATGTGGATCTCATTTGCGATCATCTTTTTTGTTCAAACCATAACGCAAGCTCTTCTTCATTATTTCTCGTACAAATACAGAGGTGAAAAAGGAAAGAAAGCCCTTTTTTATGCAGATAATGATAAGCTTGAAGCCATTTGGACCATCATACCCGTAATTACTTTAGCAGGACTTATTCTCTATGGTCTTTACACTTGGACCGATATCATGACGGTGGAAGAAAATGACGAAGCTCTCATTGTAGAACTCTATGCTCAGCAGTTTAACTGGAAAGCACGATATGCAGGAGAAGATGGTGTTCTTGGTGACGCGAATGTTCGTTTTTTACAAGATTTCGATGGAAAAAATTTAGTGGGAATCGATGCTACTGATCCCAACGGTTTTGATGATGTAGTGGTACAAGAGCTACATTTACCCGTAGGGAGAGAAGTTATTTTTAAAATGCGTTCTCAAGACGTGCTACATTCCGCTTACATGCCTCATTTTCGAGCACAAATGAATTGTGTACCCGGGATGATCACTGAGTTTGCCTTTACACCCAACAAGACCACTGAAATGATGCGTCAAGACCCAGATGTAGTGGCTAAAGTCGTAAAGATCAATAAACTACGTGCAGAAAAAAGTAAAGAACTAGAAGCAAAGGGAGATACAGCTTTAGATCCCTATGAATTTGATTTTCTATTACTTTGTAATAAAATTTGTGGTGCTTCACATTACAACATGCAAATGAAAATAATTGTAGAAACACCTGAAGAATTCGCCAAATGGATGGCCAATCAACAAACCTTTGCAGAAGTCATTCAATAATATTAATAAAACAGAAACGATATGTCAACAGCAGCAGCACACATAGAAGAGGATCACGGACATCATCACAAGGAAACTTTCGTAACCAAATACATCTTCAGTCAAGATCACAAAATGATCTCCAAGCAGTATTTGATTACAGGTTTGTTTATGGGAATTATAGGGATAGCGATGTCACTTTTATTCCGATTACAATTGGCCTGGCCGGAGCAACCTTTTGGTGTTTTTGAAGTACTTCTAGGCAAGTGGGCTCCAGACGGTGTTATGGATCCCAATGTATATCTAGCTTTGGTAACCATACACGGTACGATTATGGTCTTTTTTGTATTGACAGCTGGACTTAGTGGAACCTTTAGTAACCTTCTAATTCCATTACAAATTGGGGCACGCGATATGGCCTCTGGACTGTTGAATATGATCTCTTTTTGGTTGTTTTTCCTCTCCAGTGTCATCATGGTAATTTCACTTTTTGTAGAGGCAGGTCCTGCAGCTGCAGGATGGACCATCTATCCTCCACTTTCTGCTTTACCACAAGCACAACCCGGTTCGGGTATGGGGATGACGCTTTGGTTGGTATCTATGGCCATCTTTATTGCTTCTTCTTTACTCGGTTCACTAAACTATATCGTTACGGTTATTAATCTTCGTACGAAAGGGATGAGTATGACGCGTTTGCCTTTGACCATTTGGGCGTTTTTTGTAACAGCGATCATTGGTGTTGTATCCTTCCCAGTATTGTTGTCAGCAGCACTACTTTTGATCATGGACCGCAGTTTTGGAACGTCTTTCTTTCTTTCCGATATTTTTATTCAAGGGGAGGTGCTCCATTACCAAGGAGGATCACCTGTTTTGTATGAGCACTTATTTTGGTTCCTAGGTCACCCTGAGGTATATATTGTATTGCTACCTGCTCTAGGGATTACATCAGAAATCATTGCCACTAATGCTCGTAAGCCTATTTTTGGATATCGCGCGATGGTTGCCTCTATTTTAGCGATTGCCTTTTTATCGACTATCGTTTGGGGCCATCACATGTTTATTTCTGGGATGAATCCATTTTTAGGTTCTGTATTTACTTTTACCACTTTATTGATAGCCATTCCTTCCGCAGTAAAAGCATTCAATTACATCACTACACTCTGGAAAGGAAACCTGCAGTTAAACCCAGCTATGCTGTTTTCTATCGGTTTGGTTTCAACCTTTATTACAGGGGGACTGACTGGGATCATTTTAGGAGACAGTACCTTGGATATCAATGTACACGACACCTATTTTGTAGTGGCTCACTTCCACTTGGTAATGGGAATTTCAGCACTTTACGGGCTTTTTGCGGGTGTATATCACTGGTTCCCTAAAATGTTTGGTCGTATGATGAACAAAAACTTGGGTTATGTACATTTTTGGGTAACAGCTGTCTGTGCCTACGGGGTCTTTTTCCCAATGCATTTTATTGGAATGGCCGGGCTACCAAGACGTTATTATACGAATACTGCTTTCCCTTATTTTGATGACCTGGCCGATATTAACGTATTGATTACTGTTTTTGCATTGGTTGCTGGGGCAGCTCAGATCGTTTTCCTTTATAATTTTATTCACAGTATGTTCTACGGGAAAGAAACAGTACAAAATCCATGGCGTTCCAATACCTTGGAATGGACGGCTCCCATTGAGCATTTCCACGGAAACTGGGAGGGAGAGATTCCTCACGTACACCGTTGGGCTTATGATTATTCTAAACCGGGACATAAGGAAGATTTTGTACCGCAACATATTCCACTAAAAAAGGGAGAAGAAGAGTTGCAACATTAATTCTTTAAAAAAATTATAATGAAAACACGCTGATAGCTTCAAGCGGGTTTTTTTATAACTAGAAAAGGAGTTGATGCGTAGGTGAAATTCCTATATTTGGAAGGATGAACGAACATTTAGATCCCACAGACCAACATTTTTCAAAAGAGGAAAACGATATTGATCGTGCTTTGCGACCGTTGAGTTTTGACGATTTTGCAGGTCAAGATATGCTTTTAGAAAACCTACAAGTGTTTGTTTCTGCCGCAAAGCAACGGGATGAAGCTTTGGATCACACGCTTTTTCACGGTCCTCCAGGATTAGGAAAAACGACCCTAGCTCATATCCTTGCCAACGAGTTAAACGTAGGTATCAAGCTTACTTCTGGTCCGGTTTTGGATAAACCTGGAGATTTGGCAGGTTTACTAACCAATTTACAACCCAGAGACATCCTTTTTATTGATGAAATCCATCGTTTAAGTCCCATAGTAGAAGAGTATTTGTATTCCGCTATGGAAGATTACAAAATAGACATCTTAATTGAATCTGGTCCCAATGCACGAACCGTTCAAATCAATCTGGAGCCTTTTACGTTGGTAGGAGCTACGACACGCTCTGGGTTGTTAACTGCTCCCATGCGTGCCCGTTTTGGAATCAGCAATCGATTGGAATACTATTCCACAGAGCTTTTGGCTACAATCGTAGAACGCAGTGCAGCAATTTTAAACATTCCCATAGATCACGAAGCCGCGATAGAGATTGCAGGCAGGAGTAGAGGTACCCCTAGGATATCCAATGGATTGCTTCGACGAGTGCGAGATTTTGCTCAAATAAAAGGCAATGGAACCATTACTATGGACATCACCCAATACGGGCTGAAAGCCCTTCAGGTGGATGCTCATGGACTGGACGAAATGGACAATAAAATCTTAACTACTTTAATCGATAAGTTTAAAGGAGGTCCTGTAGGTATTACTACCTTGGCAACAGCAGTTTCTGAAAATGCAGAAACAATAGAGGAGGTGTATGAGCCTTTTTTGATACAGCAGGGATTTATAGTACGTACACCCAGAGGACGTGAAGTAACGGCTAGAGCCTATAAACACCTAGGTAGAATACAAAACAATCAAGAAGGTCTTTTTAATTCTTTTTCTTAAGTGACTATCCCTTCAAAACATGCGAAATTAATCAAAGAACAAGCACTGGCTTTAGGATTTCTTTCTTGTGGGATATCAAAAGCTGGATTTTTAGAAGAAGAGGCCCCCAGACTGGAGCAATGGTTGCGGCAAAACCATCACGGACAAATGGCCTATATGGAACAGCATTTCGACAAACGCCTGAATCCTACAAAACTGGTGCCTGGTGCCAAAAGCGTTGTCTCCTTGTTGTTAAATTACCATACCGATCAGACACAAGCTGACCCGAGTGCTCCCAAAATTTCTTCCTATGCCTACGGTACGGACTATCATTTTGTGATCAAGGAAAAGCTAAAAAAATTAATGGAATACATCCATCGAGATATTGGTGAAGTTGCAGGTCGTGTATTTGTCGATTCTGCACCTGTTATGGATAAAGCTTGGGCGGCCAAAAGTGGCTTGGGTTGGATAGGCAAAAACACCAATTTAATCTCTAAAAAAGTAGGTTCTTTCTTTTTTATCGCAGAGTTGATTCTTGATTTAGAATTGGCATATGACACACCTACTACAGACCACTGCGGTAGCTGTACCGCCTGTATCGATGCTTGCCCTACAGAAGCGCTCATTCAGCCTTACCAAATCGATGGTAGTAAATGCATTTCATACCTCACAATCGAATTGAAGGAGGCCATGCCAGAAGATTTTAAAGGAAAAATGGACAACTGGGCCTTTGGTTGTGACGTTTGTCAAACGGTTTGTCCCTGGAACCGTTTTGCCACTCCCCATAAAGAGCCTCAATTTGATCCGCATCCCGATTTGCTCCAGATGTCAAAAGGAGACTGGGAAGAAATGACAGAAGAGGTCTTTACAACCGTTTTTAAAAATAGCGCTGTTCAGCGTACTAAGTTTGAGGGTCTAAAAAGAAACATCAACTTCCTTTCTTCATAGAAGAAGATCGAATCATTAGTTGAGTGGGAAACCTTTATTTCGCCATAATTGGGAGGCTTTTCGGAAACTATAGCCAAACTTTTCATGGGTGGTTCAAAGTACTTGAGAGAACAGCTTTTTTAAATAAAGAAATTCAATATCCAATAGTTGAAGAGTTTAAAGACAGCCCCTTCAGTGGTACGCCTGATACAGAGTGGGAATCGATACTTTATTTTTCTGTAATTTAATTTAACCCGATAACCTCAGCTGAATATCGTATTTTTGTTACTGAAATAAAATAAATTGAATCAAACTAAAACTCTAAATCATGCAACCCTTAAATCGAGTTGTTTTTTTGGTAAGTTTTTTCTTCACTTTAGGATGCAGTGAATCCAATACTAAAAACTACCAAGAGCACATAAACAATCCGGAACTGTTTCAACAAGCCATGCAGAACCTCACAGATATTATTGTTTATGATATCTTCTCACCGCCGGTGGCTTCTCGAGTATATTTGTATCCTACTATAGCAGCCTATGAAATTATTGCAGAGGCTCTTCCCAATGAATACCAATCACTAGCAGGACAGGTCAAAGAACTTCAATCCATACCTGCAGCAGAAGATCCGAATGTGGAGCACCGATTAGCAGCCTTGTTTGCTTTTAATACGGTTGGAAAGGCAATGATTTTTTCTGAAAACAAAATGGAATCCTTTGAGGAGTATCTTCAAGATAAACTCAAAGAAATTGGGGTGCCCAATGCTGTGATTCGAGCATCGAAAGATTATGCAAACAAAGTATCAACAGCTATTTTAGAATGGGCCTCAAAAGACAACTACAACCAGACTAGAACTTTTCCAAAATATACCGTAAAAGAAGAAGATCAATATTGGAAACCTACACCTCCAGATTATATGGACGGTATTGAACCCCATTGGAAAGAAATCAGGACAATGGTTTTGGATTCTTCAAACCAATTTCCACCAAAAGACCCATTAACATTTAACTTAAAGAAAGGGACTCCCTTTCAAAAACAATTAATGCAAGTTTATGAAGTAACTAAAAATCTTACAGAGGAGCAGGTCGAAATAGCTAAATTTTGGGATTGTAACCCTTATGTGACTCATCACAAAGGACATTCTATGTTTGCAACAAAAAAAATCACACCTGGGGGACACTGGATAGGAATCACATCCATAGCTACAAGACAATCCAATAGTTCATTTGAAGAAACCATCAACGCTTTTACTTACGTAACTATTGCTTTATTCGATGCTTTTATTAGTTGTTGGGATGAAAAGTGGGAAACTTTAGTAGTACGTCCAGAAACGCTGATCAATCAATATTATGATGAAGAATGGTTGCCCTTACTGCAAACCCCACCATTTCCTGAATACACAAGTGGTCATTCGGTAATATCTAGGGCTGCAGCTGTAGCCCTTTCAGATTTATATGGAGATGATTTTGCTTTTACAGACACGACAGAGGAAGCCTATGGTTTACCCAAACGCAACTTCAAGTCGTTTATCGATGCATCTGAGGAAGCAGCCATTTCTCGACTGTATGGCGGAATCCACTATATGATGGCAATAGAGGAAGGCGTTGAGCAGGGACAAAAGGTAGGAGAATATATCGTTCAGAAAATTCAAACCAAAAAAGCCAGAGTAAAATAAACACAAAGACTATGCAAAAAAAGAGACTCAATTTTTGGCAAATCATGACAATGAACTTTGGTTTCTTTGGCGTGCAGTTCAGTTTTGGTTTGCAACAAAGTAATATGAGTGCCATCTATAAATATTTAGGTGCTGAAGAAGCGGAATTGCCCCTATTGTGGTTGGCAGGACCCGTAACTGGACTAGTTGTGCAGCCTATAATAGGTGCGATAAGTGACGGTACCTGGTCCCCCAAATTTGGAAGGCGTAAACCTTTCTTTTTAGTAGGTGCCATTATAGCGAGTTTAGCTTTAGTAGCCATGCCCTACTCCAGTTCCATTTGGATGGCAGCGGGACTACTTTGGATTTTAGACGCAGCAAATAATATAGCTCTTGAGCCTTACAGAGCATTTATTTCAGATAAACTTCCTGAAAAACAATACTCTTTTGGTTTTTTAGTTCAAAGTTTCTTTACAGGACTCGGGACAACCTTGGCAAATTTTACACCTGCAATATTGGTCTCTTTTGGAATACTTACATTGACCGATAAAATGGACAATGGAATACCTGTATCGACCTATTGGGCTTTTGGAATTGGTGCGGCTGCTTCTATAATTACTATTTTAATAACAGTGCTTACCACTTCTGAGTATCCGCCAACAGATGAAGAGCTCAAAGCAATGGAGCAAGCGAAACAAGGGGAAAACATACTACTAAAAACAATTAGAGAAATCGCGTCTGCCTTTAGAGAGATGCCTTTGACCATGAAGCAGTTGATACCGGTCATGTTTTTTCCGTGGTATGCGATGTTTTGTTATTGGCAGTATTTGACCTCAGCACTATCACTTTCTTTGTACAATACCCTAGATCAAAGCACTTCTTATTTTAATCAAGCGCAACTGTTGACCGGTAATCTCAATGGAACTTATAACATTATCTGTTTTACTATAGCCTTTGCTATGATACCAATTGCTAAAAAATTTGGCGCCAAAAAACTTCATTTTATCAGTCTAACATTAGGCGGAATTGGATTACTCTGCATGCCTTTACTTAACAATGTCGATGTCTTATTCACACTTCCATTTGGAAATGGAATAGAAGTCTCTCAGATCTATCTTTTTTCATTTGGATTAGGAATAACATGGGCATCCATGATGGCAATGCCCTATGAAATGCTTGCGGCTTCAATCCCAAAGGGTAAAACAGGAATTTATATGGGAATTTTTAATATGTTCATAGTCATACCTATGATCATTCAGATTTTTACAGTACAGTATTTCGTATATGATTTATTGGGTCAAAATCCGATCAATATTATTCGTTTGGCCGGAATTTTTCTACTTACGGGTGGAGTTTTTTCACTGTTCGTTTCTCAGCCAAAAAAAACCAATTCAAATTAATTAAGTACCTTCCAATTCAAATAATTAAATAATGGGAAAAGAACAGCAAAGAAGGGCTGCTTTGGTGTATCATGCCAAACCCTATCCTGGTAAGACAAAAGTTGTTCCAACGAAAAGTTATGATACACAAAGGGATTTAGCCTTGGCCTACTCTCCGGGTGTAGCGATCCCTTGTATGGAGATTGACAAAAAGCAATCTGATGTATACAAATACACAAACAAAGGAAATTTAGTGGCTGTAATATCCAATGGAACAGCTGTTTTGGGATTAGGTGATATAGGTCCCAATGCTTCAAAACCGGTTATGGAGGGAAAGGCCTTACTTTTTAAAATCTTTGCAGGAATTGACGTTTTTGATATCCAAGTCGATGCGAAAGATCCAGAAAAATTCATAGAGGCTGTAAAGGCTATCGCTCCCACCTTTGGAGGGATCAACTTGGAGGACATCAAATCTCCAGAAGCTTTTGAAATAGAAAGAAGACTGAAAGAGGAACTGAATATTCCTGTGATGCATGACGATCAGCATGGAACAGCTATCATCTCTGCTGCAGCACTAATCAATGCATTAGAGCTTGCTGATAAAAAAATTGAAGAAGTCAAAATTGTGGTTTCTGGTGCTGGAGCTGCAGCTATTTCTTGCTCTAAATTATACCTTTCTTTTGGTGCAAAAATCGAACATATTGTGATGTTAGACAGTAAAGGGGTCATCAAAAAAGACAGGGAAAATCTCACTCCAGAAAAGGCACAATTTGCTACTAACTTACCCATAGAAAACTTAGAACAAGCACTTGTAGATGCAGATGTTTTTATAGGACTTTCTCAACCGAACATTGTGACTCCATCGATGCTCAAAAAAATGGCTCCAAACCCCATAGTTTTTGCAATGGCCAATCCAGACCCAGAAATCGGATATGAGGAAGCCTGTAAAACTAGGGAGGATATTATCATGGCTACCGGTCGTTCAGACCATCCCAACCAAGTGAATAATGTATTGGGCTTTCCTTTTATTTTTAGAGGAGCTCTAGATGTAAGAGCCACTAGCATCAATGAAGAAATGAAAATGGCAGCGGTAAAGGCTTTGGCAGATCTTGCTAAGGAGTCCGTTCCAGAGCAAGTCAATGTAGTTTATGATGAAACACGTCTTAGTTTTGGAAAAGATTACATCATTCCAAAACCCTTTGATCCTAGGTTAATTACGACGGTGCCACCAGCTGTGGCAAAGGCAGCCATGGATTCAGGAGTGGCAACAGAGCCTATTGAAAATTGGGAGCGCTACAGAGAAACTTTAGAAGAGCGGCTTGGAACGACTCAAAAGATGGTACGCTTACTTCACGACCGTGCAAAAGCGGCTCCAAAACGATTGGTGTTTGCGGAAGCAGACCAAATGGATGTTTTGAAAGCTGCTCAAATTGTCTTTGAAGAAAAAATTGCAATACCCATCTTATTGGGAAATAAAACAAAAATTGAAGAGTTACGTGAAAAAATCGATTTTGTTGAACAAGTGGAAATTATCGACCCAAAAGAACAAGAGCAAAGCAAAAATCGAAAAAAATACGCAGAACTTTTTTGGAATGCCCAAAACAGAAAAGGCTATACTCTTTATGACGCACAGCGGTTGATGCGGGAAAGGAACTATTTTGCGTCTATGATGATTAAAAATGGGGATGCAGATGCCATGATTTCAGGATACTCCAGGAATTATCGCACTGTAGTGAAGCCCATTTTAGAGACTATTCCGAAAGCGAAAGGAGTACAGCGCGTGGCAGCTACAAACTTAATGTTGACAAAATCAGGTCCTCTATTTCTTTCAGATACTACGATCAATGTTGATCCTTCAGCTAAAGAATTGGCAAAAATTGCCCAAATGACAGGCCAAATGGCAAAGATTTTTGGTATGGAGCCAATCATAGGGATGCTTTCTTTTTCCAACTTCGGATCCTCTAGATTTCCTCAAGCCAATAAAGTTACAGAGGCCGTAGCGATGTTGCACAGAAGTCAACCCGAGCTGATAGTCGATGGACCTATTCAGTCCGATTTTGCCTTAAACAAGGAACTTCTACAGGATCGATTTCCTTTTTCAAGTTTGAGTAATAGAAAAGTAAATGTTTTGGTCTTCCCTAATTTGGATGCTGCTAATATTACCTATAAACTTATGAAAGAACTGAACGAAGCTCTTTCAATTGGACCAATATTAATGGGACTAAGCGAGCCGATACATATTTTACAATTAGGCGCTTCTGTAACAGAAATTGTGAACATGTCTGCTGTAGCCGTTGTAGATGCTCAAACAAAAAACAAATAAATGATCACTCAAATCATCGGACGCCTTGTCGAAAAAACACCAACTCAAGTCGTTATTGATTGCAACGGTGTAGGTTATGCGGTACATATCTCTCTTCATACTTTTTCCCAGATAGGGGCGGAAGAAAAAATTAAATTGTACACTCATTTACAGATTCGGGAGGATGCCCATACACTATTTGGATTTCACACCCCAATGGAACGTTCTGTGTTTTTACTATTACTATCCGTTTCGGGTATAGGAGCTAGTACTGCGAGAACCATGTTGTCTTCACTTACACCGGAACAAATTCAAAGGGCCATCCTCTCAGAAGATCTCAATACCATCAAGTCTGTTAAAGGGATTGGGCTTAAAACAGCCCAAAGGGTATTGATAGAACTTAAAGACAAAATGAGTACGCTTTACGATAGTGAAGAAATTCAGATTTTAGGAAACAATACAATTAAAGATGAAGCGTTATCAGCATTAGAGGTTCTTGGTTATTCCAGAAAACAGTCTGAGCGCATCGTAGATCAAATTATTCAACAAACTCCAGACCGTTCAGTAGAGGAACTTATCAAGGAGGCTTTGAATAAATTGTAGCGACTTGATCGAAAACAAAAAAACAACAATTCTTAACACTCCCCTTAGTTTCATCCTTTTTCTTGTGTGGATGCTGTTTTCGTTTACGAAAATCTTTTCTCAAGAGACAGCTGACTTAGGAAGTATCGCTCTCCCTACATCGAGCAGTATAGAACGTTTGTATACTTACGACCCAGATACAGATCGATACATATTAACAGAGGAAATCGGTGGATATCCCATCAGCACACCCATGGTCTTGACAGTCAAAGAGTACGAAGCCTATGTCCTTAAAGAACAAATGCAACGTTATTTTCAGGAAAAAGTTCAAACACTGAGTGGATATGGATCTGATGTTGAAGAAGCGCAAAAAAATCTACTCCCTGAACTTTACGTAAACAATAAGTTTTTTGAAACCCTTTTTGGTAGTAATGCAATCGATATTAGTCCACAAGGGTCAATAGGCATAGACTTAGGTTACCGCTTCCAAAAAAACGACAATCCAGTAGCTTCTGTCATCAACCGCCGGTCTCCTGGTCTAGATTTTGATCAAAGAATCAATTTGAGTTTGCTTGGTAAAATTGGAGAGCGATTACAAATCACTGCAAACTATGACACAGAATCTACTTTTGATTTTCAAAATTTGGTTAAAATTCAATTCAATCCACCCAAATTATCCGAGATTTCTAACCGTATTCCAGGTCGATTGGGTTCAAATATCGGCAGACTACAACAAGGGGCAGAACAAATTCAAAACAGTCTGGATGAAGCCAAACAAACTGTAGGTGAAGCGAAAAGCACACTGAATCAAGCACGACAAAAAATCGAAAACCTCAAAAGCAATCTCAATCAACTTCCCAACAGCACCGCTCAGGTTGGAAATCGTGTAGCTGACTATCTTCAAGGAAAAATAACTGAGGATGCCATTTTACAAAATATAGATATTGGTAATATCAGTATGCCTATCAACAGTAATTTGATTCAGGGGGCTCAAAGTCTCTTTGGGGTGCGAGCAGATTTAAAATTCGGAAATACCACCATCTCAAGTGTGTTTTCAGAACAGCGATCACAGTCTCAAAACGTAACGACCCAAGGAGGGGGTAAGTTACAAGAGTTTAGCTTGTTTGCTTTAGATTATGAGGAAGACCGTCACTTTTTTATCAGTCAGTTTTTTAGAGACAATTATGATGCTTTTTTAGCAAATTACCCTTACATAAATTCTCCGGTACAAATCACAAGAATAGAAGTGTGGGTCACCAATAGGGGCTCTCAAACTCAAAATGTAAGAAATATAGTTGCTTTGCAAGATTTAGGTGAAGCCCATCCTGAAAACACAAAACTTGATGATATATCCACAGGCTTTTTCAACACAAACAACCCTTTAGATCCCCCCAGTAATAAGGTAAATAAACTCAATCCAGAAGATATCGGGACAGGAGGAATTTTAAACGAAAACATACGTGATATCGCCACGATAAAAAATGCATTTCAAAATATTAGGGTGAGTGAAGGATTGGATTATGCCGTATTGGAAAGTGCAAGAAAATTAAGATCACAAGAATTCACCTTTCATCCCCAACTGGGATACCTCTCTTTAAACCAGCGTTTGAGCAATGACGAAGTCCTTGGAGTAGCATTCCAATATACCTACTTGGGAAAGGTATATCAAGTAGGAGAATTTGCTAATGGTGATATTCCGGGTACTTCGATAATCAACCAAAATCAAGGTGCCTTGCAAGGGCAAGTACCACAGCAAATCAAAACCAATAATCTCATTGTCAAAATGCTAAAAAGTAATCTTACAGATGTGCGACAACCTGTTTGGGATTTGATGATGAAAAATATTTACAATACTGGAGCTTTTCAACTTTCTGAAGAGGATTTTAGATTGAATATATTATACACAGATCCTTCACCCATAAACTATTTGACTCCTGTAGATGCGACAATATGGCCTGAAGGGCTCGATCAAGAAGTACTGTTGAATACGATGCAATTGGACCGTCTAAACGCATACCAAGACTTGGTGTCTACTGGAGATGGATTTTTTGATTACTTACCAGGGATCACAGTTGAACCACGTTATGGAAGAATCATTTTTCCAAAAGTGGAACCCTTTGGCGAATTTTTATTCGATCTTTTAGATGATCCCAACTCAAGAAAAGAAAATTATAATATGGATAACAGTTTCAATAAAAATCAAAAGAAATATGTTTTTAAAGAACTGTATACCTTGACAAAAGCTGCGGCTTTGGAATTTACTGAAAAGAATAAATTCCAACTCAAAGGACGCTATAAATCGGAAGGAGGGGATGGAATCAATATCGGTGCGTTTAATATTCCTAGGGGGTCCGTCCGAGTCACAGCAGGAGGGAGAGTTTTACAAGAAGGACTGGATTATACCGTAAATTATGAGATAGGAAATGTCAAAATTCTAGATGAAGGACTCAAAGCCTCTAACATTCCAATTGATATCTCTGTAGAAAACAATTCCTTTTTTAATCAACAAAACAAACGATTTTCGGGAATCAATGTCAATCATAAAATCAACGATAAGTTTTACATAGGGGGAACTCTGATCAATTTAAGTGAAAATCCACTCACACAAAAAGCGAATTATGGAACCGAACCGGTTAACAATACAATGACGGGTTTTAATACTAATTTTTCAACGGAGGCTCCTTTTTTAACTCGACTAGTAAACAAATGGCCAACAATCAAAACAGAGGTTCCCTCTCAGATTTCCTTTCGGGGTGAAGTAGCAAAATTGGCGGCTAGCAATCCGAGAAACACTTTGCTTAATGGAGAAACCACAGTATATATCGATGATTTCGAAGGAGCGCAAACCAATATTGACGTTAAAGGCTTTACCGCATGGAATCTATCCAGTGTCCCAGCAAGCGGCGTAGTAGGAGCTACTGCAGAAGGATTGGCAAGTGGTTATGGACGCTCTAAATTGGCTTGGTACTCTATAGACCAAGTTTTCTATTCACGACAGCCTTCAGGAATCAATAATGATGATATTTCATTAAACGAAACCCGAAGTATATTCATTGATGAGCTTTTTCCAGAACAAGATTTGGTCCAAGGGATGCTCAGAAGATTACCTACGCTTGATTTGGCCTATTACCCCAGAGAAAAAGGGCCCTACAACAACGCTCCACAAAATCAATTTTTGACGAATCCTAAGAAAAATTGGGCGGGAATTACACGTGCTTTAAATGCGACCAACTTTGAGCAATCCAATGTGGAGTTTATTGAATTTTGGTTGCTGGATACTTTTACTGAAAACAATTCTAATTCAGATGTTCTAGGAGAATTAGTGTTTCATCTGGGAAATATTTCAGAAGACATCCTTCGTGATGGTAGAAAACAATTTGAAAACGGATTGCCAAGCGTTAGTGAAGCGAGTCCTACCTACCAGACCCCTTGGGGTAAAGTGCCCGCAACTCAATCCCTAGTATATGCCTTTAACACTAACGAGGAAGATCGTCAGTTGCAAGATGTCGGTTTGGATGGATTGAGTGATGCAGAAGAGGCTTCAATTTTTACCAATGGTCCTACAAAGGATCCCGCAGGCGACAATTACCAATACTTTCTGCAAGCAGAAGGAGGGATTTTGGAACGATACAAAAACTACAATGGTTTAGAAAACAATACACCCATTCAATTTAGCGATACAGATCGTGGAAATACTACCGAACCTGACACAGAAGATGTTAATAGGGATCAGAGCATGAACACTATAGACAGTTATTTTGAGTACCGAGTACCTATTTTTAAAACCATGCAGGTAGGGAACCATCCTTTTATAACAGATGTAAGAGAAGATATTAAAGTAAATGCACCCAATGGGGACGAATACACAACCCGCTGGATTCAGTTTAAGATACCCATCCAAAAGAGCTATTATGAAAACACTTCTTTTGCGTCTTATTTTGATGCAGTAAATGAAATCAATGATTTGCGCTCCATTCGGTTTATGCGCATGTTGTTAAAAGGTTTTGAAAATGAAGTCGTCTTTCGTTTTGGAACTTTGGATTTGGTTCGCAGTGATTGGAGAAGGTACAACAAATCACTTAATGAAGAGGTCTTGGTTAATCAAAACACAACAGTAGATATAAGCACGGTCAATGTTTTAGAAAATGAAAATCGAGTGCCTGTAAATTATGTGTTACCACCTGAAATACAAAGAGAACAGATAAATAATAACAATACCATAATTCGACAAAACGAACAGTCATTAGCTTTCCGCATTTGTGATTTACAACCCATGGACTCAAGGGGTATTTTCAAATCGGTAAATCTAGACATGCGCCAATACAGTAAAATAAGAATGTTTTTACATGCAGAGTCATTACCAGGTAACGATCCTCTTCCAGGAACAGGGACTGAAGAAGAAATGGATAGGCGTATGGTGGCTTTTATTCGTTTGGGTACAGACTATCAAGACAATTTTTATCAAATTGAAGTGCCCTTAAAACCTACTCTCTATAACGAAGATCAATCTAATCGTCTCACAGCTGAAGAAGTCTGGATTCCTGAGTCTAACTCACTAGAAATTTCCACGGAACTGTTGTCTAAACTGAAAGCGAAGGCACTGCAACAGCTAGGTCTTGGAGAAACACTGTATTTTGATGAAGAATTAAACCCTATTCAGGAATTTACACCGATAAGTAGTTTGCCTGGACAAAGAAAATACAAAATTGCCATTCACGGCAATCCTTCTTTAGGAGCCATAAGGACACTGATGATTGGATTGAAAAACCCTTCTACACAATTAGGCGATGCCCTTTGTGGTGAAGTGTGGTTTAATGAATTACGCCTTTCTGGTATCAACAGTGAATCCGGTTGGGCAGCCATTGGGGCACTGGATGCCAATTTAGCTGATTTTGCTACTTTTTCAGCAAACGGACGTTATTCTTCTGTGGGTTTTGGTAGTATAGATCAGTCACCAAATCAAAGAACAAGAGAAGAACTTTTGCAATATGATTTAATTTCTAATATAAACATGGGTCAGCTTGCCCCAAGCAAATGGGGGCTCCAGATTCCGTTAAGTTTTGCCAATGGAGCAACCTATATCACGCCAAAATACGATCCTTTTTATCAAGACATCAAATTAAAAGACCGATTAAACACCGCAGAAAGGATATCCCAAAGAGATTCCATTCGCAATCAAGCCGTTGATTATACTAGAAGGAAAAGTGTAAGCCTTATAGGGATAAGAAAAAACAGCTCCGGAGAAGGAAAAACACGCTTTTATAGCCCAGAAAACTTTGATATTTCTTATGCTTATAACGAGCTGGAACACCGTGATTATGAAATTGAAGAACAGGAAGAGGTCAACCTGCTATTGGGAGCCAACTATGGTTATACGTTCTCTTCAAAACCCATAGAACCCTTTAAAAAAATAAAATTCTTAAACCGAGGTCGCTACTGGAAGTGGTTACAACAATTGAACTTCAATCCGATACCTACATCGCTAGAGGGAGCAACTAATATCAATCGGATTTTAAACAACCAGAAATTTAGGCAGGTCTATCTTGAAGGCACAGATGCTTCCTTGCAAAGAAGCCTTCCAAACCTTCAACAGCGTAACTTTTTGTTTGATTACAATTACGCTCTAAGTCATAACTTTACTCGTTCTCTTCGTTTTACTTTCAATGCAGCAACCAGTAGTATCATTAGACAAAATAATGCACTAGACCAAAGCAATTTTTCTTCGGAAAACAATCAACAACTTCTGTGGCAAGACTTGTTTAATGCTGGAGAGCCCAACACTCATTTTCAAACCCTAACTTTAAATTATAAACTACCTTTTCAATACGTACCGTTTTTAAGTTTTATAGATGCTACCTATAATTATACCGGAAATTTCAATTGGCAACGCGGTACCGAAGCCTTAGCTGAAGTAACAAGTGAAGAGGGAATACCTTTGGGATTGGTCAATACGATTCAAAATAACAATACCAAAACATTGACTGCAGCTGTTTCCTTTTCAAAATTGTATACTGCCCTTGGACTAAAACCGAGTAGTTCCAATTTCCGGTCCAGAATTACCGCATCTCAACAAAAGGATTCTACTTCCAAAAAGAATACGGATTTCAAAAAAGCACTGACTAAAATGGTAGATGTACTCACTGCAGTAAAACGTGTACAAATCAGTTACAATGAAAATAACGGAAGTGTTCTTCCCGGATACCTCCCCACAGTGGGATTTGCAGGAGGCTTACGACCTACTTTAGGGTACACTCTTGGAAGCCAAGCAGATGTTCGTTATGAAGCGGCAAGGAGAGGGTGGCTCACCGGATTTCCCAATTTCAATCAGCTTTTTACTCAACTGAAATCCAACAGATTCAAGGCAACTGCACAAGTAGTTCCTTTTCAAGGTTTCATAATTGATTTCAACGCAGAACGTGATTTCACAGAAAATGCTTTAGAGAACTTTAGAGTTGAAAATTTAGAATACTTTCCACAAAACTCCAGTGTTTTAGGTAATTTCGGAATGTCTACAGTATTGCTTAAAACAGCTTTTAATTCCTCTCAAGGTTCAGTAAGTGCCAATTTTGAGAGGTTTAGAGAGTATAGAAAAGTAATTGCAAAACGCCTAGCGCAAGAAAGTGTTTTTTCTGGATTGGGTAATGATTCAGAGGGATATCCTTTAGGATTCGGGAAAGAACAACAATCTGTTCTTTTACATTCCTTTCTTGCAGCTTACTCTGGAAACGATCCAAACCAAATAGGTCTCAATCCAATAAAGAATACCCCTTTGCCCAACTGGAATTTAAAATTTACGGGGCTGACCAAAATCAAATCACTCGCTACTGTTTTTAGTAGATTGTCTTTGAATCACGCTTATCGTGCTAGTTATACAATTACCAATTTTCAAACCAACTTTGACTACGATTCTAATTTACCGGATCAAACGGACAAGTTGGGAAATTTAATTCCAGAACAATTGTATGCTAATGTCAACTTGGTCGAGCAGTTTAATCCGTTAGTACGACTGGATATGGAATTTAAAAATTCGATAAAAATACTGGCAGAACTAAGAAAAGAACGTGCTATTTCATTGAGTTTAGATAATAATTTAATCACTGAAACTAGTGGGGATGAATATGTTGTAGGATTGGGATATCGTATTCAGGATGTTCGATTTAAAACAAATTTTGGAGGGAGAAGTGTGCTCTTGAGTGGAGATTTGAATTTTAAGGCAGATGTTTCTTTACGAGATAACCTTACAGTACTGAGAAATTTAGAATACGATAACAATCAGGTAACAGCAGGGCAACGACTTCTTGCTGTAAAGGTTACTGCAGACTATGCTTTAACTAAAAACCTCACGGCACTATTTTTTTACGATCACAATTTTTCTGAGTTTGCAATTTCAACAGCATTTCCACAGACGAGTATTCGATCTGGGTTTACAGTTCGTTACAATTTTGGAAACTAAACTGTTTTTTGATAGCGGAAATCTTTTACATTTGTTTGCAGTTTAATATTTACAAAATGAATGTACCAGCAGACTTAAAATACACCAAGGACCATGAATGGATCAAATTGGAGGGAAATGTAGCTACAGTAGGCATTACTGATTTTGCCCAAGGGGAGTTAGGTGATATTGTTTATGTTGAAATAGAAAGTTTAAATGATACTCTAGAAGCCGAAGAAGTATTTGGCTCCGTAGAGGCTGTAAAAACAGTATCAGATCTCTTTATGCCGTTAGCGGGAGAAATTATAGAAATCAACGAAGTCCTAGAAGACCAACCTGAACAAGTAAATGAAGATCCTTATGGTGCTGGATGGATGGTAAAGGTACAGTGTAGCGACACCTCTCAATACGAATCACTTTTAGATGCAGATGCTTATACAGCACTGGTTACAGAAGGATAGATACTTTAAAACATTTGCTGTTTTTGCCACAGTAGTGG